>Ga0134128_10003640_pt1 | contig 18835 bp, 14 predicted proteins | sample KB31754_FD_96462 | JGI IMG/M metagenome (GOLD analysis project Ga0134128, IMG submission 96462) | Terrestrial soil microbial communities with excess Nitrogen fertilizer from Kellogg Biological Station, Michigan, USA - KB3-175-4 | ecosystem: Environmental > Terrestrial > Soil > Unclassified ... | reverse complement strand
TGCCCGCCGCGAGATCGAAACCGCAGTCGGCGCAGCGCTCGACCATGCCCTTGAACTGGCGGCGCACGCTGTCCGGTCCGAGATGCGCCATGCTGATCCATACGCCGCCATGCGGTGTCGTGCGGCCCGCGCGCATCTCGGCGAAGATCGCGCGCGAGACGATGTCGCGCGTCGCGCGCTCCGCACGCGGATCGTAGTCGCGCATGAACCGATCGCCTGCGCCGTTCAGGAGGTAGCCGCCCGCGCCGCGCAAGCCTTCCTCGAGCACGGTACCGGTCATTCGCGTATCGGTGCCGGCGAGAAGACCCGTCGGATGGAACTGCACCATCTCCATGTCGCGAAGCGGCAGACCGAAGCGCAGCGCCATCGCGAGACCGTCGCAGCTCTTGTCGCCCGACGGCGTGTGGAAGCGATACATCGTCGGGCCGCCACCGGTCGCAAGCAGCACCGCCTTCGCCTGCACGAAGAGCGGCTCGCCGGTGCGGATGTCGATCATCAGCACGCCGGCGAGACCGCCGTCGCGCGCAGGAATGAAATCGATCGCGCGATACTCCTCGAGCCGGCGGATGCCGCGCGCCCACACCTGCTCGGCAAGCCGGCTCACGATCTCGATGCCGGTCAGGTCGCCCTTGTGCACGGTGCGGTCGAACGTCTGTCCGGCGAAGGCCTTCTGATGAATCGTGCCGTCGGGATTGCGATCGAAGAAGCAGCCGAGCTCGTTCTCGAGCTCGTGGATGCGCGTGATCGCGCCATTGACGAGCGTCCACGCGAGATCCTGGTTCGGCAGCCACTTGCCGCCCTCGATCGTGTCCATGAAGTGGCGCTCGACCGAGTCGCCGGGCGCGAGCGCGACGTTGTAGCCGCCCTGCACCATGCGTGTGCAGCCGCACTTGCCGAGCAGTCCCTTGACGGCGATCGTGACGTCGAGCGACGGATCGCATTGATGCGCGTGCAGCGCGGCGAACAAGCCGGCTCCGCCGGCGCCGAGGATCAGGACGTCGGTGCGCAAGCGCCGGATGTCCATCGGCGCTGCGGTCAGCCCTTGACGTTCAGTGCCGCGAGCGCGGCCGCACGTCGATCGCGCGCCGCGTGATCGACCGCGTCGTAGAGGCTGCCGCCGTGGCTGTCCATCGCGACGAGCAGCGGCCCGAAATCGCGGATGCGAAACTGCCAGAGGCTCTCGGGGTTGAGATCGTCGAGGTCGACGTCCTCGATCGCTTCGATCCACGTCGTCTCGAGTGCCGCGGTGCCGCCGACGATCGCCAGATAGACGCCGCCCTGCGCACGAAACGCCGCGAGCGACGAGGGTCCGAGGCCGCCTTTGCCGATGATGATGCGTACGCCGAGCTCGCGCATCAACGGCTCGGTGAACCGTTCCATGCGCATCGACGTCGTCGTGCCGATGCAGACCGACGCATAGCCGGTCGGATCGGCGGGCGACGGCGCGACCTTCTTCACGTTCGGGGCCGTATGGATCACTGCGTGGCCACGCAGGTCGAGTCGCGTGCTGCGGCCGCGGTCGAACAGCGCGATGTGCGTCGCATCGCGAATGCCGAACAGGCGCTGCTGCAGCGTGACGGTGTCGTTGATGCGAAGACGTCGCACGTCTTCTTCGGAGACCGGCATCGTGAGGTCGTAGTGCGCCATGTCGGGTGCTCGCTCAGAAGCCGTAGGAGATGCCGCTTTCGGTGAACAGCGCGCTTGCGCGCCGCGCCGAATGACATTGCATGTTGACCGCGACGGGGTTCATCGTGATGTGCGTCGCGGCGAGCTCGACGTGGACGGCGAACGCCGTCGCATCGCCGCCGAGGCCCTGCGGCCCGACGCCCAGGAGATTGACCGCTTCCGAGAGCTCGTCCTCGAGCGTCGCGCCTTCCGGGTCGGCGCAATGCGTGCCGAGCGCTCGCGTGGCCGCGCGCTTGGCGAGATGCACGCAAAGATCCGCGGTGCCGCCGACGCCGACGCCGACGATCGTCGGCGGGCACGTCTTGCCGCCGGCATCGAGCACGCAGTCGACGACGAAGCGCTTGATCGCGTCGATGCCTTCGGCCGGAATGGCCATGCGCAGCCATGAGTTGTTCTCCGATCCCGAGCCCTTCGGGATCATCTCGATCCGCAATCCCTCGAAGCCGTCGTCGAAGTCGAGATGGATCACCGGAACGCCGATGCCGCACGACGTGTGCTCGTTCCGGCGCGTCAGCGGATGCACGACCGACGAGCGCAGCGGATGCTCGCGTGTCGCCCGCTCGCAGCCGCGACGGATCGCCGCCTTCAGCGCGACGCCGTCGACGACGACGTTGCGGCCGATCGTCACGTTGTAGATCGGGATGCCGGTGTCCTGGCAGAGCAGGTTGTCCCGGGCTTCGGCGACCTCGATGTTTTTGACCATCACGCCGAGCACCGATTGCGCGGTGCCGTCGCTCTCCTTCGCGACCAGCCGCTCGAAGCCTTGCTTGATGTCGGGCGGCAGTTTCTTCAGCGCGCGAATATAGAGCGTCTTCGCCGTTTCCTCGATGCGATCGGGATCGATCCGTAATGTCATCACGAACTCCTCATGCGGAAAGCGCGAAGAGCAGCGCGCAGCCGAGTGCCGCCGCCGCCACGAGCGCAATCGCCGTCTTCTGCCAGTCGGCGCGCCAGCCGACGAACTCGACGAGCAGCAATCGTACGCCGCCCGCGAAGTGCAGCGCGAGCGCGAGCACGAGCAGCGTCTCGGCAGCTTTGACAGCCGGCTGGCGCGTCCATTCGAGAAAGCCGTCGAGCGCGGCAGGACGCGACAGCGCCTGCGACAGCACGAAAAAGTGCACCGGCAGGAACAGTGCGAGCACGATGCCCGATACGCGATGCGCGACGAACGCCCAGAAGCCCGCGTGACCGCGGGAACGGGCGTCGTTGCGGCGCATGACGCGTGCTGCCGAAACGGTCGTCGACATATCAGCGGCGCCGGGCCGCCCCAAGCCGCTGATCCGCCCCCCGGGGGGCAGCGAGCGAAGCGAGCGTGGGGGGATGATTCATCCTGGCCATCAGCCTGCGAGCGACGCGACGGCGTACAACCCGCCGCCGAGCAACACGAGCGCGAACAGCGCGAGGACCGTGTCCGTTGCGCGTCCCCGCAGCGCGAGCCACTCGTCGGCGATCGTGCGCAAGCCGAGCGGCGCGTGGATCGCGACCGCGACGACGAACAGCGTGTAGAACGACGGCCAGAAGGCGGTCGCGTGCATCCGCGCGACGATTGCCTCCGCGGACAACGCGTGGCGCACGGCATAGATGATCGTCGCCAGATGCACGATGACGCACAGCGCCAGCACGGCGGCCGACCCGCGCTGCAGCACGAAGCGCCAGGCGGCGTAACGCATCGCCCGCATCGCGCGGCCGTCGAGTCGCGCCGCAGCCGCCGTCACAGCGTTCCCTTCAACGCGGCCTGCGCGACGGCGCGCTTCAATCCCGCGATCGATCCGGTCGGCGACAGGTGCTTCGGGCAACTCCGCGTGCACGATTGATGCGTGTGACACGATTGGCAGCCGCCTTCCGACGCCACCGCGCGAAGACGTGACACGCCGGCGCCGTCGCGCACGTCGTTGACGAGCGTCCATGCGCGGTTGAGCGCCGCGGGCCCGAGGTAATCGGGCTTCCACTCGACGACGTCGCACGAGGCGTAGCAGACGGCGCAACCGATGCATTCGATCGTCGCGTCGATCGCGCGGCGCTTTGCAGACGCCGGCGCCACTTTCGCGAAGTCGTCGTTCCGCGTCGCGGTCGGCTGGAACCGGCCCTTCGCCGCCGCCCACTTGTCGAAGAACGGCGCCATGTCGACGACCAGATCGCGCACGATCGGCAGATGCGACAGCGGTGCGATCTCGAGCGTCCCGTCGGTGGCGACCGCGTCGACGTGCGTGCGGCAGGTCCAGCGCGCCTTGCCGTTCACCGTCATCGCGCACGAACCGCACATCCCCACCCGGCACGCGTAGCGATACGCGAGCGAAGCGTCGAGATGGCGCTGCACGTGCGTGACGACGTCGAGCACCGTCTGCGATGCGCGACGCGGTACGTCGAATTGCTCGAATGCGCCGTCGGCGCCGCCGCGCCAGATGCGAACCGGAAACGTGGCGTCGGTCATGACGCGCATGACGCGCGGTGCTCGCGGAGCGGCACCTCGGGCGGCGAAAGGTCTTCGGCGTGAACGGGCATGCGGGAACCGCGAGGCTCGCGAAGCCCCGCGAAGTCCTCTAGATGATATAGATGACTTGCTTAAATGGCAATCAACTCGGCGAGCTTCAGGCGCTGCACCTTGCCCGACGGCCCTTTCGGCAGGTCGCCGACGACTCGCAGGTAGCGCGGCGACTTGTAGCGGCCGAGCGTTCGCAGGCAGTGCGCGCGCAATTCGTCCTCGCTGCACGAGGCGCCGGGCTTCATCACGACGCAGGCGAGGATCTCCTGCCCGTACGCAGCATCGGGAACGCCGACCGCGGCCGCCTCGAGCACGGCCGGGTGCGCGAGAAGCGCCTCGTCGATCTCGCGCGGCGCAATGTTCTCGCCGCCCTTGATGATCAACTCCTTCAAGCGGCCGGTGATGAAATAGAACCCGTCGCCGTCGCGGTAGCCCAGGTCGCCGGTCGCGAGCCACCCTCCGTCGCGCAGCGCCGCAGCTGTCGCTTCAGGAGCCTTGAAGTAGCCGCGCATCACGTTCGGCCCGCGCAATTCGATCTCCCCGCGTACACCCGCAGCGACGGGCCGTCCCGCGGGATCGACGACGCGCGCCTCGACGCCGATCGGCGTGCCAGGCGAGCCGTATTTGCGCTTCGACTTGTCGAGCGGATTGCTGAACGCGACCGAAGCGCATTCGGTGAGCCCCATCGCCTCGACTACCGAGAAGCCGAAACGCGCCTCGAACGCGCGGTGCTGCTCGGGTGGCAAGGGCGCCGATGCCGAACGTCCGAAGCGCACGCTGCGGCACGCCTCGGCCTGCGTCCTGGTGAGTTCCGGGCCATTCAGCAGGTACGCGATGATCGTCGGCACCATGTTGAGCCACGTCGGCCGATGCCGCTCGACGAGCGTCCACCATTGCGAGACGCTGAAGCGATGCGGCAGCACGATGCTGCCCCCGGAAACCAGCGGCGCGGCCGTCGCGATGCATTGGCCGTTGATGTGATAGAGCGGCAGCGACGACAGCACGCGATCGGCGTTCGTCAACGCAAGCGATTGCCCGACGGCGCGCGCGCCCGACAGCATGTTCGCGTGCGAGAGCAGCGCGCCCTTCGGCTTCCCGGTCGTGCCCGACGTATACATCAGCATCGCGGGTTGATCCGGCTCCACGGTCGGTTCGTCGCGCCCGGCGTCTTCGTGCTCGGCGGGGAGAGGAAGTCCATCGATGTCGACGATCGACACCTCGAACGCGGCGCCGATCCTCGCGCGGGCCTTGTCGAGCCGCTCGCGGTTGCCCTCGCTCGCGAAGACGATCCGCGTTTCCGAGTGCGCGAGCGTGTAGTCGAGCTGCGCGTCCTGCGCATGCAGATTGACCGGTGACACGACATAACCGCCGTACATCGCGCCGAGAAAGACCGTCGCCGCGCTCGCGCCGTTTTCGAGCATGTACGAAACCGTCGCGCCCGGCTCGATGCCGCGCGCGGCGAGCGAGGATGCGAATGCCCGGCAATTCCGCTGCAGCGCCTGGTAGTCGAAAGCAATCCCGGGCTCGGGCGCGATCAGGAACGGCGCGTGCGGCTGCGTCGCCGCATGCGCATCGATCACGTCCCGGAACGTCGCGCGCAAGCCGTTCGAATCAGACGCCATGCTTCGCGCGATACGCGCCGAAGAGTTCCGCGTCGGTCGGCTCGCGGACCTTGTCCGGTGCGAACGGTCGCACGACGCGCGTGATGTTCAGGAAGTGGCGGTAGTTGAGGTTGTCGGCGATGCTGTTGCCGCCCCACGTGCCGCAGCCCATCGACAGCGAGAACGGCAACGCATTGTCGAAGCTGCCGCCAGTGGCGAAGCAATGCGCCTGGTTGACGATGACGCGGCAGACGGGAAGCGTCAGCCCGAGTTCGAGCGCGCGCTCCTGCATGCGGCTGTGCAGTCCCAACGAATGGCCTGCTCCCTGGAAGCGCAGGATCTCGACCGCGCGCGCTTGCGCGGCCGAAAAGTCCGCCGCACGATAGAACGCGAGCACCGGCGACAGCTTCTCGCCGGAGAACGGATGTGCCCGCCCGACACCGGATTCCTCGACGATCAGGAACCGTGCGCGCTCCATCTCCGGACGCACGAGCCCGGCGAGCCGCGCGATCGTCGACGCGTCCTGCGCGACGACGTCGGAGGAGAGCTTGCCGTCGTCGAACATCGCGTGCGCGAGCGCGGCCTTCTCCTCGCCATCGAGCAGCACGCCGCCCTGCGCCTTCAGCGCCGCCAGCAAGCGGTCGGCAATGGCAGCGACGGCAACGACGCTGTTTTCCGACGAGCAGCTCGTCGCATTGTCGAATGTCTTCGAACGGGCGATCTTGCCGGCGGCGTCCTCGACATCGGCCGTCTCGTCGACGATCACGGCGACGTTGCCGACGCCGACGCCGATCGCCGGCGTGCCGCTTTCGTACGCGCCGCGCACGTTGCGCGCCGACCCGGTGGCGATGACCAGATCCGCTTGCCGCATCAGCTCGAAGGTCTGCTCGCGCGTGACGGGCGACGGAAGCTGCATGACGAGATTGCGCGGTGCGCCGACCCGATCGAGCTCGGCGTGGACGTATTGCAGCAGAAGCGTCAGCGTCGACTGGCCTTTCGGTGAAGGCGCCAGCACGATCGCGTTGCGGCCCTTCAACGCATTGATGATGTTGTTCGCCGGCGTCGCGGCGGGATTCGTCGACGGCGTGATCGCGGCGACGACGCCGACGGGCCGGGCGATCTCGATCAGTCCGCGCTCGCGATCCTCGCTGATCACGCCGACCGAGCGCGCGCCCTCGAGGTCGCGCAGCAGGCCCATCGTCTTGCGCCGGTTCTTCGCGATCTTGTCGGGGACGTTGCCGATGCCGGTGTCGCGCACGGCAAGCTCGGCGAGTGCCCGATTGCGTTCGGGCTCGACGATCGCCCAGCCGGCGGCCGTCGCCGCTTCGTCGGCCTGCTGCTGCGACCAGCGATCGGCGATCGCCTGTGCGGCGCGCGCGCGCGAAACGAGTTCGGCAACGTGACTCGCCGCGGACGACTCGTTGCTCGGGCTCATGACACGAATTGTGACGCGCGGCCGCCGACGGCGCAGCGCGATGCTTGACGAAGGCCGTCAGGCACCCGGCGTGCGTGCCTTCACGATCAGCAGGATGCCGGCGAGAACGAGGAGCGCCGCAATCGCCCGGCGCGCGGTTTCGTCGCCAATGCGTCCATGCACGCGGTCGCCGACGAAAAGACCCGCCGCCATCGCGGGAAAGCCGACGGCCGCCGTCTCGAGCGAAAGCGCGGAAAAGAGCAAACCGCCCAGCGCGAATACGACGAGCCGGAACGCGTAGTCGAAGAGCGCGAACGCCGAGAACGTCGCGCGCACGCGCGTCCGATCGCGCAATCGATGCGTGAGATAGATCATCGACGGCGTCGCGGCCCCGCTGCCGAAGAGTCCGCCCAGCGTGCCACCGGCGAGTCCGGCCGGCAGCGCCCACACGCGCGACACACGCCGCTCTGCATGTCGGGCTACGAGCGCGCGCAGGCCGAACGCGATGACGACGACACCGAGCGACGCGAGCAGCCACGTGGCGGGCAGCCGCACCAGAAGCGTCACGCCCAACGCGACCCCGCACATCGCGAACGGCAGCAGCCAGGCGACTTCCGACCGATCGATCTTCGAGCGATCGATGCGAAGCAGCACGATGCTCGACGCGAAGTCGAGCACGAGCAACAGCGGAACGGCGGTGCGCAGCGGTATGAAGTGCACGAGCATCGGCACCGCGAGCGTCGCCGAGCCGAAGCCCGTGACGCCACGTGCGACGAAGGCACCGAACACGATCGCGCCGATCGCGAGAAGATCGCCCGCGGTCATCGGATCGTCATCCCGGATGCGTGAGCCCGCTCAGCAATTCCTCGCTCTCGATCAGGATTCCGCGTCTCGATCGTCAGCACGCCCTGCCTCTTCAGCCGATTCAGCGTGCTCGTCACGGTTTGCCGCGTCGTGCCGACCATGTCGGCGATTTCCTGGTGGGTGAGCGGAATGTCGAGCCGCGTGACGTGACCGTCGCGGCGCCCGTAACGCATGCCAAGCCGCAGGATCAGCTTCGCGATCCGCGTATCGACGTCGTCGGCGACGAGATTCGCCATGACGTCGGAAAGCCCGCGCAGCCGCGCGGACAGCACCTGGATCGCGAGCAGCGCCGCGCCCGGCCGTGACGCGACGAAGCGCCGGAACACCTCCTGCGCAACGACGAGCACGCTGCAGGCATCGCATGCGCGCGCGCTCACCGTTCGCTCGCCACCACCCGCCGCCTCGGCGAGGCCGAAGATGTCGCCCGGCAGGCAGTACCAGAGGATGACGTCTCGACCCGCCTCGGCCGGCTGATCGATCCTGACGCGGCCCGATTCGAGAAAGTAGACGCGTGCGCCGGTGTCGCCGACGCGAAACACGAATTCGTCCTTCGCGAACGTCCGGCGCACGCCCGACGCGAGCAGCGCGTCGCGATCGGCGTGATCGAGGCTTCCGAGGAAATCGGATGCGATCAGCGGTCTACCCTCCACCCTTCCCAAACGACGCTGCTTCGGATGCCGGGCGGCTCGCGCACGCATGCGTCACCACCATTCATCGCGTCCGATGTCGGCTGGCTGACAGACAACGCCCGTCGCTATGGTGAAATAAAAAATAACTATAGCCGCGGAAACTGCCGCGCGCGATGCGGCGCAGCCGCCAGCTGGGAGGGACGCATGAGCTCTGTCGTGCAATCCGCGCCTGAAATCGACGTCTCCGATGGTTTCGTCGCGAACTGGCTGCGCAACGCCAAGGCGTCCGGACGAAGTCCCGCGAAGGCGCTGATCGGATTCTGCCTTGCGTGGGCCGCGCTCCTCGCCATCTTGTTCCTGATGCCGACGCCTGCCGGCCTGTCGGCGGCCGGCAAGGCCGCGCTGGCGGTGATGGCGTGGGCATGCCTCATGTGGATCTTCGAAGCGGTGCCGGTCGGCGTGTCCGGCCTTTTGATCCCGATGCTGCTTGTACTCACCAGCGCGGTCAAGCCCTTCCCCGCGGCCGCGAGCGGCTTCGTGACGCCGGTCGTGTTCCTCTGTCTCGCGGCATTCCTGTTCGCCGCGATCATGCAGGTCGCGGGACTCGACCGGCGACTCGCGCTGTCGCTGCTGCATCGGTTCCGGGCGGCGAGCGTCAACGGCGTGATCTGGTCGATGTTCGTGGTGAACATGCTCCTCTCGTTCATCATCCCCGCAGCGAACGCGCGCGCCGCGACGCTCCTGCCGGTCATCAACGGCATCACCCGCTTCTTCGGCGACAGCGAGCGCGAACGTAACGCGAAGAAGGCGATCGTCATCCAGTCGCTCGTCTACGGGTCGATGATCAGCGGCATGTGCATCCTCACCGCGCATCTGCCGAACTACATCATCGTGAGCCTGGTCGCGAAGCACGGCTTCGGCATCTCCTACTGGCAGTGGTTCACGCTGCAATGGCCCTACCTCGGCATGTTCGTCATCACGCAGTGGTGGGTGCAGCACTACTTCCGCACGCGCGGCGTCACGGCGCGTGGCGGGCAGCAGGCGATCGAGCAGCAATACCGGGAGATGCCGCCGATGCAGCAGGGCGAGTGGCTGATCCTCGCCGCGTTCGCGCTGGTCGCGCTGTTGTGGGCCTTCGAGAAGCAGATTGGCATCGCGTCGCACAACGCCGCGCTGATCGGCCTCGCGGTCCTCTTCATCCCCGGCCTCTTCGGCTACAAATGGAAGGAGATCCAGGAGCGCACGATCTGGGGCACGCTGCTGCTGCTGGCCGGCGCGTTGTCGATGTCCGATGCGATGGGCAGGACCGGCCTTGCGCAATGGCTTGCCGATCTCCTGCACCCGGTGACCGCGGGGCGCCCGTGGTGGGTCGTGCTGCCGCTCTTGATGGCGGGCACGCACGTCATGCGCCTTGGGATGCTGTCGAACGTCGCGGCGATCGCGATGCTCGCGCCGATCCTGATTGCGATGGCGCCCGCGCTCGGCCTGCACCCGGTGTCGTTCACCATGCTCGTCGCCGATACGGACACGTTCGCCTACATCCTGCCGACGCAGATCACTGCCGCCGTCATCGCCTACTCGAGCGGCACGTTTTCGATGACCGACTACGCCAAAGTTGGATGGGTGTCCGTGCTGATCGCGATCGCGTACGGTGTCTGCGTCATGGTGCCGTGGTACGCATTTATGGGCATCCCGGTCTGGGATCCGAGCGCGCCGTGGCCGTTCGATCACGTCGCCGCGGCCATCAAATGAACGCAAGGAACCTGCAATGAAACGCGACCTGAACGATCTCGCCCGAAGCGAGGCCGCACTGCGCAATCGCCTCGGAGCGCATTTTGCGCCCGAAGGCCTCTACGCGCACACGAAGCGGATGCCGTTTCTCGGCGCCGTCGCCTGCAACGTCGACAAGCTTGTCGCCGGCGAATGGACCGAAATCGTGCTCGACTACGAGATCGGCGCGTCGGGGATGGCCGACGGTGCGTGGTTCAAGGCGACGTTCAAGTTCTATTCGGACTGGGCGCTGTTCCAGACGAGCGATCCGAAGGGCGCGAACTATATATCCGCCGAATACCGCGCGGGCCCGCTCGTGCCTGGTCAAAGCCCCGCCACCGTGCAGTCGCTCAAGGTTCGGTTCGACCAGAAGGGACACGAGCGGCCGTTCCAGAAGGCGGTGATCATCGATACCGTCGACGGTTACCTGAAGGCGGGTGACCACATCGTGGTCCGTCTCGGCGATCGGCGGCTCGGCGGCCCGGGAACGCGCGTGCAGACGTTCGTCGAGAAGGGCTTCCGCTTCCGCTGTTTCGTCGATCCGCTCGGCACGTCGCGCTTCGCGGCGGTTCCCGACGACATCGTGCTCGACATCGTGCCGGGGAAGCCGGCGAAAGTCGCGATGGCCGCATCGAGGCTCGTTCGCGCAGGCGACCCGCTGGTCGTGCGCGTGCGCGCCGAGGACTTGTGGGGCAACACCTGCCGGGATCTTGCGAACGCAACCTTCGTGACGTCAGCAACGCTCGACGGCTCGCCCGTCTACAGCAAGGTGCACGACGTGCCGACCCAAGGCTGGGCGGTGCTCGCACTCGACGACTTGCCGACGGACCGGCCCGGCGAACTCGCCGTGTCTGCGCGCGTCGGCGGTCACCGCGACGTGGCGCCCGGCGCCTTCTACGTGACGCTCGATCGCGACCTCGACGTCGCGCGCGCCTACTACGCCGACCTGCACGTGCATTCCGACGACACGATCGGCACGAACGACACCCGCTACAACCTGACGTACGGGCGCGACGTGTCGGGCCTCGACGTCCTCGCGTTCGCACACAACGATTTCAACATCACGAAGGCGCGCTGGGACCGCACGGTCGAACTCATCGAGGACATCAACCGGGACGGAAGCTTCGTCGCGTTTCCCGGCACCGAATGGTGCGGCAGCTCGTGCGCCGGCGGCGATCACAACGTCGTGTTCCTGCACGGCCGAACGCCGGAATTTCCATTTCTCGCCGACGGCACGCACGTGCGCTCGTTCGAATGGAACGAGGACATGAAGGGTTCCGATGCGATCGAGCCCGGCGCATGGCCGCTCGAGGAATTGTGGGCCGCGTACTGCGACGATCCGGAAGGACATCTGCTGATTCCGCACGTCGGCGGCCGCCGCTGCATTCTCGACTGGCATTACCCGAAGCTCGAGCGCCTGATCGAAATCGGGTCGTCGTGGGGCCATTTCGGATGGCTCTACGAGGAGGCGATGCAGCGCGGCTACAAGCTGGGCGCTTCGGCGGCCGGCGACGAGCACCGCGGCCGCTGCGGCGGCGGCGTCCCGGGCACCGCGGTGTTCGGCACGAAGGGCTGCGTCACGGGCGTCCTCGCGGAACGCCTCGACCGGCCGTCGATCGCCCGGGCGCTTCGCGCTCGGCACACATGGGCGACGACCGGCGAGCGAACGGTCGGACTCACCCGGTGCGGCCGATTTCGGCAGGGCGACGAATTCGTCCATCGCGGCCCGGCGCGCGTCGCGTACCGCTTCCTGGGCGACGCCGGCTGGGACCATGTCGCCGCATTCGACGACGAAGGCATGTTCTGGGAGCGCGACCTGCAGGAAGAGCACGGCTACTCGGCGCGCCGGATCCGGCTTCGCTTCGGCGGCGCGCGAATCAAGGATCGCTACCGCGCGGCGGAATGGAAGGGCACGATCAGCGTGACGAACGGCGTGATCAACGCGTTCGAAGCGCGCGGCTTCGAGCACGTCGAGGAAAACTGCTGGCGCAAGAGCGCGACCGACATCGGCTTTGCCAGCGGCACCTACGGCGACGCCGACTCGATCGAGATCGACGTCACGGGCCTTGCCGGCGCAGTGATCCGCGTCGAAGGCACGATCGACGGCTACGTCAAGGTCGGCAACGCGCTCGACGGCAACCCGTTCGTGCACTGCCCGCGCTTCGAATGGCAGGTCGACGGGACCGACCTGCTCGCGGCGAACCGGATGCGCAAGGATCTGCCGGGCGTCGGAATGTTCGTCGCGCTCGAGCGGCTGTCGGATCAGTCAATGCCGCGCGAAGTCGGCGGGACGCTGGAAGTCGCGCCGAGGAACGGCCGGCATGGGCACCGGCCGATCTATTTCCTCGCGCGACAGATCGACGACGCGAAGGTGTGGACGTCGGCGATGTTCATCACGTTCGAGACGTAATGGGCTTACTTCGCCGCCGTCGCCTTGTATTTCGCGAGGTGACGCACCGGCAGCGACAGCGCGTCGCGGCGGAACGGATCGCCGAGCTCGCGCGTCACCATCATCTCGAGCACCGTCGTCCTGCCTTCGCGCTGCGCGGCCACCGCATTGCGCAGCGCCGGACCGACGTCGGACACGTTCTCGACGCGCACGCCTTCGGCGCCCATCGCCTGCGCGACGGCGGCCCATGACGGCTGCCTGTCGAGATTCACGCCGATGAAGCGGTTGTTGTAGAAGTCGACGTGGTTCTTCTTCTCCGCGCCCCACTGCCCGTTGTTGAACACGATCGCGGTGACCGGAATGCTCTCGCGGACGCAGGTCTGCAATTCACCGAAGCTCATCCCCCATGCACCGTCACCGACATAGGCGATCGCGGGCCGGTCGGGTGCGGCCACCTTCGCGCCGATGATCGTCGGAAACGCGTAGCCGCAGTTGCCGAAGCTCATCGCCGCGAACATCGAGCGGGTGCGCCCGAAGCGCAGGTAGCTGTTCGACACCGAGCAGATGTTGCCGATGTCGGTCGACACCATCGCGCGGTCGGGCATCGCACGCTCGAGCTCGCGCAGCATCTGCCGCGGATGCATGTGCGACGACTGCCCGCTCACGTCGAGCGACCAGCGATCCTTTTCCTGCGTCCACGCATCGAGCTCGCGCTCCCACTCCGTCTTCTCGTCGCGTAGCGCTGCGAGCCGCGCGTCGCGATTGGCGTTCGACGCGAGGTCCTTGCCCTGCAAACGCGCGACGAGCGCGCGCGCCGCGGCGCCCGCATCCGCGCAAATGCCCACGGAGATCGACTTCACGAGACCGAGCATCTTCGGATCGGCGTCGATCTGGATGATCCGCGCATCCTTCGGCCAGTAGTCGAGCCCGTGCTGCGGCAGCGTTCCGAACGGCCCGAGGCGCGTGCCGAGCGCGAGCACGACATCGGCCTTCGCGATCAGCTTCATCGCCGCCTTCGAGCCCTGGTAGCCCAGCGGGCCGCACCATAGCGGGTGGCGCGCCGGGAATGCGTCGTTGTGCAGATAGCTCGTGCAGACGGGTGCCTGCAGCAACTCGGCGAGCTTCACTGCGTCAGCTTCGGCATCGCCCATCACGATGCCGCCGCCCGCCAGCATCACCGGGAATTTCGCCTGCGCGAGCAGCGCCGCCGCTTCGTCGAGGCTCTTCTCGCCGCCCGCGCCACGCTCGATCGAAAGCGGCCGCGGAATTTCGCAGTCGATGTCGCCATAGAAGAAATCGCGCGGGATGTTGACCTGCGTCGGGCCCATCTCGAGCAGCGCGCGGTCGAACGCGCGGCTCGTCAACTCGGCCATGCGCGCCTTGTTGTTGACGTGCGCCTGGTACTTCGTGATCTTCGAGAAGATAGGCAACTGCTCGGTTTCCTGGAAGCCGCCGAGGCCGAGCGTCATCGATCCGGTTTCGGGCGTGATCATCACGACCGGCGAATGCGCCCAATACGCAGCGGCGATCGACGTGACGAAGTTCGTGATGCCGGGACCGTTCTGCGCGATGCAGACACCGTGTCTTCCCGACACGCGCGCATAGCCGTCGGCCATGTGGCCGCCGCCCTGCTCGTGCGCGACCGAGATGAAGCGGATGCCGGCCGACGGGAAGAGGTCGAGCGCGTCCATGTACGCCGATCCGACGATGCCGAAAACGTCCTTGACGCCTTGTGCAACCAGCGTTTCGACGAACGCCTCGGATGGCGTCATTTTCTGGCGGCCCTGCACGGCGAGATTCCTGGATTCGGTCATCGTGTTCATCGCATGCACCTCGTGGAGTCGAGCCCTCGATTTTGCGCCCAGTCGCAGGGAGCGACTAGGGCCAGTGCGGGAAGCGGCGTGAGGCCAGCCGCGGCGGGTATGCGCAGCGCGCCGCGACCGCCCGCATCAGATCGGTTCAGGCGAGCAACGACGCCGGATCGGTCCATGCATAGCCCTGCGCTTCGGCAACCGGCGCACACGTCACCTTGCCGTACGCGACGTTGAGTCCCTGGCGCAGATGCCGATCGTCGGCGAGCGCACGCTTCCAGCCCTTGTCGGCGATCGCGACGACGAATGGCAACGTCACGTTGTTGAGCGCGAACGTCGACGTCCGCGGTACGCCGCCCGGCATGTTCGCGACGCAATAGTGAACGACGCCGTCGACGACATACGTGGGCTCCGCATGCGTCGTCGGATGCGAGGTCTCGAAGCAGCCACCCTGGTCGATCGCGACGTCGACGACGACGGACCCGGCCTGCATTTGCCCGATCATCGCGCGCGTGACGACCTTCGGCGCTTCGGCGCCGGCGATCAGCACGCCGCCGATGACGAGATCGGCGCCGGCGACGTGGCGCTCGACCGCTTCCGCCGTCGAGAACACCGTTTGCAACGACGGACCGTACTGCGTCCACAACCGCTTCAGCACGTCGACGCTGCGATCGATCACCGTGACGCGCGCGCCCATGCCGAGCGCGATCTCGGTCGCGTGCGTGCCGACGACGCCGCCGCCGATCACGACGACCGAAGCAGGCGGCACGCCCGGCACGCCGCCGAGCAGCACGCCCTTGCCGCCGTGCGGCTTCTCGAGGAAATGCGCACCCGCCTGCACGGCGAGGCGCCCGGCGACTTCCGACATCGGTGCGAGCAGCGGCAATCCGCCAGTCGCCGCCGTGACCGTTTCGTAGGCGATGCAGATCGCGTTGCTCGCGGCGAGGTCGCGCGTCTGCTCGGGATCGGGCGCGAGATGCAGATACGTGAACAGGATCTGTCCCGGCCGCAGCATCGCGCGCTCGACCGTCTGCGGCTCCTTCACCTTGACGATCATCTCGGACGACGCATAGACGTCGGTGCCCGTCGCCGCGATCGTCGCGCCTTCGCGCGTGTAATCGGCATCGTGAACGCCGATCCCGATGCCCGCGTCGTGCTCGACGACGACCGTGTGGCCGTGATGCACGAGCTCGCGTACCGAGCCCGGGGTGAGGCCGACGCGATTCTCGAGGACCTTGATCTCCTTCGGTACGCCGATGCGCATGCGCGGTCTCGCCAGAAAAAGGATGCGCGCGAGATTACGCGCGGCGCCGTGTCGCCGCTAGGGCCAGTGCCGGGCGCGCGGTGGTGTCAGTGGCGCTCGCTGCCCCGCCTTGGGGAGGGAAGCGAGCGCGGGGGGCGCCATTTCGTCTAGGCGCATGAAGCGACTTCGGCGCATGCGGCGGCGAGCGTCGCCATCCCGGCGTCGATCCGACCGGCATCGATCGACGCGAATCCGAGGCGCGCGTAATTCGTCGGCACGGGCGCGTTCGACGCCGCAACGAAGAAGACGTCGCCCGGCTCGATCAGTACGCCCTTGGCGGCCGCCGCCGTCGCGAGCGCGCGCGTGTCGACGTGCTCGGGGAAGCGCAGCCAGAACGACGATGCACCCGCGACCGTCGAGAAGCGGACGTCGGGCAGATGCGCAGCGAGCGCCGCCGCCATGATCCGCGATCGCTCCGCGTATGCCTGGCGCAAGCGGCGCAGCAGCGTGTCGTGATGCCCCATCGCGAGAAAGAGGCCCACTGAGCGTTCGTTGTTCGCGGCCGGATGGCGCAACATGAGCCGGCGCAGCGCGCGCAACTCGCGGATCAGCTCGCGGCTCGCGACGATGAAGCCGCTGCGGATGCCGGGGGCGAGCGTCTTCGACAGGCTGCTCACGTAAACGACGTGACCGCTGCGATCGAGACTCGTCAAGGCGGGATGCGCCTGCCCTTCGAGGCCGAGCTCGATCTCGTAGTCGTCCTCGATCAGGATGCGGTCGTTCGCCTGCGCCCAGCGAAGGATCATCTCGCGGCGCGCGAGCGGCATCGTGACGTTCGTCGGACATTGATGCGACGGCGTCAGATAGACGTAGTCGCAGGTGTCGAGCGCCGGGCCCAGCGCGAGCCCTGCGTCGTCGAGCGGCAGCGGCACGACGTTCGCCGTGCGCGATGCGAAGATGTTGCGCGCATCCGGATAACCGGGGTTCTCGATACCGATCGTCGTATTGGGGTCGACGAGCAGCGTCGCGAGCAGGAACAGCGCATGCTGCGCGCCGACGGTGACGAGGATTTCGTCCGGTGCAGCGAATACGCCGCGACGCACGAGAAGCCGCGTCTGGATCTGCTCGATCAGCAGCGTGTCGTCGGCGTCGATCAGGTCGCCGGCCCAGCCGCGCACCTCCGACACCGAGCTCGCCTGCAGGCTGCATTCGCGCCAGCCGGGAATCGGCAAAAGGGCCGGGTCGAACTGGCCGTAGATGAACGGATAGGGGAAGCGCTGCCAGTCGCGCGGCTTCACGATGTTGCGCTGCGCCGATACGGCGCCGCGCAGACGGGGCAGCCAGTCGACTTGCGCCTGCGCCTCACCCGGCGCCGGCGGTCGCGGCAATGCGACGCGTCCGGCGACGATCTCGGGATTGACGTAATGGCCGCTGCGGCTCCGGGTGAGCAGGTAGCCCTCGTTCACCAGCAGCTCGTAGGCCAGCGCCACCGTGTTGCGTGCGACGCCGAGTTGCGCCGCGAGCACGCGCGTCGACGGCAGCGCGACGCCGACCGGAATGTGGCCGTCGAGGATCGCCGCGACGAGCATCTCGCGGATCTGCGCCTGCAGGCCGACCTTGCTCTGGAAGGAGAGGTGGATCAGGTGGTTCCACATGGGAGCGGGGAGCGAGAATTCGGATCGCGGATCGAGGGAGCGCCGGCGTCGTGTTCGCGTCTGGCCTATCCCCGCGACGTGCTCTGGCTCCTTGTGGCAGCGGCGACTTGGCGCTAGAAAGGCATATGATGACCGAAGCCGAAGCGGACGAGGGACTGGGCCGAGCTGCTTGATCTGCCAACGTTCCCTCGATCCTCGATCCTAACTCCTCGCTCCTTCACACCCATGGGCCACTCCGAATTCACGCTTCGCAACCAACCCGCGCAAAAGCCGCTCTCGCTCGACGAGTTGTGGATGCCGTTCACGTCGAACCGCGACTTCAAGGCCGATCCGCGGATCATCGTTCGCGCCGAAGGCATGTACTACTACAACGACCGCGGCGACAAGATCATCGACGCGTCGTCGGGCCTCTTCTGCGTCGCGGCGGGCCATTGCCGCAAGGAGATCGCCGAAGCGGTACATCGGCAGCTCGGCGAACTGGACTTCGCGCCGTTCCTGCGCGGGCATCCGAAGAGCTTCGAGCTCGCCTCGCGCGTCGCCGAGCTGACGCCCGGCGATCTCAAGCACATTTTCTTCGTCAATTCCGGCTCCGAAGCGATCGACACGGCGATGAAGGCCGCGCTCGCCTATCACCAGGCGCGCGGGCAAAGCGGCCGCACGATGTTCGTTTCGCGCGAGCGTGCGTATCACGGCGTCAACTTCGGCGGTGTCGCGCTGTCGGGCATCGTCAATAACCGGCGCAAATACGGTCCTGGCGTCGCCGGCGTCGTCCACATGCGGCACACGCATCTGGACGCGAATCGCTACGTACCGGGCCAGGGCGAGCACGGGGCCGAGCTCGCCGACGACCTGCTGCGCTTCGTCAACCTTTACGGTGCGGAGAACATCGCCGCGTGCTTCGTCGAGCCGATCGCCGGTTCCGCCGGCTGCATCGTCCCGCCGAAGGGCTACCTCGAACGACTGCGCGCAATCTGCGACCAGCACGGCATCCTGCTCGTTTTCGACGAGGTCATCACCGGCTTCGGCCGCACCGGCCAGCCGTTCGCTGCGCAAAGCTTCGGCGTCATGCCCGACATGATGACGATGGCGAAAGCGCTCACGAATGCGGCGCAGCCGATGGGCGCCGTCGCGATCTCGGATCGCGTGCACGACGCGATCATGACGGCCGCGCAGGCCGGCGCGATCGAGTTCTTCCACGGGTACACGTATTCCGGTCACCCGGCGGCCTGCGCCGCCGGCCTCGCGACGCTCGACATCTACCGCAACGAGGGCCTGTTCGAGCGCGCGCGCG
>Ga0134128_10003639_pt1 | contig 18837 bp, 25 predicted proteins | sample KB31754_FD_96462 | JGI IMG/M metagenome (GOLD analysis project Ga0134128, IMG submission 96462) | Terrestrial soil microbial communities with excess Nitrogen fertilizer from Kellogg Biological Station, Michigan, USA - KB3-175-4 | ecosystem: Environmental > Terrestrial > Soil > Unclassified ... | reverse complement strand
TCAGGCCAATCCGGGCACCGACGATGCGGGAATCGCCAAGGTGCATCGCATCGAAAAGGCGACGGTGATCAAGGAAGTGACCGCGGCCGGCTTCAAACTGGTGGGCGAAAGCAATGTGCTGCATCGCCCGGCCGACGATCACACCAAGATGTCGTCCGATCCGGCGATCAAGAGCCACACCGATCAGTTTTTGTTGAAGTTCCAGAAGGTGTAAGGCGCGGCTCTTTCAGGCGGTGAAGCGGCTTGTCCCTGCTTGTCATCCCCGGCGAACATCGACTGCACCGCAGCCGATGTGAGGGAAGGGGATCCGGGTATATACAGCAAGCCGGTTTTGAAGACCTGGATTCGCTTCCCTCTGCGCTGACCGCGCCTCGCCGAGAATGACAGGTAATATCGCTATGGCCACGCGAATATCACGCTTGTTCCAGAAACCCTTTAACTACCGGCGTTGACGGAATTCCTCCTGTCTGGCTCGTGGAAGGTGAAGGCCGCACCTTGATCGGCTATAAGCGTCCCTCACGGAACGGCGCGATACGACGCCGGTGAGAGGGAGCGAGACATGGAAGAACCTGCCATTGGCGAAGCGGTAAGCGAAGCCGACATTGAGCGCGCGCTACAAAGCGATTGCGAGTGTCGCGACGGCATGTTCCCGCAAGGCAAAGTCAGCACCGCCAGCCGCCGCGCTTTCTTACGGGGCACCGGCTTTGTCACCGCAGCGGCCGCCATTGTGCCGGTACGTGCCATGGCCGCCGATGACGGCGACGCGCCTTGGAGTTTGCCGGGCGCCATCGCCAAAAGCGATTATGGCAGCCGCGCCGGCACGGAGAAAGTGATGCGGCTCGCCTCTCAAGGCGGCACTTCGGCTTTGACGCCGCTGCAGGCGGGCGTGGGCATCATCACGCCGTCGGGCCTGCATTTCGAGCGCCATCACAACGGCATTCCCACCATCGATCCCAAAGAGCATCGCCTCATCATCCATGGCATGGTGGACAAGCCGATGAAATATTCGGTGGAGGATCTGAAGCGCTTCCCGTCCATCTCCCGCATCATCTTCATCGAATGTTCCGGCAATTCCAACGCCGCCTCGCGCAGCGCCGGCCAGAAGACGGCGCAGGAAGCCCATGGCCTCACCTCGACGTCGGAATGGACGGGCGTGCGGCTCTCGACTTTGCTGGCGCAGGTGGGCGTAAAGGACGGCGCGGCCTGGGTGCTGGCCGAAGGTTCGGATGGCGCGATGCTGTCGCGCAGCGTGCCCATCGACAAGATGCTGGACGATGCGTTCGTGGCGTACGCGCAGAATGGCGAAGCGATAAGGCCCGAGAATGGCTATCCCATGCGCCTGATCCTTCCCGGCTGGGAAGGCAATATCAATGTGAAGTGGCTGAGGCGCCTGAAGATCGGCGACAAGCCCTTCATGACGCGGGAAGAGACGTCAAAATACACCGACCTGATGACCAATACCGGCAAGGCGCGCCAATTCAGCTGGGTGATGGAAGCCAAATCCCTGATCACCTTTCCGTCCGGCGATATGCGGCTGCCGGGCAAGGGCTTCTATGAGATCTCCGGCATCGCCTGGTCCGGCCGCGCGCCGATCGAGCGGGTGGAAATCACCACCGATGGCGGCAAGAGTTGGAGCCTTGCGTCGCTGCAGGAACCGGTGCTGCCCAAGGCGCATGTGCGTTTCCGCTATCCCTGGCATTGGGACGGCAGCGAAAGCATCATCGAAAGCCGCGCCACCGATCAGACCGGCTATGTCCAGCCCACCAAGTCGTTCCTGACGCGCACCGAAGGCGTGGGGCCGACCTATCATTACAACGGCATCCAGAGCTGGAAAGTGGCCACCGACGGGAGCGTGAGCAATGTCCTCAACGGTTAAGGTCTTGCTTGCGGCGGCGGTGCTGGCCGCTTTGCCGCTGACGGTGTGGGCGCAGCAGACCGGCTATGGCGGCGGCGAGAGCTATCCCTTCGGCACGCCCGCTTCGAAAGCCGATATCGAAGCCTGGGACAAGGATGTACGTCCCGACGGGCAAGGGCTTCCACTTGGCAGCGGCACCTATAAGGCCGGCGCGCAGATTTATGGCGAGCAATGCGCGTCGTGCCATGGCGCCAAGCTGGAAGGCGTGCGCGACGCGAACCTGCCGCAAGGCGGCGGACCTGCGCTGGTGGGCGGGCGCGGCACGCTCAACACGCCGAACTTCAAGCAGACGGTGGAGAGTTACTGGCCCTATTCCACCACTCTGTTCGACTATATCACCCGCGCTATGCCCTATACCGCGCCCGGTTCGCTCAAGCCCGATGAGGTCTATTCGCTGGTGGCTTACATTCTGGCCGAGGGCCACATCATCAAGCAGGGCGAGGTGATGGACGCCAAGTCGCTGCCCAAGGTGCAGATGCCCAACCGGAACGGCTTCTACAATGACGACCGGCCGTTCCCGGTACGGAAGTATGATTAGCACCAACTACCTGGGTCCCCTTCCCTCGGCGCTGGTCGCGCCTCGCCGGGGATGACAATCTTGCATTGGTAATCGTCGCGCTGATCCTATCCAGGACCTATCGCCCCGCCACCCAGGCGCTGATTTCCGGCACGGCTTTGTCGCGGATGTGCTGGTTCTGCTTGATCGCCGCGATGGCGCCAAGAAATGGCCGGCGCGCGGTTTCCGGCACACTCTTCTCGAATTCCTCGACCGCGGCGATGCGGGCCGGAAGGGCGGAGCGGCTGGCAAGGCCGACCGCGATTTCCCAGCGCAAGGTTTGCTCCATGGCGTTCTTTGGATCCTTCAGACGCGCCACCGCACCATCCCAGACGATATCGGGATGATTGTCGCCCAACTGTTCCAGCAGCGACGGCGTGGTGCCCGCGGGCGGATCGCTGCTGAAGGCGATCTCCACCATGCGCCCGGCCAGCGCCGGGTCTTGCACCCCGGCCAGGGCGTCGAACATATGCTGCTTGGCCAGCGGATCTTTTTCCGCCCGTGCCTTCGTCAGCAAAGCGTCGAAGGCCTTGGCATCGGCGCTGGCCGCGGCGACATCGAGCGCGGCGCGCTTGTCGACCGGATTGGCGGCAGCATCGTCCATGGTTTTCTTCGCCCAGGCGATGGTGGCGGGATCGCCGAAGCGGCCCTGAAGCCGGACCAGCGCCATGCGCAGGATCTGGACATTGCCGTCCTCGCCGCTCTTGGCCGCAAAGCCCAGCCGCGCCGACAGGGGGTGCAGCAATTTCAGCGCAGTGGCGCGCAGCGCTGTTCTGGGCGCGCCGTCGGCATAATGACCGTCGATCTCGCCCAGCAAGGTCAACGCGCGCTGCCATACGATGGCGTCGGCGTTTTCGGGCAGCGAGGCCATCAACGCCAGCATGTCGCTGGCCGGCTGATAGCCGGCGAAGCCCAGCGCCGCCGTGTCGTTCAGAAGGCCATACTGGTCGGCGGGGGCCAGTTTGGGCAGCGCGGCGGATAGCGCCGCCACCGAGCCCGCGGGATAAAGCACCCGGCCATAGGTCTTCTGTCCCGCATTGACCAGCGCGGGCGGCATCACGGCGAAGCGGGTGGGCGCCTTCAGCAATTGGGTCTCGGCCTTGCCGCCGGAAAGCGGCGCGACCGCGATGGGCAACAGCCAGCTTTGCGGCTTGGCATTGGCGATGGTGGCGGGATCGGCGGCGAAGCGGCCCTCGCTCAGTGTCACCGCATCCTTGCCGAATTGGGCCTTGATCAGCGGCACGCCTTCCTGGCGGGTCACGTCATGCTCGATGTCCAGGATCGGCTTGCCTGCAGCCTTCTGGATTTCGCGCCACAGATCGCTGTCTTCGGTGTTGCCATAGGCGTGGGCGCGCATATAGGCCTGCACGCCCTTCTCGAACGCTTCGCGCCCGACAGTGGCGTTGATCATGGTGATCACGGCTGCGCCTTTGTCATAAGTGATCTGATCGAACGCCTGCGATGCTTGGTCGGCGGTCAAGATGGTTTGGATCACCGGATGGGTGGAAGGAATGGCATCGGCCTGTTTGCCACCTTCGAAGATCGCGAGTGCGCGCAAGCCCGTTTTCCATTCCGGATGCAGATCGTCGGCGGAATAGGTCTGCATCCAGCGGGCAAAGCCTTCGTTCAGCCAGAGATTGTCCCACCAGGCCATGGTGACCAGATCGCCGAACCATTGATGCGCCATCTCATGCGCCACCACCATGAACACCAGCTGGCGGTCGCTTTCGGTCGAGGTCTTGGGATCGAACAGCAGGTGATGCTGGGAATAGAAGATCGCGCCCCAATTTTCCATCGAGCCGCCGCTAATCTCGCCGGGGGCGGCGATCAGATCCAGCTTGGGCAGGGGAAAATGCACGCCGAAATAGCCGTTGTAGTAATGCAGAATCTTGCCCGCCTGATCGAGCGCGTAAGCCGCCTTGGCGGTGTCGCCGCGCTTGACCACCACGCCGATTTCCACGCCATCGACGGTCTGTTTGATCCGCTCATAATCGCCGATGCCGAGAAAGAGCAGATAGGTGGACATCTTGGGCGATTCTTTAAAACGCGTGCGCTGAAGATCGCCCGAAAGCGGCGTCACCCGATCCACCGGCATGTTGGAGATGGCCATCTGGTTCTTGGGCGCATCCACACCGATGGTGAAGGTAGCCTTGCGGGCGGGCTCGTCCCAGCAGGGCAATAGCTTGCGCGCGCCGGTGGGCTCGAAATTGGTGACCAAGGTGCGGCGGGGTCCATCCGCGCTTTGATAATCCATGGCGAAGAAGCCCAGCGTGTTGCGGGTGATCGGGCCGCTATACTCGATGATGAGGATATGCTGGCCTGCCGCCACCGGCTTTGGCGCACGCAAAGTTTCGCGCCCGAGCTTGGCATCGGGCGGCGTCAAGGCCAGTGGCATCTGGTCCAGGCTGGCGCGCGCGAAAGTAAGGCCGTCGGCATTGACGGTGATGTCGCTGACCGGCGCGTTCACTTGCACCGTGATGGCAACCTTGCCCTTAAAGCTCAGATGGGCGGCATCCGGCGAAAGCTGGAGGTCGTAATGCAACGGCACCACGGTGCCGGGCAGGATCTCGCGGACGCCGCTTTGGGCTTGTGCCAGCGCCGGGCCGGTCAGCAAAACCAGCAGGCCCAGACCCAGCGTTGCACCGCGAAATTGTGGCATCGGCATTCCCCCTGAAGCGCGGGCCAAAACCTAGCATTTTCGCGGGGCCGAAACGCCAGCCTTCCTTTTGTAAACTTGGCCTTAAGGTCCTCGCCACTTTCCTGCCGCGAGAACATGCTTGTGTTCGGCCCATGGAGTCGCGATGAGCGGAAAAAAACGTCCGCCAACCCAATCCAATAGCGAACCGCCCATCCTTCCGGGCGGCCCAAAGCGCCTTAGCGGCAGCCAGCTGACGCGGGCGCAGCGCCGCAATCGCTGGCTGGTCGGGGCAGGCACCATCGGCGCGCATGTTGCGGTCTTCACGGCTTTGTTCTGGCATTACGCCCAGCCGCCACGCCCGCCCGAGCCCGCGGCGCTGGAAGTCAGCCTGATCGATACGCCCAAACCCACGCCGCCCGTGCCGCCAGAGCCCGAAAAGATCGACACCGGCGCCACCGTGATCGTCCCCGATCCCAAGCCGCCGACCATCCATCTGACGGCGCAAAGCCAGATCCAGGCCACGGTCGATGACATGTCGGATGTGCTGAGCGACGCAGGTCTCCGGCGCGGCCAGTGTGGGCGAGGGCGGTGACGGCGGCGGCCCCTGCGATATGGGTCAGCTGGTGCAGCGGGCGCTGAGGCGCGATCCCCTGGTGCACAATGCCGTGCAGAACGCCAACCGCCTGGGCAAGGCGATCATGGTGTGGAATGGCGACTGGGTCAGGACCGGCATGGAAGACGGCAAGGGCCTGTCGGCGGTGCGCGAAGCGATCCTGTGGGAAGTGGGCTTTGCCCCCGAGTCCTGCCGCACCAGGCCGGTGCACGGCATGGTGCTGTTGTCGCTGGCCGACGGGCGCACCCGCTTCGCGGTGGGCACCGGCGAATGGCGCTGGGCCGATCTTCTGCATGTGCCGGGAATCCGCGCCAGCCGCTGACGCGCGACAGGCAAAAAGAAAAGGCCGCCCCGGTGTCGGAGCGGCCCTTTATTCTTTCAAGCTATGCCGTCTTTACGACATCACGATCAGGACGACGCGGCGGTTCTGCGCCCGGCCGGCCTTGGTCTTGTTGTCGGCGACCGGATCGGCCTTGCCGTAGGAGATGGTCGCCATCCGGTTCAAGGGCACGCCATGCTGGTTCATGAACAGGCGAACCGCTTCGGCCCGCTCTTCACCCAGACGCTGGTTGATCATGTCCTTGCCGCGCCCATCGGTGTGGCCCTGAATTTCCACATACACGTTGCGATTGTCGGTCTTCAGCTTCTCCGCGAAGTCGGTCAGGCGCTGCTGCGCTTCCGGCGAGAGCTTGGAGCTGTCCACCGGGAATTTCACGGAATCGTCGGACAGAACCATTTCATAAAGGAATTTGCCCTCGGCCAGCTTGCCGGCGGCCGTGGCGCGATCGAGTGCGTCCTTGGTCGACTGGTCGAGCTGGGTCAGATGGGCCTCATGCCTATCGACCTGGCCTTGCGTGGCCGTCACTCTGGCGTCCACGGCGGCCACATGTTCATTCACATAATCTTTGGTGGCGCAGCCGCCCAGACCGACGGCCAGGGCCGCGACCGTAATAGCGGCGCGAGTAGTATTTAGCATCGAAGTCCTCTCCGGTTGTCCCTTCCAGCCTTAATACGTTGCGCGTCCAGTGTGGCGGAAATGGGGAGTTTTCGGGGGAAAATGTGGTCACCGGCGGGCCTGACAATGTCAGCTTTGCCATGTTGCGCATGCGCCACGGGCATCGCTCCAGGACAGGTAACGCGTTCGCTGCCCGCGGGTGCCCATGCCGAATCGCGAAGGAGTAACAGCCATGTGCGGATTGCGCTTTTGCCTGTAGAGCGGGTGGTGAAAGATCGCGCGGCGATTGTCCGTTGTGCGAGCAAGCCCATGATCACGCCTGAATTCCTTAACACCATGGCGGCCTACAATGGGGAGATGAATCGCCGGATTTATGGCGCCGCGGGGCGACTCAGCGACGAAGAGCGCAGGCGCGAGCGGGGCGCCTTTTGGGGCTCGATCCACGGCACCCTCAATCACATCCTGTGGGGCGACACGATCTGGATGAGCCGCTTCGCCGGCTGGGAAAAGCCGCCCGTGCCTGCCCCGCAAAGCGCCGGCCTGCATGAGGATTTCTTTGCACTGCAAAAGGCCCGGGGCGAAGCCGACCGGCGCATCTCCGACTGGGCCGGGCAGGTGAAGCCGGACGGGCTTTCCGGCGATCTCGCCTGGTTCAGTGGCGTGCTGGGGCGGGAGATTTCAAAGCCCAAGAGCCTTTTGGTGGTGCATTTCTTCAACCACCAGACTCACCATCGCGGCCAGGTTCATGCCATGCTGACCGCGGCGGGCGAGAAGACGGGCGACACGGATCTGCCGTTTGTTCTTTGATTCCCGCTGCGAGGGGGATCACATGCGCGCCATTGCCATCGGCAGCTTCATGCTCTTGCTGGCGACGCCCGCTTGGGCTGAGACCGCGCTCAAGCCCTCGCTTCAGCCCATCGCCTTTCTGGTGGGCAATTGGGACTCAGGCGAAGGCAAGGTGGCGGAGACCGGCGGCACCTCCAAGGGCGGTTCGGTCATCAGTGTGGAGGCAGACGGCTCGGCGCTTTTGCGCCGCGACCACACCGAATTGTTCGACAAGAGCGGCAAGCCAATGGGCGGCTTTCACCAAACCATGCTGATCTATCCGGACGGCGGCGCGCTCAAGGCCGATTATGTCGATGGCGAAGGCCATGCCATCCATTATGTCTCCGCCGATGTGGTGGCGGGGAAATCCGTCACTTTCATCGGCGCGCCGGGGCAGGGGCCGGTCTTCAGACTCACTTATGAATTGAAAGCGCCGGATCGGCTCGCCGTCACGTTCGGCATGACGCCACCAGGGGCAAACGAATTCCGCCCCATCGCCACCGGCAGCTTGAAGAAGATGAAATAGCATCAACCCGCTGGAGACGCGGATGACGGCAGCCGTGAGATTGCGAAACGAACGGCTTTATTTCGGAGCTCTGGCGGTCTTTCTGGCGCTCCTCATGTTCGCGGGCTTTGCGCGCAGTTTTTATCTTCACACGCTTTTCGGTCAGCCGGCGCCCAGACTCTTCCTTCAAATTCACGGCGCCCTCATGACCGGGTGGTTGGCGCTGCTGCTGGTCCAAACGGGGTTGGTGTTTGCGCGGCGCACGCAATGGCACAAAACGCTCGGCTATTGGGGCATCGCCTACGCGGCCCTAATCCTTCCCATCGGCGCCATGGCTACGCTCGGCCTGGCCCGCCGCGAAGTCGTGGCGCACAGCGCGCACGCCCTCTCACAACTGAATGTGCTGGGGCTGGAATTGATGCAGCTTTCGTTGTTCGCACTTCTGATCGGCACCGCTTTTGTCTTGCGCGCCCGCACCGACATTCACAAGCGCTTGATGATAATCGCCACGCTTTGCATTCTTCCCAATGCCATCGTGCGGCTGTCGATTATTTCGGGGTTGGATTTTCTCGGCACCAACCTCGCCATCCTGACGGTCTGGGTGCTTGTGGTCGTTGCCTTGGTGGGCTCCGACGTATGGCGCAACCGCCGCCTGCATCCGGCCTTCGGCTGGAGCGCCGCCCTCGCCATCCTGGCGCTCTATGCCGCCTGGTATGCCAGCCGCACTGCGCTATGGGATCATTACTGGATCAAGACTCTGAGCTCTTAGCAGCGCCGGAGAAACCATTGACGGACGCGTGGGGCATGGCACAAAGACAATCCATGCGCGCGCCGTTCCTGTCCCTCTTATTTCTGCTCGCTGGACCGCCCGGCTTGTCGGCCGCGCCGGTTTGCGCCAGCCATGAAGTGGCGGTGGAAGTACTGGGTTCGGGCGGCCCCATGCATGCCGGCGGCCGCGGCGGCTCGGCCTATCTGCTTTGGGTTCATCATAAGCCAGTCCTGGCGGTCGATATGGGCGGCGATACGCCGGCGAAGCTCTCGGCGGCGGGCGTCGAAGCGGGGACCTTGCCGCTGGTTCTGATTTCGCATCTTCATCCCGATCACATTTCGGGCCTGGCCGATTTTCTGTGGAGCGAGATCAATGCGCCCAGAAAGGCGCCGCTGATGCTGGCCGGGCCGGAGGGCGGCGGCGATGGTTTCCCGGCCATCGCGGATTTTCTGCACCGCTCTTTCGACAAGGGCGGCCTTTATCCCCGCATGGCGGGACTGTTTGACGGCTCGGCCTTTCCGCTTCGGGTCCAAACCTTGCCCCCGAAAGGCGAAACCAATGTGGCGAACGATCTTGGCCTTTCCGTTTCGGCCTATGGCGTCGATCACGGGCCGGCGCCTGCGCTGGCTTATCGCGTGATGGGCAGCGGCTTCAGCATCGTGTTCGGCGGCGATCAGACTTACGGCGATCCAGGCTTCGGGCGCTTCGCGGCCGGCGCCGATCTCGTCATTCTGCATGCCATGCTGACCGACAAGGCGAAGGGGGATGCGCTCACCCGCTCGGTGGGGCTGCCGGAAGATCTGGGGGCGCGGGCGAAAGAGGCCAATCCCAAACGCCTGGTCTTGAGCCATTTGATGGGCGCCCCCGACGGAAGCGCCAGCCGGAACCTATGGTCGTTGAGCGATCTCGCGGGCGTGAAAAAACGCGTGGCGGAATTTTACGCCGGGCCTATCGCGCTGGCCCAGGATGGAAGCTGTTACGCCGTGGGGAAGTGACGCGTTCTCTACGCGGCTCAATTCTTCAGCGGCGCTTCGCCCGGCATATGCGGCAGAAGATGCAGCAATTCATTCGGTTCGATCCAGCGTCCGCCGGCCATGGCGATCATGGCTGCGTTCTGGTCGGGCGGGGTCATCTCGTCGCGCCAATAGCGCAAGCAGAAAGACAGCGTGCCCTTGATGTTGTCGCGGTTGCCTGGCGGCACCAGGATCGCTGGCATGTTCCACGGAATACGTCCCATTTTACGTCCCCAGTCTTGAAACAGGACTGAACTTGCAACCCCGATGCCAGTTAACGGGAACCGTTAATCGGTGAAGAGCCTACGAAATTTTTGCGACGGGTCGAGAGTGTTAACATGGACTGCTTTTATCAACCGTCCAGCGAAGAAGCCCCATGCGTCCGGAGAAGCAGGATCACCATGAGGAATTGGAGCGGCTCTTCGCCGAGCTGGCGGCGGCCTATGCCCGGGCGCGGGAGGGCGTGACGGCGCCCGCCACCACCCAGGTCACGCTGCATGTGCGGGAGGAGGCGCAAAAGGCCTCGGCCATTATTCGCAAGATCCGGGATTTACAGGGACTTTAAAGGTGCAATGACAGGGGCAAGGCGCGGGCCTAGACTTGGCCTGTAGTCGGGAGTTTCGGCGATGCGGGCATGGATGGTTGCGGGGCTTCTTCTGGCGGCGCCGCCGGCCTCGGCAGCCGATGTGGAGTTCCGTGCCGTGGTGGATTGTGCCACCCATCCCGGCGCGCCGCATCTGGACATTTATTCACCCCAGGCCCATTGCCTGGCCCCGCCGGTAATCACCGAAGCCGACTTCCAGCGGCTGGACCGGCAATGGCTGGGCGGCGGCACCTTCGTGCGCGCCGAACTGACGCCTGAGGCGCAAGAGCGCTTCTACTACGCCACGCGCGATCATCGCTTCCGTCCCATGGCGCTGATGGTGGAAGGCAAGCCCATGCGGGTGTGGATTGTGCGCGCCCCATCCCACGCCAACTGGCTGATCTTGAATGGCGGCTATGTCACCGAGAAGCAGTTGAACGACGTCGCCGACCGGTTTTACGCGGCGGGTGGGCATCGCTAGCCCTGTTGTCATCCCCGGCCGAGCCGCAATGCGCGGGCGTTGCGGTGAGGGGAAGGGGATCCAGGTGCTTGTCATAAACGCCTGGATCCCCTTCCCTCGCACTCGCTATTCGCTCGTGCTCGCCGGGGATGACGTCAGCTTCGCTGACGTCACTTCGGCGTCACTTTGAACAGCCCGCCGGAGTGATCGTCTTCCAGCATCCAAAGCGCGCCATCGGGTCCGACTTCGACATCGCGAATGCGATGCGCGACATCCCAACGTTCCGCCGGTTTGGCTCCGCCCTTGCCGTCGAAGGTGATGCGGTTCAGCGTCATGGTGTCTAGCCCGCCCATCAAGCCCGAGCCATTCCATTGCGGGAACATCGCGCCCTTGTAGAAGATGAGATTTCCCGGCGCGACGATCGGCGTCCAATAGATCACCGGCTTGGTCAAATCGGGCCGCGTGTCGGGGCTGGGGATCGGCACGCCATTGTAGTTCACCGCATAGGAGACCAGCGGCCAGCCGTAATTCTTGCCCGGCTCGATCAGATTGAGTTCGTCGCCGCCGCGCGGACCATGCTCCACTTCCCACAAGCGGCCGTCAGGCGCGAAGGCCAGGCCGTAAGGCGTGCGATGCCCGCTCGACCAGGTCTCCGCGGGCGCCAGATTGGGACCTGTCAGTGTGTACGTGCTCACCACCGGCGCGGTCTTGGCGGCTTCGGTATCGGAGGGGGGATCGATCAGCGGCCGTGTGGTGGCGCCGGCCTTTCCCGCGAAGGGATTTCCCGGCGCGGGCTTGCCGTCGAGCGTGAGGCGCAGGATCTTGCCCAGCTCCGTGTTGGGGTCTTGCGCCGGCGTCATGCGCTGGCGTTCGCCCACCGTCAGGAACAGATATTTGCCATCCGGTGAAAAGGCGATCTGGGCGCCGAACTGTCCGCCCTTGCCGGTGGGCACGTCATGCCAAAGCACGCTGAGGCCATCCAGGCTGGCGCCTTGCGCGTTCAGCGACAGCTTCGCCCGCGCCAGCGCCAGGCCCGAGCCATATTGGCCGGGCTCGGAATAGGTGAGATAAACATTGTGGTCGGTCGCGTAATGCGGCGACAGGAATACGCCCAGCATGCCGCCTTGGCCGCCATAAGCGACCTTGGGCACATTGGCGACGGGAAGTTTTTCGCCCTGCTGCGTGACTAGCCACATGGGGCCGACCTTCTCGGTGATCAGCATGCGCCCGTCGGGCAGGAAGGCCAGGCGCCAAGGTAGATCGAAGGTCGCCACCCGCGTCATCTTGAAAGGCAGGCTGGCTTCCGGCGCTTGAGCGCCCGCATTGACCTGCGCCCTGGCCTGGCCGGACCATACCGAAAGCACTGCCGAAAGCGCCAATGTCCACGCGCCCGCCGATGCCATCCACGATTTTTTCACGCGAAAATCCTCCTCCACTGCGCCACACTGTGACCCGCGTCTTTCATGCGCCCTGCCGCTGCGTTATATATATTGGAATATCACGGGGGAAAGAACGATGATCCGCGCCACCATTGCTGCTCTTCTATTACTGGCATTTTCCCCTGCGAGCGCAATGGCCGCCGAGATCCTGGTCCATGACGCCAAATCCCAGCCGGAAAGCCTAGCGGTGGCGCCGGACGGCAGCATCTATGCGGGCAGCGCCAGTTCGCCTTTTGTCTATCGCATCAAGAAGGGCGCAACGGCGGCGGAGATGTTTGTCGATGCCAGCGGCGAGGGCGCGGGTACTTTCTTCCTGGGCCAGCTGGTGCAGGACGGCACGCTCTGGACCTGTCAGTTGATGCCGACGCCGGGCGCCACCACGCGCCGCAGCGCCTTGCGCGGCTTCGATCTTGCCACGGGCAAGGAGACGCTGCGCTGGGATCTTCCCGGCGAGAATTCCACCTGCAACGATTTCGCGGTAGGCCCGGACAAAGCGCTCTATATCTCCGATACCACCAACGCCAAGATCTATCGCCTGGCGCCGGGCGCGCCATCCGCCGAGCTTTGGATGGAGCATCGGCTGCTCAACGGCATCGACGGCCTCACCTTCCTGAACGGCGTGCTCTATGTGAACAATGTGCTCTTCAACAAGCTCTACCGCATTCCGGTGGATGCGTCGGGCAAGCCCGGCAATCCCGTCGATATCTGGATGGATGCGCCGATGCGCGGGCCGGACGGCATGCGCGCGGCGAAGGGAAAATTGTTCGTCGCGGCCAATGGCACCGGCACCATCGTGTCGCTGGCGATCAAGGGCGACCGGGCGCATGTCACAGTCTTGTGGGACAAGCTGGACACACCCACCGGCGTCGAGCCCGCGGGCAAGACGCTGTGGTTCACCGAGCGCGGCACCGGCAAGGTGATGTCGATGCCGATGCCGTGATGACAGTCAGTTCAACACCCAACTCTTGAACAGCTTGAGATCGATATTGCCGCCGCTGAGGTCGAGGCCGACAGTGCGGCCTTTCATCATCTCGCGTTCCTGCATCAGGCCCGCCAACGAAGCCGCGCCCGCGCCTTCCACCAGATTGTGGGTGTCGGTCCAATAGATACGCACCGCTTCGGCGATCTCCTCGTCCGCGACGGTGATGATGCGCGATGCACCCTTGTTGATGATCTCGACCGCTTGCGCATCCGGCACACGGGTGGCGAGGCCGTCGGCATTGGTGAGCGCGGAATTGGTTTCGATCGCCCGGCCCGCGTCGAACGACAATTTGTAAGACGGCGCGCCGTCGCTCTGCACGCCCACGATCTCGGTCTTCAGCCCCAACAGATCGCGCGCCAGGATCGCGCCGCAGATGCCCGAGCCCATGCCGATGGGGACGTAGAGAATTTCCAGCCCCGGCGCGGCCTCGAACAATTCCAGCGCCCAGGTGGCGACGCCCAAAACCAGGTCGCGGTGGAAGGAGGGCGCGAAGTAGAGCCCTTCGGCTTCTGCCAGCCGCATCGCTTCCACCCGCGCCGCGTCGAAATCGCTGCCATGCTCGATCAGCCGCGCGCCCAAGGCTTTCATCGCCGCGTTCTTTTCGGTGCTGTTGCCATTGGGCACGACGATGGTGACGGGAATATTGAAGCGCCGCCCGGCATAGGCCAGCGATTGGCCGTGATTGCCGCGCGTGGCGGAGATGAGACCGTTCGGCGCCCGCTTTTCTTTCGCAACGCGCTCGAGATGGATCAGCCCGCCGCGCACTTTGAAAGCGCCGATGGGTGTGTGGTTCTCATGCTTGACCCAGACCTCGGCGCCGGTGCGTGTCGCCAGCAGCGGCCAGCGATATTACGGCGTGCCGGGAAAGGCCGCATGCACGGTCTTGCGGGCGTCTTCCAATTCGTCGCGGGTGAACATGCGCCGCTCTTAAGCGTTGACGCGGCGGTAGAGCGCCAGCGATCCGGCCAATGCCAGCAAGGTTGCGCCGCATATGCGGTCCAGCCAAACCGCGCCGGATTTCCGCAACAGACGCACGGCCCGCGAACCAAGCAGGGCGTAGCCGAACATGATGGAAAAATCGATTCCCGCAAAAACCAGGGCGAGAACGACATATTGGGATAGCTGCGGCTGGGACGGGTTGATGAATTGCGGCAGCAGGGCTGAGGTGAACAGATAGCCCTTGGGATTGGTCACGGCGACAAGAAAGCTTTTCAGGAAGATCGTCCTGCCTGATGCATAACTGGCCGATCCCGAACCACTCTCTGCCGCGGCATCCAAGCGTCCGTTCAGGGCCGCTTTGGAGCGCAGAAGCATGATGCCCAGAAAGGCCAGATAACCCACGCCGATCCATTTCACCACGGTGAACCAGAATTCCGACGCGGCCAGCAGCGCGCCAAGGCCGAGACCGGCGGCGCCCACCAGAATGAAATCGGACATCATGGCGCCGAGCATGCCGGCAGAGGCGCGACGCACGCCGAACCGGGAGCCATTGGCCAGCGCCAGCAACACGGTCGGTCCCGGCGTGGCGATCACGACGACCGCGACGAATGCGAAAGCGAATATTGTCAGCAATGTCACGAGCCATCTCTCCGATAAGGCGGCATCAATTCATCGCGCCCGGGTTCCTTTTGATGCCAGTGGATATGCCCCTGACGGCAACGCTTCGCCCACTCATTGAGCGGGTAACCGACGATACCCACAGCTGGCGAAAGTTTCAGCCCCGGTGCCCGCGAACGGGTGCTGCGAGCCGTTCGCAACTATTCAGGGAGTAATTTCTGGAAGTGTCCCAAGAGGTGTCCCGGCGCGAGGCCAATGCCCGTTTGTTCCAAAGAACCCCAGGGAAACCCTGATATATTTGCCACGCTCCGTGGACGGATGGACCGGGTACGGACGAGTCCGGTTGAGGCGGGGGCCGGTTGGGCTTATATCCCCTCCCGCCAACGGAGCCCGCCAATGCCCAAGCTGCCGACCGACATGTCCGCCGCCGCCGTCAAACGGCGGGAGCAGATCTCCGAGGCCGCCAAGGCCAAGCCCAAGCCGGCCGAAACCACCGCCGCTTCGAAAACGCGCGCTACCAAAAAGCGCTGATCTTCGACTAGGTCTCGGTGTTGCGCACGGCTTCCAGCCGCGCCAAATCCGTCAAATGCGCCAGAAGCGGCATACCGTTCGCTTCCGACAGCCGCCGCAGCGACGCCAGCATGTCGGCGGCATATTGCGCCACGTCGGCGCGCCCGCTTGCCATGTCGGGCTGGTCGCGCTCCTGCGTTTCCCCTTTGGTCAATGCATGACCCATGATGGTCCCCTGATGCTTCGAAGGACGGCGAAGCCGCCTCACCCGCTCACATGCTATTCCGCCGATGTTAACGGAAAGTAGTAGCAATACAACCGCGCCACAGTGCGCGCGGGTTGCGCCTAGATCGGCTTTCCCATGCGCAGGATGGGGACCTCGACGCCGCCGGGCGTGGGCACCATCATCAGCTCGATGGGCTTGTAGCCGCAGGCCTCGTAAAGCGGCTTGCCACCCAGCGTTGCACCCAGCTCCACATTCGTGAAACCTTCACGCCGGGCCGCCTCTTCGCACAGCGACAACACCAGGCGTCCGATGCCGCGCCGCGTGAAATCGGGCGAGGTGTACATGGCGCGCACCCGGGCGGCCTCGGTCTTGGGATCGAGCAGGCGGGCATCGCGGCCTTTTGTGTGGTTGCCGCCGAACAGGGTGGCGCGCCGGCTCCAGCCGCCGCAGCCCGCGATCTGGCCCTCACCATTCTCGATCACGAAATAGGTGCCATCCTCGATCAGCTGGGTGTCCAGCCCCATCACCGCGAAAGAGGCCTCTACCTCGGCAGGCGACAGGAATTGGGGCAAAAGGTCCGCGATCGCCCGGTTCATCAGGACCGTCAGGACGGGCATATCGGCCGGGACTGCCAGGCGATGGCTGAAACTGTCCATCGAAAAATCCTTATCGCAGGCGAACTTGGCTCTGGCTTTATCGGCCTTTATGCCGGAACTTATTGCCGTTCCGGCGCCCGCGCAACGAGCGGGCCAGAACCGGAGAAGCGGGAAAAACCCGAACGGGGAAAATAACCAAACCGCTTGCCGGGAGGCAGAACCTAACGCGCTGGAATGGTCCGGCGCGGTCACTTTGAGGGAGATATCCATGAGCATCAAATCATTATTGTTCGCGTCGGCGCTCGCGCTGGCCGGCTTCGCCACCGCCGCCCACGCGCAGGAAATTCAGCGCATCGGCGGCGCGCCGGGCGGCCCCTTCGTGTCCGTCACCGGTGTGCCCATGGGCGGCGGCATGACCATGTATTTCGTGTCCGGCGCGCTGCCCACGCCTGTGACGCCCCCCGCCAACGGCCAGCCCGCCAATTGGGGCGACACCACCGCCCAGACCAAGTCGGTGTTTGAGAACATCAAGAAGTCCATGGCGGCTGCCGGCCTTACCTTGGGCGATGTGGTCAAGGCCACCGTCTATATGGGACCGGAGCTGAGCTTCCAGGACATGAACAAGGTCTGGCTGACCGAGTTCGGCACGGCGGCGCAGCCCAACAAGCCCGCCCGCGCGGCGTTCTTTGTGCACGGTCTGGCCGCGCCAGGCGCTCAACTCGAAATCGAATTCATCTGCGCGAAGAAAAGCTAGGGCGCTTATCTTTTGACCGCTGGCGGCGTCGCGCCTCCTCACGTGCTTTACGCACGCTCCGGGGGACGCTCCTGGCCAGCGGCCAAAATCTCGCGCGCCCGATTTGAATTGCTTCCAGAGAAGGCGGGTTCGAAAGAGCCCGCCTTTTTTATAGTCGTACGGCCGAACGGCGAATCGGCGCCCACTTCGCCTGGCCGATGCTCCGTTTCATTTGAGCGGCCAGCGGCCCAGATGAATGTGGGTGGTCTTGCCCAAAAGGCTTTGCACCAGCACGAAATCCTGCACCTGCCAATTTATGGGCGTGATCTTTTGCGACTTCGCCGATTTCTTGTCCCGCAGCAAGGTGACATGCGGGGTGAACGCGTCCAGATCATGCACGGCGGCGCCCAGCCCCACTTGCTTCAAACCCTGTCCCAAGGCGAGACGCAGCGGCCGCCAGGTTTCCGATGGACCAGTCAACACAAAAGGGCGAACACCCGTCTTGTTGCGAAAGCTGGTCAGCTTGTCGAATACCACCTCAAATCCCGCTGCCGCGGCGCTGGCGGCCGCGGCGCTGGCTCGTGCGATCAACTCCTCGGGCAACGCGATCCAGTCGCCCAGGTGAAATAGAGTGACGTGCAGATGCTCCGGCCGGATCAGTGTGCCGTCGAAACCATGCATGCGCTTCTGCTCTTGCGCCAGGGCGTAGATGGCCCTGCCGTCCGGCGGCGGCAAGGCGGCGAAGAACAGCCTTTCCTTCTGGGACGCTCCGAATCTACGGCGGACGGCGGACACGGCATCTTCCTTGCTCGGCGTTTCAGGAACTTAAGGCAATTGGTGGCCCGTGGCACTCCGCCCTTCGCTAAGGCTCAGGGCATTCCTCGCTCAAAACGATGCCCCGCATCGTTTTGCCGCCCTTCGGGCGTCGCTCGGAATTGATTCAAATTTTATATGATCGGCCAAAGGTGATTTGTTCTCGCGTTTTTGTATCGAATTGAAGCTGCCGCCTTCCGTTCTCGCCTTTTGCCCTCGCGCCAGGTTGTAAATCGGAACCTTCGCTAGAGAATCAAGGTAACAATTCGCAAACCACGCCACATAAAAGCCCGGTTGCGGACCGCCTTTGCCTCTTTTCGTTCGTGCAGTGTGTCCCCATTTCGCGCTAGGAAACCGCCATGGGGTGGTCGCTGCATGTTGCAGCTTTTTGACAGGGCATTTGCAAAGCAATGGACGGCACAAAGATCTTGAATACCGCCTCCAGCATGCTGGAGACGCATGGCGAAAGCGCCAAGTTCCTCATCGCCCAGAAGATGGACGATGCGTTGCTGGCCGGCGACGGCCAGGCCTATGACGATTGGTGCATGATCGCCAAGGCCATGAACCTGATGAGCACGGCGCGCAAGGAAGCCGCCGCCCGTCCCAGGACGGTCGAGCCGGTGGCGCTGGGCGCTTTCAAGGCCGCCTGATAAGGCCGCATCGCCTGTGTTCCAAGGGCCGCGCCGAGGCGCGGTGGAAAAGACCAGAGAATCAAGCGGGTTCGAAAGAGCCCGCTTTTTTGTTGGTCGCACAACTTCCAGTAGACGCCGGTCACGAGAACTTCACATCAAGTTGCGCGTTGTTACAGCGAGCGGGAGGAGATGAGGAGTACCTCAATGGCCTTCGCCCACGATCTTCTGCCCCATGGCCGTTATCGGCATGTCTTCGACATTCCTCCCGCGCGGAAGGCCAAGGCCAAGAAGCCGACGCGCGAAGAAAGCGAGCATGAGCGCCTGATCGAATGCGAATTCAGCGAAATCGGCCGCGATCCGCGCTTTCCTGCCGGCTGGTACATTATGCCGGGCGTGCTCTTGGGCCTGTTCCTGATTGTGGCGGTGATGCTGCTCTAGGCGGACTATTTCGCCGCTGTTTCGCAGATTCGGTTTATTGGTGCGCTTCGCACGCTTGTTTCATTGGTGTGCTTCGCAC
>Ga0134128_10003636_pt1 | contig 18843 bp, 22 predicted proteins | sample KB31754_FD_96462 | JGI IMG/M metagenome (GOLD analysis project Ga0134128, IMG submission 96462) | Terrestrial soil microbial communities with excess Nitrogen fertilizer from Kellogg Biological Station, Michigan, USA - KB3-175-4 | ecosystem: Environmental > Terrestrial > Soil > Unclassified ... | reverse complement strand
GCTTCTGATCAAGCCAACTGGTGGGCCAGGCCGGTGCCGGCAACCGCGACGGACAAGTCCACGACAAGGCACGCTCAAACGGCCAGATTTTCAGTGAGTCACGTCGGGTCACCGGCGCCGAGCCTGGTAGTCCTCCACCCAGGAGCACCGCAACGACACTCACAGATTTTCAGGCGGCGGTCCCCCGCCTGAGTCCTGCCGTGCGGTAGGTACTCGGGTGAACCGCCAAGAACACCGCGAGGAAGGGGACCGCCGTGGGAAAGACCTACCAGAACGAGCAGATCGACACGAACCAGCCCGCCGTGGCCGAGGTGGTGAGCGTGGCGCTGGCCGAGCTGGCCGGCGAGGTGCAGGAAGGGTTGTTGGCTTTGGCAGTCGGCACCGGGCTACAGGTGATGGCCGCGATGATGGAGGCCGACGTGACCGCGGCGTGTGGGCCGAGAGGTCGCCACAATTCTGAACGCAACGCGACCCGGCATGGTCACGGTGCCGGGTCGGTGACCCTGGGCGGACTTCGGGTGCCGGTGGCGCGGCCGCGGATGCGCGCGGTCGACGGCTCTGGGGAATTGCCAGTGCCGACGTATGAGCTGTTCAGTCAGACCGAGGTGCTCGGTCGGATGGCGATGGAGCGAATGCTGGCCGGGCTGTCGACCGCCGGTATCCGGTGGGGCTGGAGCCGGTCGGGGCGCGCATCGAGCAAGCCGCCACCGCGACCAGCAAGTCGGCAGTGTCGCGCCGGTTTGTCGCGGCGACCGAGACCGCTCTGGCCGAGCTGCTCGCCGCAGACCTGTCTGGGCTGGATCTGGTGGCGTTGATGGTCGACGGGGTGCACTTCGGCGAGCACTGCTGCGTGGTGGCCCTGGGCATCGACATCGAGGGCGTCAAGCACCCATTGTCGCTGGTGAAGGGCTCCACCGAGAACGCCACCCTGGTTAGCGAGCTGCTGGTGGAGTTGCGTGAGCGTGGCCTGGATGTCACCCGCCCAATCCTGACCGTGCTCGACGGGTCGAAGGCGCTGCGCCGCGCCGTGGTCGATGTCTTCGACCACCCGGTCATCCAACGATGCCAACTACATTATGCCGACCTCCTGATTATGCCGATATTGAGTCGATCGGTGCTGGTGAGTGCGGGTGCGGGGCAGCGTTTTGTCGGCATAATCGGGGTGGCATAACCCGAGGCATCGCCTGTCGGATCGTGATCGCGGGGATGCGGCGGTAGGAACGGACCACAGGACCGTTGAGACCTAACTACCCCATCTACCAGTAACGACTCCTCGACCGCGATGAAGAGACATAGTCAGACATCGCGTCGGCGTGCACCCCTGGAGCGCCTGATGTATCCCCGGCCGCCTGTCGATCGTCCGGGGGAATCTGCGATTATGCTGACATCGCTACCGTCGGTACCGCCACCACCAGCGTCTTTAGTGCCGACATCGGCATAATCAGGAGGTCGGCATAATGCAGGTTATGCCGATATCGGCATAACAGCCACAAGATCAGAAATGTTCAAGATCGGTTACCTCAGAAGCTGCGCTCAGTGGTCGCCAAGCGGATGCGCGCGGCCTACCACGCCGAGTCAGCGTTGGCCGCCCAGGCCCAGCTGGAAACCCTGGCCGGCGAGCTGGACCGCACCCACCCAGGCGCGGCCGCATCCTTGCAGGAAGGACTACCCGAGACACTGACCGTGCTAGGCCTGGGCGTGGCGCCCACCCTGGCCCGCACCCTGCGCAGTACCAACTGCGTGGAAAGCATGATCGGGATTTGCCGCACCCACTCCCGCAACGTCAAACGCTGGAGGGATGGGCAGATGGCGCTGCGCTGGTGCGCCGCGGGAATGGTCGAAGCCGGCACCCAGTTCCGCCGGGTCAACGGCCACCTCCGTCTCCGAGCCCTGCGAACCGCACTCGAACGGCATGTCGCAACCGAAAACGTCACAGTCAACAAGCACAATCACACCAGCAACGCCGCCTGATGATCACCGGACCGCCGCCGAAAATCTACGAAGTTCGGGACATCCTCGCTTGGAGGGCTGCGGCCAACGCGTCGTCAGAGGCCTCGACCTGCGAAATGTTAGGGTCACAGCTACCCGCTATTGACTGTGATTTACCGGGGCTAAGAGTCAGCACACCAACAGCACGCGATGTAGTTGATCGTGAGCTGTGAACGCCGCGGAGACTGTGGGGTAGCTGCCTCTGTGCCCATTCACCCATCTAAGCGAGGCAGCACAGCGGAAATCTCGTCTGCTTCCTCACTGGGCGATAGACTCGGTTGGGGTCTTTAGACGGCGCGTTTTCCCAGTAGGGCGAGCCCGATATCGATCATTTCGTTGATGAAGCGGACGGCTCCGAGGTCGTGGGTCAGCGATTTGGGCGGATCCGAGATGAGGGTGTCGGCTGCCACGAGCCGAGCGAAATCGACCTGAACAGGTGCTCGTGGTGCTGGCTGTTCGGGAAGGGTTGCATTGGCGTGCGCCATGACGTCCAGAGCCTCTTGGGCGAGGATGCCATAGCCGATGGTGGTCGGGTGCATCCCGTCGAGCGCGACGAGACCCCCCTGTGTACGCCCTGAGGCATCCGATTGGAAGAACCGGGTGTCCGGGCGGGGCGTCAGCATCTTAAGAGCGGGCGGTAGCTCATATGCCTTGGCGTCCCACCAGGAGGGGCGGCTGTCGGGGCTTTCGATGTAGCGCCTGTAGGCGAGCCGGTCCAGCAGCCCGCACATGTCCAAAAGCAGCCAGTCCCGGGGTTGATCAGCGGTACGCGCTGCATAAACCAGTCGCTTGATTGAATAGTTGTACTGGTCGATCGCGGAGTCGATTGCCCGCGCTTGTTCGCCGGTCAGCGATGGGTTGACCGCAGGGTCGAACTCGGCATCGGTGATCCAGGCGTGGGTGTATCGGGCGAAGTAGCGCGAACCGCTGGGTTTGGTCCCGACGCCGCGGGCGAGAGGGGCGACAGTCACGTGCGGAACGGTGGCCCAAATGACGCGGCGCGCATCAATCTCAGCGATGCGGTCACGAAGCTCCCCTAGGTCGGTGTCGAAATCGGAGGGAGCAGAGACCGTGTAACCCGAGCTGCGGGGGCCGGTGCTCCACTCCAGGCGCAACGTGATGACGCTCGGCAGCGCGTTGTTTGACCCCAGGGCGACGACGAGTGTGTCGATCCCGCCGTTGTCGCCAAGCCATCGTGCGGCGTCGACCATCGTCGTGGGATCGGAAGCACCACGGGCGGTCACCGCGGGTCCTTGCAGGGCGATCAGCATGGCCCGATCTGCGTCGTGGGAGACTATCGGCGAAAACGCAGCCGGCGCAGTTGACCGCGACGTCACCGCCGCCAACGCGTCACCGACCGTATACGTGTAGGCGTCTCGCACATTCCATCCGTAGATGGCGAGATTGGCATGATAGGAGGCGCTTGGCTGCGGCAGGACGTTTCCCGGGCCGTGTTCCCAGTAGCTCTTGACATGAGAAACGGCAGCCGCGACGGCGAATGCCTCCCGCACCTGTCGGACGCCCACGAGGCTTCCGGCGCCCGCCGCGTCGATACCGCGGACAATTGCCTCGAGATTGAGCGGCAGACCCGGGCAGTCCACCGGACCAGGGAAATAGGGATAGGTGAATTCGCTTTCGCTCAGGCCTATCGTATGGGCGAGGATGGCGGGCCAGGACAAGCCGGTGTCGGTGATCGCGAGGCTCTTGAAGCCCATCGTGAGCGAGTCGCCCAGTGTGACCAGCCGGTGCTGGGAAGACACGCCCCCGGCTGCGACCGCCCCAACGCCCGCAACAGCGATACCAAGATCCGACTCCTCAGGAAGCAGTGGTTCTGGTGCCTCCCACCGGATCTCTAGCTCAGGCGGAGATCCCGGAGGCGCCGCCCACTGGCCGGGCATCCCCTCCACCGGAGGTGGCACCAGCGGGATCACTCTGCCGTCCCGGAACTTGGGCTCGGGTCCTTTGGCGGCTGATGGCTGAGCGTGCGACACGATTCCCCTTCACGCCTCGAAATTGACGAACTGACCCTCCAACACGCCACCTCGCCGCGATCACGCAAACCTTCCCGGACAGCGGTAGCAGCGACCCAAGAGTACTGATGCGTTGGCAGATGACTTGCTGGGGCAGGCTGAGCTGATGCATCGTTACGACTTTCGAGTACGCCGCTGATCGCTCAAATACAACTGTCAGGATCGGCGTGTGCCGCCCCAGGACTAGTCAGAATGTGAAGAATAAGGGGTGATTCACGGGCGTGGCCCGAACCGCCGACCTTCCGATTTTCAGGGCTCGGGATAGTAGTTCGCCGAGTGTGGCTCAGGTCCGTGACCTGCATCGCCGCACTGATCTAAACGGCGATGAACGTAGACGAACGTGTGCGGATGCGACCAAAGATGAGACCACAAACCTGGTCGTCCGTCGCCGGGACCGTCGAGCATGGCGGCGGGGCTACAGGGTTCGACGGTGCGGCACACGGTTTAGGAATGGTTCGTCAGTAACAGGCCGTGCATAGCGTTTGACGTGCATTTCTGCCTTGATTATCGGCGGTATGGTCCGTGGTCATTTCGCATCCGCTTCGCGTTTCGCGAACACTAGCTTGGAAGGCTGCTGGCGCTGGCGTTTAGCCCACGGACGGGCACCTACTGGCCAGCGCCAGCGACGACAGTTGTGAAGCAGCGAACCGTAGCGTGCGTCTTGGCGGCTACGGATCGCCTCAATTCGCAAGGCACTCGACCCAACGACCATCAGGACCGGGAAGGTGGGGATCCGTCCATCGGCGCACCACAGGACGTCCCTATCCGTCAAAGGCGCGTGTTCCATCTCATAGTGATGCCTAAGGACGATCGCAGCCTCCGGAGAGCGGTACTCAACTGAATAGTTGTGGTGCGCTGACCAGTAGAAACCAGCTCAGCGGGCCACAATTCCTCCACGCGTGGACGCGTATAGGACATAGCACCGGGACGCGACGGCTGACCTCCTGAGGAAGCTACACCGATGATGATCTTAGAGACACAGCGGATGGAGTGGACGGCAGGAACGGAGGGTGCTGGCAGGGGAGTGGATGGAGCGCGGACTCGTGACGTCAAGGCACGGCGATGTTGATAAGTGATAGGCGCACATTGAGCGGCGCGGGCATGATTACGACAGCATGACATGATCGCCGATGAACTGCCCTCTCGGTCTTTCGACCTAGTGAGGCGTCGCCTCGGACCGCCAAGGAGGGTGGCTGAGCTGGGCTTTTTCGGGATCGGCCTGTTTTTTGGCTAAGCTCTCGCAGGGACCTGCGGTCATGATCGGCAGACCGCCGCCACCCGCTGCGCCGAAGTCCGATCACGCTAGATGACTGGCTGTGCCACCCGAAGTGGCTGGTCAGACAACGAGTCTGCAGGAACGCCGCATGGGATACCTTGGTCCAGGCTGGCGCTTTGGCGGCGTTGAGGGATGCTGGGTGACATGCCGAAAAGCGAGGTGATCGGGCTCCCCGGATGGCCGAGAAACGAGCCCGGCGGCAGCGGCGTCAACTCGCCGAAGAGGAGAGGATCCGGGAGGACCACGCCCGATTGGTGGTGGAACGGTCCCAGGATCCCCGGTTCACTCAGCGGATTCATGGCCAGGATGGCAGCACGGTCTATCGGCGCTCGACCGACTCAGCGCAGCACGAGCAACTTCGCGAGATGATGGAGGGCCAGGCACAGCGTTTCCGGAATAAGTTCGGTCGCGACCCTAGTCCGGAGGACCCGATCTTTTTCGACTCCGACGCGGACGAACCGCGTCCCCTGGACCTGGACACGGTGACTCGGGAGATGACCGAGGGGCTCCGACAGGCGGGGAGGGAGACAGGGGTTGATCCCGCGCTGATCAAGGCGTGGTGCGAGCTGGGCTATGTGGTCACCGACGACAATCGGCATCTGTTCTCGGCGGCTGATGTTGCCGCGTGGGAGGCGGCGGTGCGCCGTCATGCGGATGATGTCGGTGACGCGGGCGACCTTGAGGGCGAGGACAAGGCCGACGACGACCTGCGTTGAGACGTGGTCCACCATGGTGAATTCGGTCTTCGCGAGATCTGATGCGCGATGTCGAGACGACGTCAGTTCAACGCTTCGGGCAAAGGCGTGGCCGCGGGTAAGCGCTCGTATGTCGTCCTAGGTACACTCGATGTCACGATGGAGGGGATTCCACGTAGATCGAGTGTCAAGATTTCTTATGTGTAAGGAGCAGGAAGATCATTAGCGTTACCCATAACATCACGGTGCGCCCAGAAAAGTTAGGTAAGCGTGAGGTGAGCCGGCCTACTTGTTCCTGTGGGTGGACTGCCACGTGGGCGTACGTCACGGAGAAATTCGCTCGGGATGCTGGACAGGAACACGTCAAGCAGGTATTAGCGGATCTGCAGGCGGTGAGCGGGTAGGCGGTATTCTGGGATGGCGCTGGGGTGATCGCTCCATAAAACCGCGCATCTGGCCCAACTGGTACGGCCAAGCCGGTCGAACTTCTCGATGGTGGTGAGTACGTCAGCGGCGGTGATGTCTGGTGGGCCACGAGCGCAGCGTCGGCAAAATACTCCTATGCATGGATTTTGCTACCGCCGACACTCCCTTCGGGACGCTGGACCGCGACGACCCCTTAACCCCCAGAAGCACGCAACCCTGCCCTCTCACCACCGATCTGCGCCATAACCGGCTTTCGCAGGGTGCTGCTGGTGCCGGACTGTCGTCTGTGTTGTCGTCACCGCTGTCGTCAGTCCCGCACGGGAGACTGGTCGTGCTTCCACGGCCTCTCTGTCCAAAGTGGCTCCTTGGCATGGCGACGATCTTGTAGGACGGCGCTCGTGGGGCATTCGGTCGAACAGTGGGCAATCCCACCCGGCCGGGTCTCGTCAGATAGCGCCTTCGGCTTTCAGGCTATCGATGTCGGTCTGGGTGAGCCCCAGTTCTTCGAGGATCTCCATGGTGTGTTCGCCGAATCCGGGGGCAGGACGATCCAACTGGGGTCCGTCATGGGCAAAGCCAAAGGCCGCGACCGGGACAGTGGGGTCGCCGTGTTGGCCGGGCTGCAGGAAGGGCCGGTGTTTCAGCTGATCCTCCTTGAGTGCCTCGGCTAGTGTTCGTATCCTCTCGCCTGGCAAACCGTGGCGATGTATCCGGGCCTCCCACTCGGCGGCACTGCGTGTGCGGAAGATGCCGCACAGCACTTTGCGCATAGCTGGACCGTGTGCCCATAGGTCCTCTAGCGTGGCCAGTTCCTCGAATTGTGGGTAGGAATGCCCTTCCTCAGCGAGTGCCAGCCATAGCCGGCGATTTTGGTGCGGTGTAGGTGTGCCCAACACGAATACGCCGTCCGAGGTCTCGTAGGCGCCGAGGCCACTTTCGGTGAATGGCTCCCGTGTCACGGGGTGCAGTGCTGCCGAGACTTCCGGGGCCATCAACATCAGGGCCGTGTCTAGCATGGCGCAGTCGATGCGCTGCCCCCTGCCGTCCCGGGCTCTGGCGAACAAGGCGGCTGCAATGGCGAAGGCGGCGTTGTAACCGCTGCCATAGTCGATGAAGGCCAGGTTGGGCTTGCGGCCCTCACATCGCGCAATGACACCGGAGATCGCCTGGATGACATTGTCGTAGGCGTTCACCTGCGCCCGCGGGCCGTCCTGTCCGTAGCCAGTCATGGAACAGTAGATAAGCCTCGGATTGATCATCGACAACGGCTCATAATCCAGCCTCAGATCCTCCAAAGCGCCGCTGCGGTAGTTCTCGATCAGGACATCAGCGGTGCGGACCAAAGACCGGAAGACCTGACGGCCTGGCTCAGTTTTAAGGTTGAGGGTCATGGCCCGCTTGTTGCCGCCCTGAACCTGGTAGTTCAACCCACGTAACTGCTCATTGAGTAGCGCGTCGGGTCCCCGTCCCCGGACGAAGTCGGGCCGGCCCGGAGGTTCGATCTTGATGACATCTGCCCCGAGGACGGCCAGCTGGTAGGCAGCGAATGGACCGGCCAGCACATGGGTCAGGTCGAGCACCCGGATCCCGCAGAACGGACGGGACATCCAGACCCCCTTTAGGCTTTGCGACTAGACGGACGATAGGTGTCCAGCAAGGGGGCGTACCGCGCGATACGCCGCTGGCAAATCCGGCGTAGTTCAGTGACCGCGTTAGTCAGGCTGCCCGGTGACTGCGCCAGTGAGCGGCGGGTGGCCAGCATCAAGTAGGCCACCGCAATGTGACGCTCGGCATCGATGAGGTCGGCATGCAGCAGCGCATTACGAGCCTGGGCCAGCTCGAAAGCGCGCTCGGACAGCTCAGCGTGGGGCTCGGGCAGGCAGGTCAGCAATGTCCTCATCGCCTGGCGATAGCAGGTATAGGTCCGGTGCATGCGCCCGCTCAGTGGCTGCGGCAACGCTGGGGGGGCCATACCCGGACGGACCGCGGCAAGGTAGTGCTCAGCGGGCATCGCACAAGCGTGAGCTACCGCGGCAGGGAAGGCCTGCACGAACACGATGGCGGCGTGGATACGCCCCACGGCATGGACCGTACAGCCCTGCCTTAGATAGTGGGCACTATCGGTTAGTGCGGCGGCGGCGCAGGCCTCAAACAGGAAGCGCACATGATGCCCAATCAGCCAGCGCCGTGCCCAGGTGCGCTCCAGATCGGCATCGACCCGTAAGTCCGAATCGCACGCTGCGGGCACCGGGGCCGGCCGGTCGACGGCAGGCGCACCCACGAGGTCGAGGATGGCGAAACGCATGCCCCTCGCCTCTAGCGCCAGGTCACTGGCCGCCACTGGGGCGTACGCCAGATCAGCAGCCGCACGAGCGAGCACCCCCGCCCCCTGCCACAGCGCCTGTTCATCGGTCAGATCAGCGGTGCGGACACGGAAGTAGGGTTGGCTGGCAGAGCCTACGGGGCTCGCCTCGGCGTCGATCGGGGTGTCCTGGGTGCTCAACACCCGGTGTAAGGCCTGTGCCACGGCCGCGGCCGCATGCAGCTGCTCGGCGCGGTCCGCTGCTGCCGCATACGGATCGACTACCGCGAAGGCATCCGCTGTGCGGCACGCCAGCGCGCGGACCTCGCTTTCCAGCTGCGGGGCGCCGTCCCTAACCTGGGGCATCCGAAAAACGACCACTGGGAAATCGCTATCCCTCTGGTGACCCGCCGTCTGTGCCACCACCGGCCCCCGGCTCGAATAGCGCCATCTTCTCCAAGGTTGGCAGCTACGTTGGTTCGGCACCAGGTGCCTTCCGATGTGACCAGCTGACGACAACCGCGCGGGTGCTGCACGAGCACAGCCACTGGTCGTCGGGACCCATTCCAGGGATGCGCTACCAACGGAGCACAGTTCACCATGACGCGTGAGGAGGAGTCGTGAGCGGTACCCGCTGCCTGGGCCTGGTTGGAGCCGGGCCGCGGGGCGCGCTGCGGGGCCAGGGTGTGCACGTGCCGGAGTGTGCAAGCACCTGGGGGTCACCGAGGCGACCTGGTATCGGTGGCGAATCAGTTCGGCGGGATGAAGGTGGATGACGCCAAGCGGCTAAAGGAGCTGGAGTGGGACAACGCGCGGCTAAAGAAGATGGTCGCGGAGGCTAGAATTATTGATCTTACGGTGATTGTGCTCTTCGGTGTGAACGCTGATTCGCTGTACGTCCGGGTTTCCTGCGGTGTCATCCCGTGGCGTTGAACTGCGGTGACGTGCCGGCGCGTATTGGCCTGTGCGGATTGATTGCGTCGCTTTTGCTGACGACCTGCTGACGATGATCATGCTAGGCGCCTTTAGAGGCCTGCGGCGGGCATAACCCCGCCAACACCACGAACGTAGATCAACGTGACGGTAGCTGGTGGATCAAGGCCGCGCTTGGCTGCAAGCGGCGTCTCACGCCGAGCAACGACGGCGCCGCCGACACGAATCCTTACATGTGGTAAGAGGCCCCTGCCCCTGCGATCGCCCGGAGCGAATCAGGAACTAGGATTGCAGCGTTCGGATTCCATTCAAAGGTGAGCCGCGTTCGCGGCGCATTCAACCTCCAGTTCCGTTGAGGACTGAATGCACAAAACGCAGATATCCATTTGTACTTGCTGTTGGGCCAAATCCTTTGTGTAAACATCGGAAGAACCCAATCCCAGTGTAGTCGCTGATGACCTAACCCCAAAGTTAGTATGTGCGGAAGCGAGTGGTGTCGCTGCCCGCTCTTTCTGTCAATCGATTTTCGTAACGAGCTCAGGGCATCCTCGATTTCTCGGTCATTCACTATCGGCCGTGTCGAACATCCGAAGGCTGATTCAACGGTTAACCCACCGGCAATGGCCACATCCAAGCCAGGCGGTAATTGCACGAAATCGACTTGGTCGATGCCCTGGAAATGCGGGACTTCGAACCACCGGATCCTTGTCTCGCCCGCCGTGGTGTCAAGTTCCAGGTCTCCCGTGGTGGACGCTAGCATCTCTTGTATCACCGTCTTTGCGATTACATCCAGAATCCCGTCGCTCGATGCTTTAATAGGAATTTCAATGCTCACATGCCTCCACAGACCGGGTCTATTCAGTTTTGCAGCAAGTCGTGTCTTCAATTCGCTCGTCATCGCATCCCAGTTGCGCAGCACTTGCCAGTGCCAGACGGTGACCTCGACCGTAACATCGGAATCTGGAAGGCGAAGGCCGAAATCTGGCGATTTCGGCTTAGATGGCGCATTCGATAAGTCGGCGGGCGCGAGAGGTTCGAATGATACAGGGCTGACCCGCTCAGACAGGGAGGAGGCGACTTCCAGCTCGATCAGCGTCTCCTCGTATGATGCGACACTCGGCGGTCTAAGTAGCATCTTTACTTTACTGCATAAAATTGGAATGACTTAGCTGTCACATTTTTATTGCTGAGCCGCCAAAGTACTCGAGCTAGATGAATAAGATATGCAGCGGAATAGGGATCGGCGGCGCACCAATGAGCCGCGAGAGGGCCGGTTGGTTCGTTTGGCCATTCTGGATCAATGTCGGCGAAGACGCTTGCGTAAACCGATCGGGCACGGATTAGGTCATTGTTTCCGAAACATGTACCCGTCAGGTCAGGAGAAGTCTTACGGAAATCTGTGCCCACATATCAACTATAGAGACTGGTCGGCCATCAGGTTCGTTGAGCGCCGGTTCAATTCTGATCACCTCCAGCATGGTCTGGTAGTGGCGGCCGGAGTTGCGGCCGATGTGGGTCAGACGCAGGAACCGATGACCGAGTAACCATCCGCAGCGCCAGTCGTAGAGGCGCCCTGGCGCTCGTAGCAGCATGCGGGTGACCCGTCCCGGCCGGTGCCTGTTCATCGCGGCGACCCTATTGCACCAGTCGAAGCGCGAGGTGGTGCAAGGCAGTGACAGCCGCGGTCTGTGGGCGCGGCTACCTCAGGTATTCCCCCGGTTAGGGATCGTCGCGATCTAGCAGCGGTGCCAGCGCGCCGAACATGCTCGGAAGCGGGCACAACTCGTCAGCGCACACCGTCCAGTCAGGGCCGCCGGCCTACCCGCCCACCGGGACAGTCACCACCGCGGACCCAGCTGACCCGTCAACCCGCCCTCCCTGGTCGTTGCCGGCACTCTCCTGACACCCACCTCACTCTGCGCAGTTCTGGTGACCGCAAACGTGATCATCAGTTCGGAAGAGTGCTCGATGCAGTGTCCGGAAGCTACAGTTGCCTCGGATCGGGGATCGGCGCGCACAGTAGGAGACGACTCGTGGCGGACAGCTCGTCCGTGACCGGACGGACACCCCCTCCGGGCATTGATACCACCATTCCGCAACCAGCCAGGTTCTGGGATTACATGCTCGGAGGTAGGGATAACTATCCGATAGACCAGGAGGTCGGCCAGCAGGTTCTGGCGATCTTTCCCGACCTGCTCGACTCCGCGCGCGCCGACCGGGGTTTTCTTGTCCGGGTCGTCAGGTATCTGGTCAAAGATGCCGGGATACGCCAGCTACTCGACATCGGTACCGGACTACCTACCGCGAACAATACTCATCAGGTTGCTCAGGCCAACGCGCCACAGTGCCGCATCGTCTATGTCGACAACGATCCGATGGTGCTGGTCCACGCGCGTGCTCTGCTTACCAGCACTCCCGAGGGAAAAACGGATTATCTTCATGCCGACGTTCGCGATCCCGAGTTGATCCTTGACGGCGCTGCCGACACGCTGGATTTCACCCAGCCGGTCGCACTCATGTTGTTGGGCATCATGAATTACATCCTCGAAAGCACCGAAGCGCACAGTATTGTCAAGCGGCTCGTCGACGCGTTGCCTTCAGGAAGTTACCTCGCGATGTCCCACCCCACCGCAGAAGTCCATGCTGAGGCGATCGAAACGTCCATCGCGCAGTACAACGCTAGCGGCGCACCCCCGATCAGAACTCGCAGCCAAGAGGAGCTCGTTCAGTTTTTTGACGGACTAGACTTGCTGGAGCCGGGTGTGGTGTCGTGTTCACTCTGGCGGCCAGACGCCACCGACATCGGTGTCATTACCGAAGTAACGCAATACGGCGGACTGGCCCGGAAACCTTGAGCAATCCTCGCTAGCAGGTCTTGAATTGCGTGACCGTCATGGCTGGCATGGTTAGCACACGAGGCCGATCTTAAACGATTTATCTTCTTGTCACCTGATTACAGCGGGGCCAACGAAATTTTTCGCTCGAACCCGGAACCCGCTGATTCTCCGACCGTGCTAGTGGTTGTTCGTGCGGTAGTACCGGGTGCCTGCGGACCTCGCGAATGCAAACGCTCGTTGTCTGCGGTCACTTTCGGTTATCTGGATGCGTTTTGTGACCATAAAGTGTCCAACGATCACTGACTCCCTGTGATCATTGACGATCTGAACTCTGGCGGTCTGTGGCGTCCGGTCGGCAGTGCGCAGTCTCAGTGCGGCTCGTGCCGAAGCCGGTGATGCCCCCCGTGTGGCTGTTGGTACGACGTGACAGGGTGATGGCATGAGCGCAGAGGTCGTTGTGGCGGCTATTGCGGCGGCGGCCGCAGTGATAGCGCTGTACTTCAATTGGCGTAGCGCGCGGGCTGCTGCACGGGCCGCAAGGGCCGCCGAAGATCAGACCGAGATTCAAAGACAGATTCGCATCAACGCCGCACAGCCGTTCGTCTGGGTCGATCTCCGGCCAGATGAGTTGACGGGGACCCTGTTGAACCTTGTCGTCGGTAACAGCGGTTCCACGGTGGCGACCAACGTGCGCGTGATTGCCGACCCGGCGCTTCCACGGATTGAACAGCTCTCGGAACGGGTAGGCACAGCGGAGAAGCTGCTAGCGCGGGGTATTCCCTCACTGCCACCCGGGCGCACATACACCTGGCCGCTCGGCCAAGGATTCGACTTGATCAACGATGGCACTCCACAGGCGTACACTTTCACAGTCAAGGCTGACGGCCCTTTCGGGGTTATCCCGGTCATGGCGTACGTGGTTGATCTCGCGGCGCTGAAGGGAGTAATGAATCGTCCGACGGGCAGCCTTCACGAGCTGACTTCAGCGGTGCGCGATCTCACCAAAGTCGTTGATCGGGGTGATCACGACGCCAATGGTGGCGATCCGTCGCGGTAGTACGAACAGCTCCTTAGGAATGGTTATAGGAACATGGTTGCAGAGCGCGAGGTCGATCGTGATGCTCTGCTGCGAGCCCCTGGTCGCCTCGGCTTCGCATACTTCGCCGTGCAGGGAGATGCACACACGTCGGCGATCCCGGAGGCCACCGCGCGAAGGCCAGGGTGTCGCTGATCACCAAGGGAAAGAAGGCTTTGAACTGGGCTTTTATGATGGAGCGGGGGAAGGGAATCGAACCCGCGTCTAGGACTTGGGAACTACTTGACATGGGCAGGATAGAGCCGTTGAGCAGCGGTTTTGGCTGACCGTGATTAGCCGTCAAACACCGTAGGTGCCCCCCGTGTAGGGCAGAAGCTTAACTGCGCGTTTCGGTGCGTGCGGCTGATCCGGCGGTCACCAAGTCTTGCTGGGTGCGCATCGGGTGTGCAGGTGCGGCCAATCCCTGCCCGCCCAGCTCTCGGAGCTGTGATTGCAAGTAGGTCTTTAGGCGGGCGCAGTACTCGCGCTCGAAGGTGCGTAGTTCGTCGATCTTCTTATCCAGGACACTTTTCTCTTGGTTGATCGCACCGAGGATCTCGGTGTGCCGGCGCGCCGCGTCACGCTCCAGCGATGCTGCCTTCTTCCGGGACTGCCGCTCCAGGGTCTCGGCTCGGCTACGGGCGTCGGTGATCATGGTGTCGGCCCGGGCTCGAGCCTCGGTGACCATGCCCTCGGCTTTCGTCGTGGCCTCAGAGAGCAGCCGCTCACAGGTGGCGCGGGCCTTGTTCAGCATCCTGTCCGCTTCGTCCTTCGCTTCGCCAGTCAATCGCTCAGCCATCTCCTGCGCCAGGCCCAGCACCTTGACGGCGTGCGCGCTGTGATCAGCATCCGGCGAGGTCTGTTGTCCCACCGGCGGGCGTATGGGGACCATCACCTGCCCAGCCGGCTCCACCGGGCGAAGATTATTCCCGGTATCGACCGGCGCAGCGCGCCGCTGCTGATCACGCTGCTCAACCTGGTTGCGGAGATCCTTGTTCTCCTCAATCAACCGAGCCATCTCGGCCTGAACCAGGTCGAGCAGGGCATCTACCTCGCCTTCGTGGTAGCCGCGTTTGCCGATCGGCGGCTTACTGAACGTGACGTTGCGGACATCGGCGGGCGTCAACGGCATCGGGTCACCTCACGCCTGGTGTATTGGTCGGTTTCTCAACCCCTGAGCCCGGCGGCCGCTCGGGTCTCAGATCCCCTCACCACTCGCATCCGGATGAACACGACCTGCAACAAACCATAATGGACAACTTCAGCCCCACGCCTCAGATCCGGATGGATCTACCCGCTTGGTGGACCCGCGCCGCCAACACAGCCCAGCGCTCCATCAAGCGCCCCCCGGCGGTGCCGCTAGCGCCGCTTGGGCGCTAGTCGATGCGCCCATCAGTCCAGGCCCGGTCGACCCGGGTCAGGTTAGGATGAAGAGCCGTGGCCGGGCCACCGGGATTGTGAGAATGACGCTGAGATCGTGCTGATCAACTTAGCTTCTTGCCGGCCCTTCGCGGCTAAAGCGTCTGCAGCCAACTGCGCTGAACCAGGGCCCGTGCAGGGGACACCCGTGAGGCTGCCGGGACGAGGTTTTAACAGCATCACGGTGATGATCAGTGGCATCGGTATGCGGACTGGTCTGTCACAAAGCCCCTGCTAACACCTCCGATTAATTGATTCCTTCGGCGCGGGCAAACATCCTGACCTGGACTTTCGCTGCCGCGCCAGCTGATCCCCACGGATCTGCGGATAGCCTGCCCGTGGCGTACCGCACCTGACCGCTTTGTCCTTTCGTTACAGCATGTGGACGGCACGGCGGTGGTATCAACTTTCCTAGTTATGAGGAACACCCGACCCGGGTGACGCGGACCTCCGGCGGAAAGCGGCGACCGGGTCTGCTGGCCTCGATCACGCCGGTAATCAAGGCCAGCAGGATGTTACGCAAGCCCCAATCTATGTTTAGAGAGGCGGTGAGCAACAGTGGCCTCAACCGTGCACATAACTATGAATAATTCCGGATAACTATGAAAAGTGCATGTCAGCGGCTCCGCGGTGGGCACATCCTCCAGAGGCCAGGCAGGGTCTGTTCGTGTGTGTTCCGAGTGAAGGTTTTGTCCCCAGCGGAGATACACACCCTGTTGATAGCGGTTGCATCGAGGATGTCTCTACGGTGTCGCGCCATGCATCAGACGCCAATTTATGATCAACTGCGGAGCGAACGGACCAATGCCGATGTCTCACCCAACGATATTGATTCCGGCCGCCTTGTTCACTGCGGCAGACACAGCCTCGGCACAGATGTACCAAACGCCGCTGCGGTAGTGCGACCAGTACGGCACAGAACAGACGACGTGACAGGCCACCACCGGCGGGTGCAGGTATCCCCGACTGGCGCCCGCAGCGGTGACGAACTGAGCACTGCGGAAGGAGATGACTCCGCCGTAGCTGATGCTGCGGAGGCTGGAGTGCGATCAGCGCCACGACATGCCGCGGTGGTTGCACGACGGCGAGCAGTGGCCGGATCCCCGGACGAGACAAGGTCGCAGCCATAACACCAGCCACGAGGTCTGGTGAGCAGGATGTGAGGTGATCCGATGCCGGTGACCCCGGCCGATGTGCGCCAGGTTACGTTCAACAAGCCGCTACTGGGTATGGGCGGCTACCACGAAGACGAGGTGGATGAGTTTCTGGACCTGGTGGAAGCCGAGCTAGCCCAGTTGATCCAGGACAACACCGAGCTGCGCGCTCAGGTGACGCAGCTTGATCAGCAGCTGCGCGCAATGCCCACCACCACAGCTGATCCTGGACCGCTGCGGCCTGCTGGGCCGGTGCCGACGCCCCCGCGGGCACCAGTTACCCACCAGACCCTGGCCGATGCTAATCACGACGTGCGTGCTGCCCACATGCTGGTTGTCGCCCAGGAAAAGGCGGACCAGGCGACCGAGCAAGCTCACACCACCGCCGTCCAGGTTCTCAATCAGGCCCGCACCGACTGCGAGCAACTGATCGCCACAGCCCAAGATCAGGCCGAGGACCTCATCAAGACAGCCCGAACCCGAGCGAAGACAATCCTCCAGAACGCCCGGACCACAGCCCAGACCCGGCAACGACAGTCTGAAGATAAAGCGGCATCGCTGGAACAAGACGCGACGCGCAAGCGCACCGAGATTTTGAATGCATTAAACCAGGACAAAGGCCAACTAGAAAACACCATCGATGAGTTGCGGTCCTTCGAACTGGAATACCGCACGCAGTTAGCAACCTATTTGCACTCACTGGTTCACCAGCTAGACGGCCCCGGAGCCGCAGCACCGATAAACCTTATCCGCACCCAACACGACCATGTCGGATCCGGACTGGAGACGCGCAGTCAGACCGGCCCAGCCCCGGCCCCATCGACGTGAGCGAATAGCGATATCGCCACATCAGGAGGCCGCCACGGAAAATCGCTCGACCTTTCGACAGAATAGCCTCACGTCCGGGGCCGCATTTCCATGGTGATCTGGCCAGAGGCGGGGTTGAACCGCCGACTTCCGATTTTCAGGAGTTGGGATAATCGTTCGTCGAATACCGTTGACGTTCGCGACCTGCGTCACCGCATAAGTGCGAACACCCCTGAACGTAGGCGAACGTAAACGGATGAGACCAGCGATGAGGCCACCAGGCTTTGTTGCCTCGTGGAAATCCTTGCCCGTGATGATCGGACACCCGGGCAAAAGAACGGAGCACGAACGGCGCGTCCTGCTGCACTCCGTTCCTCGTCCTGGCCGCCTTGCTTGTCGTGTCTAACGGTGGGGCGCTTGCGCCATCGCGGTGCGACGCCGTCAGGCGCCATGGACACCGCCGACGCGACGTGGACGGTCTCCCGCCGAAGGGGCGGCGACCCCAGACCCTAAGGATTCTCCGACCGCTGTTGTGGTTGTTTCGTGGATAGCATCGATTGCCTGCGATTGTCGTGACTGCAAACGCTCGTTGTCTGCGGTCTTTGGCTTGTCTCGATGTGTCGTTCACCCCATCGGTGGGCCTGAGGTTGACCACAGCTAAACGACAATCTACCCTGAAGGCGCGGTCGGGGTAGCACTACGAAAAGGGGTCCACACATTTTGTGCTGCGGCTGTGTCGCGGCCATTTCAAGGCGCGGGCTCGGGATTTAACTCGGGCTGCAATGCCGGATTACTGGCATGCCTCAAGTGTATCGAAGTCGATTCTCCAGTGTATCTGGTTAGTGTTCCACCGAGGTCAAGCCGGCGGGCATGAAATGAATTTGTACTGGACGCGTTCGGAGAAGTACCTGCTGGTCGTTTTGGCGCTCTCCGTGGCTATCGTCGGAGTACTAACCGCTCTGGTCATAAACCAAGAACATGACCACAGCGCAGTCGCCGACGCACCGGTCAGGCCAACGTCCCAGCCAGCACTTGGCCCTACCGCACTGCAGGTAGTCCCAGCACCACAGGTGCCCACAACCACCGCACCCCCGGCGCTGGCCGCTCCGGCGCCTCGTGTCATGAAGCCAACTCAGCTGGCACCGCCTTCCCCGAAACCACGCCAGGCGAAAACATTGCCTCGTCGGCGGGGGAATCCGGTTCCCGCACCGCCTCCATTGGCCGCGACGCATCCGGTAGCTCCGGCACCACAAACTGATCCAGCTCCGCCGGCCAGATCCAATGCTCCGGTTAAACCAGGATCACCGGATGGCTGGTAGGGACCTAGCGACCCCCGGCTCACCGTCGCCCCCCAAGCCCGGTACCTCGGCGTCGAACAATGCCCTGGTGGTCCTTTGACAAGTCAGCACTGCACCCTCGGCCCGTACCCGCACCTGCATGCCCTTTTAGCCACGAACGAACCCGGCCAGTGATCGACGCGCGGCAACAATCCCCGTCGGCAAGGGCCCCGGGGGGCAGCAGTCAATCCGCACGGACCGTGGGTAGCCGTGCTGCGGCTGCGGTAAGCCCGGTACGGCTCGTCACTGCGGTGCCGCCGTAGCTTGTGCAGCAGCCCTACGCGGTAGGCACGATCGCCGACATGCAGCTACAAAGATCGCTTCAGCGCGGTCCATTTGCCAGCGGGGATCACCGGCGAACAGTGCCTGTGCGATTCATCAGTGTCATGGCCCCGGTAACGGTCAAAACCGGCTTTAGCCTGGGGGGCATCCCTCCTTTGGATAAGGTGTACCCTCCGGTCGCCTCGATTACCTCCCCCCGAGTAATTGAGGACAGCCCGACCCGGCTGGCGCTTTCCTGCGGAGGTCCGCGCGGTCGGGTCGGGCGCCGATCACGTCAGGGT
>Ga0134128_10003635_pt1 | contig 18846 bp, 19 predicted proteins | sample KB31754_FD_96462 | JGI IMG/M metagenome (GOLD analysis project Ga0134128, IMG submission 96462) | Terrestrial soil microbial communities with excess Nitrogen fertilizer from Kellogg Biological Station, Michigan, USA - KB3-175-4 | ecosystem: Environmental > Terrestrial > Soil > Unclassified ... | reverse complement strand
CCACTACCGGCCGCTTGAAGCGATCGAGGCACCCGCCACGCTGGATGGCGGGGATGTGCTGCGCATCGGTCGCACGCTCTACGTCGGCCAGTCGGCACGCAGCAACCCGGACGGCATCGCGCAGTTGCGCAAGCTGCTGTCCGTGCATGGTTACGCGGTGCAGGGCGTGGCCATGCGCCACTGCCTGCACCTGAAATCGGCAGTCACCGCGCTGTCCGATGACAGCGTGCTGCTGCAGCCGGCCTGGGTCGATCGGGAGTGCTTCGGGAACTTCCGCATCATCGAGGTCGACCCGGGCGAGGAGCATGCGGCCAACGTGCTGCGCATTGACGATGCGCTGATCATGCCGGCCAGTTTCCCGCGCACGCGGCAGCGGCTGCTCGATGCGGGTTTCAAGGTGATCGCCGTCGATGTCTCCGAACTGCAGAAGGCCGAGGGTGCGGTGACCTGCTGCAGCCTGGTGTTTCGCTCGGACCCATGAGGCCGCCGCCGCGCATCCGCTTTCGCCTGGGCCAGCCGCAGGATGCGCGCGCCATCGGCGAGCTGGCGCGGCGGGTGACCCGGCGCTGGATCCTGCCCGACCAGCCGGCCACGGCAGCGGCTCCCTTGCTGGCCGGCATGCGCGCATGGGCGATTCGACGCAAGATGATCGGCGGGCAGCGCTTTCACCTGGCCTGCCTGGACGACGGGCGCGTGGTCGGGGTGGCGGCGATGCGCGACGACTCGCACCTGTTCCAGTTCTTCGTGAGCACGCGCTGGCATGGTCGCGGCATCGCGCGGCAGCTATGGCAGCGCACGTTGCGCGATGCGCGGCGGCGTGCGGGCACCCGCCATTTCACGCTGAACTCGTCGGCGATGGCGGTGCCGGTATATCGTCGCTTTGGTTTCGTGCCGAGCGGCCCGCTGAAGGCAAAAGATAGCGGCCTGGTCGTCCAGCCGATGCGGCTGGATCTGCCCTGATGCCGTCGATCTCTTGCGTGCAACGAGTGCAGCGGTCGGCTTCGCGCGGTTGAGGCGGCCTTCCATCGGCCGCAGCGGGGTTTCGTCGGGCGGCGGGGGATTTCCCGCGCCGCGACCACTATTCTCCACCGCGATCCCAAACCAACGGAACCGTCGCCGTGTTCAGAAGCCTGCTGTTCCATGCCCGCCTCATCATTGCCTGGTACCTGCTGGTGCTGGTGGCCTTCCTGCTGGTCGACTGGATCTGGTCACCGCTGGGCAGGCTGGTGCAGTTGCTCGGGCTGGTGGCGATCATCTTCGTGGTGATCCGCGCACACTCGCACCTGGTGCGGGTGCGGATGATTGCCGGCAAATTGAGCTCCGCGGCGCTGGCCAGTCGGCAGCGACGGCAGATCGAGGTGCCGTTCGAGGCCGAGGAGGCGTTCGACCTGCTCGACGCCGCGATCCGCGAACTGCCTGGCGTCGACCGCGTCGACAGTGCGCGCAACCATCTGCAGATACGCGCCACCGCGAGTTACGCCGATCCCTACGATCTCGCGCAGCTGGGTCGCTACAACCCGATGCGCTGGATCGTCAGCCAGCGCAACCGCATCCTGGCGACCGTCAGCCGCGGCGACGGCAGCAGCAGTTTCAGCCTCGTCTGCGAGCCGCAGAGTGCGCCGTGGAGCGACTGGCTGCAGGTCGACGACGGCGTCAACCTCGAGAATATCCAGGCGATCGCCCGTTCCGTCACCCAGGGCGTGGCCAGCCGTCGCCGTGGCGAGCAGGCGGCGGCGGCGCAGACGGCAACGGAAAAGGAACTGGCGATCGCCAGGCTGAGCCTGCTGCAGGCACAGGTGGAGCCGCACTTCCTGTACAACACGCTGGCCAGCGCGCAGGTGCTGGTGCGCAGCGATCCGGCTGGCGCCGATGCGATGCTCGGCCACCTGATCCAGTACCTGCGGCACTCGCTGCCGCGTACCGACCGCGCATTGTCGACGCTTGGCGATGAGCTGGAGCGATCGCGCGCCTATCTGCAGGTCCTCAAGATCCGCATGGGGACACGCCTCAATCTGCAGATCGACGTACCCGACGAACTGCTCGCCACGCCACTGCCGCCGATGCTGCTGCAGACCCTGGTGGAGAACGCGATCAAGCATGGCCTGGAGCCGCGACCAGGCGACGGCACGGTGTGGATCTTCGCGCGCCGCCAGGATGGACGGGTGGCAGTGACCGTGGCGGACGACGGCAAGGGCTTCGACGCGCAAGCCAGCGGCACCGGCATCGGCCTGAAAAATGCCCGCGAGCGCCTGAAGCTGATCTATGCGGGGCAGGCGAGCCTGGTGATCGCCGCGAATTTCCCGCAGGGCGTCGCCGCCACCATCACCGTGCCGAACCACTACAGCGAGGAGCCGTCCCATGGCTAAGGGCGTGATTGCCGAAGACGAGGCGCTGCTGCGGCAGTCCCTGCTGGCTGCGCTGGACAAGGCGTGGCCGCAACTGGACATCGTCGCCGAGTGCGAGGACGGCGCCAGCGCGCTGGAGGCGATCGTCGAGCATCGACCCGAGGTGGCTTTTCTCGACATCCGCATGCCTGGCCTGACCGGCCTGGAAGTGGCCACCGCCGCGGCCGAGGCCTGTCCCGTCACCCAGGTGGTGTTCGTCACCGCCTACGACCAGTACGCGATCGACGCGTTCGAGCGCGGCGCGATCGACTATCTGCTCAAACCGATCACGGATGACCGGCTCGCGGCGACCGTGCAGCGGGTGCAGGCCCGCATCGCCGCCGGGCAGGATGGTGCCGCGGGGCTGGCCGAGCTGGTCAGGCAGCTCGGCACGAAATCGTGGTCGTCGCGCCGGGACCCGCCGTTGAGCTGGGTTACCGCAAGCACCGGCCGCGAGACCCGGCTCGTGCTGCTCGACGATGTCGCCTATTTCCGTGCGGACAACAAGTACACCACGGTGGTCACCGCCGAAGGCGAGGCCCTGCTGCGCACGCCGATCCGCGAGCTGCTCGAGGTGCTCGATCCCTCCGTGTTCAAGCAGATCCACCGCGGCACGGTCGTCAACATGAAGGCCATCGCCGCGGTCACCCGCGACGACACCGGCAAGGGCATCGTGCGGCTGCGCGATCGGCCGGAAACACTGAGCGTGAGCCAACCGTTCATGACGCTGTTTCGCAACATGTAGCCGTCATGCCCCAGTCTGGACGACAGGAAGGTGAACCATGCACTACCTCATTGCCTTGATCTTCTTCGTGCTGACGCTTTTCGGCCTCGACGGCGCTGGCAGCCATACCATCGTCAGTCGTTCGACCGTCAATGGCATCGACGTGCTCTACAGCAGGGCGCGGATCATCGCCGACGTCGCCGACGTCACGTGCATTCGCAGTGCAAGCGGGAGCTGCCACTACCGGTTGCTGCAGCACGATTGCAGCGTGCCACGAGCGCGCTCGACGACCGCTTCGGCATGCGCGCCGGGTGCCGCGCGACAGTTCGCCGTGGCCGCCGGCGCGAGCAGGCAGCTTGCCGGATTGCCCGGGAATTTCGTGTTGTGTGTCGGCCAGGACAGCAAATCCGCCGGCGCCGATTGCGAGCAGCTGCCGGCGACCGATCCGCTGGCGTGGTGGTAGGCCGCCGGACTTTGCGGACCGAAGGTTGCCGCATCGACACCGCACCACTTCGAGGTGCGGTGCGTGGCGGCTTGCCGGCTTACTTGCTCTTTTTCTTTTCCTGCTTGGCGGCGCGCTTTTCCTTCATCGTCTTGGCCGGCTTCTTCTTTTCGCTTTTCTTCGAATCCATGCCCTTGCTCATGCTTTTCTCCTCGATGCGATCGGTTGGATGAACATGTGGTGCCCGGCAAGTTTATGCGTTTTCGCCGGCGCGGGTGAGGCCGGCTCAGATGCGCTCGTTCGGCGCCAGGTAACGCCATTCGCCAGCCGGCAACTTCGCCAGCGGGATGCGGCCTGCGCGCAGGCACTTCATCGCCAGCACGGTGAGGCCGACCGCCTCGCACATGGGTCGGATTTGCGCGGGCTGCAATCGCTTGAACGCGAAGCGCAGGCGGTTCTCGCTCTGCCAGCTGACCTTGATCGGCGGCATCGCGTAGTGGTTGAACTGCAGGCCGTAATTGAGCAGGGCCAGCCCGTTCGGGATCAATTCGCCGCTGACCTCGACCACGTATTCTTGTTCGATGCGGTCGATGTCTTCGCTGAGCTTGCGCGTGACTCGCCAATCCTGGGTGACGATCAGCAGCCCGCTGGCCTCGGTGGCCAGTGCCAGTGGAGTCCCCAGTCGTTGCAGGTGGCGCTTCAGCGGCCGCACCCCGGAAGGGTCTGCGGACCAGCGCGCGGCCGGTGTGACCAGGGCGACCGCCTCAACCGGGTCGCAACCGGCCGGCTTGTGCAGCACCAGGGTCGCCGGTTCGGCGGGCGTGGGTGTGGCGCCCGAGACGAGTTCGACGGCTTGCGCCTCGATCATGAACTGCGGCTCTTCCACCACCGTCCCGTCGACCCGTACCCAGCCACCCTCGATGTATTGCTCGGCTTCGCGGCGCGAGCAGCCGGTCAGCGCAACGACGCGTTTGGCGAGGCGGACGGCTTCGGTCATGGAAATGGCGCGGAGTGAGGTTGCGCCATTGTAGGCGCTGCAGCCGGTGGCAATCCGCCGATGCGTCCCCATATCGTGTGGCCGACCTTTCTGGCACGAACGCGCGATGATCCCGTTTTCCATTCTCGACCTGGCCCCGGTCACCGAAGGCAGCGATGCCGGCCAGGCGTTTCGCAACACGCTGGACCTGGCGCAACTGGGCGAGCGGCTCGGCTACCGGCGCTACTGGCTGGCCGAGCACCACAACATGCCGGGCATCGCCAGCGCGGCGACGGCGGTGCTGATCGGTCACGTGGCTGGCGGTACCTCGACGATCCGCGTCGGCGCCGGCGGCATCATGTTGCCGAACCACGCGCCGCTGCAGGTGGCCGAGGCGTTCGGCACGCTGGCGTCGCTGAATCCGGGGCGCATCGACCTCGGCCTGGGCCGCGCGCCGGGTACCGACCAGCCCACCGCGAAGGCACTGCGCCGCTATTTCGACAGCGCCGACGCGTTCCCGCATGACGTGCTGGAACTGCTCGGCTATTTCGAGCCGGCGCAGCCGGGCCAGCCGGTGCGTGCGGTGCCGGGTGCCGGCATCGAGGTGCCGGTGTGGCTGCTCGGTTCCAGCCTGTTCAGTGCGAAGCTGTCGGCGCAGCTGGGTCTGCCGTTTGCGTTCGCCTCCCACTTTGCGCCGGATGCGATGGACGAGGCGCTGGCGCTGTACCGGCGCGATTTCCAGCCGTCCGCGCGCCTGCAGCGGCCGCATGCGATGCTCGGCCTGAACGTGGTCGCCGCCGACAGCGACGCCGAGGCGCGACGCCTGTTCACCACCCAGCAGCAGAGCTTCATCAACCTGCGCCGCGGCCGGCCGGGGCTGATCCCGCCGCCGATCGACGACATCGAGTCGTACTGGACGCCGCCCGAAAAGCTGATGGTGGAGCGCGCACTGGCCTGCGCCGTGGTCGGCGATGCCGACACGGTGAAGGATGGCATCGCGGCCTTCGTGGCGCGGCATGGGCCGGATGAACTGATGGTCACCGCCAACGTGTTCGAGCACGCGGCGCGGCGGCATTCGTTCGAGATGGTGGCGGCGGCGCGGGATCGGCTGCTCGCGGGCTGAGCGGAAAGCCCCGGGCAGGGCCGTCGATCGGCCATAATGGGCGTTATTCCACGAACCGTTGAAGCTCCCCCGCGCATGAAAACCCCCAAGGGCCTGCAGGACCTGATCGACGAAGGCGTGATCGACCAGGTGCTGCGACCGCTGAAGAGCGGCAAGGAAGCCTCCGTCTACGTCGTGCGCTCGGGCGAGGATGTGCGCTGCGCCAAGGTCTACAAGGACATGGCGCAGCGCAGCTTCCAGGCGCGCGTGCAATACCAGGAAGGCCGCAAGGTGCGCGGCAGCCGGCAGGCGCGTGCGATGGGCAAGGCGACGAAATTCGGCCGCAAGGAGGCCGAGGAAGCCTGGAAGAACGCCGAGGTCGACGCGCTGTACCAGCTCACCGCCGCCGGCGTGCGTGTGCCGAAACCATACGGCTATTTCAACGGCGTGCTGGTGATGGAGCTGGTCACCGATGCGGACGGCCATTCGGCGCCGCGGCTGGGCGAGGTCGAGCTGTCGGCGGACGAAGCCCGCAGCTACCACCGGTTCCTGATGCAGCAGGTCGCCCGCATGCTGTGCGTGGGACTGATCCACGGCGACCTGTCCGAATACAACGTGCTGGTCGGGCCGGATGGTCCGGTGATCATCGACCTGCCGCAGGCAGTCAGTGCGTCGGGCAACAACAATGCGCGCACGATGCTGCGGCGTGACGTGGGCAATATCAGCATCAGCCTGTCGCGCTTCGCGCCGGAACTGCTGGATACGCACTACGGCGAGGAGATGTGGGCGCTGTATGAACTGGGCGAGCTGCACCCGGATACCGAGCTCACCGGCCAGTTCGAGTTCGACGAACGCATCGCCGATGTCGACAGCGTGATGCAGTCGATCATCGACGCACGCGAGGAGGCGATGATTCGCCAGCAGGGACGCGAAGCGGCAGAGCGCGGGGAGTGATCGCGCGCAAATCCCCGTAGGAGCCCGCGAGCGGGCTCCTACGCGTTTGAGGGATTTCAGGTCGAGCGCGTGCGGAACTCAGGGCGAGCTGACGTCCAGCAGTTCCACGTCGAATACCAGCGACGCGTTCGGCGGAATGTCGCCCCCGGCGCCACGCGCGCCATAGCCGAGCGCCGCCGGAATCAGCAGGGTGCGCCTGCCGCCCACGTGCATGCCGGCGACGCCTTCATCCCAGCCCTTGATCACGTCGCCGGCACCGAGGTTGAAGGAGAATGGCATGCCCCCGTCGTATGAGCTGTCGAACTTGGTGCCGTGCTTGTCCTTCGCGCTGTCGTCATACAGCCAGCCCGTGTATTGCACGGTGACCTTCATGCCGGGCTTGGCTTCGGCCCCGGTGCCGACTTTGGTGTCGATCGTGGCGAGTTTGTCGACCTGACCGCTGGCATGTGCCGGCGGTGCGGCGGTGCAGGCGGCGAGAGCAATCAGGGCGAGCAGGGACAGCAACCAACGCATGAGGTGACTCCAGTCAAAAGTGAGGGTAGCGGGCCGAACGACGCCCGGCAGTCAGCTTACGGTTTCAGGCGGCGCCATGCGCACGACCGGATCGACCGCCACCGCGTCGGCGTCGTTCATCAGTTGCAGCTGGCCGTCCTGGATCAGGCATTGCAGGCGCATGCCACGTTGCAGGAGCGCGACCAGTTCGGCAACCGTGCCGTCGGGCACATCGAGCACGGTGAGGTTGCGGTGGCGCGTCAGTGACGCACCGACCTTGTTCCACCAGATCCCCGCGGCATTGCCGCCGTAATTGATTACGACCACCTGGCGCGCGCGGCCGCAGGCCTTGCGGATGCGCGTCTCGTCGGGCTGGCCCACCTCGATCCACAGCTCGATCTCGTCGGTATAGGCCTTGCGCCACAGCGCCGGTTCGTCCTCGTCGCTGATGCCCTTGCCGAACTCCAGCCGGTCGTCCGCGTACAGCGCGAAGGCCAGCAGCCGGATCATCAGCCGCTCCTCGGTTTCCGAGGGATGCCGCGCCAGGGTCAACGCATGGGTGGCGTAGTAATGCCGATCCATGTCGCTGACCTGCAGTTCGACCTTGTAGATGGTGGAGTTCAGTGCCATGTGAGGTGCCGTGGGACAACAGCTGCCCATTGTACGCGCTCGCGTTGCCACGGTCTGGCCCGGGCATGACACTGCGCGAACGAACCGCCGCTAGACTGCGACGATCATGTCCGGTTCGCCCTTCCTTCGTGACAGCCATGCCGGCACCGTGCACCTGGCTGCGGGCGCGTGGACGAGCGTGCTCGAAGCGCTGTGTGCGCGTTTCCCCGCGATCGGTCGCGAGCAATGGCTGGATCGGATCGCACGCGGTCGGGTGCTCGACGGACAGGGCGTGGCGATCGCCGCCGATTGGCCCTATCGCGAAGGGATGCGCATCCACTACTACCGCGAAGTCGAGAACGAAGTGGACATGCCGGTTACCGAGACCGTGCTTCACGTGGACGAGCATCTGGTGGTGGCGGACAAGCCGCACTTCCTGCCGGTGACGCCGGCGGGCGGCTTTGTCGAGCAGACCTTGTTGCGACGGCTGATCCGGCGTCTGCACAACCCGCAACTGGTGCCGTTGCACCGGATCGATCGCGCCACCGCGGGACTGGTGCTGTTCTCGGCCAACCCGGCCAGCCGCGCGGCCTACCAGGCACTGTTCCGCGAGCGCCGGATCGCCAAGCGCTACGAGGCGCTGGCGCCGCCGCTGCCCGGGCTGGCGTTTCCGCTGTGGCGGCGTTCGCGCATCGTCCGTGGCGAACCGTTCTTCCGCATGTGCGAGGTCGGGGGCGAACCCAACAGCGAAACGCGCATCGAGGTGATCGAGCGCGGGACCACGCATTGGCGCTACGCGCTGCAGCCCGCGACCGGGCGCAAGCACCAGTTGCGATTGCACATGGCGGCGCTTGGCGCGGCGATCATGCACGATCGCTGCTATCCCGTACTGGCGGATATAGCTCCGGATGACTATCGGCGACCACTGAAATTGCTGGCGCAAGAGTTGGCGTTCGTCGATCCGTTGTCGGGCGAAGCACGTCGCTTCACAAGTCGTTTCACGCTGTAAGCGCGTGTCGGGCGGAGTGATCAGAGTAGCGGTCGAGGTCGATTGCCGTACTGGCGACGGTCAGTTGTGCTGGGCTTTCGGTGGCAGGCGGCTTGCGACCCGATTCTGCCGGTCGCGAGCGGCCGCTTCCAGGAAGTCAATTTTCTCGATAGCGCCGACAAGATAGCGTCTATGCGAGCAGAACGGACGCAATAGGTGCGCTCCTCAGGATTTGCGGGTCGAACTGACCTTGCCTCCACAAAATTCAGTCCTCTCCGCACGGGAGAAGAGGATATGGATAAGCCGTCGGAATCCAGAAATTATCCATGAGCTCGTTTTCGTCTATTGGACCCCTGCTTCACGCGCCAGTCGATCCACGGTGCGCATCCCCAGCCAGGCCTTGACTGCAGCAATCGCCAGCGGGAGTGAGCCGAAAATGATGAGCACCAGATCACCCGGCATGCGCATCCATTCGAGAATGCGTGTGCGTTCCATATCCAGATATTGGAACCGGTGTCTTTTCTTTGACGCCGAAGGCGTGATTCAGGGCGCAGACTGAATGCAATTTCGACATGGCTGAACTCCACCTCTCCTTTCAACCTGAAATCACGCGCGATTTCACGCCACCACCCTTTTACAACCGTCCGTGATTTCGGGGTAGAACCCTCCAGCACTTCTCTTGGGGGCCTCGCTCAGCCACAGGGGACGAACCGCCCATTCTGGTCACCCAAAGCGGATCTTCTGAATTACTGCTAGCTGCGGTATAAGGCGAAGCTTGACATGACTTTGATGGTGAAGAAGTTTGAAGGTAGGGAGCTTCGGCGGCAACGATTACGTCTACTATCTCTCAGCAAGCATGGTCCCACTCTATTCCATCCAACCGGAGCCAATATATGAAGTCTTCCTACGTCTTGTTTATTGCCGCTGCGATGCTGACCCCAATGGCGAGCATTGCTGCGCAAGTCGTCCCGTCGTTCGTCCGCGCCGCAATCGCTGACCCGCAGCGACCGGCAAAAGATACCGCTGCAGACACCTTGCGGGATCCTGCGGACACGCTCGCGTTTGCCGGAGTGAAGCCGGGAATGAGCATTGTCGAGATGTTTCCGGGCGGCGGCTATTACACACGCCTTTTGAGCGACATCGTTGGCCCGAAGGGACACGTTCTTGGGATCGAGAACGCGGGATGGAAGGAGGCCGTCATCGCCGATCAAGCCGTACTTCGCGAGCCGGGCCGTACGAGGGTTCAGATGAAAGCCGAGCCCTTCGGCGAGATGGATGTCCCACGTCCGGTTGACATGGTCTGGATTACGCAGAATTACCACGACCTGAAGGTCGCCGAGTTTGGTCACGTCGACATTGCCGCCTTCAACCTGAAGGTCTTTAAAGCGCTGAAGCCGGGCGGCGTGTACTTCATCCTCGATCACCAGGCCAACCCGGGCACGACCCTCGCGCAGACGGGAAAATTGCATCGCGTCGAGAAGGCACAGGTCATCAAGGAGGTTACGGCGGCCGGATTCAAGCTGGTGGACGAAGGCTCGTTCCTCCATCGCGGTGACGACGACCACACCAAGCCGATCTTTGACCTCAAGGGAAAGACCGACCAGTACGCCCTGAAATTCATCAAGCCGGCAAATTGAGCTTCGGCGTCCTTGGGCAGCGTAAAGGGCGACGGATCATGATCAAGCCTTCGAGCAGGCACCTCGTGCTGGGCTGCTCGTTTTCCCGCGTACTTGACCGAGAGCGTTCAGCACACGCTTTTTCGGGCGGCAGCCCCAGCTTCTGTGGAGTTTTTCGAGATCAGCCGATGGTGTTTTCCAGCGATTGGTAAGGATGGCTCTGCCGTTCATCGATCGTCTCTGGTCGCTGAGCGCAGGGCCATGCTACTACTGGAATTAAGCGTTGATGCAGTCACCCGGGTTGGCGTCCGTTGGATTTCGGCGACGACGCCTGCTTTCGACCCCTATGCGCAGGTTGCAACTATGCGCAGTTGATCGCGCCGGCTGCTGATTTCTTGGTGCTGGAGCCGGCGCGACCTGCGCATAGTTACAGTGTCTGCAGGAACCGCATGAGCGAGTCCGGCGCCTTGAGCCGATGGATTCTGGCTTTTGCCGAGTAACTGCCGCCGGTCAGGCGTTGCGTGAATGAGCCAACGTGTCGCACAAACGGCCCATTGATGCCGTTGCGGCGAAAAGCGAGGACGTGGTTCATGGCGGTCACTGCAGTGGGACACTGCACGTGGCTACGAAAACTATGCCCAGTTCAATGGCAAGGGGCGATGCCGAAACCGCGCCACACTTGGCAGCCTGCCGCTCACCACGTGGCCACTACGCATAGTTGCGACCTGAGCATAGGGGTCGCTTTGCAGAGCTCTACATAGCGACTCCAAGCCGCCGGTCGCGAACGGCCGCTATCGGGAACGCTGGCCATCAATGTTGGAGTTAAGCGGCGCGAGGCTTTTCGCGTGTCCGCATGGACTTGTTAGGCTGAAGCTGCTTTGAATATGGGAAGCACTGCAACGCACCAAACTTTTGCACAGGATTGCCGTTTGACGTATAGCCCATAGCCTCGTAGAACGAGCATGCCAAATCCGTACTCTCCAAATACAAAGACGCCAGCCCCCAATCCACTGCTTGTTCTTCCAGCGCAGCGTGGATCATGCGGCCTGTCCCTTGACGCTGCGCATCTGGAGCCAAGTAGAACAGCAGGATCTCGCCTCTGCGTTGAAGTACGCCAACACCGAGTAGATGGCTGCCTGACTCCGCTATGACGCAGAAATTGTCAGTGTTAGAAAGCCAAACAAGAAAGTTCTCTGGTGTCTTGTTGGCTAGCCACGTGGCAAGCGTTTTCTCATCGTTGTGATGGTCGGCAGTGCATAGCACCGTGATCGACTGGCGCACGACGTCAATCGCAGCCTGGGCGTCTGTTTTTTCTGCGAGACGTACTGTGACCATTCTTCTGCGGCCTGACTATTGAATATGCGGACCCGTGGGTCCGGGTATGCATCTCGCGGTGCCTGCCCGAAGGTGATGCAAAAGCGTGACTCTTCGTTGACTTCGCGCGGTCCTGCTCGACCCGTTGCTGCCGATCGCGAACGTCCGCTCTCGAGACGGTTGGTCACCAACGTTGAAAATAAGTGACGCTGTTAGGCGTCCGCTTGATCCATTGGTAGGCATCAGCGGATCACCTAGCCTAACTACTTGATCGCGGTGTAGGTTGACGTGTGTACTTTCCCATCTACTGGCTCAATATAGAGTCCATGCCCTGCAAGGTGACGGTCTTGATCCAGGATCGCGGTAACGGTTCCGGATTCCAATTCTTCGCGAGAGCTAGGCGCCCATGCGAATGTGAGCACGCGGTCCTTGTAGGTGCCACGAAGGTCAAATTTCTTGCCCTCGTCAGGACCAGTCAGACAAATATGAGTTCCAGTTATTTGGCCGCCGCGGCAATTGATGTGCATAGCGTACGTGTTCTGAGAATTCGAATCATGGAACACCTCGCTTGCTTTCCAACTCCCAGAAACTTGCTCCGCTTGTCGGCGGCTCTCTTGATCGAACACGCTTCTGATCAGGGGCCATTGCCACTTTGCGACCAGAGAAAGAATAGCGGCCACGAGGCCTGCTGCAACATCGAGTACGAAGTTTTCCGGTGTCATGTCTTTCTCCGTCTGTCCATATGGGCTAGCCCATCAATTTTGCGGCCCATTAGCGGATCAAGCGCTGAAGGACCTAGGATGACGTTTTTAATGCCTAACTTCTAAATGTACGGAGCCGTAGACTCGCTTATACATCTCGCGCTGGATACTAACAGCGGCAGCACAAACCCGTGATGTTGAGGGTACTGCGCAGGGATGGTGCCGGCTAACCATCAGCCGTCGAGACGGAACCCGCAGACGCGGGAATCAGCCTTCCACGCGCGCTCCCGCCAGCACCAACAGGGCACGCCTCCAGCGGCGGCCATTCGGTAGCTTTGCAGAAGTCACGACCGACAGCTCGTGGCCGAACTGAGACATCGGTTGCCCCGGGAAACCCCGCTCGAAGTTGGATCTGTTGCACTCGGCGCTTCCGCTTGCGCCACCGCGCAGCGGTGGCGTACCGGGTGCGGGCCAGGATGGGCCGCCGCTCTACCCGAGGCTCCTGTGCGCCAAGCGGGGTGGCCTTCTCCTTCGGCTGCCTTTCTCTTGGCCACGCAATAAAAAGGTAACTCGGGCGCCGCAGGCGCACGAAAGCATTTGATTTATGCAACATGGGACAACCAACGCGTGGATAGAGCGCGCCCTACGTGTGATGGTTTTTTTCAGCAACTCACGTTCATCGACCCGCTGTCGGGCGCACGACGCCGCTTCGAGATCCGGATGATCTTGCAGCAGGAGTTCAGCGCCCCTGCCATGGCACACGCCATTCCCGGCGACTTTTGAGTGCAACCGCGTGGAGCGCGCTCGCGCAGACGAGTTTGTGCGGAGAGCGGGCGTCGCGGGATCGCCGCGTCGCATCCTGTGTGGTGCACGGAACAGCCTGGCCATCTTCAGAATTGCAGGTGAGCACGTAATCCCGCGAAGGCGACCGGGCCTCGATCCCGGTTATACCCGGGGTTGGCGATCCACTGCAGGTCCGGACTGAGCGTGACGTGCGCGCCCAGTGCAAGGCTGTAGTAGAGTTCGGCGATGCGTTCGGTGCCGTAACGGAGCGCGCCGTCTCCCAGCACAAAGCCGGATCCACCCAGGGCCAGGTAATCATGGTGGTCGGCAGACAGGCCGTCGATCGCCACACCCAGGCCGACGTGGTCCCCGGGCCGGCCCCAGTGGATGCCGGAAACCTGCACGCCCAGGCTGGCGGTGCGATCCACTTCGGTGTACGCAAACGATTCGGTGCGGCCGTCGTTCCAGCCGAGCCGAACGAAGACGCCGGTGTCGCCGTCGTCCGCCAATGGCAGTTCACCGTTGATCGCATAGCCGGTCTTGTGCCTGCCGGGCCGGTCGTCGGCCGTGATATCGGGCACGCTGCCGTGTGCCAACGCATGGGCGATGGCTTCGCGGTAGGAGCCCATGCTGGCGATGTTGCGGTAGACAAGCAGGCGCAGCACGGCCCCTTCGGGACTCCGTTGCAAGGTCAGCTCGATCTGCTGGCCGCGCGCACGGCCCAGCGAATCGACCAGGGTCGGACCGTTGGCCTGCGCAGGCATTTCATAGATGCCGTAGCGCAGGCTCCAACTCGGGGTGATCCAGCCCACCATCAGGCCACTCGTGTAGCCCCGGGTGTCGGCGGCGTAGTCCCAAGCGGTGTTGTTGAGCAGCGACCAGTTGAGGAATTGCGACCGGGCGCCATCGGCGTAACGGTTGCGGTCGAAGTCGTCGCTCACGGCCAGCTTGCCGAGCTTGACTTCGATCTGACGGGCAGACTCGGTATCCGGCAACTGATCCTGCGCTCGCGTCACCGGCGCATCGGCACCACCCAGCGGGAAGGTCCAGCGCAGGTAGCGGCGAGCGACGTAGGCCCGATGGCTGAGGCTGCTGCCGGCGTGGACCACGTCCCCGTTGACGAAGCCGCCCAGCCCAGTGGCCTGGCTGACGGCAGTGCCCTTGAACATCTCGACATCGAAGTAGTACTGCAGATGCCCGGGCAGGGCGACGCCGAAGTAGGCACCGAAGGTGTTGGAACGGGCAGTGTCGCCGGCGGGTCTCAGACTCAGCGCGCCGGCATAGGGCGAATGCAATGCGGACTGGTGCTGGTCGACGAGGGTGTATTGGGCTCCCAGCCATTGCGGCACGAACAACGGGCTGTCGCCGGCACGTGACGTGCCGGCGATCAGCGCGGCGCTGGCCGCGGTGAGGATCAGGTGATACTTGGTGATCATGCTCGTCTCCGTGCGCGCGGCACGGGCGGGCGGATCAGCCGGCCGGCGTTCCGCCCGCGGCGAAGCCGCGAGATGCAAACTCGGGTTGGGCAGCGATGCTGGCCTCGAAGGGCCGCATGCTGCTGGCTGGGTCGTTGTCCATCGTCAGGAGTTGCTCGTGTTCGTCTTGCGGGATTTTCGAAGGCGCGCGCATGGTGACGATGCCTGCGACGCCAGTCAAGCCCTGGGGGCGAGGCGCTGTTCGCTTGGTGTCTTGCCCTTGTAGCGGCACAAGTCGCGGATCACGCAATGCGGACAATCCGGCTTGCGTGCCTTGCACACGTAGCGCCCATGCAGGATCAGCCAGTGATGGGCGTCCTGCTTGAACTCCGCGGGGATCACCTTCTGAAGCTTGTCCTCGACCGCGCGCACGTCCTTGCCGGGTGCCAGCCCGGTGCGGTTGGCGACGCGGAAGATATGCGTGTCGACTGCGATGGTCGGTTCGCCGAACGCGGTGTTGAGCACCACGTTGGCGGTCTTGCGGCCCACGCCGGGCAAGGCCTCCAGCGACTCGCGGTCGCGCGGCACTTTGCCGTCATGCTGATCCAGCAGAAGCCGGCACAGGGCGATCACGTTCTTCGCCTTGGCGTTGAACAGGCCGATCGTGCTGACGTAGCGCTTCAGCCTCTCCTCGCCCAGGTCGAGGATCGCCTGCGGCGTGTTCGCCACGGGATAGAGCTTGCGGGTGGCCTTGTTCACGCCCACGTCGGTGGCCTGTGCCGACAGCACAACCGCCACCAGCAGTTCGAACGGGCTGGTGTAGAGAAGCTCGGTGGTGGGGTGGGGATCCAGTTCGCGCAGGCGCGTGAACAGCTCGATCACGTCGGTGCGCTTCACGGTTTGGGTGCCTGCTGCTTCGCCTGGGCGCGGGCCAGGGCCTCCAGCACCGGGTTGCGCCGTGCGCCACGGTCGACGGCGGCCTTGCGTGCAGCCAGCTCGGCTTCGCGGGCGGCGTGTTCACGCGCCAGGCGGTCTTCGCGACGCTGGAAGTGCGCGCGCGCGGCATCGGCATGGGCGTCGTCGACCTGTGCCGCCGGCATCGGCACCAGTTCGATGCAGTCGACCGGGCAGGCCGGCACGCACAGCTCGCAGCCGGTGCAGTCGTCGGCGATCACCGTATGCATCAGCTTGGACGCGCCGATGATCGCGTCGACCGGGCAGGCCTGGATGCATTTGGTGCAACCGATGCAGTCCGCCTCGACGATACGCGCCAGCATGCGTGGTTTCTCGAGGCCATGTTCGGGATTCAGCGGCAGTGCCGGTCGCTGCAGCAGCGCAGCCAGCTTCGCGATGCCTGCCGAACCACCGGGTGGGCACTGGTTGATCTGCGCCTCGCCATGGACGATCGCCTCGGCGTACGGCCGGCAGCCGTGATAGCCACACTGCTCGCATTGCGTCTGCGGCAGCAGCGCGTCGATCTGCGCCCCCAGCGTGGAAGGTTCAGTGGCCATATGTGCCATATTGTGGCGCAATCCGGCCCGGCATCGACGGCTTGAACTGGCGCGGTTTGCCATCACGTGATGTCACACGGGACCGGATGGCACGGCCGATATCGGCGATCCGGCACGATCACCAAGGAAATCCGCATGCGTATCAACGACAGCACTATCGCCACACTCGACGATGACGCCAAGCCGGTGCCGCCCGAGAAACGTCCACAACAGATCGAGGATCGCCTGTTCAAGGCGCGCACCATCCTCATCTATGGCGGCATCGACCAGAAGCTGGCCGAGCGGGTCACCGCACGCATGCTGGCGCTGCAATACGAGAGTGACGACCCGATCACCATCTTCATCAACAGCCAGGGTGGCCACGTCGAGTCCGGCGACACCATCTACGACATGATCAAGTTCGTGAAGCCGGAAGTGAAAATCGTCGGCACCGGCTGGGTCGCCAGCGCCGGCGCCCTGATCTTCGCCGCGGTCAAGCGCGAGAACCGCTTCAGCCTGCCCAACACGCGCTTCCTGCTGCATCAACCCTCCGGTGGCGCCGGCGGCTCGGCCAGCGAGATCGAGATCCATGCGCGCGAGATCATCCGCATGCGCAAGCGCCTCAACGAAATCTTCGCGCGGGAAACCGGGCAGACCTACGAGCGCGTCGCCAAGGACACCGAACGCGACTACTGGATGTCGGCCGAGGATGCCAAGGCCTACGGCCTGGTGGGTCGAATCATTCAGAACGCCAGCGACCTGGCTTGACGGTTTCGCAGTGATGGAGAGACCGCGCTGCGTGCGGGGGCCTTGCGTGCTGCTTGACTACCTGACGGTGGCGCCCGGTCTGGCGCCCTGGTCGGCGTCGAGCAGGAACAGGTCGCTGCCGCCGTCGCCGGCCGACAGGATCATTCCTTCGGATACGCCGAAGCGCATCTTGCGCGAGGCCAGATTGGCGATGAACACCACGTTGCGGCCGACCAGCTTGTCCGGTTCGCCGTAGGCGGCGCGGATGCCGGAAAAGATCTGGCGCTTGCCCAGTCCGCCGGCATCCAGCTCGAAGCGCAGCAGCTTGTCCGAGCCTTCCACGAATTCGCAGGCGACGACCTTGCCGATGCGAAGGTCGAGTTTGGCGAAGTCGTCGATGCCGATGGTAGCGGGAGTCGGGACTGGGGAGTCGGGATTCGGAGTGGCTGGCGTGGCGCTTTCGTTCATGGCATTTTCTTCTTGTCGGCAACGGGGGCCTCGGCGGGGGCGCCGAGTGATTCCTTCGAGGCCTCGACCATCGCCTCGATGCGTTTGGGGTCGATGCGGGCGAGCAACGGTTCGAACGCGTGGACGGTGTGGCCGTGCAGTTCGCGGCGAGCGTCATCAAAGCTTGTTATCGGCTCGGCGAGAAACAGTTCGGCGGCAGCCACGGTGGCCGGCAGCAGCGGCTTGAGCAAGCCGGAGAGCAGGCGGAACCCGTGCAGGGCCAGCGTGCAGACCTGCTGCAGTTCGCCACGGCGGCTTTCGTCCTTGGCGATCACCCATGGCGCCTTGGTCGCGATGTAACCATTGACCAGGTCCGCCATCAATACAAACCTGCGAGTGACTTCGGCGAATTCGCCGTCGTCATACAGCCTCGCCACATCGTCGTAATGCGAGATCAGGACGCGCCAGAGCTCGGCTTCCTCGGACTCGAAGCGATCGGCCAGCTTGCCGTCGAAGAATTTCTGCACGAAGCCCGCGGTGCGGCTGGCGATGTTCACCCACTTGCCGATCAGGTGCGAGTTGATGCGTTCCTCGAACGCCTTCAGATCGAGGTCCACGTCCACCGGCGCGTCGCTGAGCATGGTCGCGAAGTAATAGCGCAGGAACTCGGGATCGATGCCCGCATCGAGATAGGTGCGCGCCTGGATGAAGGTGCCGCGCGACTTCGACATCTTGGCGCCGTTCACCGTGAGGTAGCCGTTGACGTGCAGCGCGGTCGGCGTCCGCATCCCTGCGCCGTGCAGCATCGCCGGCCAGAACAGGCCGTGGAAATTGATGATGTCCTTGCCGATGAAGTGATGCATTTCGGCGGTGCTGTCGGCGCCGAGGAAATCGTCGAACTTCAGCGTCGAGCCGGGCTGGTCGCACAGCGCCTTGAAGCTGGCCAGGTAACCGACTGGCGCGTCCAGCCAGACGTAGAAGAACTTGCCCGGCGCGTCGGGGATCGGAAAGCCGAAGTACGGCGCATCGCGCGAGATGTCCCAGTCCTTCAGGCCGCCGTCCAGCCATTCGCGCAGCTTGGCTGCCACGCCGCTGTTGGCCACCGGCCTGCCATGGGTGAACTTGCCCGCGAACCAGCCGCGCAGCAGCGGCTCGAACTTCGACAGCTCGAAGAAGTAATGCTCCGAATCGCGCAGCACGGGCGTGGCGCCGGACATCACCGAGTACGGGTTGATCAGATCGGTGGGCGCGTACGTGGCGCCGCAGTTTTCGCAGTTGTCGCCATACTGGTCCGGCGTCTTGCACACCGGGCACACGCCCTTGATGTAGCGATCCGGCAGGAACATCTGCTTTTCCGGATCGAACAGCTGCTTGATGGTGCGCTTGGCGATGTACCCGCCGTCGCGCAGCCGGGTGTAGATCAGCGAAGCCAGTTCGCGATTCTCGTCCGAATGGGTGGTGTGGTAGTGGTCGAAACTGAAATGGAAGTCCGCGAAGTCGGCCTCATGCCCGGCGCGGATGCCTGCGATGAACGCTTCAGGCGTCATGCCGGCCTTCTCGGCGGCCAGCATGATCGGCGTGCCGTGCGCGTCGTCGGCGGCGACGAAATGCACCTCGTTGCCCATCATCCGCTGCGCGCGCACCCAGATGTCGGTCTGGATG
>Ga0134128_10003633_pt1 | contig 18848 bp, 13 predicted proteins | sample KB31754_FD_96462 | JGI IMG/M metagenome (GOLD analysis project Ga0134128, IMG submission 96462) | Terrestrial soil microbial communities with excess Nitrogen fertilizer from Kellogg Biological Station, Michigan, USA - KB3-175-4 | ecosystem: Environmental > Terrestrial > Soil > Unclassified ... | reverse complement strand
CAGACGGCCGCCTATTACGACAGCTTCGCTCGGGGATGGGAGTTGTTGCTGGGAGCGCTGGTCGGCGCGCTGGTCCCCCGCATCCGCTGGCCCATGTGGTTGCGCACGGTGTTGGCGACGGTCGCGCTGGGCGCGGTGCTGTCCTGCGGGGCGCTGATCGACGGCGTGCGGGAGTTCCCGGGCCCGTGGGCCCTGGTGCCGGTCGGCGCCGCGATGCTGCTGATCCTCGTCGGAGCCGGCCTGACGGGCGATCGTGGCGCCGACGGCCGATTGCCGCTGCCTAATCGGCTGCTGGCGACGCGCCCGCTGGTCGAGCTGGGCGCCATGGCGTATTCGCTCTACCTTTGGCACTGGCCGCTGCTGATCTTCTGGCTGTCCTACAGCGGCCACAAGCACGCCACGTTCATCGAAGGCGCGGTGTTGCTGCTGGTTTCCGGTGCGCTGGCCTATCTGACCAACCGGCTCGTCGAGGACCCGCTGCGCTACCGCGCATCCTCGAAACCGGCTCCCCGGCCGACGGCGCCGACCACCGCGTGGCTGACCCGCCTGCCGAAGCCGACGCTGGTGCTGGGATCGGCGGTCGTGCTGCTGGGCGTGACCCTGACCGCAACCTCGTTCACGTGGCGTCAGCACGTCACGGTGTTGCGGGCGGCCGGCACCGAGCTCAGCGTCCTCAACCCGCAGGACTACCCCGGCGCGCGGGCCCTGACCGAACACGTGCGGGTGCCGGCGTTGCCGATGCGGCCCACCGTCCTGGAGGTCAAGAAAGATTTGCCCGCCTCGACCAAGGACGGTTGCATCAGCGACTTCGTCAACCCGGCGGTGGTCAACTGCACCTACGGCGATGCGGCCGCCGAGCGGACGATCGCGCTGGCGGGCGGGTCGCATGCCGAGCATTGGCTGCCCGCGCTGGACATTCTGGGCAACCTGCATCACTTCAAGGTCGTGACATATCTCAAGATGGGCTGCCCGCTGTCGACCGAGCAGGTCCCGCTGATCATGGGCAACAACGCCGCCTACCCGCAGTGCCGCGAGTGGGTGCAGGAGACGATGACCAAACTGGTCACCGACCGGCCCGACTACGTGTTCACCACCACCACCCGGCCGTGGAACATCAAGACCGGCGACGTGATGCCCGCCACCTATATCGGGATCTGGCAAACGTTGTCCGACAACAACATTCCCATCCTCGGGATGCGAGACACCCCGTGGCTGGTGAAGAACGGCCAGCCGTTCGACCCGGCGGATTGCCTGGCCAAACGGGGCGCCACCACGCAGTCGTGCGCGATCAAGCGGTCCGACCTGCTCTCCGACCACAACCAGACACTCGACTTCGTCACCCAGTTCCCCCAGCTCAAGGTGCTCGACATGTCGGACGCGATCTGCCGCACCGACGTCTGCCGACCGGTCGAGGGGAACATCCTGGTCTATCACGGTGCCCACCACCTGTCCCCCACGTACGTGCGGACCATGGCAGCTGAGCTGGGCCGCCAGATCGCCGAGAACACCGGCTGGTGGTGAGCCCCTTCGCGGACGGCCGTCACGTTCGTGAGCGCCCTGCGGCGCGGATAAGGTCGAAAGGTGCCAACCAACAATCCCGCTTCAGAATCAGGCGGTAATCAACAACCCAAACTCGCGACCGTCTGGCCGGGAAACCCTTATCCGCTCGGAGCGTCCTACGACGGCGCCGGGACCAACTTCTCCCTGTTCTCCGAAATCGCCGAAAAGGTCGAGCTGTGTCTGATCGACCACCGAGGCGACGAGTCACGGATTCCCTTGGAGGAGGTGGACGGATACGTCTGGCACGCGTATCTACCCAACATCAACCCGGGCCAGCGCTACGGGTTTCGCGTCTACGGCCCCTTCGACCCGGCGGCGGGTCACCGGTGCGACCCCAGCAAGCTGTTGCTCGACCCGTACGGCAAGGCTTTTCACGGCGATTTCACGTTCGGCCAGGCGCTGTTCTCCTACGACCTGAACGTTGTCGATCCTGAGGGCCCCAACGCCGATGGGGCCGACCCCGGAACTCCGCCCATGATCGACTCGCTGGGCCACACCATGACCAGCGCGGTGAGCAATCCGTTTTTCGACTGGGGATCCGACCGGGCGCCGCTGACCCCGTACCACGAAACGGTCATCTACGAGGCGCATGTCAAGGGCATGACCCAGAACCATCCCAGCATCCCCGAGGAGCTCCGGGGGACCTATGCCGGCCTGGGCCACCCGGCGGTCATCGACCATCTCCAGTCCCTCAGCGTCACCGCCATCGAGCTGATGCCGGTCCACCAGTTCATGCACGACTCGCGACTGCTGGACCTGGGGTTGCGAAATTACTGGGGCTACAACACGTTCGGGTTCTTCGCCCCGCACAATCAATACGCGGCCAACCGTAACTCGAGCGTCGCCGAGTTCAAGTCCATGGTGCGCAGCTTCCACGAGGCGGGCATCGAGGTGATCCTCGACGTGGTGTACAACCACACCGCCGAGGGCAACCACCTCGGCCCGACCATCAACTTCCGCGGCATCGACAACGCCGCGTACTACCGCCTCGTCGACACCGACCTGCGGTTGTACAAGGACTACACGGGCACCGGCAACAGCCTCAACCCACGCCACCCGCACGTGCTGCAGCTGATCATGGACTCGCTGCGCTACTGGGTCTCCGAGATGCACGTGGACGGATTCCGCTTCGACCTGGCGGCGACCCTGGCCCGCGAACTGCACGACGTCGACCGATTGAGCGCGTTCTTCGACCTGGTGCAGCAGGATCCGATCGTCAGCCAGGTCAAATTGATCGCCGAACCGTGGGATGTCGGCGAGGGCGGTTATCAAGTCGGAAATTTCCCGGGTTTGTGGACCGAATGGAACGGGAAGTATCGCGATACTGTGCGCGATTACTGGCGGGGCGAGCCCGCAACCCTGGGTGAGTTCGCCTCCCGGCTGACGGGGTCGTCGGACCTGTACGAGGCGACCGGCCGGCGCCCCAGCGCCAGCATCAACTTCGTCACCGCGCACGACGGATTCACACTGGCCGACCTGGTGTCCTACAACGAAAAGCACAACATGGCCAACGGGGAGGACAACCGGGACGGGGAAAGCCACAACCGGTCGTGGAACTGCGGCGTCGAAGGCCCCACCGACGACCCCGACATCACCGAGCTGCGCCGCCGCCAGATGCGCAACTTCTGGGCGACCCTGATGCTCAGCCAGGGCACGCCGATGATCGCCCACGGTGACGAGCTGGGCCGCACCCAGAACGGCAACAACAACGTCTACTGCCAGGACTCCGAATTATCTTGGATGGACTGGTCTTTGGTTGACAAGAACTCGGATCTGTTGGCGTTCGCGCGCAAGGTCACCACCCTGCGCAAGAAACATCCGGTGTTTCGCCGGCGGCGTTTTTTCGAGGGTGAGCCGATCAGGACCGGCGACGAGGTCCGCGATATCGCCTGGCTGAACCCCAGTAGCCGGGAGATGACGCACGAGGATTGGGGTGAAAGTTTTCACAAGTGCGTGGCCGTTTTTCTCAACGGTGACGCCATCAGCGCGCCCAATGCCCGCGGGGAGCGGGTGGTCGACGACTCATTCCTGTTGTGTTTCAACGCCGGCGACGAACCGGTGGAGTTCTCGATGCCGCCCGACGACTATGCCCAGGAGTGGACGGTGGAGCTGGACACCAACGAAGCGGCGGGCCTCAAGGAGGGAGCCGATCAGGTGGTGACCGCCGAAGAGAAGGTGTCGCTGCCGGCGCGTTCGCTGCTCGTCTTGCGTAAGACTTTGTGACGCATGGATTTACCCATCCTGTCCACCTACCGGCTGCAGTTGCGTGGTGAATCCAGTGGCTCCGCGTTCACCTTCGCCGACGCGGAAAACCTGCTGGACTACCTGGACGACCTCGGGGTGACGCACCTGTACCTGTCCCCGATCATGACCGCGACCACCGGGTCGAGCCACGGCTACGACGTCACCGACCCCACGACGGTGTCCCCTGAGCTCGGCGGCCGTGACGGCCTGGCCCGGCTGTCGGCGGCGGCCCGGGCGCGTGGCCTCGGCATCGTCGTCGACATCGTGCCCAACCATGTCGGAATCGACCGGCCCCGGCAGAACCCGTGGTGGTGGGACGTCTTGCGCAATGGCCGTTCTTCGCCCTACGCAACGTTTTTCGACATCGACTGGGACCTCGACGCGGACGGCCGCATCGTGCTGCCGGTCCTGGGCTCCGACGACGACGCCACCGACCTCACCGTCGACGGGGACCTGTTGCGCCTGGGCGATCTGGCGCTACCGATAGCACCCGGCACCGCCGGGGGCACCGGCCCCGAGGTGCACGACCGCCAGCACTACCGGCTGGTGGGCTGGAAAAACGGCGTGTGCGGCTACCGCCGGTTCTTCTCGATCACCTCGCTGGCGGGCCTGCGCCAGGAAGATCGCGCGGTCTTCGACGCCACCCACGCCGAGGTCGGGCGCTGGTTCGCCGACGGACTCGTCGACGGTGTGCGCATCGATCACCCCGACGGCCTGTCCGATCCGTGCGGCTATCTGGCGTGGCTGCGTGAATTGGTCGGCCCGTCGGCCTGGATCGTGATCGAGAAGATCCTGGCGGTCGACGAGGCGCTCGAGCCCACCCTGCCGGTCGGCGGCACCACCGGTTACGACGTGCTGCGCGAAATCGGCGGCGTGTTCCTGGATCCGCAGGGCGCCCCGGCGCTGACGGCGCTGGTGGAGTCCTCCGGCGTGGACTATCAGGGGCTGCCGGACATGCTGGCCGACCTCAAGATCCGTGCGGCCACCGACACGTTGGCAAGCGAGCTGAGCCGGCTGCACCGCAGCATCGTCGCCGCCGCCGGCGCCGATCACCCGCAGCTGCCCGAGGCGGTGGCCACGCTGCTCACCCACATCGGGGTCTACCGCAGCGACTACCCCGGCCTGGTCGCGCTGCTGCCCACCGCGTTGGCCGAAACCGAGGCGGCCGCACCGCAATTGGGGCCGGCGCTGCAGGTGCTGGCCGCGGCGCTTGCCCGCAGCGGTGAACCGGCCACCCGGCTGCAGCAGCTCTGCGGGGCCGTCACCGCCAAGGCAACCGAGGACTGCCTGTTCTACCGCGACGCACGGCTGGTTTCGCTGAACGAGGTGGGCGGCGAGCCGCACCGCTTCGGTGTCGGTGCGGCCGAGTTTCATCACCGCGCCGCCACCCGCGCCCGTTTGTGGCCGCAGACCATGACGACGCTGACCACCCATGACACCAAGCGCGGCGAGGACGTGCGCGCCCGGATTTCGGTGCTGTCCCAGGTGCCGTCGCTGTGGGCCGAGTTCGTCGCCCGGTGGGAGATCGCCGCCCCCTCGCCCGACCCGGCGACCGGACGATTCCTGTGGCAGAACATCTTCGGCGTGTGGCCGGTCAGCGGTCCCGAAAAAGGAAAGGTCACCGGGGAGCTCCGCGACCGGCTGCACGGCTACGCCGAGAAGGCCGTCCGGGAGGCGGCCTGGCACACCTCGTGGAACGATCCGGACGCCGACTTCGAGAGTGCGGTACACCGCTGGCTGGACACGGTGCTCGACGGCCCGGTGGCCGGTCAGCTGACCGAGCTTGTCGCGCAACTCAATCCGCACGCCGCGAGCGACGCGCTGGGCCAGAAGCTGCTGGCGCTCACCGTGCCCGGCATACCGGACATCTACCAGGGCACGGAGCTGTGGGACGACAGCCTCGTCGACCCCGACAATCGCCGCCCCGTCGATTACGCCGCCCGGCGCGCCGCCCTGCGGGCGCTGGAGCACCCGAAAATCCGGGTCGTCACCACCGCGCTTCGCGTGCGGCGCGCCCATCCGGACGGCTTCCTGCGGGGCGACTACGTCCCGGTGCTCGCCGACGGCGACGCCGCCGATCACGTGCTGGCGTTCCGCCGGGGCGAGGACATCGTGGTGGCGGTGACTCGCTGGACCGTGCGGCTGGCCGAAACCGGCTGGGGCAACACGGTGTTGCCGCTGCCCGGCGGCACCTGGAAGGACACGCTCACCGGGGCCGTCGCGGACGGACCGACCTCGGCGGCCCAGCTGTTCGCCGGGCTGCCCGTCGTGCTGCTGGAACGCCATCATGACTGACTTCGGGGTCTGGGCACCCACGCCCGAGCTGGTTCGGCTCGACGTCGACGGCCGGGTGCGCGCGATGACGCGCTCGGCGGACGGGTGGTGGCATGCGACCGTGGACACCGCGCCGGACGCCCGCTACGGATACCTGCTCGACGACGACCCCACCGTGTTGCCCGATCCGCGCTCGCCCCGCCAACCCGACGGCGTGCACGCGCGCTCGCAGCTGTGGGATCCGGCCGGTGCGACGTGGACCGACACCGGGTGGGCCGGCCGGCCGGTCGACGGCGCGGTGATCTACGAGCTACACCTGGGCACGTTCACCGAGGACGGGACCCTCGACGCCGCCATCGAGAAGCTGGACTACCTGGTGGACCTCGGCGTCGACTTCGTCGAGCTGATGCCGGTGAATTCCTTTGCCGGCAGCCATGGTTGGGGTTACGACGGGGTGCTGTGGTACAGCGTGCACGAACCCTACGGCGGTCCCGACGCGCTGGTGCGCTTCGTCGACGCCTGCCACGCAAGGGGTTTGGGGGTGCTGATCGACGCGGTGCTCAACCACCTCGGCCCGTCGGGCAATTACCTGCCGCGGTTCGGCCCCTACCTGTCCTCGGCGAGCAACCCGTGGGGTGAGGGCATCAACATCGCCGACGCCGACTCCGACGAGGTCCGCCGCTACATCATCGGCTGCGCGCTGCGCTGGATGCGCGATTTTCACGCCGACGGCCTGCGGTTGGATGCCGTCCACGCGCTGGTGGACACCACCGCCATCCATATTCTCGAGGAACTCGCCACCGAAACCGAATGGCTGGCACGGCAGTTGGGACGCCCACTGGCGCTGATCGCCGAGAGCGACCTCAACGACCCGCGGCTGATCACCCCCCGCGGTCGCGGCGGCTACGGTCTGGCCGCGCAATGGGCCGACGACATTCATCACGCCGTCCACACCGCGGTGTCCGGCGAGCGCCAGGGCTACTACGCCGACTTCGGCAGCCTGGCCACCCTCGCGCACACGCTGCGCCACGGCTTCTTTCACACCGCGACCTATTCGTCGTTCCGGCGTCGCCGCCATGGCCGGCCGCTGGACACGACCGAGAAGTCCGGCATCCCGGCCACCCGGCTGGTCGCCTACACCTGCACCCACGATCAGATCGGCAACCGCGCCCTGGGAGATCGGCCCTCACAGAACCTGACCGGCGGACAGCTGGCCGTCAAGGCGGCCCTGACGCTCGGATCACCCTACACCGCAATGCTTTTCATGGGCGAGGAATACGGCGCCTCCACACCGTTCCAGTTCTTCAGCTCCCACCCCGAACCGGAGCTGGCCCGCGCCACCGCCGAAGGGCGCAAGGCCGAGTTCGCCGAACACGGCTGGGACGCCGACGATATCCCCGACCCGCAGGACCCCGAGACGTTCGCCCGCTCCAAGCTGAACTGGGACGAGGCCGCAACCGGTGAGCACGCCCGCCTACATCACCTGTATCGCGGCCTAATCGCGTTGCGGCGCAACCACCCGGACCTGGCCGATCCCTGGCTCGAGCACCTCACGGTCGACTACGACGAGGACCGGGGCTGGATCGCCGTGTCCCGCGGGCGGCTGCGCATCGTGTGCAACCTGGCCGCCGCGCAGGTCAGGGTGCCCGTCGGCGGTGACGTGGTGCTGGCCTGGGGGCAGCCGGCGGTCGATGCCGACGGCACTGTGCTGCAAGGCCATTCGTTCGCCATCCTCTCGGTGCCCGACAGGCCTGTGGATAACTGAGTGGCGGCCGCACGGGATGACCCCCGATGATGCGGCCATGAGTCATTCTGAATTCGGTCACAAACTGCGACGGATCTGCTGGCACGGGCCGGGTCGCCGCACCACCAAGGTCAACCCGGCGCCGGCTCGGCGCACCGTGCGCCGCGACCCACCGCCGAACGCCACCATCGAGTTGTTGTGGACCGGCCCCGGGCCGGGTGACGACGACGTGTGACCCCCGGCTACACCATGGGGCGGCCGGCGGGCCGCACCGCCTGGGCCACCGCGTCGGCGAGTGGGTCGATCTCATCGGTGGCCAGGTCGGAGATCGTGATGCGGATGCCGGCCGGCGTCCGCATCCGGAACCGGGCGCCCGGCGCCGCGGCCCAGCCCGCGCCGAGCAATCGGGAAATCGCGACCGCCTCGTCGGGGACCGGAACCCACACGTTGAGCCCGGAACGCCCGTGGGCGTCGAGCCCGCGCTCGGCCAGGGCGCCGCACAGCCGCGAACGGCTGGCCGCGTAGCGCCGCTCGGCGCTCGCGACCAGCTCCGATGCCGCCTCCTCGGACCACAAACCGACGGCCAGCCGCTGCAGGAGATGGCTCACCCAGCCCGGCCCGAGCCGCAAGCGGCCGTGCACGCGCTCGACGGTCCGATGATCGCCCGCCAGGACCGCCACGCGCAGGTCGGGGCCGTAGGCCTTGGACGCCGAGCGGACGAACGCCCAGTGGTCGGTGCAGCCGGCCAAGGTGTGCAGCGGCGCGCCGGCGATGCCTGCGCAGTGATCGTCTTCGACCAGCAGCACGTCGTGGGCCCGGCGGGCCAACTCCGCACGCAGGCTATCGGCGCGGTCCGCCGATAGCGCGGCGCCGGTCGGGTTCTGCGCGCGGTTGGTCAGGACCAGCGCGCGCACGCCCCGCCCCAGCGCCCGGGCCAGGTCGACGGTCAGCGGCCCGTCGTCGTCAACTCGCACCGGCTCGGCCGAAAGCCCCAGGGCGGCAAGAAGATCGAGCAGGTTGGCCCAGCCCGGGTCCTCGACGGCGACTCGATCGCCGGGACGCAGATGCGCGGTGAGCGCGCGTTCGATGCCATCCAGTGCGCCGCTGGTCACCGCCAGGTGATCGGCGGGGACCCCGTCGGCAGACAACGCGTGGCAGGCGAACTCCCCCAGCGCCGGCGAAATGGCCGGCTCGCCGTAGAGCACCGGCCGAGCGGGTGCCGGACCGGGCAGGGGGGCACCCGCGATCGGCAGCAGGGCCGGGTTCGGGTTGCCGGTCGACAGGTCGCGCACGCCCGGGGGGACATCGAGCCCGAGCAGCGAACGCGGGGTGGTCGCCGGGCGGTGCCGCACCCGGGTGCCGCGGCGGCCGGCGGTCTCGACGGCCCCGCGATCGCGCAGCAGGCGGTATGCCGCGGCGGCGGTGTTGGCGTTCACGCCCAGATGCGTGGCCAGCTCGCGGACCGGAGGTAGCGCGTCGCCGGGCGCCAGGGAGCCGGCCGAGATCGCCGCTTCGATGCTGGCGGCTATGGATTCCGCGCCACTGCCGGTTATGCTTTTTTGTACTGACACACAACATATTATGTACTAGAACGAAATAGAGGGCAATGCCGTGGAAACCGCATACTCACCGACGCCGCGCACCACGCCGACCCGTTATCGGGAGCGCGCACGCTACGACCGCCGCACCGTCCACGACATCCTCGACGAGGCGCTGATCTGCCATCTGGGCTACCTGAGCGCCGGCCGGCCGGTGGTGTTGCCGACGACGCACGCACGTCGGGACGAGACGCTCTACCTGCACGGTTCGACCGGCGGCGGCCCACTACAGGCGGCCAAGGCGGCCACGGCATCGGGGGCGGGCCTGCCCGTGTGCGTCACCGTCACCCTGGTCGACGGGCTGGTGCTGGCGCGCTCCGCGATGCACCACTCGATGAACTTCCGCTCCGTCGTCGTGGTGGGTGACGCGCGCGTGGTCGACGATCCGACGGAGAAGTCGCGGGCGCTGGATTGCCTGCTCGATCACATCGCGCCCGGCCGCGCCGCCGACTGCCGGGCCCCGGATGCGCGCGAGCTCGCCGCGACCGGGGTGCTCGCGCTCGACCTCGTCGAGGTGTCGGCCAAGGTGCGCAGCGGGCCCCCGGTCGACGATCCGCAGGACCTTGGCCTGCCCCATTGGGCCGGTGTGGTGCCGGTGAGCCTGGCGGCGGGGACCCCGGTGCCGGCCGGCGACCTCGATCCCGCCACCCGTGTGCCGCCATACCTGGGAAACCGCCGGACCTGAGTTGCGGGGTGCTCACGCCTCCGGTTGCCGGACGCGGGCACGCCGGGTGTTGTCCCACCAGGTTCCGACGAGCATGACGGTGCCGGCCCAGGCCATGCCCAGCATCCAGCCGGAGAGCACATCGCTGACGTAATGGACTCCCAGATAGACACGCGAAAACCCGATCACGAACGCCGAGCCGATCGCGACGGCCCACACCGTCACACGCCCGGTCCACCCCGGGATCAGCCAGCGGGTCAGCATCCACGCGGAGATGACCATGATCGCGGCGGTGCCCGTCGCGTGGCCGGACGGAAACGAATACCCGTCCGCGTCGACGAGGGCGAAGGGCAGGGGCGGGCGGTTGCGCCCCACCAGGGCTTTGGCGGTGAAGAGCACCACCGGAACCCCACCGCCACAAACCAGGGCGAGCACCACGGGCCGCCACGACTTGCACCGCCAGCCGGCGGCGACGGAAATCGGCAGGGCGAGCGCCGCCAGGAAAAGGGGACTGCCCGCGTGAGTGACCGCCCGCAGGGCGGTGGTCAGCCACAGGTCACGGTGGGCGGCAAGCCAGCGAGTCACCGGGTGGTCGATGCCGACGATGCCGTCGCCCTCGAGCACGTCGTCGAGCACTTCGGTGAAGCCGACCGCCAGCGCCACGACCACCATCAGGCCGAGAAGCAATGCGACACCGGCAATCTCGCTCACCGGCAACCGGCGGGCCAGCGCCCGTCTCCGGTCGCCGATCCGGTCACGCACCCACGTCAGCGTCGCGCCGATGACGGCGGCGTTGCACACCCTGTCCCCGAGCCCCCGTAACAGGCGTCCGCGCCGGACAACCCAAATCGCCGCCCACGCAAGCAGTACGAGCGAACCTATGGTGCCGGCGCTGACCGGCCCGAAACCGGCTGTGCCGGGTCCATACGGCTCGTGCATGTCGCGGCCCGTGGTTTACAGCAGCAGGTAGCGGTAGGCGGGCGACCCGGGTTTCAGGGTTTCGACGTGCAGCTCCGTCGCGCGCATCCGGGTCAGCAGGCCGTCCAGATCGGCCGATGATCCCAACTGGATGCCCACCAGCGCCTCGCCGGTCTCGCGGTTGTTGCGCTTGACGTATTCGAAGAGCGTGATGTCGTCGTTGGGTCCGAGCACCTCGTCGAGGAACCGGCGCAGCGCCCCGGGCTCCTGCGGGAAGTCCACCAGGAAGTAGTGCTTGACGCCGAGGTGGACCAGCGAGCGCTCGAGCACCTCGCCGTAGCGCGAGACGTCGTTGTTGCCGCCCGAGATCAGACAGACGACCGTCGAGCCGGGTTCGAGCTCGGCCTCCAGCAAACCCGTAACCGACAGCGCGCCTGCGGGTTCGGCGATGATGCCCTCGTTTTGGTAGAGGTCCAGCATCGCCGTGCACACCGCTCCCTCGTCGACCGCGGTGATCGAGACCATGTCGCCGGCGGCCGCCAGCGCGGCATAGGTCAGGTCTCCGGCCCGCCGCACCGCCGCACCGTCGACGAACTGGTCGACGTGATCCAGCGTCACCGGCTCGCCGGCGGAAAGCGCGGCCATCATCGCCGCGGCGCCGGCCGGCTCGACGCCGAGCACCGACGTGTTGTCGGTCCGCTCGGCGAGATAGCTGGTGATGCCGGCGATGCAGCCGCCGCCGCCCACCGGGACCACCACCAGATCCGGCTCCCCCACCGACTTGTCGAGTTGATCGAGCAGTTCGACCGCGATGGTGCCCTGGCCGGCGATGGTGCGCAGATCGTCGTAGGGCGGCACCAACGTGGCGCCGGTGCTTTCCACGTCGGCCAGCGCCGCTTCGGCGGCAAGGTCATACGTCGTGCCCCCGACGATCAGGTCGATGAACTCCCCGCCGTGGTAGCGGATCCGGTCACGCTTTTGCATGGGTGTCTTCGCGGGCACGTAGACGCGGCCGTGCACCTGCAACATCCGGCACGCGTAGGCGAAGCCCTGGGCGTGATTGCCCGCCGACGAGCACACCACACCGGCGGCCAGCTCCGGCTCGGACAGCTGAACCAGCAGGTTGTAGGCGCCGCGGAGTTTGTAGGAGCGCACAATCTGCAGGTCCTCGCGCTTGAGATAGACCCGCGCGCCGGTGATCGCGGACAGCCGGTCGCTGAACTGCAACGGGGTCGGCGCCACGACGGCCGCGATCCGCTTGGCCGCGGTGTCGATGTCGGCCGCGGTCAGCGGCGACATGCTCGGGCTCAAATCAGCGGACACTGATTAATGGTGCCATGCGAGCCGACCAACTCCGGAATTCAGCCGACCGGGGTCAGCACGAACACCGGGATCTGACGGTCGGTCTTGGTCTGATACTCGGCGTAGTCGGGCCACGCCTCGACAGCCCGCTCCCACCAGGTGGCCTTCTCCTCGCCGAGGACCTCCCGGGCGTCGTAATCGCGGGTGACGGAGCCGTCCTGCAGCTCGACCCGGGGGTTCTTCGTGATGTTGTGGTACCAGACCGGGTTCTTCGGCGCCCCGCCCAGCGAGGCGACGACCGCGTACTGGCCGTCGTGCTCGACCCGCATCAGCGGTGTCTTGCGGAGTTTGCCGGTCTTGGCGCCGACCGTGGTCAGCAGGATGATCGGCTTGCCCTTCATGTCGGCGGCCTCGGCTCCCCCCGACGCGGCGTATTTGTCAGCTTGCTCGCGAGACCAATCCCACGGTGACGGCTCGTACTCTCCGGTAAGCGGCATGCCACCAACTTTAAGCGCGGCGTGCGGTGTGCGGTCCAGCGGCTTAGTTCCGGTCCTCGGGTTGGTGCGCAGCGAACGACCGAAGGCGGCGGCGCGTCTGGTGGTCGTCCGCCCCGGACTCGCCGTCGCTGTGCCTGCCGCGGGTGTAATCGCCTTGCCACGGCACTCGCTCGCTCGCGGCGCCGTCCGCCGCTTCCTGTTCGCGGCCCAGCGCGCCGCGCGAGCCGAGGAAGAACTCGTGCTTGCGGTGCAGTTCTTCGTCCGACTCGATGAGCCTGAGCTCGGGCGCGAACTCTTCCAGCTCGGCCCGGCGCTGCGGAACGATCATGCAGATCGGCTCGTCGACCTCGAATCGCACCGGCATGAACTCACGGGTGAATTTCCAGTTCATGCTGAAACTCGAACTGGACCAATCGGTTTCGACGATGCCTTCCAACGGGGAGATGGCGTCCTTCGGATGGTTCGCCGGCCCGCGCACCAAGAGGTTGTAGCCGGGCGGAGTGCGAAACAGCATCGGCAGATGCCAGGTCAAGATGCCGTAGCCGAAGTGGCTGGAGGGCAGGAACTGGCCGCTCTCGCGGGTGTCGGGCGCGATCATCAGGTTCGTGCGGTCGTCCCCGCCCATCCACGTCGCGGTGAAGGCGTTCCGGTTGCGCACCTCCCAGCCGCTCTGATTGGCGATGAGCATCGGCAGGCATCGTTGGGGCCACCCTTGACGCATCTGTGACATCCACGTCCGCCCGATCGGCGCGGGGCCGATCTGCGGCGCGATGTCATGGGTGATGTACCCGATCAGGGGGCGGGCCTGCCCAGTGGATTCCTCACTCATCAGATCCTCGCTTCACCGATAGGCCAATGCACTATCGCGACCAAACGTTAACGGCCCGTGAAGCCCGTCGCCGGGTGAACGGGTGATCACTGCGTCCTGGCCAGCTCCGCGATGGTATTGACGCGCCGGACAGCCGTGGCGATCTCGTCGGCGAACTCGCGTCGGCGTCGGGCGATATCCGCCTGCGCGACACCGTCGACCAACTCGCGATGCCGCGCCAACCGCAGCGCCGTCTTGAACAACTCCATCGACCGCGACTCGGCGCTCGCGATCCTGCGCTGCAGCTCCCACTGCTTGCCGACCTCGAGGCATTCGGCGAGAAACGCGTCCTCGTCGAACGATTCGTCCTCGTAGGCGGCGAGCCGGTCGGCGACGATGTGGTAGGCGTCCAGAAAGGGGCGCAGCACCAGGTGCGCCAGCAGGACGTCGGCCTTTTCCAGCAGGCCGCGCACGTCGGCCGCGCCGGCCGCTTTGTTGGTGTCTTCCACCCGCCCGATCAGGCGCACCTCGTCGGCGAGTTCCTTCTCGAACTGCGCGCGCGCCGAGAACAGGAACTCGAATTTCAGCAACTCGCGCAGGCGCAGCGCCTCATCGCGCACGGCCGTCGGTTGCACCAGACCTTCCACCGCACCCTCGGCGTCTTCGACGGCGGCCAGCAATGCCGTCTCGGCGATCGCGCGGTCGACCACGATGTGGATGGCGGCGTTGCGGTAGAACGCCGCGACCAGATGCTGCTCCGCCCCGATGCCCCACACCGGTTCGGTGCCCGCGTCGTACACGCTGACGACGCCGGAGGCCACCAACTGGTGCAGCGTCCAGCGGATGGTGGAGCGATTCGTCAGGTCGGCGGCGCCCGCCACCGTCCAGTTGCGCGCCGCGATGTAGCTCGCCAGCGGCCGCACGGTGGCCAGCACTTCGCTGATGGACAGCGAGCGGTCGGCGCCCAGCAGCGCGAGGCTCACCACCGCGGTCGGGGTGACGGGCGTGGCACGGTTGATCCGGTGCTCGACGTCCAGCGCGATGCGTTCGATCTCTGTACCCGTGCCGGACTCTGATGTTTTTTGCAAGGCGCGCAGCTCCTCGAGGCGCTTGCGCAGCGGCAGCGGTTCGCCGAAGTCGAGGTAGGCGCGGCCGAGCCGCTCACCCTGCTGCCGCGCCAGCCGGATCAGGAAGCGAAAGTCTTCGGGCCGCTTCGTCGCACCGTAGGCCTCGGTGGTCATCGCCTCCACCTCGTGCAGCTGGTCGTACACGATCGAGGTCGGCACCAAATACACCTCGGGGCCGTCGATTTCGTCGACCGCGTCGGCGATGTACCGCAGGATCCCGAACACGGGGGGCCGCAGCTTGCCCGTCCTGGTCCGGCCGCCTTCGATGGACCACGTCAGGTTGGCGTGGTTTTGCACCAGTTGCGCGGCGTAGGCGCGCAGGACGAAGCGGTAGACGGGAATGTCCTTCGTCTGACGACGGATGAAGATCGTCCCGGTTCGCTTGGCCCAGGCACCCATCGGGAAGAAGTTCAGGTTGGCGCCCCCGAAGGTGAGTGCGGGTGAGAGCCGGTTGGCCTGGATCACCTCGGGCAGCAGCAGCCCGTCCAGATACGAGCGATGCGAAAAGGCAAATGCCAGAGTCGCTTTGCGATCCAGGGTGCGCAGCTGGGCGATCTGATCCTCGTCGGTCAGCACGTCGTAGGCCCGCATCAGCCAGCAACTGAAGCTGCGCCAGGCCCGCACCGCCCGCTCGTCCAGCGAGGGCGCCATCTCCCGTAAATAGCCTGCGGCCTCGGCGCGCACGCCGGAAAGATCGCGCCCGAGCTCGTCGGCCAGCTTGCTCAGCCGCTCGCTATACCATGGCGCGCGCAACAGTTGGGCGACCTCGGCCGGGTCAGTCGACAGAGGTGACGTGGATTCCTCGATAAGCCCGCTGCGCTGCAGCAAGTTTCGCACTCCGACGCGACCGATCTCCCGGGCGCTCTCCACCAGCCCGCCCGTCATGCCGGCTGCACCGTTGCGGCGCCGGAAGGCTCATGCACCTCCGGATGCGGGTCATCCGCGTAGAGCTGCTCGATCTCCTCGGCGTATTTCGTCATGATCGGCTTGCGTTTGAGCTTCATCGTCAGCGTGATCTCGTCACCACCCGGTTCCCACAGCGTGGGCAGGACGCGGAATCGTTTGATCTGTTCCACCCGTGAAAGTTTCGCGTTGCCCACCGCCACCCCGGCGGCGATCTGCGCGATGACCTCCGGGTCGGCCGCGAGCGCGGCGGGTGAGGCATCGGAGAGCCCGCGTTGGGCGGCATACGGGCCGACGGAGTCGGCATCGAAGACCAGGAGCGCGGTGTTGTACGGCCGTCCGTCGCCGATGGTGATCATCACGCCGACCATCGGGCATGCGGCCAGGATGGAGTTCTCGATGTTGGCCGGTGACATGTTCTTTCCGGCCGCGTTGATGATCAGCTCCTTCTTCCGGTCCACCACCCGCAGGTAGCCCTGCGCGTCGGCCTGCAGGATGTCGCCGGTGTGCAGCCACCCGTCGGCGTCGATCGCCTCGGCCGTCTTCGCCGGCTCCTTGCGGTAGCCCTTCATCACCAGCGGGCCGCGCACCAGAAACTCCCCGTCGTCGGCGACCTTGCCCTCCAGCCCGGGGAGCAGCTTGCCGACGGAGCCCAGCCGCGCCTCGCGGGGATGGCTGACGGTGGCGACGCAGCTCAGCTCCGACATTCCCCATACCTCGGCGATCGGAATGCCGATGCCGGCGAAGAAGGCCAGCGTCTCCTTGGGGATCGGTGCCGCACCCGAGACCGCCCAGCGGAGTTCGCCGAAGCCCAGCCGCTCGCGCAGTTTCGACAACACGAGCTCGTCGGCCTTCGCCCATTCGGCGGCCAGGTCATCCGGCATCGCCGCACCGGCCACCAGGGCGGCGGCGCGCTTGGCGGCCACCGACATCGCCCACTGCAGCGCCTGGCGCGTGACGTCGTCCGTCTCGCTGGCGATCATGAATTCGATTCCGGCCTTGAGCTTTTCCCATACCCGCGGCACCGCTCCCCACACCGTGGGCCGGGCGTCGGGCAGCGCGGCGGCGATGGCGCGCGGGTCGGAGACCACCGTCACCAGGGCGCCGAACACCTCCAGGCTGTACAGGCCCATCACCCGGTCGGCGATGTGCGCCGTCGGCAGAAACGACGTGACCCGGTCGCCGAACCGGCTCGGTAGGACGGCGTCGAGGGCATACGCCTCGAACAGCAGATTGGCGTGGGTCATCTCCACGCCCTTCGGGTTTCCGGTGGTCCCGGAGGTGTAGATGAGCGTGGCGACATCGTCGGCTTGCACCGCGCGCCAGGTGGACTCGAAATCGAAATCCGTTGGCGCGGCGGCATACAGGTCGTCCACCGAGATGGTGCCGGGGGGCGAGCCGTCGATGCAGACGAGGTGCTCGATGCGTGCGCCGCTGGCGCGGATGCGGTCCACGTACTGCGCCTCGCAGATCGCGACCTTGGTGCCGGCATTGTCGAACAGGTACGTCAGCTGCTCGGCCGGCAACGTGCTGTATACCGAAAACGATGCGGCGCCGAGGTGTTGGGCGCCGATTTCGAACGGGTAGAACTCGATCCGGTTGGCCATCATCAGCGACACCGTGTCGCCGCGGCGCACCCCCAGGCCCGACAAACCGGCGGCGACGTTGCGCACCTGCGCCGCGAGCTCTCGCCACGTCAGCGTCTGCGTGTCACCGGGCGTGCGGAGCGCGACGGCATCCGGTTGGATCGCGGCGGTGCGCTGGAACGCCTCGCACAAGGTGGCCGGATGCTCGGCTGTCGTCATTTCCGTAGCGTACGTCGGCGCCCAGGGCGCGGACACGTTTTCAGGTGCCGGGGCGCCACAGCTGCACCGTGCTCGTCACACCGGCGGGCAGCTCCAGCAGTTCGATGGGCGTGCCGTCGGGGTCGTAGATGAAGAACATCCGCACTCCCCCGATATCGACGGGCGGCTCGGCCCGGACGCCGGGGGGGCGGTGCGTCACGGCGTCGTAGGTCGCGTCGAGATCGTCGACCCGGAACGAGATGTTGGTGTAGCCCAGGTGGGGGCCGCTCGGGCAGTCGGGCACCGCACCCAGCGAGAGCAGCTCGACCATCGCGCCCCCGATCAGCCCGCCGATCATGCGGCCCTGCTGGGCGGCGCCGCCGGTGACCGAATCCAGTCCGGCGCCCTCGAGTTCGACGTCGAAGACGACGTCCATGCCCAGCACGCCGGTGTAGAAGGCCAGGGACGCCTCGATGTCGGAGACGCCGATGCAGACTTGCGAGAAGTTCTGCACGGCGAGGGGGTGCTGTTGGCTCATGAGCGCTCCTTGGCGGGGTGGGGTGGGTGAATGCCGCAGGTACACGTGTCAATTGACGGACAGGTGCAGCGCATCCCCCACTCGATGACGGCCCGGGCCCGGGCCAACGACTCCATCTGGGCGTCGATCTCGGCGAGTTTGGCCTCGGCGAGGCCGCGGCTGGCCGGCCGCCCCGGCGCGTCGTCCGCGAAGAGCAGCTGGATCTCGTCGAGCGAGAACCCCGCGGCCTTGCACAGCGCGATCACCTCGAGCCGGGACAGGATCGAGTCGTCGTAGCGGCGCTGGCCACCCCGTCGCGTCGGCTCGGGCACCAGGCCGATCTGCTCGTAGTAGCGCAGGGTTGTCGCGGCGACCCCGGTTTCGCGGGATATCTCCCCGATCGTGCGGCCACCGGCCATCGCGCCTCCCGAGAATCCCAATGCTTGACTTAGAGCCAACTCTAAGTCCTTGACTGTGGTTATGGCTATCACTTCACGAGCGCAACTGAACGGTTCTCGCTACGCCCTGCTCCGGTCGTTTCGCCGCGACGGCACCCCCGTGGACACGCCCATCTGGTTCGCGTTCGACCGCGGCGGGTTGTTGTTCCGGACCAAGGCGGGCCCGAAGACCAGGCGGCTGGCCGCGCGCAGCGACGTCGAACTCGCGGCCTGCGATCACCGGGGCCGGGTCCGCCCGGGAGCGGCGGCACTGGCCGGCCGCGCCACCGTCCTGTCCGGCGCCGACGCCGAGCGCGCGAACCGCCTGCTGCGGCGGCGGTACGGCTGGCAATGGAACATCGTCCCGCTGATCAAGGTCCCGGGCGTGACCAACGTGCACCAAGATCTGTGCGTGCGCGAGAAGGTGCGACGCGCCCGCGACCGCGGCGTGTGGCCGGACAGCGTCATCGT
>Ga0134128_10003632_pt1 | contig 18848 bp, 19 predicted proteins | sample KB31754_FD_96462 | JGI IMG/M metagenome (GOLD analysis project Ga0134128, IMG submission 96462) | Terrestrial soil microbial communities with excess Nitrogen fertilizer from Kellogg Biological Station, Michigan, USA - KB3-175-4 | ecosystem: Environmental > Terrestrial > Soil > Unclassified ... | reverse complement strand
GCCTTCAGCCTTGCCGCGCCGCAGACTCCTCGGCAGCCCTCAAGGCGCCTTCCAAGACGGCCACCGCCGTCCTGTATTCCGCCGTGCGGTCCGCACCGGGGTGGCGGCGGAGTTGTTCCGCCTGGGCCATCGCCTTGACCAGGGCCGAGGTCTCCGGGACCCGAACGTCGGTCATGGCGGGGAAGTCGATGGACCGGGCGGGGTCCAGTTCGTAGCGGCCCCAGCGGGCGAGCACGGAATTGTGCCGGGCATACAGAGCCTGGCGTTCCGCGTCGGACTTCCGCCGGGCGGCCGCGTCGGCCTGGAGGGTCTGGCGCACGGCAACCACCCTGTTGGACCACCACCAGGCGCCTGCCGCCAGGAGTGCCAGCGCGGCACCGGCCCAGCGGTTGAGCGCCACGGTGATCAGTATGGCCGGCAGCAGGACGCAGAGGCCGGCAAAAATGTACCAGAATTGGGTGTCGGGGTCGTGCTCAAGGGCCGGGCGGACTTTTGCCAGCCAGACGGTTGCGGCCGTTGTCACCACCACCAGCACGGCCAGCAAGGCGAACCCTGCAAGGGCTGTCAAAACCATCGCGGCACCTCCTGCCAAACCGTCCGCAGGCCGTCGGCCGGGACACCCGTCGAGGGAGCCGGCCACGCCGGATTCCCCTCCTTCCATTGCAGGCCCTTTCCGCCGCAAGGTCAAGGGGGCCACGGCGGCCGGAGCGCCTTGGCCCGCGCCGGCGGGATTCCCTGACCGGGGAGCGGGGTGAGGGCCCCGATGTGGACTAGTCGAGCCGGTGCCGGGGCTCCGCCGGCTGCGCGGCGCCGGGTGCGTGGCGGCCGGGGCCCGCGCCTGGCTGGGCATGGCCGGGCGTTGTTCCCGCGCGCCCGCGCCGCTCGACGGCCGGCACCCGCCGTGCGGGTGGGAAGTCGGCGGGTGGAAGGCCTGCGCGCGTCAGCCCGGGCAGGGGAAGCCGGCCGGCTGAAGGGCCGGAAGGTGCCTGGCGGCCCTCCGCCGGGCCGCCCTGCGCCGGGTCCCGCGGCGTCGTGGGGAGCCCGCCGGCGGTCACCGCCGCCGGCCCGGGGTATGCGTATTTGCCGCCGCGGAGGGCGGACGCAACCGCCGCAACCAGGCACGCAGCAATGGCAAAGCCAAACGCCACGGCGAGCCCGGCGGCGAACGGCCCGGATATCAAGGCCGGGAAGAAGCCGCGGCCGGTGAGGTAGGCGGCATCGGCGGGGGACAGGCCGGAGAGGGCGGCCGGCCCCAACAGTGTCTGGACCGGGTTGTAGCCCAGCAGCGAGGCAAAGAGCACGGAGACGGGCGGCAGGGAGGCGACGTGTCCGGCGTCGGCCGCGCTGATGCCGTGGGCGGTGAGCCCGCTGCTCAGGGTGGCCGGCAGGGTGCGGGCGAGGCCCGTGACCATGAGGGAAAAGAAGATGCCGATGGACAGCACCATGGCTGAGTTTTGAAATGTGGTGCTCATCCCGGCACCCACCCCGCGGCGGTTGGGCGGCAGGCTGTTCATGATGCCGGCCCGGTTGGGCGCGGCAAAGAGCCCCATGCCGATGCCGTTCACCAACAGCGCCAGGGCAAACGTCCAGTATTGGAAGTTCACTGGCAGCAGGAGCAGCCACCAGAAACTCAGGGCCGCCACCACCATCCCGCCCGTGGCCAGGAGCCGGGCGCCCATCCTGTCCGAAATCCAGCCGGACACGGGGCCCGCCACGAGGAAGCCGGCGGTCAGCGGCAGCATGTAGATCGCCGCCCACAGCGGCGTGCTGGCAAAGTCGTAGCCGTGGCGGGGGAGCCAGATGCCCTGCAGCCAGATGATCAGGATGAACATGAGTCCGCCCCTGCCTATGGCCGAAAGCAGGCTCGCCAGATTCCCGGCCGTGAAGGCGCGGATCCGGAAGAGCTTGAGTTCAAACATGGGATCCGGGACCCGCAGTTCAATGGCCGCGAAGGCCGCCAACACGGCGGTGCCGCCGATCAGGGCCGAGAGCACCCACGGGTTGGTCCAGCCCATCGTGTGCCCTCCGAAGGGCTGGATGCCGTAGGTGATGCCCACCAGCACCGCCACGAGTCCGGCGGCGAAGGACACGTTGCCCCACCAGTCGAGCCGGGCCGGCTGGCGGATGCCGTTGTCGTGCAGCTTCAGGTAGGCCCACACCGTGCCGAAGATTCCGACGGGGACGGAGACCAGGAACACCAGCCGCCAGTCAACCGGGCCCAGCAGCCCGCCGATGATCAGGCCCAGGAAGGATCCGGCGATCCCTGCCACCTGGTTCAGGCCGAGGGCGAGCCCGCGCTGGTCCACGCCAAAGGCATCGGTGATGATGGCGTTGGAATTTGCCATGAGCAGCGCGCCGCCCACCCCCTGCAGGATGCGCATGGTGATCAGCCAGTACACGGCCGGAACACCCGTCATCCACGTGACGGAAAGCAGGATGGAAAAGACCGTGAAGATGGCAAAGCCGGCGTTGTACATCTTTACCCGGCCGAACATGTCCCCGAGCCGGCCGAAGCTGACCACCAGGACGGCTGTCACCACCATGTAGCCCATGATGAGCCAGAGCAGCAGCGAGGTGTTGCCCGGGGCGAGGGGATTGATGCCGACGCCGCGGAAAATGTCCGGCAGCGCGATCAGCAGGATGGAGGCGTTGATGGTGGCCATCAGGACGCCCACCGTGGTGTTGGAGAGCACGATCCACTTGTAGTGCGGGCTCGCAAGGTCGCGGTCGCGCCGTGCGCGGGCTGCGGCAGCGGTGGTTATTTTCACTGTTGTTTTGGCCACAGTGTTCGCACTCCCTCGGATAGTCCTACGTCCATGGGCAGGGGTTGGTGGTTACCTCTGTCAACTATCCATGCTATGCCTGTCGCGGCACGGTGAAGCTGAAAGGTTCCTGTCAACGCGGGGACGGGGCCGGCCGGAGGCAAGGCGTCGATCCGGCCCGGGCCCGTGTTCGGTCCGTCCGCACCCGTGCCGAACACCGGTGGAACAAGCGCGGCCCGCCTGCTGCCGGAGGGACGTCCCGGGTCTGGTAATCTGGCCGTATCCACGGACCTCCCGGCACGCCCTCCAAGAGCTGGCGATGCTTGCCGGTTGCAGATAACGGGTGGACACTGGAATCCGTTGCTGACTTGAGGAGAGCCACATGCACCTGACGCCCCGCGAACACGAGAAGCTCATGATTGTGGTGGCCGCAGACCTCGCGCGCCGACGGCAGGCCCGCCAACTCAAGCTCAACCATCCCGAAGCCATCGCGATCCTGACGTATGAGCTCGTTGAAGGGGCCCGTGACGGGCGCACCGTGGCGGACCTGATGAGCTGGGGGAGCACCATCCTGAGCCGCGACGACGTCATGGAAGGCGTGGCGGAGATGATCAAGGACGTTCAGGTGGAAGCCACCTTCCCGGACGGCACCAAGCTGGTCACGGTCCACAACCCCATCCGCTGACCCGGCCACACTGCGGACCGCCGCCCACCAAAGGCGGTCCACGGCAAGCGGTCCAATGACAGCCGAGCACTGAAAGGCAAGCCATGATTCCGGGTGAATACATCCTCCGCACCGATCCCGTCACCTGCAACGAACAGGCCGAGGCAAAGCCGCTGCAGGTCACCAACCGCGGCGACCGGCCCATCCAGGTGGGCTCCCACTACCACTTCCTCGAGGTCAACAGCGCCCTCGAGTTCGATCGCGGCGAAGCCCGCGGGTACCGCCTGGACATCCCCGCGGGCACCGCCGTCCGCTTCGAACCGGGCGACGCAAAGACCATCAAGCTGATCAAACTCTCCGGCACCCGCGAAGTCCACGGATTCCAGGACCAGGTGAACGGGCCGCTCGACGCCGGCTCGGCAGGGGAGGGGCGCAAATGAGCTTCGAACTGAGTCGCAAGCAGTATTCGGACCTCTACGGGCCGACCACCGGCGACGCCGTGCGCCTGGCAGACACCGAGCTGTTTGCCGAAATCGAGCACGACTTCACCAGGTACGGCGAGGAAGTCGTGTACGGCGGCGGCAAGGTCATCCGCGACGGCATGGGCCAAAACGGCCAGCTGGTCCGCGACGAGGGCTTCCCCGACACCGTCATCACCAACGTGATCGTCCTGGACTACACGGGCATCTACAAGGCCGACGTCGCCCTGCGCGACGGCCACATCTTCAAGATCGGCAAGGCCGGCAACCCCCAAATCTCCGACGGCGTCACCATCACCATCGGCGCGGCCACCGACATCATCGCCGGCGAGGGGAAGATCCTCACGGCCGGCGGCATCGACACGCACGTGCACTTCGTCAGCTCCGACCAGATCCCCGTGGCCCTGGCCTCCGGCGTCACCACGCTCATCGGCGGCGGCACGGGCCCCTCGGATGCCAGCAAGGCCACCACCGTCACGCCAGGCGCCTGGCACATCGGCAAGATGCTGCAGGCCGTGGACAGCATGCCCATCAACGTCGGCCTGCTCGGCAAGGGCCACGCCAGCGCCATCGAGCCGCTCGCGGAGCAGATCCGTGCCGGCGCCATCGGGCTGAAGGTCCACGAGGACTGGGGTGCCACGACGTCCTCGATCGACATGTCGCTGAAGGTCGCCGATGAGTACGACGTCCAGGTGGCCATCCACTCCGACACCCTGAACGAGTGCGGCTTTGTCGAGGACACGATCCGGGCCATCGACGGCCGCGTCATCCACACCTTCCATACGGAGGGCGCCGGCGGCGGGCACGCTCCGGACATCATCAAGATCGCCGGGCTGCCCAACGTCCTCCCGGCATCCACCAACCCCACCCTGCCCTACACGGTCAACACCATCGACGAGCACCTGGACATGCTCATGGTCTGCCACCACCTCAGCCCGGACATCCCGGAGGATGTGGCCTTCGCCGACTCCCGCATCCGCAGGGAAACCATCGCCGCCGAGGACGTCCTGCACGACATGGGCATCTTCTCCATCACCTCCTCCGACTCCCAGGCCATGGGCCGCGTGGGCGAGGTGGTGCTGCGCACCTGGCAGGTGGCCGACGCCATGAAGCGCCAGCGCGGCAAGTACGACGACGACCCCTCCGTGGGCGACAACGCGCGCCTCAAGCGCTTTGTGGCCAAATACACGATCAACCCGGCGATCGCCCACGGCATCGCCGATTCCGTGGGCAGCGTCGAGGAAGGCAAGTTTGCCGACCTGGTGCTGTGGGAACCTGCTTTCTTCGGCGTCAAGCCGGAGATGGTGCTCAAGGGCGGCCAGATGGTCATGAGCGTCATGGGCGACCCCAACGCCTCCATCCCCACCCCGCAGCCACGGACCCTGCGCCCGAACTTCGCCTCGCTGGGCCGCGCGGTGCACTCCAGCTCCATCACGTTCATGTCGCAGGCCGCCGTCGACGCCGGGGTGCCCGCGCAGCTGGGCCTGCAGCACGAGGTCCGGGCCTGCCACGGCATTCGCAACCTCACCAAGTCGGACATGAAACATAACGGCGGCACACCGGACATCCAGGTGGACCCCGAGACCTACGAGGTCCGCGTGGACGGCGAAGTGATCACGGCCGAACCCTCCAGCGTGCTGCCCATGGCCCAGCGCTACTTCCTGTTTTAAAAGGAGATCAATGATTATCAGTGCCATCCTGGGCAACAAGTTTGACCCGGCCACGGACTCCTTTGACCCCGCCAGTCTGGCCGGGCTGCACGAGGAAAAGGTGGTGCTGCCCTCCGCCGCCCTGGTCAAGCGCATCCAGCGCGTCACCACGGACCACGGCAGGGAGCTGGGCATCAGGCTCACCGGCGACACCGTGGCCGACCTTCGCGACGGCGACGTCCTGTTCCTTGCGGGGCACAGCGCCATCGTCGTGTCCGTGGAGTCCACCGACGTGCTGGTCATTGCCCCGGCGACCATCAAGGAGATGGGCGTGGTGGCCCACAACCTGGGCAACCGGCACATGCAGGCCCAGTTTTTCGACGCGGACACCGAGTACGGCGCCGAGGTGATGGTGCTGGCCTTCGACCACACGGTGGAGGACTACCTCAGGCACGTCGGCGTGCCGTACTCGCGCCAGGAACGCGTGATGCCCGTGCCGTTCCGGCACGCCGAACACTCGCACTGAGGCGGCCATGAACTCTGCCGCACCGTCCTACCTGCTGCCGCTGCTGCAGCTGAGCGATTCGGCCCTGCCCACCGGGGCCTTCAGCCACTCGTTGGGCCTGGAAACGAGCCTGCACCGCGGCCAGGTGCACGACGAAGCCACCTTTGCCGACTGGCTCACCCAGTTCATCCGCATCCAGCTCGTCCACTCCGACGGCATGGCCATCCGCCTTGCCCTTGAGGCTGACACGGAGGCCGGGCTGAACCGGGTGGACCGGGAGCTGCACGCCGCGGCGCTGCCGCGGGAAGTCCGTGAGGCCGGGGTGAAAATGGGCGCGCGCATGCTGGACATTGCCCTTGCCGTGGCCCCCTCGGCGGGGCTCGGCCGCTACGCCGACGCCGTGGCCCGCGGCGAGTGCGCCGGGCACCCCTCCCTGGCCTTCGCCGTCGCCGGGAAGTCCCTGGGGGTTCCCCTGGGCGAGTTGTTGACGACGTACCTGTTTTCCACCGCCACGTCACTGACCCAGAACGCGATCCGCGGCATCCCCTTGGGCCAAAGCGCCGGCCAGCGGGTCCTGCGGGCCGCCCACGGGGAGGTGCGGGACGCCGTCGTGCTGATCCAGGTGCTGGAACGCGGGGACTTCGGCGTCACGGCCCCCGGACTGGAAATCGCCCAAATGCAGCACGAACGCCAGCGGGCGCGCATGTTCATGTCCTGACCCCACAAACTTTAGAAGGAGACACACATGAAACCCATCAAGATCGGCATCGGCGGCCCGGTCGGCGCCGGCAAGACACAGCTCGTGGAGCGCCTCACCCGGGCCCTGGACGGGGAGGTGTCCACCGCCGCCATCACCAACGACATCTACACCATCGAGGACGCCAAGATCCTCGCCGCGAACGGCGTGCTGCCGCTGGACAGGATCATCGGCATCGAAACCGGTGGCTGCCCGCACACGGCCATCCGCGAGGACACGTCGATGAACTCGGCCGCCGTGGCGGAGCTGGAGGCACGGCACCCGGACCTGCAGGTCATCTTCATCGAGTCCGGCGGCGACAACCTCTCCGCCACGTTCAGCCCCGAGCTCGTGGACTTTTCCATCTACATCATCGACGTGGCGCAGGGGGAGAAAATCCCGCGCAAGGCCGGGCAGGGCATGATCAAGTCCGACCTCTTCATCATCAACAAGACCGACCTGGCCCCCTACGTGGGCGCCGACCTGTCCGTGATGGAGGCGGACACGCTCGAGTTCCGCGGGCCCAGGCCCTACTGCTTCACGAACCTGAAAACCGACGACGGCCTGGACCACGTCATCAGCTGGCTCAAGCGCGACGTGCTCATGCTGGACCTGGAAGCCCGGTGACCGCAGCCGTCACCTCCGCTGGCGGCGGACCGGCATTCCCTCGGTCGCTCCCCGCCCAATCGGCCGCGGGCGGCCTCGGCCTCCTGGGCGCGAGCTCCGGGAACACCGGATCCGCCGCCGTGGGGCGGCTTGCTGAACCGTCCCCGTGGGCCGGGACGCTTTCCCTGTCCATCGACCGGCGCGGAGACAAGTCGATCGCGGTGCGCCAACACCATGCCGGCGCGCTGCGGATCCTGCGTCCGCACTATCTCGACGGGTCCGGGCAGGTCTGCTACGTGGTCATCAACCCGGGCGGTGCCTACCTGGGCGGGGACAGGTACCTGATCGAGGTTGATGTCGCCCCGGGGGCGGACCTGCTGCTGACCACTCAATCAGCCACCAAGGTGTACCGCACGCCCGGCAGCCGCGCCGAACAGCACACCCACGTGCGGCTCGGGGCCGGGGCCCGGCTGGAACTGCTCCCGGACCCCCTCATCGCCTACCGCGAAGCGTCGTACCGCCAGGTGACCACCGTGGACATGGACCCCTCGGCATCGTTCGTCATGGCCGAGGTCCTCACGCCGGGGTGGTCCCCGGACGGGAAGCTGTTCCGCTACGACGAGATCCGCCTCCGGAACGAAGTCTCCGTTGACGCACGGCTGAGGGTGCTGGACAACTTGTTGATCCGGCCCCGGACGGGCTCGCCGGTGGACGGCATGTCCTTCATGGACCGGCACACCCACCTGGGCTCGCTGCTGGTCATGGACGCACGCGTCGATGGTGTGCTGGTCGACGAACTTCACACCGTCCTGGCGCCCATCGACCCGCAGGGGCAGCTGGGGATCACGCTGCTGGACGGGCCCGGCCTGGCCCTGCGCGCCCTGTCCTGCTCCACCGAACCCCTGAACGAAATCCTGGCCGCCGCCGTGGACCTGCTCCGCAGGCGCTGGCACGGCCAGGAAAACCTGAACCTGAGGAAATACTGATGACCGCCACCGCCCGGAGGGGATACCTTGAGCGCGAGCAGCTCCCCGTGGCCAGGCGTGCAGGTGCCACCTTTGCGGCGGTGGCCGCGCTTCACCTCGCGGTGGTCGCCCTGATGGCCTTCTCCGCCCTCCGCGACCCGCACCCCTTGGCCCTGGGCCTGGTGCTCACCGCGTACCTGGCCGGCGTCAAGCACAGTTACGACTGGGACCACATCGCCGCCATCGACAACTCAAGCCGGAAGTTTGCCGCCGAGGGCAGGGCTCCCGTCAGCGTCGGCTTTGCCTTCAGCATGGGGCACAGCTCCGTGGTGATGCTGGCCGGCATCCTGGTGGTCAGCGGCGCCGGAATCATGGGAACGCTGCTCCGGGAGGGGTCGGCCGCCAACATGGCACTGGCCGTGTCCGGGGCCGGCGTTTCCGCCTTGTTCCTGCTGGCCATCGGCCTGTTCAACGGCTCCGCGTTCCTGAAGGCCAATGTGCTCTTCCGGCGCGTGCGCCGGGGCGGATCGGTGGCCGGCGGCGAGCTGGCGCCCACCGGCATGGTGGCCCGGCTCCTGACCAAGCCCCTGTCCCGCGTCAAGCGGCCCCGGGACATTTATGTGCTCGGCTTCCTGTTCGGGCTGGGCTTTGACACGGCCTCCACCATTGCGTTCCTGCTGCTCACCGCCTCCGCCGCGCTGGCCGGGATCTCCATCGGGGCGCTGCTGGCCCTGCCCTTGGCCTTCACGGCGGCCATGACGCTCTGCGACACCGCCAACGGCATGGCCATGATGAAGATGTACCGCTCGGCCCTCATGAACCCGGCCCGGCGGATCGGCTTCAACATGGTAGTCACGGGCCTTTCCGCCACGTCGGCCCTGTTCATCTCGGCGCTGACCGCCGCCGCCGTGCTGCACGAGGCGCTCCGGCTCACGGACCCCGTCACCAGCTGGCTGGCCGGACTGGACCTCGGCCAGGCAGGGCTGTTGCTGGTGGGATTGTTCCTGGCGGTGTGGGGCGTGGCCGCCTTGGGCTGGCGCCGGGACCGCACCCGCGCGCCCGGCCCGGCTGGTCCCCCAGGCCGATAGTGGCGGCCCGTCAAGGCAGGCGGGGCCCCACGGCCAGCATGATGGAGAGTGCCGCCATCATCACCAGGGCGTAACGGAACATCAGCCGGGCCCACGCCTCAGCCGGCTCGGCGGCGAGCCCCCGGACGGCCGCCGCGACCCATCCAATGCACAGGGGGCCCATCACCGCCGTATAGCTCCAGCCGGCGAGGCCGGCGGGCTGGGGGAGCAGCGCCACCACGCCGAAGGCAACCGCGTACGCGAGAATCCGGACGTTGGTGTGGGCAACGCCGCGCGCCACGGAAATGACCGGAACGCCCGCCCTGGCATACTCGTCGCGGCGGTAGACGGAGATGGCGTAAAAGGCCGGCAGCTGCCAGAAAAACAACATGAGAAACGCGATGGCGGCGCCGGCGTCCAGCCTGCCGGTGGCGCCCACATATCCGCCAAGGATTGGTGCGGCGCCGGAGATGCTGCCCACCAGGGTGCCGTGGACGGTCATCCGCTTCGACAGCATTCCGTAGAGCACCACGTACGCCAGGTAGCCGCCCAGCCCAACGGCGACCACCAGCCAGTTGGTCCAGGCCACCAGCATGGCGATGCCGGCCAGGCCCATGAGCACTGAATAGATCAGCGCATTGCGGGCCTCGACGCTTCCTGTGACAGTGGCCCGCTTCCTGGTCCGTTCCATCACCGAGTCGATGTCACGGTCCAGTACGTTGTTCAGCACGCAGGCGGAGCCGATCACCAGCGTGGTGCCGGCGCAGACTGCCAGAAACTGCGCCCAGTCCACGCGGCCGGGGCTGCCGAACACAAAGCCCGCGGCGGCGGTGAGGACATTGCCAAAGAGCACTCCCGGTTTGGCCAGCGAAAAGTAGCGCAGGGCCGCAGCCCTCCAGCTGCTGCCGGTGGCGCGGGCGGCCAGGGCGGCGTCGGTACCGTCGGCAGGGGATTTGCCGCCCATTCGACGGGCAGGTGGCGTGGGGCGGGGCGCGGCCATGCGGTGGCCTTTCAACGAAGTGCGGTGTCAAACCAGCATATCGAAACAATGCAACGGCGCCCGGTCACGGTTGGTCGCAGGTGAGACGGGAGATAACGTTTGGGGCCGCCGTCGTTGTGTGCTAACAATTCACCGCCATTTGGTTCCCGGGGCTCGCATGCCGTGCGGTGGTGCGATAAACCTGAACTTGCCCATCACCCGTTCAGTGCACACATTCCCCCAAGGGGTGTTCCCAATGAGAAAGTTCAAGTCATGGCTGGCCGTACTGGGGCTGCTGGCCGCATTTGTTTTGGTGGCGCCAAGCCAGGCACAGGCGGCCCCCTACTGCGGGATCACCTGGGGTTCCCTGGCGAAGTCCGCAGGCACGCTGTCCAGTGCGCCCATCTCCAACGTCAGGGCCGGCCGGCATGCCTGCTTTGACCGCCTGGTGGTTGACATCAGCGGCCACGGCGGCGGCTACACGGTGCAGTACGTCTCCGCGGTCCACCGCGAGGGCAGCGGCGCTGTGCTGCCGCTGCGCGGCGGCGCATTCCTGCAGGTGGTGGTGAAGGACCCCACCTACAACGTGGCGACGGGCGCCGCCGTCTACAGCCCCGCCAATCCCCGTGAGCTGGTCAACACTGCCGGCTACGCCACGTTCCGACAGGTGGCACTGGGCGGCAGCTTTGAATCCCAGACCACGCTGGGTCTGGGCGTGCGGGCACGCCTGCCGTTCACGGTGTTCACGCTGGGCGGACCGGGGAACCAGACGCGGCTGGTCGTTGACGTCGCCCACCGCTGGTAGGCGTTGGGACGCGCCGGGGCGCTATGCCCCGGCGCTTTCGCGCAGGATGACTTCCCCCGTGATGCCGGCCCCGGGTGCGTGCTCCGGGTCCAGGGCCAGCTCCGCCGCGAGCCGGCCAATCCCCTTCAGCGGCAGCCGATACGTGGTCAGCCCGGGGGAGTGGTCGCGCAGGGTGGGGATGTCGTCAAAGCCGGCCACCTGCACGTCCTGGGGGATGCGCAGCCCGCGCGAGCGCAGCGCCGTCATGGCGCCGAGGGCCATGACGTCGTTGGCCGCCAGGAGGCACACGCCGGCGGCAACACCGCCGCCGTCCCCCGCCGCGGCGCCGCCGGGCCTGATGCCGAGCGCGTCCAGGCACTCGAGCGCGGCGTCAAAGCCACCCTGGCTGTTGAAACCGCCCGGGACCACGGCCAGCGGATCGATTCCGGCCGCGGCCAGGGCGTCCAGGAAGCCCTCCACGCGTCGGCGGGCCGTGTTCCGGTCCCCGGGGCCGGCGAGGACGGCAAACCGGGCGTGGCCGCGGTCGATGAGGGCACGGGCCAGCGCGGCCGCCCCTTCCCTGTTGGGCAGGGTCAGCGACTGCGCCCCCGGGATGGTCGTGGCGCCCAGGGCCACCACCCGGCCCCCGTTTTTGATGTAGCGGCCCAGGGCGGCGGAAAGCCGCGGGTCCTCCTCCTTCAGCCGCGACGCCGCGAGGATGATTGCGTCCGTGCGGTAGGAGATGAAGGCGTTGACGGCGGACAATTCTGCGCTGCGCTCCGGTTCGGCACCGCCGGCGATGTCCGTGCCCGCGAGCAGCACCTGGTGGCCGTGCTGCAGCGCGGACTCCTGGACGCCGTGGGCAATTGCGGAAAAGTAGGGGTCGGCGATGTCGTGGACCACCAGGCCCACCAGCCCCGTTGTGGACCGGGCCAGGGCCTGCGCCTGTGCGTTCGCAATGTAGCCAAGCTCGTCGGCCGCGGCCCTGACGCGGTCCGCGATGGCGGCGGCCGGCGTCCGGGCGGAGCCGTTCAGGACCCGGGAGGCGGTGGCCAGCGACACGCCGGCCTGGCGGGCCACTTCTGCTAGTTTCACGCTCACGGTGCGGATCCTTCTCGTGGAATGGCTGTGGGTCCGGCGGACACGTCTGAGGGGTCTTGACCGGAGGCTATGTTCAGCATATATTGGAAAGCGCTTTCCAAACTTCGGGCCACGCCGGACCACCCGCCGCGGCCGCCACCCCCTTCAAGGAGTTTCCAGTGTCGCTGACAGCCACCACCGAACGGGCCGCCACCGCAGCCACTACCGCCGGCACCAGTACGGGGGGTGGAGGGAAGGTCATCCGCATCGCCATGAACGGCATCACCGGGCGCATGGGCTACCGCCAGCACCTGCTCCGCTCCATCCTGCCCCTGCGCGAAACCGGGCTGACACTGGAAGACGGCACCAAGGTTGCCATCGAGCCCATCCTGGTGGGCCGCAACGAGGCCAAGGTGCGCGAGCTGGCCGGGCTGCACAACGTTGGGCACTGGACCACCGACCTGGACGCGGTCATCGCCGACCCCACGGTCGACGTCGTCTTTGACGCCTCCATGACCAGCCTGCGCGCCGCCACCTTGAAGAAGGCCATGGCCAACGGCAAGCACATCTTCACCGAGAAGCCCACGGCCGAGACCCTGGAAGAGGCCATCGAGCTGGCCCGCATCGGCCGGGAAGCGGGCATCACCGCCGGAGTGGTGCACGACAAGCTGTACCTGCCCGGCCTGGTCAAGCTGCGCCGCCTGGTCGATGAGGGCTTCTTCGGACGGATCCTCTCCATCCGCGGAGAGTTCGGCTACTGGGTCTTCGAAGGCGACCACCAGGCCGCCCAGCGCCCCTCCTGGAACTACCGCAAGGAAGACGGCGGCGGCATGACCACCGACATGTTCTGCCACTGGAACTACGTCCTGGAAGGGATCATCGGCAAGGTCAAGAGCGTCACCGCGAAGACCGCCACCCACATTCCGGCCCGCTGGGACGAGGCGGGCAAGGAGTACAAGGCAACCGCCGACGACGCCGCCTACGGCATCTTTGAGCTCGAGACCCCGGACGGCGACCCCGTCATCGGCCAGATCAACTCCTCCTGGGCCGTGCGCGTCCACCGCGACGAACTCGTGGAGTTCCAGATCGACGGCACCCACGGCTCCGCTGTGGCCGGCCTGAACAAGTGCGTCGCCCAGCAGCGCGCCCACACGCCCAAGCCCGTCTGGAACCCGGACCTGCCCGTCACCGAATCCTTCCGGGCGCAGTGGCAGGAAGTCCCGGCGAACGCGGAACTGGACAACGGCTTCAAGCTGCAGTGGGAGGAGTTCCTGCGCGACGTTGCTGCCGGCCGCGAACACCGCTTCGGCCTGCTCTCCGCAGCGCGCGGCGTGCAGCTGGCCGAGCTGGGCCTGCGGTCCTCCGAGGAGCGCCGCACCCTGGACATCCCGGAAATCGAGCTTTAACCATGACCACCTCCATCACCCTGCCGCTCGCCACCGGCGGGCTTGAAACCCTGACGCTGAACGCGACCGGCCCGTGGCGCAAGCCGGCGTCCCTGATCACCAGCCGCAAGGTCTACGCGGCAGCCCACGTCACTCCGAAGGTGCTGGGCGGCAACGTCCCCGGCGCCCCGGCCGACATTGACTGGGACGCCACCCTGGCCTTCCGCCGCGAACTGTGGAGCTGGGGCCTGGGCGTCGCCGACGCCATGGACACCGCCCAGCGCGGCATGGGCCTCGACTGGGCCGCCACGCAGGAGCTCATCAACCGTTCCGCCGCCGAGGCCGCCCTCTTTGCGACCCCCGAGCGCACGGTCCGCGACCTCCTGGCCTGCGGCGCCGGCACCGACCAGCTGGACCCGGCCTCCGTTGAGCCCGGCGAGGCCGGCCTGGCCGCGGTACTGGCCGCCTACCGCGAGCAGATCGCCGTCGTCGAGGCCTCCGGCGCCAAGGTCATCATCATGGCCTCGCGCGCCCTGGCCAAGGTTGCCGCGGGCCCCGGGGACTACCTGGCCCTCTACGGCACGCTGCTGTCCGAGGTGAAGGAGCCTGTTGTCCTGCACTGGCTGGGCACCATGTTCGACCCTGCCCTGGCCGGCTACTGGGGCAGCGACGATGTCTCCGCCGCCACGGTCACGTTCGAGCAGCTCGTTGAGGCGCACGCCGCGAAGGTGGACGGCGTGAAGGTTTCCCTGCTGGACGCCAGCCACGAAGTTGCGCTGCGGGCCGGCCTCCCGGGGGGCGTGCGCCTGTACACGGGGGACGACTTCAACTACCCCGAGCTGATTGACGGCGACGGCTCCCACCACTCGGACGCGCTCCTGGGCATCTTTGCCGCGATCGCCCCCGCCGCCTCAACCGCCCTGCAGGAATACGATGCCGGCCGTCCGGCCGGGGCGCGGGCCATCCTGGACTCGACCCGGGACCTTGGCCTGCACATCTTCGAGGCGCCCACGTACCACTACAAGACGGGCATCGCCTTCCTCGCCTGGCTCAACGGCCACCAGGCCGGCTTCCAGATGGTCGGGGGCCTGCACTCCGGGCGCGACGTCAACCACCTGGTCAGGCTGTTCCGCCTGGCCAACACGGCCGGCCTGCTGCTCAACCCCGGGCTGGCCGCCACCCGCATGGCGGGGTTCCTGAACACCGCAGGCGTTTCCTCCGAGGCCGCAGTGGGGTCAGCAGTCTTGGAAGGCGCCAACACATGAGCACCTTCGAAAAGCTCTCCATCAACACGGCCACCATCAAGAGGGCCTCGCTCACCGAAGCCCTCGACCTCAGCGTCGCCGCCGGCCTTTCCCACATTGGCCTGTGGCGCGACAAGGTCGCCGAAGTAGGCCTTGACACGGCCGTCGAGCTGGTCAAGGCGTCCGGCCTGCGGGTCTCCAGCCTGTGCCGCGGCGGCTTCCTGACCGCGGCGGACGAGGCTGGCCAGGCCGCCGCCCTCGAGGACAACAAGGCCGCCATCCTCGAGGCGAAGGCACTCGGCACCACCGAAGTCATCATGGTGGTGGGCGGGCTGCCCGACTTCAGCGTGGCCCCCGGCGCCGTGGACGCCGGGGGCGGCGCAACCGCCGTCGCCGGGGGCAAGGACCTGGTGCTGGCCCGCCGGCGCGTGGCGGACCGCCTCGCCGAGCTGGTGCCGTTCGCCCTGGAACACGGCGTCCGCCTGGTCCTGGAAGCCCTGCACCCGATGTATGCCGCCGACCGCGCCGTGCTCTCGACCCTGGGCCAGGCCCTGGACCTGGCCGCGCCGCACCCGGCCGGGGCCGTCGGCGTCGTGGTCGACACCTTCCACGTCTGGTGGGATCCGTCGCTGCGTGAGCAGATCGCCCGCGCCGGCGCCGAGGGCCGCATCGCGTCCTACCAGGTGTGCGACTTCAACCTGCCCATCGCCGCGGACGCGCTGCTGTCCCGCGGATTCATGGGCGACGGCGTCATCGACTTCGCGTCGATCGGCGCGTGGGTTGCCGGGGCAGGCTACGACGGCCCGGTCGAGGTGGAGATCTTCAACGAGGAGATCTGGAACCGGCCCTGCGCGGACGTCATCGACACGGTCAAGCAGCGGTACGCCGAGCTGGTGGCCCCGCACCTCGGGTGATGGCGCTGCACGGAATTCCGCCCCGCGCCATGCAGGCGGCGACGGTGGTCCGTTCAACGTGCAACCTCCACGATCCTGTCACCGCCCGGCGTGGGGGCGCCGCGGCCGTCAGTGTTGTTCGTCAGGACAAGCAGGCGGCCGTCGTGCGTTACGGCCACGTCGCGCAGGCGGCCCAGCTGGTTGGTCAGCAGCGCGCGGGCGGATGGTTCGCCGTCGAGGGCCACCTGCCACAGCCGTTCGCCGCGCAGCGCCGCCATGTACAGCGTGGTGCCGCTGATGGCGATGCCGCTGGGGCTGGCCTGGTCCGTGGGCCAGACAAGGACCGGGTTCGTGAACTGGGCCAGGTCCGGGCCGCCCATTCCCTCGACGGTGGGCCAGCCGTAGTTCCTGCCGGCCCTGATCTCATTGAGTTCGTCCCAGGTGTTCTGGCCGAACTCGGAGGCCCACATGCGGCCGCGGCTGTCCCAGGCGATCCCCTGCACGTTCCGGTGCCCCATGCTCCAGACCGGGCTGCCGGGGAACGGGTTGCCGGCCGGGATGCCGCCGTCGGGGGTCATCCGCAGGATCTTCCCCGACAGCGAGGACCTGTTTTGGGCGTTGGCGCTGGTGCCGGCGTCGCCCGTGCCCACGTACAGCATCCCGTCGGGGCCAAAGGCAATCCGGCCGCCGTTGTGGTTGGACGATTTGGGGATGCCCTGGAGAATGACGGCTGCCGGCCCCAACGACCTGCGGCCGGCCGTTTCCAGCAGCGGCATCCGCACAATCCGGTTGTCCGTCGCCGTGGTCAGATAGGCGAACAGGTCAAGGCAGGGGTTGTCGGGATCAAACGGACCAGGCCGCGGGCAGGAACCCACATGCACCGCCAGTCCCAGCAGCCCTCCCTCACCCTGGTGCACGACGCCGGCGACGGTGCCAACAACCTGCCTGGTGCCCTTCGGGGCGACGTCGATGACTTGCCCCGCATCGCGTTCGCTGACCAGGAGGTGTCCGTCGCCCAGAACCACGATGGACCACGGTGCTGCCAGCCCGCCCACGGCAACGGTGCCACTTCCCGTGGGAACGGGGACCGACGGCGGCCGCGCGGGGACGGTTGTTTGCAGGTTTTCGGCCTGGGGTGGACCGGTGCAGGAGGCAAGTGCCAGGGCCGCGCACAGTGCGAGCGCGGTTGGTCCGCCGCGTCGCCGAGGAGCCCCTGTGCCCACCATCCCCCGAGCCTAGCGCAACGGGTCCGGTCCGGCGCTGTCCCGATCACAGTGGCCCCGGCGCCGCGAGGGTGATGGCCAGCCGGTGCTCCACGGGCAGGGGGCGGAGGAAGTGCTCATGGAGGTTGAGGCGGTGTAACGACCTGGCGTCCAGGAAGTCGCTGATCTTGACGGGCGCGCCGTCGGTGGTGTTTCTGCAATAGTTCACGAGCGGGTGCTCGCCGACGAAGCGGGCATGCACCTCGCGCGTTTCCACGCCCAGGCTGTGGAACGGATGGTCACGGCAGCTGACGCCACGCGGACCGAATTCACTGTAGGTGGCGACGCCACCCCCCGAAAGCGACGCCAGCGCAGGGCGCACGGGGTCAGGAAATGGCCCAAGCCGGTTCGGGGGATCCAGACCCCCACCAGGTCCACCAGCGTTTCCAGCTGACGAAGCGCCTACATCTCCAGCGCCCGATTTCACGAAGCCGCCTGGTGGCACGCCGCCGCGGTCCTGGCCCGGGGAGGCGTGCGCGACGTGCGTATATTCAACCGCCGCCCCGCTGCCTGGCGTAGGGCGTGGGCGGAAGCTGCACCGCAAAGATGAGGACGGCACATCACGGATTCAGAACGCATGGCGCAGTTGCGCGAGGGCATCCACGGCACAGTGGTTTCCCCGCAGGACGGGGGCCATGACGCGGCGCGGGCCGTGTACAACGGCATGATCGACAAGCATCCGGCGGCGCGGCCCTGTGGGAACCCGTCCCGGGTGCCGGACCGGTGCTGGGCCAGTTCATCGGGCCCATGCCCTGCACGGCGCTCAACGGCCTGTTTCACGCCATGCTTCCGGCGGGGATGCAGGCCTGCCGGACGGCGGATTTCCCGGGGCAACTGAGCGATCAGGCGCTCGGGGTTGCCGTCGAGTTCAGTTCCCGGGTGCCCAGCGTCCAGCCGGCCAGCCACTTTTTGTCCAATTAATGGCGCGGTTCAGCCGGTGGCTGCTGATTCAACGGCGTTCGGCTGCCGGGACGTGGGATTTGCCCCGTCATTGCCGGCAGGTGGAACCACCCGGCGGCCAACGCGGCCAACATCAAGTGGGTGCGGGACCATCAGGAGGCGCTGCGCCCCTACGCCGAGGCTGGCGGCTACATCAACTTCATGGACGCGGATGACCAGCACCGCATCCAGGCCAACGACCCCGGCAACGTCTTCCACCTCAACCAGGACATTGTGCCGGCAGAACCTGCACTGTCCCATCCATGACACTCATTAGTGGCGGCGACTGGATGAAGGGAGGTGAAAAGAGTGGCACGGGTGATGATTGACTGCCGCAAAGTGCCCGGCGGCGTTGGCTGCACCCTGACGGTGGCGGGAACGGGAGAGGAGGTCCCGGCCGTCTCCATGGCGCAGGCAGGGCGCCGCGCGCCCGGCGTCGTGGCTGAAAAGTCACGGACAAATATCTGTGCACCACGCGCTGCACGGAAATCCCCGATATCGGGAGGTTTCCGCACAGGGTGTGGTGCACGGTCACTGTGTGGTGCACGCTTGCGCGGGGCGGGTCAGTGTCCCTTGACGGGGATGCCGTTGCGGGTCATCGACTCGGCGTAGGCCTTGGCGGACTCCAGGAGCCAGCCGGCCTGCCGTTCGGCGGAGCCGGCGAAGCTGCGGCCGGAGAGCGACCGGACCTTGTAAATGCCGAAGCCGCGCTTGTAAAGCATGGGCCCCTGGGCCTTCAGGAGCTGGTCGGCGAGGCGGTGGGCCTCCGTGCCGTGGGCCACCAGGGCGGAGGCGCGGGGGACCAGTGTCATAAACTTCACCAGGGGGCGCAGTCCCTGTTCGATCTGG
>Ga0134128_10003631_pt1 | contig 18848 bp, 20 predicted proteins | sample KB31754_FD_96462 | JGI IMG/M metagenome (GOLD analysis project Ga0134128, IMG submission 96462) | Terrestrial soil microbial communities with excess Nitrogen fertilizer from Kellogg Biological Station, Michigan, USA - KB3-175-4 | ecosystem: Environmental > Terrestrial > Soil > Unclassified ... | reverse complement strand
GCCGGCGAGCGCGCTGGCCGCCGACTGGCGCTCGAGTCGGGCCGGGACCCGGCGGGCGACCTCGATCGCCCCGCGGAGCCGCGCGAGCCGCGCGCCCTGGTCGGGCCAGACGTAGCTCAGCACGGTCGTCTCCCCGTCGGCCCAGCCGACGTCGATGGGAGCGATGTCGCACCCACGCCGCTCGACGATCCGCACCCCGCGCCCGGGCGGCAGCGGGCCGCGCCACGCGTCATCGATGGTCACCGGCGAGTCGGCCGGTCCCCACTGGCCCCCGGCGAAGCGATAGCGGTAATGGTCCGCTCGCAGGTTCAGCCCCGCGCTCGAACCGATCTCGAAAAGCCGTATGGGCAAATCGAATTCATTGATGCGCAGCAACCCGCCGATCAGTGCGGCCGATCGGCCCACCTCATTGGTCTGCGGTGGTTGACCCAACGCCGCGCGCAGGGCATCGGCGTGGCCGGCCGCGGTGTCGCGGATTTGCGGCCAGGCCGATGTGGGATCCCAGCTTCCCCCGGTGCTGGGGTACCAGCGGCGCAACCGCGCCGCGCGGCCGTCGAGCACCAGCCGGTGCAGCCCGCCGAGCAACCGAAGCGGTACCGCGTCGCGCGACGGGGCGTCCCGGTGCCCGGACAGGATGGTCGCGAACACGCCGTCGCCCGCGACGTCGGTGGCCACCAGCTCGAATAGGTCGCCGTACATCGCCGAGCCCGACGAGGCGCAGAACCTGCCCTGGGCTCGCAGCGTGTGCACCAGGTGCTCGACGCTCAATTGTCCAGCCGGTTCAGTCCGGCGCCGACGATGTCGAAGGCATCGCCCAGGGCAACCGGCAACGGGACGGATTCATCGCTCAGCCAGTGTTCGTATGCCGACAGCGCGACCCCCAGCATCGTCCAGGCGGCGGTCCGGGGCAGCAGATCGGTTGTCTTGCAATCGCAACGGCGGGCCACGAACCCGGCGATCACCTCGCGCCAACCGGCGTACATCGTCATCGAATAGGCTTGTAGCTCAGCGGTTTGCAGGATCACCCGCATGCGCTGGCGGTGCCGGGCGGTCTCGGATTCGTCAAAGGTGTTGAACGCCAACAATGCAGCGCGCAGTGCGTCGCCCAGGCGCACCCGGGAATCCACGTTGTCGAGCAAGTCCCGTAGGTGGGCGAGGTGGGTGTCGAAATCGCCCCACGGGATGGCGTTCTTGGACGCGTAGTAGCGGAAGAGCGTGCGGCGCGCGATGCCGGCGGCCTGGGCGACATCGTCGACGCTGACGTCGGCGAAGCCGCGGGCGGTGAACAGGTCGATGGCGACGTCGGTGATGTGGGCCGGCGTGGTCGAGCGGCGCCTGCCCACCCGCGGCTGCGGCATCTTCGGACCCCGCCCTTCCATTTCGGCACTCGATGCCATATTCTGGCGTCGAGTGTGACTCAGACCCCATCGTTGTCAAGACCGGACGAAAGGCAAGGCCCCGTGGACCACGAGACCGAAACTGACACCCAACTCGTCACCGAGACCCTGGTCGAAGAGGTATCCATCGACGGCATGTGCGGGGTCTACTGACCGTGCCTGCGCCCGCGCAGGCTTCCACGGTTCGCCCCCTCGGCGACACCGTGTTCGATCCTGATCGCGGCTGGCGACTGCACCCGCAGGTGGCGGTGCGGCCGGAACCGTTCGGCGCGCTGCTTTACCATTTCGGCACCCGCAAGCTGTCGTTCCTGAAGAACCGCACCATCCTCGCGGTGGTGCAGTCGCTGGCCGACCACCCCGATGTCCGCTCCGCCTGTCGCGCGGCGGGCATCGACGACGCCGCGCAGGGCCCCTACCTGCATGCGTTGGGTGTGCTCGTCGACTCCAAGATGCTGGTGCCCCGAGAGGACCATCAATGACCGCACCGCCCCAAGCGGCCGTACCGCGGCTGATCGACCAGTTCGAGCACGGGCTCGACGCGCCCATCTGCCTCACCTGGGAGCTCACCTACGCCTGCAACCTGGCCTGCGTGCACTGCCTGTCGTCGTCGGGCAAGCGGGATCCGCGAGAGCTGTCCACCCGTCAATGCATGGACATCATCGATGAGCTGGAACGCATGCAGGTGTTCTACGTCAACATTGGTGGTGGGGAACCCACTGTGCGCCCGGACTTTTGGGAGCTGGTCGACTATGCGACCGCCCACCACGTCGGCGTGAAGTTCTCCACCAACGGCGTCCGGATCACGCCCGAGGTCGCCGCGCGGTTGGCGGCCAGCGACTACGTGGACGTGCAGATCTCACTGGACGGCGCCACCGCCGAGGTCAACGACGCGGTCCGCGGACCCGGGTCGTACGACATGGCGGTGCGCGCGCTGGAGAACCTTGCGGAGGCCGGGTTTGCCGACGCGAAGATCTCCGTGGTCGTCACCCGGCACAACGTCGATCAGCTCGACGAATTCGCCGCGCTGGCAAGCCGTTACGGTGCCACGCTGCGGATCACCCGGCTGCGCCCGTCCGGGCGTGGCGCCGATGTCTGGGAAGAGCTGCATCCCACCGCCGACCAGCAGGTCCAGCTGTATGACTGGCTGGTCGCCAAGGGCGAGCGGGTGCTCACCGGCGACTCCTTCTTCCACCTGGCTCCGCTCGGCCCATCCGGCGCGCTGGCCGGTCTGAATATGTGCGGGGCGGGCCGCGTGGTGTGCCTGATCGACCCGGTCGGCGACGTGTACGCCTGCCCGTTCGCCATCCATGACCGCTTCCTGGCCGGAAATGTGCTCTCTGACGGCGGTTTTGACAACGTCTGGAAAAACGCCCCGCTGTTCCTCGAGCTGCGCGAGCCGCAGTCGGCGGGCGCCTGCGGCAGCTGCGAGCACTACGACAGTTGCCGGGGCGGATGCATGGCGGCCAAGTTCTTCACCGGCCTGCCGCTGGACGGCCCGGATCCCGAATGCGTCCAGGGCCACAGCGCTTCGGCGCTGGCGCACGACCGTGAGACACCGCACCCCCGGGCCGACCACTCCCGCGGGAAGCGCATCCGCCAACCGGTGCCGCTCACGCTGTCGCTGCGGCCGCCCGCAATCACCCCCGCGAAGCCACCGAACCGCCCGTGTAATGAAAGTCCGGTGTGACGATGGTCGACAAATGGTTTGAAACCGTTGCCATCGCGCAGCAACGCGCGAAGCGCCGGTTGCCGAAATCGGCCTATTCGTCGCTGGTTTCGGCCAGCGAAAAGGGAATCACGGTTTCCGACAACGTCGGAGCATTCGGTGAGCTCGGTTTCGCTCCCCATGTCGTCGGCGCGCCGGAAAAGCGCGACATGTCGACCAGCGTTATGGGCCAGGATATTTCGATGCCGGTGCTGATCTCGCCGACCGGCGTGCAGGCCGTGCACCCCGATGGCGAGGTGGCCGTCGCGCGGGCCGCCGCCGCCCGGGGCACCGCCATGGGCCTGTCCTCGTTCGCCAGCAAGCCGATCGAAGAGGTCATCGCGGCGAACCCCCAGTTGTTCTTCCAGGTGTACTGGCTGGGCGACCGCGACGCGATCGCCGCGCGGGTCGAGCGCGCCCGGGCGGCCGGGGCGGTGGGCCTGATCGTCACCACCGACTGGACCTTCTCGCACGGCCGGGACTGGGGCAGCCCCTCGATCCCGGAGAAGATGGACCTGAAGACCATCCTCAAGATGAGCCCGGAGGTCATCACCAAGCCGCGGTGGTTTTTGCAGTGGGCGAAGACCATGCGGCCGCCGGAGCTGCGGGTGCCCAACCAGGGCCGGCGCGGCGAGCCCGGGCCCCCCTTCTTCGCCGCCTACGGCGAGTGGATGGGTACCCCGCCGCCGACCTGGGAAGACATCGCCTGGCTTCGCGAACTGTGGGGCGGTCCGTTCATGCTCAAGGGCGTGATACGCGTCGATGACGCCAAAAGGGCTGTGGACGCAGGGGTTTCGGCGATCTCGGTGTCGAACCACGGAGGCAACAACCTGGACGGCACCCCGGCCTCGATTCGCGCCCTGCCCCCGATAGCCGCGGCCGTCGGCGATCAGGTCGAGGTGTTGCTCGACGGCGGCATCCGGCGCGGGAGTGACGTCGTCAAGGCCGTGGCGCTGGGGGCGCGCGCGGTGATGATCGGTCGGGCATACCTGTGGGGCCTGGCCGCGGCGGGCCAACCGGGCGTCGAGAACGTCCTCGACATCTTGCGCGGCGGCATCGACTCGGCGCTGATGGGTCTGGGGCATTCCTCGGTTCATGACCTGAGTCCGGACGACATCCTGGTGCCGCCCGGTTTCACCCGGGCGCTGGGCGTGCCGTCGACCGGCGGATAACGTAAGCCGGGCTATCCAGGGCGGCTTAGTCTGAATTATTTGACGGTCGCGGAAATCGTGGTACGGGCGGGATAACCGTGACGAACGAGCCCACAATTCGAATGCCCGGTGAACGGCGCGAAAAAAAAGATATTTTCAAGGTTCAACAATTGGTGCACGCCAGGTGAATTCGTCCTACCATCACCGAGTGCCCGTACTCGGCGAATTAGGAACAGCGACGTCGAGCCAGCTGTCCGGCAAGGCGGCGTCGGTCATGGTTCCGCTGGGGTCGACCGAACAACACGGTGCACACCTGCCGTTGGATACCGACACCCGGATCGCGGCGGCGGTCGCCCGCGGGGCACAAGCCCGTCTGAAAGACCAGTGGTTGGTGGCGCCGGCCATCGCCTACGGCGCGAGCGGCGAACACCAGAGTTTTGCCGGGACGATCTCGCTCGGCACCGAGGCGCTGACGCTGCTGCTGGTCGAGTACGGCAGGTCTGCGGCCACGTGGGCCCGGCGCGTCGTCTTCGTCAACGGCCACGGCGGCAACGTCACCGCGCTGGGCGCCGCGGTGGCCCGGCTGCGCTCCGAGGGCCGTGACGCCGGATGGTGCCCCTGTGTGGCCGCCGGCGGTGACGCCCACGCCGGTCATACCGAAACATCGGTGTTGCTGCATATCTCGCCGGCCGATGTCCGGACCGACCGGTGGGTCACCGGCAACCGGGCGCCGTTGCCCGAGTTGCTCGGGTCGATGCGCCGTGGGGGAGTCGCGGCCGTCAGCCCGGTCGGCGTGCTGGGCGACCCGACCACCGCCACCGCCGCGGAGGGTGAGCGCATCTTCACCGGGATGGTCGATGAGTGTGTTCGCCGGGTCGCCCGGTGGGGGCCCGGCCCCAACGGGATGCTGACGTGAGCGCGCCGGCGGCCCGGCTGCCTGACGGGTTCGCCGTCCAGGTCGATCGCCGCGTGCGGGTGCTCGGCGACGGCTCGGCCCTGCTGGGCGGTTCGCCGACCCGGCTGTTGAAGCTGGCCCCGGCCGCACAGGACATGCTCTGCGAGGGCCGGCTGAAGGTTCGCGACGATGTCAGCGCCCAGCTCGCCCGTACCCTGCTGGACGCCACGGTGGCGCATCCCCGGCCGGCGGGCGGCCCGTCGCACCACGACGTGACCGTGGTAATTCCGGTGCGGAACAACCTCTCTGGCGTGCGGCGGCTGGTGAGCTCGCTGCGCGGCCTGCGTGTCGTCGTGGTCGACGACGGCTCGTTCCCCCCGGTCGAGCCGGAAGACTTCGTCGGCGCGCACTGCGACATCGAGGTGTTGCGTCACCACCGCAGCAAGGGGCCGGCGGCGGCCCGCAACAGCGGGCTGGCGGCCTGCCGGACGGACTTCGTCGCATTCTTGGATTCCGATGTGGCGCCGCGCCGGGGCTGGCTGGAAGCTCTGCTCGGTCACTTCTGCGATCCCACCGTCGGGCTGGTCGCGCCGCGCATCGTCGGCCTTTCGCACAGCGAGAACGTGGTGGCGCGCTACGAGGCGGTGCACTCCTCGCTCGACCTCGGTGAGCGCGAAGCGCCGGTGTTGCCCCACAGCACGGTGTCCTACGTTCCCAGCGCGGCGATCATCTGTCGGTGCTCGGCCCTCCGGGAGGTCGGCGGGTTCGACGAGACGTTGCAGTCCGGCGAGGACGTCGACCTGTGCTGGCGGCTGATCGAGTCGAATGTCCGGCTGCGTTACGAGCCGATCGCGCTGGTCGCCCACGACCACCGCACCGAACTACGGGATTGGCTTGCGCGGAAGGCGTTTTACGGTGGCTCGGCGGCTCCGCTGTCGGTGCGCCACCCGGACAAGACGGCGCCGGTGGTGATTTCCGGCTGGGCGCTGATGACCTGGATTCTGATGGCATTCGGGTCCACGCTGTCGCGACTGGCGTCCATCGCGCTGGCCGTCCTGACGGGTCGCCGGATCGCCCGGGCGATGCGCAGCGCCGAGACGTCGATGACCGATGTCGTGATGATCGCCGGCCGTGGCCTGTGGTCGGCGGCGCTGCAGCTGGCGTCGGCGCTGTGCCGGCACTATTGGCCGCTGGCGTTGGTGGCCGCGACCATGTCACGCCATTTCCGCCGGGTGGTGGTGGTCGCGGCCGTCATGGACGGCGTGGTCGACTGGCTTCGCCGCCGCGACGCCGTCGGTGACGATGTCGAACCGATCGGGCTGGCGACGTACCTGGTGCTCAAGCGCGTCGACGACCTGGCGTACGGGCTCGGGTTGTGGTGGGGTGTGCTACGGGAGCGCAACGTGCGCGCCCTGAAACCCCAGATCCGGAGTTAGCCACCGCCTTGACCGCAGCCGTCTCGCACAGCGATGTGCTGATCGTCGGCGCCGGTAGTGCTGGATCGGTTGTCGCGGAACGTCTTTCCGCCGATCCGGGCCGCACGGTGACCGTCCTCGAGGCGGGGCCGGCGCTCGACGATCCGGGACTGCTCGCGCAAACGTCCAACGGGTTGCAGTTGCCGATAGGCGTCGACAGCCCGCTGGTCCGGCGTTATCAGACCCGTCTGACCGAGGAACCGGCTCGCCAGCATCCCCTCGTGCGCGGGGCCACGGTGGGCGGCTCGGGCGCGATCAACGGCGGCTACTTCTGCCGCGGGTTGCCCCGCGATTTCGACGGCATCGGGATGCCGGGCTGGGGATGGTCCGACGTGCTGGACAGCTTCCGCGCCATCGAGACCGACCTGGACTTCGTCGGCCCCGCCCATGGCGACAGCGGCCCCATTCTCGTGCGTCGTACCCGCGAAATGACCGGAACCACACAGCGTTTCATCGCTGCGGCGGAGCGCGCCGGGTTCGACTGGATTGCTGACCTCAACGACGCTGCGGCGAGCGCGATTTCGGGGATAGGCGCCGTCCCGCTCAATATCGTCGATGGCGTGCGCAGGGGGTCCGGCGCGGGGTATCTGATCCCGGCGCTGAGCCGGCCGAACCTGCGCCTGCACGCTCAGACCCGGGTGGCGCGAGTGCGTTTCGCGGGGACCGTCGCGGCGGGGGTGGACGCGATCGGTCCGCACGGCCACGTCACCTTCACCGCCGATCGAATCGTCCTGTGCGGCGGCGCAATTGAAACGGCGCATCTACTCATGCTCTCGGGCATCGGCGAAGCGGGGATGCTGGCCGCCGTCGGCGTGCCGGTGGTCACGTCGCTGCCGGTGGGGGGGTCGTTCAGCGACCACGCCGAGTGGGTCCTGCCCACCGACTGGGCGGTGGCTCCCGGGCGGCCGGTGCTCGAGGTGGTGCTCAACACGGCTGACGGCCTCGAGATCAGGCCGTATACCGGTGGATTCGTGGCGATGACCGGCGACGGCACTGCCGGCCATGCCGACTGGCCGCATATCGGGGTGGCGCTCATGCAGCCACGCGCGCGGGGGCGCCTGACACTGGTCTCGGCCGATCCGGGGGTGGCGCCGCGCATCGAGCACCGCTACGACAGCGAGCCCGACGACGTCGCGGCCCTGCGCCGGGGCAGCGAATTGGCCCGCGAACTGGCGGGTAGCACAACCGATGCCGCTACGGCCGTCTGGTCTACGTCGCAACATCTTTGCGGCACCGCGCCGATGGGCGTCGACGGCGACCCGCGGGCCGTCGTCGACCCCCGGTGCCGGGTCTACGGCATCGACAATCTGTGGGTGATCGACGGCTCGATCCTGCCCGCGATCACCAGCCGCGGTCCGCACGCCACCATCGTGATGATCGGGCACCGGGCCGCGGAATTCGTCCGGTGACGGCGGGCGGCGATCGCTGCGGCGGGCAGCAGACACGAGGGTTTCGACCCGATAGTCTCGCTTCCAGACAGGAGGTGGTCACCATTGCCGCCGGAACGACCGATCCGCGGCCGGCGAGGTCGCGGGCCAGGCTGTTGGACGCCGCCGTCACGCTGCTGCGCGCCGGCGGTCCCAGTGCGGTGACGGTCGACGCGGTCACCCGCACCGCCAACGTGGCCAGGGCGACCCTGTATCGCCACTTCCCGAGCGGAAACGACTTGCTGGCAGCGGCTTTCAACAGCCTGATACCGGCGTCGCCGACCCCGCCCGCCGAGGGGTCGTTGCGCGACCGTCTGGTCGCGGTGGTGCTGGCCCAGGCCGAAGCCGTGGCCCACGCGCCCACCGTCATGACGGCCATGTCGTGGCTGGCGCTGGGGCGTGACCTGGAGGGGTGGCCCGAACCCCGGCACAGGGCCAATGCCGACAGCGCGGCGATCACCACACTGCGCGAGCGGATCGCCCAGCAGTACGCGGAGCCCTTCGATGTCATCTTCGACAGCCCGGAGGCCGCCGAGCTGGGCGAGGTGGACCGATCCCGGGCGATCGCCCTGCTCATCGGCCCCCTGGTGCTGGGGCGCCTGTCCACCCTGGCCGATTTCGACTACCGCGAATGCGCGCTGGCGGCGGTCGACGGCTTCTTACACGTTCAGACCAGTCGCGCTAGCGCAGCGAATATCGAATCGGCAGGTGCTTGAGGCCGCCCACGAACGTGGTGGCGATGAGTTCGGGTTTCCCGGAGATCTCGATGGACTTCAGCCGGGGCAGCAGCTCGGTGAAAAAGCTGTTCACCTCCATGCGGGCCAGCGCGGCCCCCAGGCAGAAGTGCACGCCGTAGCCAAAGGCCAAGTGCTTGTTGGGGTCTCGGCCGACATCGAAGCGGAATGGGTCTTCGAAGACCTCCTCGTCGCGGTTCGCCGACACGTAGGACAGGTACACCGATTCACCCCCGGCGATCGGCACCCCGCGGATGGTGGTGTCCGCGACCGCCGTGCGCATGAACTCCTTGACCGGCGTCACCCAGCGGATCATCTCCTCGGTCGCCAGCGGCATCAGTCCGGGGTCAGCGGTCAGGCGGGCGCGCTGGTCGGGGTTGTCGATCAGCGCCTGCAGGCCGCCGGCGATCGTGGCGCTCGTGGTGTCATGGCCGGCGGTCGCGATGATGACGTAATAGGAGGCCGTGTCGACGTCCGACAGCGGTTCGCCGTCGACGCGCGCGTTGGCGATCGCCGACGCCAAATCGTCGGTGGGGTCGGCCCGCCGCGCCGCGGTGAGATCGCTGAAGTAGCTGAAGAAGTCGAGCAGGATCTGCATCTGCTCCTCGGGTGTGGCCCCCCGCTTGAATTCCTCGTCGTCGCCGCCGAACAGCTCCTGGGTGAGTGTGAGCATGCGCGGGAAATCCGATTCCGGCAGGCCCAGCAGCGACAAGATCACGTACAGCGGGTAGTTCACGGCGACCTCTTGCACGAAATCGCATTCGCCGCCGGCCGTCATCATCTTGTCGACGTAGATCTTGGCCAGCTCGTCGACCCTGACCTTCAGCGCGCGCATCGCCTTGGGACGAAACCAGTCGGCACCGATCGCGCGCACGACCCGATGCTGGGGGTCGTCCATGTGGATCAGGGTGCGCAGCCCCATCCCGGCGTCCAGCTGGGCGCGCGCGAAGTCGTCGGCCTCGGCGGGGGCCAGCAGTGGCCGCGGCTCGCTGAGGAAGAGGTCGTTGGCCCGCTCGATTTCCATGATGTCGGCGTGCTTGGTGATCGCCCAGAACGGCCGATACGGCGGACAGTCGACCAACGACACCGGCGCGTGCGCGCGCAGGTGCGTCAGCGCCGCATGCAGCCGCGGCTCGTCGGCGTATGCGGTGGGGTCGGCGAACACCTTGACGGCCTGTGCTGTTTCCGGATCAACGGTCGGTATGCTCATGGCACCAGTCTTGGCCTCGGCATCGGCCATCTCAAGGCCTTTGACCTGCGCATTAGCCGCGCGTCGTGACCACGCCCCGGACGGGTGCGCCGGATTCGGCCCGAGATCCGGGCCGAATTTTGTTCGGGCCACGATCTAAGGCATACTGTTCAGGTTGCCTTGAGCCGGGTTTGCGCCTGGTCGGGCATACGACCAGCGTCCAAACGGGCGCGTCCGGTCCCATCCTTTGAGAGCGACGAATTTCGATCGCGGATGAGGCTGCGTGAGGGTGACACACCCGACCGCGGGGGCCGGTGGACCACGACAGGTAAACAGCGGCGCAATATCCGGCGCAACGCTCGATCGGCCCAGTTCGGCCGGCCCGATCGGCGCGCCGGTGGCACTGAGGACACGGATTACTTGAGCCCGGAAACCGGGCCTCAACAGGAGCGAGGGTAGGAGAAGCGTGGCGGGACAGAAGATCCGCATCAGGCTTAAGGCCTACGACCATGAGGCTATTGACGCGTCGGCGCGCAAGATCGTCGAGACCGTCGTCCGCACTGGTGCCAGTGTCGTAGGGCCGGTGCCGCTGCCGACCGAGAAGAACGTGTATTGCGTCATCCGCTCTCCGCATAAGTACAAGGACTCGCGGGAGCACTTCGAGATGCGCACCCACAAGCGGTTGATCGACATCCTCGACCCGACGCCGAAGACCGTTGACGCGCTGATGCGCATCGACCTTCCGGCCAGTGTCGACGTCAACATCCAGTAGGGAGTTACAGAGCAATGGCGCGTAAGGGCATTCTCGGTACCAAGCTGGGCATGACGCAGGTATTCGACGAGAACAACAGGATTGTGCCGGTGACGGTCGTCAAGGCCGGGCCGAACGTGGTGACCCGCATCCGCACGCCCGAGCAGGACGGCTACAGCGCCGTTCAGCTGGCGTATGGCGAGATCAGTCCGCGCAAGGTCAACAAGCCGGTGACCGGTCAATACGCGGCCGCGGGTGTCAACCCCCGCCGGTTCCTGGCCGAGCTGCGGCTGGACAACCCGGACGCGGCGGCCGATTACCAGGTCGGCCAGGAGCTGACGGCGGAGATCTTCACCGACGGCAGCTACGTCGACGTGACGGGAACCTCCAAGGGAAAGGGCTTCGCCGGCACCATGAAGCGCCACGGCTTCCGTGGCCAGGGCGCCAGTCACGGTGCCCAGGCGGTGCACCGTCGCCCCGGTTCCATCGGTGGTTGCGCCACCCCCGCCCGCGTGTTCAAGGGCACCCGGATGGCGGGCCGGATGGGTAACGACCGGGTGACCGTCCAGAACCTGTTGGTGCACAAGGTCGATACCGAGAACGGCGTGCTGCTGATCAAGGGCGCGGTCCCCGGCCGCACCGGCGGACTCGTCGTGGTCCGCAGCGCGGTCAAACGAGGTGAGAAGTGATGGCAGCACAAGGTTCCAAGACGCTCAAGATCGACGTCAAGACGCCGGCCGGCAAGGTCGACGGCTCGATCGAGTTGCCGGCCGAATTGTTCGACGCCCCGGCCAATATCGCGCTGATGCACCAGGTGGTCACCGCGCAGCGGGCGGCGGCGCGTCAGGGCACGCACTCGACGAAGACGCGCGGCGACGTCAGGGGCGGCGGCCGTAAGCCCTACCGGCAGAAGGGAACCGGCCGGGCCCGGCAGGGTTCGACGCGGGCCCCGCAGTTCGCCGGTGGTGGCGTCGTGCACGGCCCCAAGCCGCGTGACTACAGCCAGCGCACGCCGAAGAAGATGATCGCCGCGGCGCTGCGCGGTGCGCTGTCCGACCGGGCGCGCAACGGGCGCATCCACGCGATCACCGAGCTGGTGTCGGGTCAGACGCCGTCCACCAAGAACGCCCGGGCGTTCTTGGGCACGCTGACCGACCACAAGCAGGTGCTGGTCGTGATCGGGCGCAGCGACGAAGCCGGCGCCAAGAGCGTGCGCAACCTGCCCGGTGTGCACGTCCTGACTCCCGGTCAGCTCAACACCTATGACGTGCTGCGCTCCGACGACGTGGTGTTCAGCGTGGAGGCGCTCAACGCCTACATCAGCGCGAACACCGGTACTCCCGAGGAGGTTTCGGCCTGATGGCGACCGTGACTGACCCCCGCGACATCATTCTGGCTCCGGTCATCTCGGAGAAGTCCTATTCGCTGCTCGATGACAACGTGTACACGTTTGTGGTGCACCCCGATTCGAACAAGACGCAGATCAAGATCGCCATCGAGAAGATCTTCTCCGTCAAGGTCTCATCGGTGAACACCGCGAACAGGCAGGGTAAGCGGAAGCGCACCAGGACCGGATTCGGCAAGCGCAAGAGCACCAAACGGGCCATCGTCACGCTGGCGCCGGGTAGCAAGCCGATCGATCTATTCGGGGCACCGAGCTAGCCGACGATGATGCAGAGCGAAGCGATGAGGAGGGGTTGGGGAATCCAGCCGAGCCGCCGCGAGAGGAAGACCTGATTAGACATGGCAATTCGTAAGTACAAGCCGACGAGCCCCGGCCGTCGCGGCGCAAGCGTGTCCGATTTCTCCGAGGTCACTCGTTCCACCCCGGAGAAGTCGTTGGTGCGCCCGCTGCATGGTCACGGTGGGCGTAACGCGCACGGCCGCATCACCACCCGCCACAAGGGTGGTGGCCACAAACGTGCCTACCGGGTGATCGACTTCCGTCGCAACGACAAGGACGGCGTCAACGCCAAGGTCGCGCACATCGAATACGACCCCAACCGGACCGCCAACATCGCGTTACTGCATTTCCTGGACGGCGAGAAGCGCTACATCGTTGCGCCGCAGGGTCTTTCGCAGGGTGACGTGGTGGAGACGGGTCCGAACGCGGATATCAAACCGGGTAACAACCTGCCGTTGCGCAATATCCCGGCAGGTACCGTGATCCACGCCGTGGAACTGCGGCCGGGCGGTGGCGCCAAGCTGGCGCGATCGGCCGGTGCGAGCATTCAGTTGCTCGGTAAGGAGGGTACCTACGCGTCCCTGCGTATGCCCAGCGGCGAGATCCGCCGCGTCGACGTGCGATGCCGCGCCACCGTGGGCGAGGTGGGCAACGCCGAACAGGCGAACATCAACTGGGGCAAGGCCGGCCGCATGCGGTGGAAGGGCAAGCGCCCTTCGGTCCGTGGTGTGGTCATGAACCCGGTGGACCACCCGCACGGTGGTGGTGAGGGGAAGACCTCGGGTGGTCGCCACCCGGTGAGCCCCTGGGGCAAGCCCGAGGGCCGCACCCGCCATCCCAACAAGGCCAGCAACAAGCTCATCGTCCGGCGCCGGCGTACCGGCAAGAAGCACGGTCGCTGAGGAAATCCAGGACCAGGAGTAATCAGCACATGCCACGCAGCCTGAAGAAGGGCCCGTTCGTCGACGGCCACCTGCTCAAGAAGGTGGACGTACAGAACGAGAAGAACACCAAACAGGTGATCAAGACATGGTCGCGTCGTTCGACGATCATTCCTGACTTCATCGGCCACACGTTTGCCGTCCACGACGGACGCAAGCACGTCCCGGTGTTCGTCACCGAGTCGATGGTCGGTCACAAGCTTGGTGAATTCGCGCCCACTCGCACCTTCAAGGGACACATCAAGGACGACCGGAAGGCCAAACGGCGATGACCACGACTGAATTTCCCTCGGCGGTGGCCAAAGCACGCTTTGTGCGGGTGTCGCCGAGAAAGGCGCGCCGGGTGATCGACCTGGTGCGCGGCCGCTCGGTGACCGACGCGCTGGACATCTTGCGCTGGGCGCCGCAGGCCGCCAGTGAGCCGGTGGCCAAGGTGATCGCCAGTGCCGCGGCCAATGCGCAGAACAACAACGGACTGGACCCGGCGACCCTGGTGGTCGCCACCGTCTACGCCGACGAGGGCCCGACTGCCAAGCGCATCCGCCCGCGCGCCCAGGGCCGCGCGTTCCGGATCCGCAAGCGCACCAGCCACATCACGGTCGTGGTGGAGAGCCGGCCGGCGAAGGATCAGCGGTCGGCGACGTCGACCCGGGCCCGCCGCGCCGAGGCCAGCAAGGCCGCCGCCAAGAAGGCGCCGGCCACCAAGGCGCCGGCGACCAAGTCGCCCGCCAAGGAGGCCGCGGCAAAGGCGCCCGCGAAGAAGGCCGCACCGAAAGCCGAAGCCAAGACGTCTGAGACTTCTGACGCGAAGGGAGGCTCAGACTAGTGGGCCAGAAGATCAATCCGCACGGCTTCCGGCTGGGCATCACGACCGACTGGAAGTCACGCTGGTACGCCGACAAGCAGTACTCGGACTACGTCAAGGAAGACGTCGCTATCCGGCGGCTGCTGTCGACCGGTCTGGAGCGGGCGGGGATCGCCGACGTGGAGATCGAGCGCACCCGCGACCGCGTCCGGGTGGACATCCACACCGCGCGTCCCGGCATCGTCATCGGCCGGCGCGGCACCGAGGCCGACCGGATCCGCGCCGACCTGGAGAAGCTGACCGGCAAGCAGGTGCAGCTCAACATTCTCGAAGTCAGAAACCCTGAGTCGCAAGCACAATTGGTGGCCCAGGGCGTCGCCGAGCAGCTGAGCAACCGGGTGGCGTTCCGCCGGGCGATGCGCAAGGCCATCCAGTCGGCGATGCGTCAGCCCAACGTCAAGGGCATCCGGGTGCAGTGCTCCGGCCGTCTCGGCGGCGCCGAGATGAGCCGCTCGGAGTTCTACCGCGAGGGCCGGGTGCCGCTGCACACGCTGCGCGCCGACATCGACTACGGCTTGTACGAGGCCAAGACCACCTTCGGCCGGATCGGCGTCAAGGTGTGGATCTACAAGGGCGACATCGTCGGTGGCAAGCGCGAATTGGCCGCCGCCGCGCCCGCGGGCGCCGAGCGTTCGCGCCGCGAGCGTCCGTCGGGTGCTCGCCCGCGCCGCAGTGGCGCGTCGGGCACCACGGCCACCAGCACCGAGGCCGGCCGGGCCGCCAGCGCCGAAGAGAGCGCCGCGCCGCCCGCGCCCGCTGCAGAACCGCAAAGCACGGAGAGCTGAATCATGTTGATTCCCCGCAGAGTTAAACACCGTAAGCAGCACCACCCCCGCCAGCGCGGCATCGCCAGCGGCGGCACGGCGGTGAACTTCGGTGACTACGGCATCCAGGCTCTGGAGCACGCCTACGTCACCAACCGGCAGATCGAGTCCGCTCGTATCGCCATCAACCGGCACATCAAGCGTGGCGGCAAGGTGTGGATCAACGTCTTCCCCGACCGTCCGCTGACCAAGAAGCCGGCGGAAACCCGGATGGGTTCGGGTAAGGGTTCGCCGGAGTGGTGGGTGGTCAACGTCAAGCCGGGCCGGGTGTTGTTCGAGCTCAGTTACCCCAACGAGCAGACGGCACGGGCGGCGCTGACCCGCGCAATCCACAAGTTGCCGATCAAGGCGCGCATCGTGACTCGAGAGGATCGGTTCTGATGGCAGTGGGAATTTCGCCTGGCGAACTGCGTGAGCTCACCGACGAAGAGCTGACCGAGCGGTTGCGCGAATCCAAGGAAGAGCTGTTCAACCTGCGTTTCCAGATGGCGACCGGCCAGCTCACCAACAATCGCCGGCTCCGCACCGTGCGTCAGGAGATCGCGCGCGTCTACACCGTGCTGCGCGAACGAGAACTGGGCCTGGCTTCCGGGCCCGATGGTAAGGAATCGTGATGGCAGAAGCCAAGAAGGCTGCCCCCAAGAAGGCCGCCGCAGCCCAGGCCGCGTCGAAAGATAAAGGCCCCAAGAACACTCCGGCCAACCCGAAGGTGCGCGGCCGGCGCAAGATGCGCATCGGTTACGTGGTGAGTGACAAGATGCAGAAGACCATCGTGGTCGAACTGGAAGACCGCGTGCGTCACCCGCTGTACGGCAAGATCATCCGGACCACCACGAAGGTCAAGGCGCACGACGAGAACAGCGCCGCCGGGATCGGCGACCGCGTCTCGCTGATGGAGACGCGCCCGACGTCGGCGACCAAGCGTTGGCGGCTCGTCGAAATTCTGGAAAAGGCGAAGTAAGCCCCGAAGCGACATCAAAACGCCCGAGACCCGACCGTCTCGGGCGTTTTGCAATGCCCAAGCGTAACGCCACTGCGAAAAAAGATCGGAATTTTCGCAGTCACGTTACGCTCGGCGCATGTCCACTGATTCGCGAGACTTCAACGGCAGGATCGAGCTCGATATCCGGGATTCCGAACCGGATTGGGGTCCCTATGCCGCGCCGACCGCGCCGGAGAACGCACCGAACATCCTCTATCTGGTCTGGGATGACACGGGCATCGCGACCTGGGACTGCTTCGGCGGCCTGGTGGAGATGCCCGCCATGTCGCGCATCGCCGAGCGCGGCATCCGCCTGTCGCAGTTTCACACCACCGCGCTGTGTTCACCGACCCGGGCCTCGTTGCTCACCGGGCGCAACGCCACGACCGTGGGCATGGCCACCATCGAAGAGTTCACCGAGGGCTTCCCCAACGCCAACGGTCGCATCCCGTTCGAAACCGCGCTGCTTTCCGAGGCTCTCGCGGAACAGGGATACAACACCTACTGCGTGGGAAAGTGGCACCTGACGCCGCTGGAAGAATCGAACCTGGCTGCGACGAAGCGGCACTGGCCGATCTCGCGTGGCTTCGAACGCTTCTACGGGTTCCTGGGCGGGGAGACCGACCAGTGGTATCCCGATCTGGTGTATGACAACCACCCGGTGAGCCCGCCGGCGACCCCGGAGGACGGCTACCACCTCTCGAAGGACATCGCCGACAAGACGATCGAGTTCATCCGCGATGCGAAAGTGATTGCGCCCGATAAGCCTTGGTTCTCCTACGTATGCCCCGGCGCTGGGCACGCGCCGCATCACGTGTTCAAAGAATGGGCCGACCGCTACGCCGGCCGTTTCGACATGGGCTACGAGCGCTACCGCGAGATCGTGCTGGAGCGGCAGAAGTCGCTGGGAATCGTGCCGCCGGACACCGAATTGTCGCCGGTCAACCCGTACCTCGACGTGAAGGGACCCGACGGCCAGGACTGGCCACTGCAGGACACGGTGCGCCCCTGGGACACGCTGACCGGCGAAGAGAAGAAGCTCTTCTCCCGGATGGCCGAGGTGTTCGCCGGATTCCTCAGCTACACCGACGCCCAAATCGGCCGCATCCTGGACTATCTCGAGGAATCCGGCCAGCTGGACAACACCATCATCGTGGTGATCTCCGACAACGGCGCCAGCGGCGAGGGTGGCCCGAACGGATCGGTCAACGAGGGCAAGTTCTTCAACGGCTACATCGACACCGTCGAGGAGAGCATGAAGCTCTTCGACCAACTCGGCGGCCCGCAGACTTACAACCACTACCCGATCGGGTGGGCGATGGCGTTCAACACGCCGTACAAGCTCTACAAGCGGTACGCCTCCCACGAGGGCGGTATCGCCGACACGGCAATCATCTCCTGGCCCAATGGGATCGCCGCGCATGGCGAGGTCCGCGACCATTACGTCAACGTCTGCGACGTCACTCCGACCATCTACGACCTGGCCGGTCTGACCCCGCCGGAAACCGTCAAGGGCGTCGCCCAAACGCCACTGGAGGGCGTGAGTTTCAAAGCGGCCCTTGCCGATCCAGGCGCCGTCACGGGCAAAAGCACTCAGTTCTACACCATGCTGGGCACCCGCGGGATCTGGCATGAGGGGTGGTTCGCCAACACCGTGCACGCGGCCACGCCGGCCGGCTGGTCGCATTTCGACGCCGACCGCTGGGAACTGTTCCACATCGAGGCCGACCGCAGCCAGTGCCACGACCTGGCGGCCGAAAACCCAGAGAAACTTGAGGAACTCAAGGCGCTGTGGTTCTCGGAGGCCGCCAAGTACAACGGGCTGCCGCTCTCGGATTTCAACATCCTCGAGACCCTGGGGCGGTCACGGCCATATCTGGTCGGCGAACGGTCCAGCTACATCTACTATCCCGATTGCGCGGATGTGAGCATCGGCGCCGCCGCCGAAATCAGCGGCCGGTCGTTCTCGGTGTTGGCTGAGGTGACCATCGATACCACCGGCGCCGAGGGGGTGTTGTTCAAGCAGGGCGGCGCGCACGGCGGGCATGTCCTGTTCATCCAGGATGGACGGCTGCATTACGTGTACAACTTCCTCGGCGAGCGCCAGCAGGAGGTCTCATCGTCGCGGGCCGTGCCGTTGGGCAGGCATCTGTTCGGCGCCAGCTATTCGCGGACCGGCACGGTCGAAAACAGTCATACTCCGCTGGGTGACCTGACGCTGTTCATCGACGACGAGGTCGTCGGCACGCTGGCCGCGGTGACCACCCACCCCGGCACCTTCGGGCTGGCGGGCGCCGGCATCACCGTCGGGCGCAACGGCGGATCGGGGGTGTCCAGTCGCTTCAAGGCGCCGTTCGCGTTCACCGGCGGTACCATCGCCCAGGTCACCGTCGACCTGTCCGGCCGGCCCTATCGGGACGTGGAAACCGAGGTCGCCCTTGCCTTTTCGCGCGACTGACGCGGCCGCGGGAGGCGAGCGCCGCCCCCGCCGCCGGATCGGTGGAATCGCGGGCTCGGAGCCTTGTTCGTCATCCGCTGAAAAATGCGGTTTGCGCTGCTAGCATCACGCTGCGTGATGCCCCAATGACCGCGCCGCCCGCGGCGCTCACCGATGCGCGCGGACGGCAGGTCGCGATCGCGTTCGGGATCGTTGCCTTTCTCGTCGTGATCTACGTGCTGTCGTTGATCGCGGTGCACCTGTTGGCGAAGTCGGCGCCCGCGCTGCCCGCGGTGGACCTGAGCAAGGTCGAGGCCGAGGACAGTGTCGTGCAGGTGCGCCTCGAGAAGCTCGACACCGTCGCCAATCGGTTGACGGTCAATGTGCTCGT
>Ga0134128_10003630_pt1 | contig 18851 bp, 8 predicted proteins | sample KB31754_FD_96462 | JGI IMG/M metagenome (GOLD analysis project Ga0134128, IMG submission 96462) | Terrestrial soil microbial communities with excess Nitrogen fertilizer from Kellogg Biological Station, Michigan, USA - KB3-175-4 | ecosystem: Environmental > Terrestrial > Soil > Unclassified ... | reverse complement strand
TTGAGCTCGTTTTGTTCCGGCTTTAATAGTTCAAGCACTTCTACGACGTTGTCACCCTTCTTTAGCCATTCGGCCGGGACATAGATTGTTTGCTGCGGGCCGAGCTCCCAGTAGCGGCCCAAGTTATGTCCATTGATCCATACGCAGCCTTTGCCCCATGGACGCATGTCGAGATAGGTGTCGCCGACGGCGTCGAGATGGAATGTCGCTTTTTTGAGGGTCGGCATTTCCGGGGCGGCGGGGATTTCTTCGGTGCGCTGCTTTGCAAACGAGGCGGCGGCCGAGGGCTGCTTGGCAGCGGCGGCGGTTGCGACTCGGGCGGTTGGGCGTTGGATAGCGGTTGCGGGCCGGGTCACTCCGGGGCCGGCGGGTTTGTTGACGTCGACACGGTCGAAGGGGAAGGAGTACATCTTCCAGCCTGTGAGCTCGTGTTCGTTGAGGGAGACGCTTTGCGTGATGCCCTTGTGGTTCTTCAATAGATTTGGGCCATAGTTGATCCGGCCCATGTTTTCGACGAGGATATCGAGGGTTGCGCCACCGGCGGGAACGGAGATCGTGAGGCTGTCTTGCTTTTTCATCCTGTCGAGGATGCCTTGTCTCTTCCCATTGACGAACACGATCGCGTAGTCGCGGACGCTATCTATGCGAAGGAGCGCCGTGGTGGGGGCGGCGGTGGCGACATGGGTGGGCCGGGTGGGCCCGGCGGGGACAATAGTGCGGTAGAGGACGTAGCCGTAGGCTTGATGCAACTCTTCGAAGGTTAGCGGACGCTGAGACTCCTTTGCCATGGGAAGCATGTCGACTAAAGGAGTTTGCTCGTGAAAGACGATGGGTGAAAGGAGGATCGTGGGCTTTGGCGCGGGGACGTCGGGCAGATGCTGGCCCGCGGGCAGATGACGGGCGATCACGTTTCTGAAGACCATAAACTTTTCGGTGGCATTACCTGCTTCGTCGAGCGGCGCATCATAGTCGTAGCTGCTGACCTGCGGCTGGTAAAAAGAGGTATCATAACAGTTGGCGCCATTCATGAACCCACGGGTCGTGCCGCCATGAAACATATACATGTTGATGGAAAGCCCGGCCGATAACACCGAATCCAGCTGCTGCGCATATTTTTCCGCAGGCACCGTATGATGAGGCTCGCCCCACCAATCAAACCATGCCGGATACCATTCCGCCATGAAATAGGGACCCTTGCCGCCATGGAGGTTGTTGATGATCGCCTTTACCTTCTCCGGCGAGTTATCGCCATTGATAGCAGGAAGGAACGCGGGTGTCGTACCTTTCGTAATATCTTTAGCCGCATCACAGGTGTTCAGCAAACAGTTGAAGCCGGCGTTTATAAACATCTTTCGGTTGATCTCGAGATATTCGCGGTCGGTGCCGTACGCCCCGTATTCGTTTTCGACCTGAACCATGAGGATATTGCCACCATTAGTGACGAGGAGGGGAGAGAGTTCCTTCCCCACCCTGGTAATATAACGTTGATACTCTTTAAGGTATTGCGGCTCTTTGCTGCGCACTACCAGCCCGGGAATGTTTTGCAGCCAGTAGGGATAGCCGCCAAACTCCCATTCCGCACACACATATGGGCTGGGGCGAAGCAAGACCCATAGTCCTTCTTCTTGCGCAGTCCTTACAAATGCGGCAATGTCATTGTTGCCCGAAAAGTCGAATACCCCTCTTTCCGGCTCCTGCAAATTCCAGAACACGTATGTTCCAATGGTGTTTATGCCCATGGCCTTTGCCATCCTCATCCGCTGTCTCCACGCGGCCCTGGGAACGCGGGGATAATGCATCTCCCCCGATATGATCTGAAACGGTTTGCCATCGAGTAAGAACGCCGTATCATTTGTCGTGAAGGTATGCCGCCGCTGGAACGGGGGGCTGACCGCGGATGTTTGCGCCTGGCCAAACGAAGAGCTTAACATGACCAATACACCTACTAGAGCCAAAAAATATCTAATCATCTTTCCAATTTTTATATTTTATCTGCGGGAGAGAATGCGCATCGTCTGATCGTTGATGCCCACCAGGATCAGATCACCGCCTTTCCCGTTCTTTATACTTTTGATGTCTTTGACATCGCCTTTTATAAAAATGCCCCGAGGGACCGGCGCGAAATTTCCGTGTCCTTCTCCATGGAGCAACAGACCATAAGAAGCATCATAACGCCCGCCGATCACCTCAGCCTGGTATTCGTTCCCCGCCAGCACCAGATCTACCTTTCCATCACCGTCGAGATCGCGGGCAAGGATCGCATTCACCGGTGCAAATTGCGCTTGCAGCGGTAAGAGGTGTTTGCGGAATTTCCCGCCGCCGAGATTTTCGAACCAGCAGGTATGCAGTTCATTGCAGTTAAGCGTGAGGGCGTCATTCATCGCTTCGGCGGGAAGGATCTGTGCGAGACCGGCCTTCGCGAAATCGGTGTTGGTCGGGAAACGATCTTTGAAAGACGGCTCCTGACGGCTCAGGTGGTTGAGATCCATGCCCAGTTGTAGCGTCTTCTTGCCGGTTTCATCCGGGATATAATAGCAAAGCAGCGGGGTGATCCGGCCATTGCCCTGGAAGTCTTTTGCGATCAGCCGCATCGGCGTTTCCGCGGAGACATGATAGGGATTGTTGGCGCCGAGGTTGCCGGCGATGATGTCCAGATCGCCATCGCCATCCACGTCCGCCACCGCGAGGCTTTTCCACATGCCCGGATCATCGCCCAGGCCTGCGGCATTGGTGAGCTCTTTTAATTGTCCGTTGTCGGGCTTGAAGATGCGCACCGGCATCCAGTCCCCTGCGATGATAAGCTCGTTTTGGCCATCGCCGTCTATATCGGCCCATAGGGATGCTGTGACCATTCCGGCTTCCGACAGTGCGGGGCAGGTCTCCGCAGTGATGTCCACGAATGCGCCGTTGCGGTACTCCAGCAGAAAGCTTTTGGGGGAGTAGGGGTAGTCCAGGGAGACGCGGCCGCCAATGAAGACGCGGAGCGGGGCGGGCGCGGCGGGCCGGGGGGTGTCGCCGGGCGCGCGCGGGGCGGTGTGGCTGCCGCTGAGAGCGGGCCCGCGGCTGGGGGTGCGGCCGCCGCCAGGCGAAGCGCTGCCGCCGGTGAAGCTGATGGTTTGGGCTATCGTGTTGGCAGATGCCGGGAAGGCGCCGGGGCTCAGCGTGAAATTGCCCTTGCCATCATTGAGATAAAGCCGGGGCGTGAGGAATGGCGAGCCTTTGCCGAATTCGCTGCTGCCGCTTGCGACGATGAGGTCGAGGTCGTGATCGCCGTCTACGTCGACTAAAATGCTTTGCATGTCTTCCTGGTGTTTGACGCCACTCACCACCGGCTTGCCTATAAAGGTGCCATTCGGTTGTTGGAGCCATACTTCCCCGCTTTGGTTGAAGGCGCCGCCGATGAAGAAATCCATGAGGCCGTCGCCGTTGAGATCGCCGGTGCTGATAAACGGACCGGCTTGCGAAAATTTTTGCGGGAGGAGAGAGTTGAAGGCAAAATCGTTGAAAAAGGTTTCCTGGTGTTTGAAATTGACACGCAGGGAATCGGTGATGTCGCGGAAGGTCGCGGCGGGGGCGGTTGACGCCAGGGCCGGGGAGCTGGGATTTGCGGAGGGGCCGCGGGAGGGTTGCGGCACGGATGGGGTCGCAGCGGGGGCGGAGGTTGCGGACAGGCCAGGGGAGGCCGGGGCGGTGGCGGGGGCTATTGCATCGGCCTCGGGTTCGGTGAGGGTCAGCGTGGTGTCGATGGCGATATGCTGCAAGTGTTGCGTCCGCCCGCGGGGCCAGATGACGGTGACGCTGTCGACGCGGCCGGTGAGGCCCAGTCCGAAGTGGGGCCGCGGATCTACGGAAGAGGCATAGCCCCGAACGGGATATTGTTCCACGGTCTGCACGGCGCCATTTTGCCATAACCGGATCTTCGTGCCGATGCCGTCGCAGTTGAGGCTGTCGCCGTGCAACACGAAAGTGACGTAGTGGCAAGGTGCGCGCATGGCCGGCTGGCTCATGGGCTCGTTAGATGATTGGTTGGGCGTGGGCGCGGCCTGGGGTGCGAACTCGCGGCTATTGTTGATATATACCGACGCTTCCTGATCGATGTTGTTGACCACCAGATCCAGATCGCCATCGTTGTCCAGATCGACGTACGCGGCTCCATTGGAGATCGCTTTGTCGTCGATGCCGGAAAGTTGCGATTCATTCGAGAACGTACCGTCGCCGTTGTTGCGGAAATAATATTTTCGCAGGGCGATCTTGCCCATGCTGTCCAGCTGTTTTCTTAACAGCGCGTCACGCGTTTCCTTGTCGATGCGGCCATAGGTTGCGACCCGGTAGTCGATGAAATCCGCATTGATCAGATCGCGGCCTTCGCCGTTAGTGATGGTGATGTCCTTGTAGCCGTCGTTGTCGAAGTCGGCGAGGAGGATGCTCCACGACCAGTCCGTCTCGGCGATGCCCGCGAGCTGGCCGATCTCGCTGAAATAGGGGAAGCCGGACGGACGGAAGTCGGACGCGCACCCAAGGCAGGGGGGCGCGAGTGGTCCGACGGGAAGGGGCGGAAGCCGGACGGCGCCACGAAGGCAGAGTGGCGCACCGGTCCGGCGGGAGAAAGGTCCGGCGGGCAGCCAGTTCCCGCGATTTAGCTGCAACATATTCCGCATGAATTCGGGCTGGAAGCCGGCGCGGCGCTCGAGCTCGTAACGCTCATAACTCATGAACGAATACATCGTTTTCTTTCGATAGTTGTCGCCCGGCATCATGTCGAGGGTAGCGATATCGGGCAGCCCATCGTTATTGACGTCGGCGGCATCGACGCCCATGCTGCTATAACTTTGATGCCCGAGCGACTCGGCGATCACATTCGTAAATGTACCGTTCCGATTGTTGAGCCACAGCAGATCATTGCTGAGGTAATCGTTCGTCACATAGACATCGGGCCAGCCATCGCCATTGAAATCACTCACGACGACACCCAACCCATAGCCGTCATCCCGGATGCCGGCCGAGAGAGAAACATCTTTGAACCAGGGGTGACCAGTGCCTGCGAGGGCGCCCATGTTCTTATACAGCTTGTCGCTGCGGATCGACGAACCACTGGTGTCGGGCTTGACAATATCGTTTTGCGAGACGGAAGGATGCAGCTCGTGCCGCACGAGATACATATCCGGCAACCCATCCCCGTCGTAATCGAAGAAGGCGGCTTGCGTACAGTAGCCCGTGTCGGCCAGACCGTATTCCGCGGATCGTTCCGTAAAGGTAAGATCGTGGTTGTTGATGAAAAGAAGATTGTGGTGGGGCGCGTTACCCGATACACACACATAGATATCGGGCCAGCCGTCGTTGTTGACGTCCACCACACTGATGCCTGTGCACCAGCTAGTTGTTTCGACACCCGCGGTCGAAGTAATATCGCGAAATTGATGATTCCCTAGATTGAGATAGAGACGGCTCGAGGTTTGATTGCCGCCGAAGAAAAGATCGGGCAAGCCGTCCTTATTAAAATCGCCCACGCCTACCCCACTCCCCATATACGCATATTCATCGGCAATTAGATTCACGGAGTCGTTTTCCGTGATCGTATTGTTGAAATGAATGCCGGAGACGGAAGGGTCGAGCCTGGTGAAGAGCGTCGGCGGCCGCCGGTTGCACGAAACCGCAAGACAAAGCAAAAGCCAGGACGCGATCACCTTGTTCATGTCAATGGTAATTTGCCACCAATGTAGTAACACTTCTTGGCTCTAATTGAATATTACCCGCCGCCATGGTCGTTTTTTGAAGATTTTTACCCGCGCTCGTAACATAGGCGCTCAGGGAGCTGCCCGTGAGCGTCGCGGTATTGCCCAGCCCGGAAAGGGAAATCGTAGAAGCAGTCGTTTCGGTATTGATCAGGACGATGACCACGGTCTTGGCCACGGGGTCCGTATATGCCGACACCATGATACCGCCGGCTGCATTCACGGGATCCGTATTACCGCCCAGCACCGCATCGACCCGAACCATCCCGGGCCGAACGAACCGCGAGAAATTGCCCAGACACCAGAGTTGTTTGGAGTCGGAGACCAGGCCATCGGTTTTCGATAGGGAAGGGTCCATCGCGCCATTGGGGGCATTGATGTACACGAGTCCATCGCTGTAATTATACGGGTTGACCCCCAGCCACCATTGCCAGGAAGAGGCGCCGGCGACGGCGAGATCGTTGTGGATCACCTTGGCCACGTAAAGCCCGTAATCGATGTTCGTATTCCGCGGATAGCCGTTGAGCGTGCCGCAGATGCTGCTGAGCACACCGAATTCGGTCATCCAGAGATTGAGCCCCGCATTGGTGTTTTTCGCGGCTGTAGCAACGGCCTGCCTGTCCTGTACCAGGGTGTTGTCCGGACAGGTGGTAAAATAGCTGTGATAGGAGATCGTGTTGTCGACATTGGGCACGGCGCCGATATAGTTGGCATTGGAAGCATTAAACCATTGGTTGATCTGGTCGCCGCGGTCATCCGTTGTCGCCGTGTTCAGAAAGGTGATCTGCCCCGCCTCGCCGGTCACCACATGGGTGTTGACGCCGGCGGCCTGAAGGTCGGGACCGAGGATCTTGACGAGACCCGCAATATCGGTATTGGTAGCGGCGGTGCCTTCCTGGTTGTTGGAAGAGCCCCAGTTCCACTGGGGTTCGTTTACCGGGCTTACATAGTCCAGTGGTGTGCCGGTCGATTGAAAGTGCTCGCAGACGGCGACGAGGAAGTCGGCGTAGTTCTTAAAGTTCGAAGGGACGAGATTGAATTGGTTACTGCCTGTGCCACAGGCTTTGCCATTAATGGTCATAAAAACGGGAGGAGAGCAGGCGAAACCCAACAGGTATTTGACACCACGCTGTTTAGCCGCATTGAGGAACCATTGTTGCCCCTGCTGCTTGTTCCAGTTGTAGGTTCCATCCGGGTTTTGAAAGCACTCCTCCCGCCTGTAATCATCCGCGATGCCGCTCGAGTCGCCCTGCTCGAAGCTGCCGGCGCCGATATTGAAACGCCAGAGCGACAACCCGATGCCTTTTGGGTTGCCGCCGGCATCCACATCCATGCTAAAAAGATAGTCGGCTATCTGGTTCTTCTTTGCGAGGTCGGCCCAGTTTCCCACGAATTTCGACGACCAGGCATCGGACGCACCAAAACTGTGAATGGTTTGATGCGTTGCGGTGAGGTTGACCTGGAGCTGTGTGACCTGGCTGGCCTGGTTACAGGTGTCGCAGGTGGTCGTCGGTGGAAACGAACTGGATGACGGCTTGCAGCCCAATACCAGGGTAAGGATGCCGAAGAGAAGATTTAGCATAGCGTGTGGGGTCTTTTTCATTTGAGTACTGCTTAGTAGCCCGGATTTTGGGTGATCTTGCCATTGCCTGCTTCGATCTCGGTGAGCGGGATCGGGAAGAGGTCATTCGTCCCCGGGATATACAGTTTCCCCTTATTCTGCGTTACTTCCGCGAGATTGGTCCGGCCATCATAAGGATCGGTGTTTGTCTGGAGCCATTGTACATAGGTGCCGTTTGGCCCGAACATGCTGGACATCAGTGTGACGCCGTTTACTTTTACCCGGTGCAGGTCATCCCAGCGTACGTCGGCATATTCACCGGCGAGCTCGAGGCGTTTTTCGAGGATGATGGCGTTGATCAATGCGTCGCCGGAGAGGCCGGTTTTTGGCGCCAGGTTTACGCGGGCCCGGACCTCGTTGAGCAGGGTGCTGGCGGTGGTTGCATCGCCTGTGCGCGCGGCGGCTTCGGCGTAGATGAGCATCACATTCGCCAGGCGCATAAAGATATAGGCCTTGGGCTGCCAGCGGCCGGCATAGCCCTGGTTGGCGGGATTACGTTCGGCCAGGGGGATATAGTATTTCCGCCAGTTGCGGCCGGAAGTATTGCCGCTGGGGTTGCCATTCCAGCTGGTTACGGCGGGGTCGCCGGCGACGGGCTGGCCATCCTTGATGATGGTGTTTACGCGGCGGATGCTGTCGCCTTCGTTGAGGAAGGCGTCTTCGAGGTTGCTGCTGGGCACATGCCAGCCCCAGCCACCGTCCTTGCCGCTGCCGGCGATCACCGGGTTCACGTTGCCGATGAGGTTGTTGGCGCCGATCTCGAAGATAGATTCCTGCCCGTTGTAATACGCCGTTTTAAAGATATCGCCGTAGTTGGGCTCGAGATGGTATTCGTTCAACCCGAGCAGCGCGCTGGCCGCCATCACGGTCGAGTCATAATTGCCGGACCAGAGGTTCGCATAGGCCAGGTAGGCCATGGCCGCGCCCTTGCTTGCCCGTGCCATGTCCGCGGTGGTAGTATAGTCTTTACGCTGGGGCAGGTTGGCTTCGGCATATTCGAAGTCGGCCTTGATGAAGGCCCAGGTCTCGGCGAGCGAGGAACGTTTAAGGGGGATATCGGCCGTCGTGGTCTTTTCGTTATACAGCGATACGCCGCCATAGTTCTTGGCGAGGTCCATGTAGAAGAAGCCGCGCAGGAAGTGCAGCTCGCCGAGCAGGCGGGTCCTCAGGCTGGCATCGATGGGTGCGGCAGAGATGTTCAGTATCCCGAAGTTGCATTGGTTGATGCCCTGGTAATAGAACTGAAACAGACCAACCACGTCGCCCGCGGTGGAATTGATGGCTTCGAGGCTGCCTACGGCCCGGTAGGACGCGGCATTGCTGAAGCCGCCGAGGTTACCCAGCCAGCCATTGTCGGTAGCCGTTTCGAGGACCACGCGGGTCCACATGGTCTGCCACCAGTCGTTCAAATTGATCGCCGAGTAACAGCCGGTGACATAGCTGATGCAACCGGAAGCCGAATTGAAAGTCCCCGTGTTCTGTACGGTTTCCAAGCCGTAGTAAGGAATATTCGTGAAGCTTTTCTTGCAGGAGGTGAACACGATCGCACCTGAAAGAAAGTAAATCAATATGCTCTTTATATTTTTCATCTTAAGATCTTTATAGTTAAAAATTATAATCCCAGGGCTACGCCGGCATTAAAGGACCTGGGGACGGGGTATTGCCCGCGATCGATACCCTGGTACTGCTGGCTATCCGATTGTATCTCCGCATTGAAGCCCGAGTATTTGGTGAACGTATGGATGTTCTGTGCGCCCACATAAACCCGGAGGCTTTTGATGCCGTTAACTTTCAACGTGGGGAAAGTGTAGCCCAGCTGCAGGTTGTGGATGCGGGTAAAGCTGCCGTCTTCTATATACCAGCTGGAGAAGTTGTAGTTGTTGCCGGTCGCGGGGTTGGGATTAGAGGCCTTGGTATTGTCCGTACGCCAAACATTGTTGTAGCTGCCTGCGATGACATTGGAGGCGCGGTCCCCGGTGATGAGGTAGCGTTTGGTGGTGTTGACGACTTTTTGGCCGTAAGAGCCGTAGAGTTCTACCCGGAGATCGAATCCTTTGTAGTTGGCGCTGATGGAGAAGTCCGCGTTCAGTTTCGGGTAGGGATTGCCGAGGAAGGTGCGGTCGTCCGTGGTGTTGATAGGACCGGACGTGCCATATTTGGCGTATTTGAAATCGCCGGGTTTGGCCAGGGGCTGGATCATGGCGCCCGTTTTATCTTTATAGTTGTTGATCTCGTCCTGCGATTGGAAGATGCCGAGCACCTTGTAGCCATAGTAAGCGCCTACCACGCCGCCGGTGTACATCCTGGTAAAGGACATGCCAAACCGCTCCTGCTCTCTATAGCCATCCTGTGCGCCGACATCCAGGCCCTGGACTCCGCCGAGGCTCGCGTATTTCGACACCACATGGCTCAACGACAGCTTGGGAACGATGCGCAGGCCATCGCCTGTGGAGAAGATATAGCTGGTGGTAAACTCGTAGCCTTTGTTGCTGATGCTGGCGATATTCTCGGTGGGGCTGTTGGGCTGACCTGCGCTTAAGGGGATTACGGGCAGGGTCAGGATCGCGCCGCTCGACTTGTTGTCGAAGTATTCGATCTCGAAATTGAGCCTGTTGCCGAATGCCGTTCCCTCGAAACCGAGGCCGCGGTCCATATCCGTTTCCCATTTGAGGTTGGGGTTGCCGATCTGCGTGGGGGCCGTGCCGTATGCCTGCTGGCCGGCAAACGAGTACTGGGCGCCGGTGGACACGAGGCTGTACCAGGTGCTGCGGGTGATCGCGTCGGCATTGCCGCGCTGACCCCAGCGGGCTTTCAGCATCAGATTATTGAGCCAGGCGGCACTGCTCATAAAATTCTCCGCCGAGATCCGCCAGCCGAGGGAGACGGAGGGGAAGAAGGCATATTGGTTGCTGGGCGGGAATTTCGAGTTGCCATCGCGGCGGCCGTTGGCGGTCAAATAGTATTTGCTGTCATAGTTGTATTCCAGGCGACCGAAGTAGGCGGAACGGCGCACCCAGTAGGCGTTGTTGATGCCGCCGGTGGTGCTGGCATTCCCCGTAAGCGCGTTGGTCCCGAATGCGGCCAGCACGGCAGGGTTGGTGAGATCCATGTTGAGGTAGTCCTCGTAGGCGAACAAGAGGTTGTTGCCGTTGGTGCTGTCCGCGGAGACCTTTTGGCTACTGCCGTAATATTCTTTCTGTTCCGCGGCTTCCTGGCCGAGCAAGGCCGTGAAATGATGTTTTTCCGCGACGTCGAATTTATAGGTGAGCACGTTGCTCAGCAGCCAGTTCCATTTGACGTCGAAGCTGGAACCAGCCACGGTGAGGTTACTGAAGTTGTTAGGATTGAGATAATACCTGGGGACGAAATAGCTGGCGGTGCTGGCATCGACGTTGCCGCCTCCCGTAGTACGGAAGGTGAGGCCTTTGATGGGTTGGATCTCCATGAAAGCGCTGCTCTGGATGCCGTACAATTGATTTGGGTTCAGGGTAGAGCGGTTCATGCTAAACACATAGTTGGGCGGAGGGGTCCCGTTGCCGGCGCCGCCGTACGGTGTGCCATAGGCGCTCCAGGTGGCATCATACAAGGTGGGATCGGCCGAAGCGGGGATGTGTTGCAGGTTCGGGTTGATATAGGGACTCGTGACGGGGTCGGTGGTCAACAGGCCGAGGAAGTCCACGGGGGTGTTGATCCAGTATTCGTAGCGGGGTGCTATGGAGCCGCCGAATTTTAGCCAATCGTTAATCCGGAAATCGCCGGTGAAACGGCCGGTGATCCTTTTCCAATCGCCGACTTTGGTGTTGGCATGGGCGTCGGTATAGCTGAGGCTCATGGCGTATTGCGATTTGTCCGTCCCGCCGGTGTAGCTGATCCCGAGGTTTTCGGTGGGGCTGTGGGGGTTGATGACGGCTTTCCACCAGTCCGTCGACCGGGTGGTGTCATATTGGTTGGTGGTCGTTTCGGCCAAGGTGAAGCTGGGGTTGGAAAGCCGCTGGAATTTCAGCCATTCCGCACTGCCGGCCATGGTAAAGGGTCTTTTGAGCGTTTGAGACTGGTAGTTCTCGGTGATGTTCAGATTGTTCTGGCCGGCCTTGCCTTTTTTAGTCGTGATCACAATGACGCCGCTGGCGGCCTGGGCGCCATAGATGGCGGCGGCGGAGGCATCCTTGAGGACGTCCATCCGCTCGATGTCGTCGGGGTTGATGGAGTTGAAGAATCCGCTGGTGATGGGTACGCCGTCGACAATCAGCAGGGGCTGGCTGGATCCCTGGATCGTATATACTCCTCTTATATAGATGTTGGGCTGGGCTCCAGGACCGCCGGAACTCGAGAGCACCCGTACACCCGGCACTTCGCCCTGGAGAGAATTGGCGGCATTGGGGTCCTTAAAGGTGGTAAGGTCTTTTCCCGAGATGGAGCCTACCGAGCTGATGAGGTCGGCTTTTCTTACCGTCCCGTAACCAACAACGACGACATCACCCAGGCCTTCCGTTGTCACTTCGAGCTGAACCGCCATGTCTTCGGCCGCGGGAACGGTTTGAGGGGCATAGCCGATATGGGTGAAGATAAGCTTGGAGTGTGTGGGAGCATGAATGGTGAAGGCGCCTGCATCGTTGGTCTTGGTGGAGGTCCTGGTGCCCTGAACGGTAACAGTCACACCCGCGAGTGGGGAGCCGCCTGCGGTGACTTTTCCCGTGACCGCCTGCTGGGCCCATAGCCCGGTGGAGGCGCAAAGTAATAAGATGCAAATGGTAAGCATTCTTCGCCCGGCCCTGAGGGGGACAGAAGAATTCCTGGCTGTGCTAGCAGCCGTGCGCAATAGACTTCTCATAATGACAAGCAGCGTTTAGTTTAGTAATTGTATTTCTTAAGCAACAATGCAAAATAGCCGTGGGTTAGACGGTTAATGGGGGGTAAAACGCACAGGAATGGGGGGTAAAATGGGCGGAGACCCGAAAAATTAAGATTTTTGGGGGATAATGTTAAGCTCCTTGTTGAAGGAGGGTTTGTACTTTTTTAAGTATTCGGAGGGGGTGATGCCAAAGATGCCGACGAATTGCTCGCGGAAGTAGCGGGCGTCGCCGATACCGACCTGGAAGGCAGCCTGGCTCACGTTCATATTTTCGGTGAGCATCAGGACGGCGGCTTTTCTGAGGCGGATGGACCTGATGAAGGCGTTGAGACGCTGGCCGGATATCGTCTTCACCTTTTGGTTGAGCCGGGAGTGGCTCATTCCCATGGCCAGGGAGAATTTCTTCATTGTAAACTCCTCGTTATCAATATTTTCCTCTATCACCGCGATACATTTCCGGAGGAAGTCCTGGTATTCGACGGGGACCTTGACGGTGCTTTCCCTGAGGGTGATGCTATCGAGGAAATAGCGCTGGAGGTTATTCCGGTTTTTGAGTACGGCTTCTACACGGGCGAGGAGGTGTTCGCTATCGAAGGGCTTGGTGAAATAGTCGTCTGCACCCCCTTCGATGCCTTTGAGTTTTGTTTCGCTGGCGGAGCTGGCGGTGAGGAGGATCACCGGGATATGACCCATGGTGTCGGATTGCTTGATCTTTGTGCAGAGCTCGATACCGTCGATGCCGGCCATATTAATGTCACTTATTATAAGATCGGGCATGTATTCTTCGGCCTGCTTGAGCCCTATAGTCCCGCCGCTTGCCGTGTAAAGGATGTATCTGGGCTCGAGCAGTTTGGATAGGTATTGCAGCACTTCCAGATTGTCGTCGATGAGGAGGATGGATCTTTTGTCGGTGACGATCTCCTCCGCCGTTCGGGTATTGCTGGGTATGGCTTCGGCTTCGGGGCTTTGTTCTTCCATGAGCTCTTCGAGTAGTTCCGCCTTTTTCACGGAAGTGTCCATGACGAATGCTTCGGCGAGGTTCGGGATACGGGTGAACAGGTGGATGGTAAATACGGCGCCTTCTCCGGGGGCGCTTTTGCAGGTGACGGTGCCTTTGTGGCGTTCGATGAAATGTTTTACGAGGAAGAGGCCGATGCCGAAACCGGAATTCCCTTTGGTGCCGGCGTCTACTTGCTGGAATTTGTCGAATATCCTGGCGAGATCGGCTGTATCGATACCGCAGCCGGTGTCGCGGATGCTGATGGAGACCTGATCGTTTTTGGCTGTTAGTTCGAAGTCGATGCGGCCACCGGGGGGCGTGAATTTAAAGGCGTTGGAGAGCAGATTGAAAAGGGCGATCTCGATCTTTTCGTAGTCGCCCTGGATGACGACTGATTGTTCCTGGGCGGTGAACTGGTAGTCGATATCTCTCGAGGCGGCCTGCTGGGTAAAACACTGATAGACTTCGTTGCAGAGTGCTACTATATCTATGGTGGAGATCTTGAGGATATCGGCGCCGCTATCCGCCTTTCGGAACAGCAAAAGCTGATCTACGAGACTCAGCAGTCGCCGGGCATTGCGGTGAGCGACGGCGAGGTCTTCGACGGGCACCTTGCCGTCCGGCTGGCGCATCGCTTTTTTGAGCGGGTCGATGATCAACGCCAGCGGCGACCGGAATTCGTGGGAGATATTCGTAAAGAAGGAGAGCTTCCTTTCGGCGAGATTCTTTTCTTTTTCGTTTTCGAGATGCGCCAGCTTGATCTCGAATTTCAGCCGTTCTTGTTTTCTCGCGTATTCGATATAGAGATAGACGGACCCGGCGAAAGCCAGGACATAAAGCAGCCAGGCCCACCAGGTTTGGTACCAGGGGGGCAGGACGACGATCCTGAGCAGTGTGGTTTCCTGGCTCCACTTGCCGTCCGGACCAGCGACCTTGACCTTGAAGTCATAATTCCCGGCCGCGAGACGGGAGTAATTGGCGGTGCGGGCGTTGTTGATATAGTTCCAGGTCTTATCCCATCCATCCAGATAGTAAGCGTATTTGATCTTTTCCGCGCCGGAATAGGTGAGGGCAAGGAAATCCATGGAGAGGATCGACTTGGCGAAGGGTACCGTGATCTCGGTGATCTTTTCCATGTCGCGGCCGGAGATATAGGAGGTGTCGGCTTCCACCGGTGAGTTATTGATCTTGATGCCATCGAGGAAGATCTTAGGGGCCGTCGCGCTATAGTAGATGCTGTCCGGGAAAAAGTAATTGAAGCCCTTGATGCCGCCAAAGAGGAATTCGCCGGTGCTTAACGCGGCTGCCGCATTGAAGCTGAATTGGTTGCTTTGGAGACCGTCACTCTGGGTGAAATTCCTGCAGGTCCTTGTTTTTTCGTTGAATTTGGTGAGCCCGTTGAAGGTGCTGATCCAGAGGTTTTGATTTTTGTCTTCAAGGAACCGCAACAGCACATTGCTTGGCAGGCCGTCTTTGGTGGTGAACTGGGTAAACTGGCCGTTTTTGAATAGGAGGAGGCCGCCGCCCTGGGTGCCGATCCAGAGGTTTTTGTCATGGCCTTCGTGAATACAGCGGACGGGGTAGCCGATGTTGTAGAAGGTGTGTTTTTTGTGTTGCCGATCGATCTTGATAAGCGTGGTGTAGTTTCCACTCCAGAGATTGCCCTGGCTGTCTTCGGTTATATCCTGAAGATTGGTGAGGTTCTTGTCGAAAAGGACGAAGCGATTTTGAGATCTGTCGAGGTAGTATAGGGCGCCTTCGTTCGTAGCGCTGGCCCAGAGCGTTTTTTGCGCATCTTCGAAGACTGTCCAGACATTGTTCTCTTCCAGATTGGTGACGGGATTGAAACAGGTGTAGTGTTGGAATTTACCCGTGGCTTTATCGTATTTGTCGACGCCCCCGAACCAGGTGGATATCCACAAGTCGCCCTGATAGTCTTTTATGATACTGGTGATAAAGTTGCTGCTGATGCTCGTGGGGTCATCTGCGTTATGTCTGTAGCATTCGTAGGTGTTCTTTTCGCGGTCCCAATGTCTCAGGCCGTCGCCGTCGGTACCGATCCAGACATTGTGTTTTTCATCTTCGCAAAACGAGAGGATGAAGTTGTCGACGAGGTTGCCGCCGGTGGCAGGTTCGTAGACGACCTTTTTGAACGGCAGTGAGGTGGGGTCGACGATATTGATGCCGCCGCGGAGGGTGCCGATCCATTTCCGCCCGTCCGTATCTTCCGTGATTACAAATACGGAGTTGCTGTTGATGAGGGGGCTGCCGTTTGCTTTTGTAATAGGGGTGGCTTGCGGGGCGTTGTTTGCGAGGGTCCAGAGGCCGGCTCCGTCCGATCCGATCCAGAGGGTGCCCTGCTTGTCGGGGGAAAGGGTTACGACCTTGAATTGCGCGGGCATGAAGTTGCCGGAGTAGGTGTTCGTGGTTTGGTCGTATAGGAAAAGGCCTTCGTCGGTGGCCAGCCAGAGCCGCCCTTGTTTATCCGCCCTGATGCAGTTGGCCTGCCGGATGATGTTGTTGATGCTGATGAGGCTTTTTTTTGCCGGGTCATAATTGAACAGGCCCTGGTTTTGTACAAAGATCCAGATGCGGTGGTCGGGGCTTTCTTCCGCGGCGGTGACGTCGTAGTCGCCGGTTTGGGCGTGAGCGGCTCTGTGTGCCTGGTCGCCTGCTTGGGCTGGATCACCCGCCTGTGCCTGGTCGCCTGCTTGTGGGAGATCCAGGGCGACCTGGAAGCCTTTACCGTTCTCGAATACCAGCAGTCCGTTGTGCTGCGTAGCGACGAGCATGCGACCGCCATCTGCCGCTTTGATCTGATGAACAGCCTGATGCAGGGTCTCCCGTGAGCCCGATAGGCCGGTATACCATACTTTGGAGAATTTGCCGGTGAGAACATTGTAGACGCAGAGTCCTTCCTGGCCGCCGACCCAGATGCGGCGGTCGATGTCTTCTTCGATGGCGTAGATCGTATTGATCGCGAGTGAGGTGGAGTCGCCGATGACATTGTGAAAGACCTTGAAGCCGTAGCCGTCATAGCGGTTGAGGCCGTCGTAGGTGCCGATCCACAGAAAGCCATTGTGGTCCTGGCAGATGCTGATGACGGCATTGTTGGAGAGGCCTTGTTCTATTCCGAGATAGCGAACAGGCAATTCTCCGGCGGTTGCGACCCGGATACAGAGTGTAAGCAATAATAAGAGGACATACCGCATGGGGCGGGAAGATACATAAAAAAATAGCACGATATGTGCTCGCGGGAGGTGCTATTTCTGCGTGCTGAGGAAGCTCGAAAGCGTTTGCAGATCCTTTGTCGAGAGGATGCCGCCATATGCGGGCATATTGCCGCCGCCGTTGACGATGCGGATAATAAGTGCCTGGGTCGTAAGCCGGTTGCCGACGGTGCTGAGGTCGGGGCCTGCTTTGCCGCCGTAGGTATTGATGGTGTGGCAATATTCACAGCCTTTGTTGTAGAACAGCTGCACTCCGCGGCTCACGGTGGAGTCAGTGGCGCCGATGCCGCTGGGGCGGGCGACGGCTACGGTCAAAGGTTTGGCGTCGAAGTCGGCGGACCAGGGATGTTTGAGGCCCAGAAGGAGGAGGCTGATGACAAAGACTAAGACACAGATCACACCGAACATGGCCCATGGGCGACGGATGGGGCTACGCTCGCCACGGTTCGACAGGAAAGGGATGCAGAATAAGATGATCACAGTGAGGAGGGGGCCGATGGTCATCGCGATCGATTCCACCTTGTGCGGCATCAGCGCAAAGAGCGCGAAGAATAGGACCATGTACCAGTCCGGCGCAGGAGAGGTGTGGATCGACGTTAGGCTGGGGCTGTCCGTGAGTGGGGGGGCGCCCTTTAGCCAGGCGAAGAGGATGATGAGGATGACGATGATGGAGCTGAACAACACATCGCGCCAGGCGGCATGCGGCCAAAAGGGGACCGAATATTTTTTGAGGAAGTCCTCGTACCATTTACGGTAGGTCTTGGGGTCGACCAGGCGGCCGGCTTTGGGAAGTTCCGAGATGCCATGGCGAAAGACGAGCCAGAGGTGCAGGCCTATGAAGATAAAGATGAAGGCCGGGACGATGAATACGTGATAAGAAAAGAACCGGGTGAGACTCTGGCCGCCGATGGTGTCGCCACCGAGCAGGAGTCGTGCCAGATAGGTACCGATGAAGGGCACGCGGCCGAGCTGTTGCGCGGCGACCACGGAGGACCAGACGCCGTTGGAGTCCCATCGTAGTAACTGACCGGTGAAACCCATGAAAATGGTGAAGATGAGGAGAAAGACTCCGCTGATCCAGTTCATTTCACGGGGATATTTATACGAGGCGGTGATATAGGTTTGTATCATGTGTACTCCTACCATAATGATCATGGCGGAGGCGCCATAGAAGTGGATGCTGCGGAGGGCGTTGCCGAATTTTGCCTGGTAGGTGATGAATTCGAGCGAATGGTAAGCAGTTGTGCTGGAGGGTTGGTATAACAAACTCAAGGCTACGCCCGTCACCACCTGGACGGTGAACATGAAGAGGGTGGCGCTGCCGAAGACATAGGTCCAGAGACCGCGGGGCGGAACGGGGTGGTCTATGAGCGGCTTCAACAGCACCGAGATGCCGGCGCGGTCGTCGAACCAGTGCCAGAGTCGTTTAAAAAATCGCTTCATTGTGTTTTGACGAGTTAGATGTTTGTGATAGGCAATGGCGCAGTCTCCAATTGGATTTCCTGGTTGTTGATACGGACCTTGTACTCCGGTAGTCTTTTCGGTGGCGGGCCGGCGGCGACGGTCCCGTCTTTATAATATACTCCGCCATGGCAGGGGCACATGAAGAGCTGGGCCTTTTCTTCCCAGCGCACGGGGCAGCCGAGGTGTGTGCAGTTGACGGCAAAGGCGGTGAAAGTCTGGTCTTCGTTGTGTCTCAACCAGGCGGCGGACCTGGTGAGCATGCCGGCATATTGTTCGGCGTCGGCATTGTCGAAGTTGACGAGTTTGGTGGTGCCTACAGGGAAGTCGTCGATGTGGCCTACGGTTCGCCAGAAGGTTCGGTTTCGTTCCAGCAGCGGGGCAACGAGGGCGGCGATGACGGGTACGGCCATGACGGCGGCGCTGATGGCGGCGATGCTCAGGCTAAGCCGGGTGATGAATTCGGTTCGGCCGATGTTAGCGTTGTCGGCTTCTTGTTTTAGTTTTAGCTCTATGTCATCGTTAGTGTTCATGACGGAGAATGTTTATCCAACCTATGAGGGAGATGATGAATACGATGAGTCCGCCGACGGTGAGGACCCAGGTGGCGATGAGGCCCCAGGCGATAAAGGCGACGCCCATGGCCAGGAAGAACGGGTAGTAGGTGGGGTGCGGCATCTGCGCGGGCTGGGCCAGGAAGCGTTCCATCGGGGGAGGCAACGCGCCGGCTGATCCTTCGGGGGCGGGCAGGGCGCCGGCTGCTTGTTGCGGTGCCGGTAATGATCCGGCTGGTGCGTCGGGGGCCGGCAGCGAGCCTGCAGGGACATCGGGTGCGGGGAGGGCTTCTTCGGGTGATGATTCTTCGAAAGATTCGGCTGACATCTTTTAAGGATTTATGAGTGTATGAGGTTTACCGGTTCTTTTAGCGACAGCCAGCGGATGAGCAGCGTCATCG
>Ga0134128_10003629_pt1 | contig 18853 bp, 17 predicted proteins | sample KB31754_FD_96462 | JGI IMG/M metagenome (GOLD analysis project Ga0134128, IMG submission 96462) | Terrestrial soil microbial communities with excess Nitrogen fertilizer from Kellogg Biological Station, Michigan, USA - KB3-175-4 | ecosystem: Environmental > Terrestrial > Soil > Unclassified ... | reverse complement strand
TTCCATTTGATATAAAAATTGTTTATGAAGATGGCGACGTGACACACACGCATCAAACACCAGCCATTTGGAAATCGAATCAAAAAGAACAATTGCTTAAGATTTCAACAAAGAAAAATATCAAATCGATAGAGTTGGATGGCGGAATTTTTATGGACTACACGCCGGCAGATAATAAATGGGTAAATTAAATAAAACATGAAAAACTATAAAATCACTTATGACGACTTCACATTTATAGCCATTACTTTATTCCGGCCCGGGTAAATATGCGCCGGGATAAAGTAATTTTAATTTAACAGCTATCTTATTTTTTTAGGCGACAGCCTCAGCACTCAACGATAATTTGAGAGAACCAGCTAAGAGATCTTTCACATCACGTCCGTCTACCTCCAGGCCAGGTTCCATCGGCGCAAACAAATAAAGCAAGCCTGTTTGTTTGCCTTTCACCAAATAGCTTTCCTGCCCCACGTATGTCAGCTTTACAGGATTATCCAGCACGGGTTTAGGGTCAACGGGTGCTGTCTCTTGCCGGGGCTTTTGTTCCTGCCACTGCCGGCGCTTTTGTCCGCAACAACTCATAATTAATATTTGAACTTATTTTTAAATAAAATTATTTTCGAACGCTACTCAATTGTTCCAAAAGACAAGCTGCGCCTGAAAGAGACAGCCAGCAGATAATTCTTGCCGGCCAGTCCAGCGAAATAACCAGTGCAAATGGGATGGCCATCCAGATACTCAAACAGTAAAAACAATCCATAGCTTTTCCCGCAATGCTATTTCCTAACTTCTTACGCAAAAGAAAAATCAAATCCCACGGGCCGTCTTCAGCAACAAATAAATGGGTAAGACGCCAAACGGCCAGTGCGCAAAGCAGAAATTGCATTCCGATACTTAACTCAGAAAACATGGACAACTTTTTGAATAACGGTTATAAGTACTATTTGCCTTCATAGGCTTTTCAAAACTTTTTCACCTCTTTCTTTAGACCGTTGATTATAACGTATGCTTTTACGATTTTATCACCCGGACTAGTTTTAAATTCCATCTGCCAGTCATAATTTTTATTAGCAGAAAAGAATTTGATATTTGATTCCGGGATTAGCTGCAAATCGGGTTCTCCCGGTATAGTTGTCCATAATGTCCCATCTTTTTTATAAATGTTGACAAGAGTGGGCAGGGCATATTCACCTGTATATTTGTCAAGCAACGATGAATCAATAGCAACTTCTTTATGAGTATAAGGTGGTACTACTTCTTTGTCAAACAAAATATAAGCTAAAGGACCAGCGATACCGGAAGAACTTTTGGCCTTATTGGCCAGGACAATAATTGTCATATCTTCCTTAAGATATTTCATCAGAATTGTTACATAGCCCAAAATTATATTTCCGTCGCCTCTTTGCTGAACATAATTGCCTAATTCATTTTTACCTTTGATTATTCCGTAACCAAGATAATATTTGTTAACTGTGTCTTTTAGCGTATAGGACATAAACATTTCATTTTTAACAGCCTGTGGAAACAAAGCATTATTCTGTAGCGCCTTGTCCCATAAAAACAAATCGTATGCAGTACTGCTCACGCCTTCATTGCCTACCACACCTTCTACGGCATAATGATATTCCGGCGGCATTTGACGCATACTATCTACAGGGAAAAATTCCTGCCTCTCTTCATCAAAATATACACTTTCTGTATGGTTTGGATGAAGCTTTTTATTTACCTGCAATTCGGCGAACACTTTTGTATGATCTAAATGCAGCGGAGTAAATATGTTTTGCTGCATAAAGTCTGAATAAGAAAGGCCTGATATCCTTTCAATGATGGATGCAAGCAGAGGATAATCTGTGTAATAATGGTAGTCATCAATTTTTGTTCCGGGGGGCCATGCCAACGGCACTTTTGCATCTGCCAGGCTTTTCACTACATCATTATTCGTTGCAAGTTTTCCCGCGCCCCATTTATCTTTCATTACTTCATCATAATAATCAGGCAAGCCTGCAGTATGAGTAAGCAAATTTATTATCGTTACGTTAGAATAGGGAAGTTCCGGCAAATACTTAGTAATTGGATCGGCAAGTCTTAATTTGCCTTCATTTTTTAATAATAAGATAGCTGCGGCAGTAAATTCTTCAGTAATGTTTCCCACCTCAAACATAGAATTACTGTCTAATGGCTTTGCGTTTGCATAATCAATTGTGCCGAATGTTCTGCGATAAATGATATTACCATGTTTTGCAATTAACACAGAACCGCTGAATTGATTGACATTTACGGCTGCCTGCATATATTGGTCAAGCAATGCAGGATATTTCTTTTGAGCCTGCAAAAACACCGGAAAGATTAGAAGAAAAACTATTTTTTTCATCATTCTGTTTTAAAAAATTAGAACTCTGCAAATAGAAAAAAATTTACGTTTCGAAAACTCTGCATCATCTTTCACGAGGCGTTCAAGGGTTTACCGCATATTTTCCTGAAGCGAAAATATCGCGGATCAATTCACCATTTTAAGAGCTTCGGTCCGGATCTTTTTCATGGGCATTTGGAAAAATATCATCGATTAAAAGCCGGCCATATCGTTTCACACAAGGATAGAAAACAGAATAACTCTTCTAATCTTTACTTAACTAAAATTATGGTTCGTCTTTTTATGTTTCAAGCACTTTTTCGTGAAATGCATTTCACGTATAGGTGCTTTTTAGCAAATGGCGCAAATAAGGAGAAATCCGGTGTGGAACAGGAATTGCAAAGTTATCCGTGAGATAAAGGATTTTTTCGCATTCATTGATAGTTGAAAAATAATTTACGTTTAGAAGATAAAATTTATTTAGCCGGATAAAATTTTCCCGGGGAAGGCGCGACAGCAATTCTTTAAGCGTGCAATGACGGCTCATCCACCTTTTCTCTCCGGCGCATTGTATTAAGGATTTTACATAATGATCTGCGCTTTTGACAAAACAAATTTCATGCGGAAGCGTCCATACATGCCTTTCTTTCTTTTCTTCAAAACAAATCAATGAACCAGCATTACTTAAGGCGTTTCGTCCTGCAAAGACCGGTATAGTCGCTTCGTCGTCAGGATTATCATCCAAAATAACTTTTTCGAGAGCATTCATGTTACAAAAATGAAGTAGTGTAAAATTTTGGAGGATATCAGTAGAAAATTGTTTTTCTAAAGAAGCTTCGGGGGCAGAAGATGAAATTACGGAATCTCCGCGTTCTGGCCTACGGGAAAATTCCCATGAAAAATGGTTTTATTACGACCTGCGCCGGCTTACTGGCGGAGAAGTTCATTAATTCTCAGTCTCAAAACCTGATTAAATGAATGACATCGTCTTAGTGATCATGGACGATTAACGATCACTTTGGACTTCTTTTTGTGACAAGAATTCAAAAACTTTATGCAATCACACCGCTTCGAAATCGTAAGTAACGGACTTCCCTATCTCGTGGAGGCAGTTCCTTTCCAGTTTAATAATCAAAAAAGGTTTCGGATAACCTACAATGGCGGTGATGAAAATATTTTTGCTTGGGATTCAGAACTCAAACGATTACGCGCAATAGATGAAGATGCTGCCACTTTGCCTGATGATCTCGAAATGGAAATTTCGCGAAAACTGGAATCCGTTTCTTTTTAGCTGATATTTTTATGAATAGGTTTCTTTAATTAAATTTGACCTATCCAATTCAGCATTTAAATATTTATCGAATTATGATCATTGAAAAAAATGGATTCATCCATCATGTATTCTTTTGGCTAAAAAATCCCCATAGTAAAGAAGACCTCGCGTCTCTCATTGAAGGCTTGACAAAGCTCAAGGAGGTTTCTACCATTGAATCCTTTCACATTGGCAAGCCAGCAGCAACCAATCGTAATGTAATTGATTCCGGCTACAGCCTATCATGGCTTCTGCTATTCAAAAATAAAGAAGCTCAGGACAGCTACCAGGTGGATCCAATTCATTTAAATTTTGTCGATACCTGCTCCCACCTTTGGTCTAAGGTGATCGTATATGACACTATAGGTATTGAATAACTGCCGCAGCTAATAGTTTCAATGCAGTCTACCAGAAGCGCTTGAAATAATCCTTAATTTATTTTCGTGTACCCTTATACGTTACAAATAATTTTACGTTCTGACGTTTTCAGGCAAAACACTTTTCTGATATTTTAAATGTACATTCATGCTTATCGTCCGCAACATAACAAAGACTATTCTTTTCATCTGCGTTCTCACAAGCCTTGCTTTCAACGCGCGCTCCCAGGCCAATGCGAAAAAAAGTGGCGCAAAAAAAACGAGAATTGAAACTTCAGGAAATCCCGTTTTTCCAGGCTGGTATGCAGATCCCGAGGTGCGCATATTCGATCATCAATATTGGATCTACCCGACTTTTTCAGCTCCGTATAATCAGCAGGTTTTCATGGATGCATTTTCATCTCCTGATCTTGTTCATTGGAAAAAACATCCTCACATCGTTGATACTTCAAATGTAAAATGGGCCAAAAGAGCCGTTTGGGCGCCATCAATTGTTGAAAAGGACGGAAAATATTATCTCTTCTTTGGTGCCAATGACATTCAAAGCAACGCGGAGAAAGGAGGCATTGGAATTGCCATTGCCGATAATCCTGCCGGACCTTTCAAAGATTACCTGGGCAAACCGTTAGTGGACCAGTTTCACAACGGCGCCCAACCGATCGATCAGTTTGTTTTCAAAGATAAAGATGGCCAATACTATTTGATTTATGGCGGCTGGGGACATTGTAACATTGCAAAATTAAATAGCGATTTCACAGGATTTGTTCCATTTGAAGATGGAACAACTTTTAAGGAAATCACTCCAACGGGCTACGTTGAAGGTTCTTTCATGATTTTGAAAGACAATAAATATTACTTCATGTGGTCTGAAGGTGGTTGGACGGGGCCCGATTATGCTGTGGCGTATGCGATCTCAGATTCCCCTTTCGGCCCGTTCAAAAGAATTGGAAAAATATTGCAGCAGGATTCCGCTGTAGCTACCGGCGCCGGCCATCATTCCCTGATCCAGGTGCCGGGGACGGACAGGTGGTACATCGTGTATCATCGCCGGCCGTTGGGGGAAACGGATGGCAATCACAGGGTGACCTGTATCGATGAATTGCATTTTGATAAAAATGGATTTATTAAGCCAGTGAAAATAACCTTCGAAGGTGTGAAAAAAGAAACTCTGAAATAGATCGGTTTAACCGTAAAAGATTTTTCTAAAAAAATTTTTGAACAATTTCAGAAAAAATTAAAAAACTACTTTTTCGCTTATGTCGCAAAGCCTGTGCATATAACATATATGTATATGCGCACATGGGCTAAGAAAATTTTTAAGCGAAACACTTCAACGCGTTCATCGATATCAGATGAGTCGAAACAAATGAAAATATAGTTTTTGACCATTTTATCTTAGGCCTACGGCATCTTACGCATTACTATGCTGTAGCTCATTTATCAATTGAGCAACAAGAGAAGTCCATCCGGTTTGATGGCTTGCTCCGAGCCCGTTGCCGTCATTTCCATGAAAATATTCATAGAATAAAACAAGGTGTTCGTTGCCGGGACGTTGATAAAACCAATTATGAATCCCATAAATGCTACGTTCGCCTTCTTTATCTTTTTCAAAAAGACTGATGACGCGCTTTGTCAATTCATCAGCTACCTGTTTTAGGTTCATTTGATTTCCCGAGCCGGTTGGAAAATCCACCATGAGATCATCTTCATAAAATTCTCCATATTTTCGAATGGATTGAATAATCAGGTAATTGATCGGAATCCACACGGGTCCGCGCCAATTAGAATTTCCGCCAAAAAAATCAGAAGTAGAATCACCCGGATCATATTTAATAGAATATTCTACATTGTCGATAGTAACTGCATAATGGTTATGCTCATGATATTTTGAAAGCGCCCTGATACCACCGGGCGAAAGAAATGCGTCTTCATTTAACAAGTGTCCAAGAATGGATTTTAACCGGTCGCGCTGCACCAATGATAACAACACCGATCCATTATCAGCGTGCTCTTCGTTGGGCCAGAAGCGGTCATTTTTAAGGCGATAATGCTCGAACCACTGCGTCCTTTTTTTAAAATCTGCAAGTTTGTCACGCACTTTTTTCTGCATCTGTGAAACGGCAAACAGCGACGTGATTCCAACGATTGACTGAATGCGCAACTGGATCGGATTTGAATCGCTCAGCGCAAGAATATCGTAAAAAAACTTATCCTCATCATTCCATAACCCATGTTGATTAAGCGCTTCGGCAATCAATACAAAATGCTCAAAAAACTTCGTGGCCGTATCCTCAAAAGCCTCATCCACCATCGCGATCTCCAGCGCCATATCCATCATATTCAACGCATACATTCCCATCCAGCTAGTGCCATCAGCCTGCTCCAGGCGGTGATTTCCGGGCATTTCAATACTCCGGTTAAAAATGCCGATATTATCAAGTCCAAGAAATCCACCCTGGAAGATGCTGTTCCCCTTCGCATCTTTTCTATTGATCCACCAGGTAAAATTGATGATGAGTTTATGAAATATTTTTTTTAAAAAAGTAATATCCCCTTTGCCCGTCATTGTTTTTTCCACGTTGTATACGCCGAGCGCAGCCCACGCATGCACAGGAGGATTTACATCGCTGAAATGCCATTCATAAGCCGGCAGCTGGCCATCCGGTTTCATATACCATTCTCTCATGATCAACAGAAGCTGGTCTTTTGCAAAACCAGGATCAAGCATAGCCATTGGGATGCAATGAAAAGCCAGGTCCCACGCGGCATACCAGGGATATTCCCATTTATCAGGCATCAAAATCACATTTTGATTTTTCAGATGCTTCCAATCGTGGTTTCTTCCTTCGAGTTTACCTGAATTAACAGGCGTGATACCATCGCTGGTTGTAAGCCATTTTTCCACGTCATAGTGGTAATATTGTTTGCTCCAAAGCAGCCCTGCAAGCGCCTGGCGCTGAATGTTTTTTAATTCCGGTGTGATGTTCGCGGGCAGAATAGAATTATAAAAATCGTCAGCTTCAGATTTTCGCACTGAAAATATATTTTCAAATCCCTCTTCAAACGCATTACTTAATTCTTTGTCAGATAACCGCAGGAAAATAGTCTCGGATTCCCCGCCCTTTATCGTGAATTCGTATATGGGAGAAAATTTTGTTCCCGAGGTTTGCTTGCGAAGTTCATCCAGATTCTTTCCTTCGATAATCGCGTCATGAAACGCGTCTTTTACAAAAGGAAATTCATTTGGCACTCCCAAAATCTTCTCAGTGTTGGTTTCATTTTGTGTAAATAAAACATCATCCGCCGGTTGAAAATATAAAAAATAAGTACCTAATCTTTGATGTGTTGCTTTGATGCTGGTTTTATCGCGCAGGGCAATTAAAGGCTTTTCTTCCAGGTCTTTATTGCTCGAGCGGTTATAAAATAAAAGGGTGGGTAATAAAGTGACGGAAGCACTTTCAGTATTTCTGTTTTTAATATTTATTTTAATAAAAATATCATCAGCATCTTCTTTAGCATAAGTGATACAGACATCAAAATATTCATCGTTTTTGAAAACGCCGGTATCAAGGATCTCGAATTCCGGCTCCTCTTTGGAAAGCTCGCTGTTTTTGTTTCGGATCTCTTCATAAGGAAATTCCTGTTGAGGATATTTATACAAATATTCCATGTAATAATGAGTTGGAATATTGTCCAGGTAATAATATAATTCCTTGACATCCTCGCCGTGATTCCCTTCTTTATTGCCCAAGCCAAAAAGCCGTTCCTTTAAGACCGGATCTTTTCCATTCCAAAGAGCAACGGAAAAACAAAGATTTTGAAAATAATCTGAAATGCCTGCAATGCCATCTTCGCCCCAATGATAAGCCCTTAGATGAGCGTCTTTAAAAGGAAAATAGTTCCAGGCATCGCCCGATGGCCCATAGTCTTCGCGCACGGTTCCCCATTGGCGTTCGCTTAAATAAGGCCCCCATTTTTCAAGCGGTATTTTTTTGGTCAAATTATTTTGAAGACGTTCATGTTCTGCTGTCATATTTTTCCTGTGGATTATTCATTATATCTTCTCTCTTAAGAGTTCCTTCGTGAATACAAAAGACGATCCGAATTGTTTTTTCGATTTTTATGCAATTACATTAAAAGTTTATTCACTAAAATGCAAATTGTAACCCGTATAAAAGGATGCAAAAATAAGACAGATTAAAATTCCGGGGAGAGGACGAAGCTCTATTTCATTTCAGAAGGTCAAATGTTCTTTTTCTCATGACTTAAATGACAATGATCTATAATGCGAAAAAATTTATGGCGCGAATAAGCGGTACTTAAAAATCTATATTTAGGCTTATGAGAGGCTGTGACTCAACAATCCCTGAAGAATGAAATATCAGGAAAGCAAAAATGTATTTTTTATTTTTGCGAAATAATATTTGACTAGGTTAAATATTCCAACAATTTGTCAATATCGTTATGGTCGTTATACAGATGCGGCGCAACGCGCACAGTTGTCCCCCGGAAGCTGATATGAATTTTATTTTCAACAAGTTTTTTACTTAATTCAAGAACTTTATCGTCAGAAACTTTAATACCGATGATATGGCCAACGCGAGGCTGGACGGTTGTTTCAAGACCAGCAACGACTGCTTTCTGCGCCAGGCTTTCCGTTAACGCAGATAATGTTTCCTGTATGTTGGCGATGCCCCATTCTGAAACTTGTGTCATCCCTGCGATCGCCATTGCCACATGAATAAAGCTGGAGCTTTCGCCGGCATCAAATCTTCGTGCTCCCGGTTTATATTCATCATAATAGACCAACCTGGAAAAATCTTCGCTTCCTGCCATATTCAAATTAGCAAATTCGATTGGAATTCCTTTTTCACAAAATTCATCTGATGCATATAGAAAAGCAATATTGAAAGGGCCAAGAAGCCATTTGTAACCGACGGTTAATAAAAAATCGGGTTGAATTTTTTGAATGTCTAAAGGGTAAGCGCCCAACGACTGGCTGGCATCAATCACAAGTTTTGCATTCACTTTTCTGGCGGCTGCGCTTACTGGTTCCAAATCGATCAGGCTGCCGTCAGTCCAGTGACAATTGGGAATGGCCACGAGACCGGTTGCTTCATTGATGTTTTCAAGAATCGCTTCCGTCCATGATTGATTGCCCGGCTTTTTTACCGTAATTATTTTGGCGCCGGTTCGTCCCGATAAGTCGCGCCAGGCGTAAACATTTGAAGGAAATTGGCGATCTAAAAGAACAATATTTTGACCTGAAGTTAACTTAATATTTTTTGCCGCGATTGCCATTCCATAGCTCACTGAAGGAATCAACGCAATATGCTCCTTATCAGAATTGATCAGGCTTCCAAATAGCCCGCGTAGATGATCAGGTGCGCCAAACCAATCATCATTGTTCATTGTCCACGGTTGATTTCGTTTGTTAATCGAATCAATGCCAGCCTCATTTACGGACTTCAATAGTGGCGACATGTTAGCGCAATTTAAAAAAGTAACATCATCGGGAATCTGGAAAAGCTCTCTTTGATTTGATAAAATCATGGTAACGTTATTTAAGGTGATCATTACACGATGGTCAAAAATAAGATATAAAAAATGCTGACGGTTGCCAACATTTTTAATCGATAAAAAATTTTATCAATATTTAAAAAATTGAAAAAACTATATTTCAGCTTTCGGGATCCCGGTTGAACTTACACTTTAACGAAAATTGATAATGTGATAACAGTTTGTGATAATGCAAATGAAAAATATCCTTACTTTCTTTCGACAGGCAAAATGTCTTCACAATTTTCCTGATCCCGCAAAAGCAAAAGGCAGCGAAGAAGAAATTATGAAGAAGTTCAGAGAAGTAAGAGCGATGATAAAAACCTATTGCAGCAATTTTATAGACGATAATTTATGAGTATTAAAAACTGCGGAAAACAACAAAATAGCTTATCTAAAATCGTGATCAGCTAATCGAATCAATAAAAAAATTCATCACGGGTGCATGAAAATGATAACCTGCACAATCCATTTTTCTCCTTTCTTACACCCTGTCTTTTAATTACTTTTGCACCATTCTCCATTTACATTATTAAAATCTACAATGGCATCAGCAAAAAAACAATTGAAAGGATTTGGTTCTACCGCAATACATGCCGGTCACGATACGGAAGAAAACAACGCTCATTTAACGCCTATTTATGCAAGCAGCACTTATGTCTTTGAAACAGCGGAGCAAGGTATGCGGCGGTTTAGCGGAGATGAACCCGGTTATATTTACAGCAGGTGGGGCAATCCGACGATGAAGGAAGTCGAAGATAAAATTGCAGCATTAGAAAGTTTCGGTGTTGTTGAAAATGGGGTGGCGTTATCGCTAAAAGCGCGCGTACATTCAAGCGGCATGGCAGCGATAAGCACGTTAATGTTTGGAAATTTGAAAAGCGGCGATAAAATTTTATCGCATTATTCTTTGTATGGTGGCACGCAGGAATTGATGAACAGGATTCTTCCGGATTTGGGAATCCAAGCGGTCATTGCTGATCTGCGGGATCTGGCAAAGGCAGAAGAAATCATGAAAAATGATCCTGAAATAAAAATGCTTTACCTCGAAACGCCCGCCAATCCAACGATCCAATGCGTGGACATCGAAGCGCTTACAATACTTGCAAAACAACATGACATGATAGTGGCAGTTGACAATACCTTTGCCACGCCCTATTTACAACAGCCGTTTAAATACGGGGTTGACTTTGTTGTTCATTCTACAACTAAATTTCTAAATGGCCACGGCACTGCAATAGGCGGAGCATTGGTAGGAAAAGATCTCGGACTGATGCGGGGACGCATGGAAAAAGTACATCGTCTTTTGGGAGGCAATACAAATTCTTTCGACGCTTTTTTATTGACACAGGGAATGAAAACTCTTGAAGTTAGGATGGAAAGGCATTGTGCCAACGCGATGAAGGTAGCCGAATTCCTTGAAAATCATCCGGCGATCAGCAAAGTGAATTATTTGGGATTGCCATCGCATCCGGATTTTGAAACCGGAAAAAAACAAATGAAACACCCCGGCCCAATGCTCAGCTTTGAAATGAAAGGGGGATTGGAAGCCGGCAAAAAATTTATTGACAAATTGCAAATGTGTGTAAGAGCCGTTTCTCTTGGATCGTGCGATACATTGCTTTCGCATCCTGCCTCCATGACGCATTATGGCGTACCAAAAGCGGATCGCGAGAAATACGGGATCACGGATGGCCTGATCAGGATGAGTGTGGGCATAGAAAATATTGAAGACATAATAAGTGACCTTGAACAAGCGGCAGGTAATTGATAATTGATAACCGAAATAATAATGCAGATCAACATAAGAAGCGCTAAAAAAGAAGATTGTGAATCAATGATGGACCTGGTCCGGGAGCTTGCGGTTTATGAGAAAGCCCCGCATGAAGTCACAGTAGATTTCGATCATTTTGTTGAAAGTGGTTTTGGCCAAAACCCTGTGTGGTGGGCATTTGTAGCGGAAGCAGAAAATAAAGTAATTGGCTTCGCACTTTATTACATCAGATACTCCACCTGGAAAGGACAACGCCTTTATCTGGAGGATATTTTGGTAAACGAGCCCTGGCGTGGCAAGGGAATTGGCAAATTATTATTTGACCGTTTGATAGAAGTAGCCAAAGAAAAAAATCTAAGTGGAATGGTGTGGCAAGTACTAGAATGGAATGAGCCCGCCATTAATTTTTATAAAAAATATGAAGGTGTAGATTTTGATAACGAATGGGTGAATTGCAGTTTGCATATAACCTCCCAAAGAGGAATAAAATTCAAAACTGACAAACCAATTAACGGATAAACTAATAAACGAATTAACCTGATAATATGGCAAATAAAATTTCAATGGGCAGCGACGGAAAGCTAATCGTGCCCGATAATCCAACGATTCCTTTTATAGAAGGTGACGGCATTGGCCCTGATATCTGGAAAGCAAGTGAGCGCGTTTTCGATGCGGCAGTGGAAAAAGCTTTCCAGGGAAAAAAGAAGATAAGTTGGCTGAAAGTGCTGGCTGGTGAAGAAGCGTTTAATAAAACAGGTGAATGGATGCCTAAAGAAACTATGGAGACATTTCGCGAATACCTGTTATCTATAAAAGGACCTTTAACAACGCCTGTTGGCGGAGGTATCCGCAGCCTGAATGTGGCCCTGAGACAAGATCTTGATCTGTATGTTTGCCTTCGTCCCATAAAATATTTTGAAGGAGTGCCCTCTCCTATGTGGCAACCGGAAAAAGTAAACATGGTTATTTTCAGAGAAAATACAGAAGATATTTATGCAGGCATCGAATATATGACGGGCACGCCTGAAGCAAAAAAACTATTGGATTTTCTACAAAATGACTTACATGTAAAAAAAATCCGTTTCCCCGAAACGACTTCCTTCGGCATAAAAGTGGTGAGTAAAGATGGCTCTGAAAGATTAATTCGCGCAGCGATAAAATATGCTATCGACAACAAGCTTCCTTCTGTTACATTGGTTCATAAAGGCAACATCATGAAATTTACTGAAGGCGCTTTTAAAAACTGGGGTTATGAACTTGCGGAAAGAGAGTTTAAAAACAATGTGTACACCTGGAACCAATGGGAAGCCACTAAAAAAGAGCGGGGCGAAGCAGTAGCCAATGAAGACATGCGCATCGCGGGCATCGGTGGAAAGGTGATTATTAAAGACGCCATCGCCGATAATTTTTTACAACAGGCATTACTGGCACCACAGGATTATTCTATCATTGCTACACTAAATTTGAATGGCGATTATATCAGCGATGCATTGGCTGCACAGGTTGGCGGAATTGGCATTGCGCCAGGAGCGAATATTAATTATTTAACCGGCCACGCAGTATTTGAAGCAACGCATGGTACCGCGCCAAGATTCGCCAACACCAATAGTATGAATCCTTCTTCATTAATCCTAAGTGGGGTAATGATGCTGGAGTATATGGGCTGGAGAGACGCCGCTGAAATGATTACCAATGCGGTTGGAAAAACGATCAGGAATAAGACTGTTACTATCGATTTTTATAATCTTATGAAAGGCGGAAAATTGCTCAAGACGAGCGAATTTGGGGATGAGATCATTAAGAATTTGTAGCGGTTCTATGTGTATGGATTTGATTATATTTGTGTATAAAAATTTTATCAGTCATGAGAACAAATATTGAATAGAAGATGATTTAATGAACAAAGCCTTAAATATTCTAAACTAAAAACCAAAAAAGAAATTATCAATGAAGCGCTCAATCAATACGTGAAGTGTCAATTGAGGATCGAACTAATGTCATTACAAGGAAAAGTAAAATGGGTTGGCGATTTAGATAAAATGAGAACTTACAATAACGGAGAAATCATTTTAAAGAATAATCTTAAACAAAAAGTAAAAAACTATGCGGACAAATATTGATATAGATGATAAATTGATGCAACAGGCAATGAAGTCAACTAAATTAAAAAGTAAAAAGGAGCTTGTGAATTACGCTTTAGAAGAACTCATACGATTGAATAGAAGAAAAAAAATGTTATCACTTTTTGGGAAAGTAGAATGGGATGGGAATCTTGAAGAAATGAGAAAATGCTGAAGGAGAATATAATTGTTGATACAAGCGTGTGGATAGATTTTTACGATGGCATTTCTAATAAACAGGTTGAAGCGCTAAAGAGCATAATGCTTACTGATATTATTGTTATTCCACCAATTATTGTACAGGAAATCTTGCAAGGCATAAAGGAAATAAAATTACTTCATATCGTGGAAGACTCTATTTTAGGGTTTCAATTTTTAAAATACGACGCTTATGAAGCAGCCCTGGAAGCTGCGGCTTTATACAGGTTATTGCGTTCAAAAGGAGTTACAGTAAGAAGCTTCAACGATTGCTTAATCGCTTGGTTTTGTATAACCAATAGTTTTTCCATACTTCACAATGACAAAGATTTTAATAATATTGCAAAACACACTTCGCTAAAAATTTATAAAACAGACTCATGACAAAAATTAAAGTAGCCAACCCTGTAGTAGAACTTGATGGAGATGAAATGACAAGAATCATTTGGAAATATATAAAAGATAAGCTGATACTTCCCTATGTGGATGTTGAGATAAAATATTTTGACCTGGGCATTCAACACCGGGACGCCACCGATGACCAGGTAACCATTGATGCCGCAAACGCTATTAAAGAACATGGAGTTGGGATTAAATGCGCCACCATTACTCCTGATGAAGCAAGAGTAACAGAATTTGGATTGAAACACATGTGGAAAAGCCCGAACGGAACGATCAGGAATATTCTTGACGGTACCGTTTTTCGCGAGCCAATCGTAATGCAAAATATTCCACGCCTGGTAAACAACTGGACCGCACCAATCATCATTGGCCGTCACGCTTTTGGCGATCAATATCGCGCAACTGACACCGTGATAAAAGGAAAAGGCAAGCTTACAATGACCTTCACACCGGAAGACGGCGGCGCACCGCAGGTTTTTGAAGTATATGATTTCAAAGGTGATGGTGTCGCGCTTTCTATGTACAATACAGACGAAAGTATAGAAGGTTTTGCAAGAAGCTGTTTCAATATGGCATTGAACAAAAAATGGCCACTATATCTTTCTACAAAAAATACCATTCTTAAAAAATATGATGGCCGTTTTAAAGATATTTTCCAGGCGATCTATGAGAATGAATTTAAAGGCAAATTTGAAGAAGCAAAAATCACCTATGAGCATCGCCTTATAGATGATATGGTTGCGAGCGCATTAAAATGGCACGGCAACTTTATCTGGGCTTGTAAAAATTATGACGGTGATGTGCAGAGTGATACCGTTGCGCAGGGCTTTGGATCACTTGGATTGATGACTTCGGTTTTGATAACGCCGGATGGTAAAATCCTTGAAGCCGAAGCTGCTCATGGAACCGTCACAAGGCACTTCCGTGAGCACGAAAAGGGAAATCCGACCTCAACAAACCCCATCGCGTCGATATTTGCATGGACGCGTGGACTTGCCTTCAGAGGAAAACTTGATAATAATCAACAATTAATTGATTTTGCAAATGCGCTGGAAGAAGTATGTATTGAGACGGTTGAAAGTGGAAAAATGACCAAGGACCTTGCCGTGTGCGTCAGTGGCAATAAGGTTTCCCACGGAACAGACTATCTCTATACAGAAGAATTCCTGGAGGCAATAAATGACAACCTGAATAAAAAATTATCGGGAAAGGCCTAGTTAGATATTTATTTTTAATAATACCATTCATTTTAGGAACAAAGTTTGAGACCAATAGATGTCCAAAATAAAAGGGCGGCCTGTTTGAATATCAAAAAATGATATTTGAACAGGCTACTTTTTCAATTTTCAAGTTCATTTATGGGTATCACGCAAGAAGAAAAAACAGTAACAGTTTCACCTGGGCGGCATCCTTCTGAAAAATTGTTTCTTACTATGGCCAATGCTGCGCCCGTTTTAATTTGGTTGTCAGGAACTGATCGTCACTTTTCTTTTTTTAATAAAACATGGCTGGATTTTACAGGCAGAACCAAAGAACAAGAACAAGGAAACGGTTGGCTCGATGGAGTGCATATGGATGACAGAGAAAGATGTATCGGAGTATATTTGGATTCTTTTGATAAGCAGCAAGAATTTGAAGTGGAATACAGGCTTCGCAGGCAGGACGGCAAATATCGCTGGATGCTCGAAAATGGAGTGCCTTATTATGATGACAACAAAATCTTTTCGGGTTTCATCGGCTCTTGCGTAGACGTGAGTGAAATAAAGGAACAGGAAAAAAGAAAAGATCAGTTCATTACAACGGCAAGCCACGAATTAAAAACTCCGCTTACTTCTTTGCAGGTTTATCTTCATTTAATATCAGAATATCTTAATGAGAATGATGATAATAAATATGCCGGCTATGCAAAAAACGCAGTGATGCAGGCTAAAAAACTCACCGATCTTATTAACCAGTTATTAGATCTCTCCCGCATTCAGGCGGACTCGCTCAATTTTCAATGGTCTGTTTTTTCTTTTAAAAAATCAGTGACCGACATTGTCCAAAAAATTCAGTTAACTACCTCCTCTCATAAAATCGAAATTACCGGGAACTGTGATGCAATGGTAAGAGGCGACCAGGAGCGGCTTTCACATGCAATGGAAAATCTTTTAACCAATGCAATAAAATTTTCAAAAGACAAGGATAAAATCCTTGTTAAACTATCCCAGGATACGAAAAATGTTTATGTAAGCGTTATAGACTTTGGGATTGGAATTGATAACAACGATCTATCTCAAATTTTCCACCGGTTTTACAGAGTTTCAGGCGCAACAGAAGAAACCTTTCCTGGAATGGGTATCGGGCTTTATCTTTCAAAACAAATTATCGAAAGGCATGGTGGAAAAATTTCGGTAGAGAGCATTAAGAATAAAGAAACAAAGTTTAACTTTCAAATTCCTCTTTTACTAAACTTGATTAATTAAAATTAGCGATGTCCAGAATTTTAGTGGTTGATGACGATATTGATATTCTTTCGGTGATGGAAGTTTTGTTATCTATGAAGGGCTTTGACGTAGAGGTAACCTCTAAAGGCGAAAACACTTTTCCTAAAATTAATTCATTCAAACCCGACCTGATCCTGCTGGACGTACTTATTTCCGGGCACGATGGGCGAATCATCTGCAAACAATTAAAGACTAATGAAAATACGAAACATATTCCCGTGATCATGTTTTCTGCACATCCCGGCGCCGCGGCTACTATCGGAGATTACGGAGCAGATGACTTTATTGCAAAGCCTTTTGATGTGGCTCATCTTATTAAAAAAGTAAATGCTCAATTGGGGTTAGTAAGCAACTGAGTTATTTTATTTATTCTCAGCTATTTTTCGAAACGCTAAAACTTGTTGCCACATCCGGCTTCTCTCAAAGTTTTGCATCGCATCTATCCGCCTTTTTATAACAGCAAACAAAACTCAGATAAGTCCAAAAGTAGATTTTCGCAGTTTTTAGCCGCCGGCTAAAAAAAGAGTTTTCTACATTTTGGCTTTCCTGGCCCGTGATCTTTTCATTTAAAAAAGCTTTAATAAAATAATGACAACAGGTTTCTCACTTGTCAGAGAATTGTATCTTGTAAATTGTTATGATTTGGGATATTTTAAACTTCTGACAGATGAAAAGAATGCGTCATTTAGTAAAGGTTCAAAGATTTTCGACTTTATTTCTAATTTTTTCTTTAGTCTTTTTCTTTCAAGCCTGTGATAAAAAAGAAAAGATCATTGGAGTCGATCCTGCTTTTGGCCAGTTCATTGATGCCTATACTTCCGGCATTATTTCCAAAACGTCTTCAATTAAAATTCAGCTAGCTTCAAACACGACTACCACGCATGCTATCGGCGAAGTGACAGATAAAGAATTGTTCAGTTTGTCTCCGTCTGTAAAAGGAAAAGCAGTATGGCTCGACGCTCGTACGATTGAGTTCAAACCCGAAGGAAATTTGATGCCGGGCCAGTTGTATGAAGTCTCCTTCCGGTTAGGTAAGGTGACAAAGGTTTCATCCAAATATGAAGATTTTAAATTTAATGTTCAAACTGTAAAGCCATCATTTTCGGTAACGGACATGGGACTTAGAAGCACCGGACAAAAGGATAAAATGTTTCTTCCGGGAATCATCGAAACAGCAGATATCGAAAACGATGCAGATGTTGAGAAACTGTTGAGCGCCACTCAAAATAGTAAGAATTTAAAAATAACCTGGCAGCATAACGGTAATGCTAAAACGCACAATTTTACAGTAGATGATATTACCCGAAGTGATAAAGCAAACCAGGTTTTAGTTTCATGGGACGGCAAGCCGATGAAGATTGAACTGAAAGGGAATAAAACGCTGGAAGTGCCTGCTATTGGTGATTTCAAAGTATTAAACGTGATGCCGGTGAATGATGCGGAACAATATGCCTCAATTCAATTCAGCGATCCGGTCGCTATAGGCCAGGAGCTGACAGGTTTAATTGTTATCAGCGATCAACAGGACATTACTTATAGCATCAATGGAAGTGAAGTCAAATTATATACGGGCGATAAATTAGATGGCAATTACACGATCAGCATCAATCCTGGAATTAAAAGTGCTTTTGGCAAAACTCTCGAACAGGGATATTCTTCCAATATATTTTTTGAGAACAGGATGCCTTCGGTTAAAATCCAGGGCCGTGGCAATATTCTTCCGAACTCCGGAAAATTAGTGCTGCCTTTTGAATCCATCAATCTGAACGCTGTTGATATCAGCATCATTAAGATTTATGAGAACAACATTCCGCAATTTTTGCAGGGAAATGACCTTGCGGGAGAAGAAGATCTTCGGCGCGTAGCAAAACCAATTGTTCAAAAAACACTCCGGCTCGATGATGACAAAACGCTGGACCTGCACAAAAAGCAAAGGTTCTCACTCGACATAGATAAATTTCTTAAAACGGAACCCGGCGCGATTTACAGGATTACAATAGGATTTAGGCCAGACTATTCACTATTCAATTGCAAATCGACTGATTCTACGTCCAATGATGATCAATTTGCCGCTGATTATGGCGATGGATACTACGGCAACGAATCTGCCGCTTCGGATGATGATGATGAATTCTGGCAGCGCTATAATAATTACTATCCTTACGGATATAATTGGAAACAGAGAGACAATCCATGTTCAAAATCTTATTACAATAAAGATCGCTGGGCTACCAGAAATATCATTGCATCCAATATTGGCTTAACGGCAAAACGG
>Ga0134128_10003627_pt1 | contig 18855 bp, 16 predicted proteins | sample KB31754_FD_96462 | JGI IMG/M metagenome (GOLD analysis project Ga0134128, IMG submission 96462) | Terrestrial soil microbial communities with excess Nitrogen fertilizer from Kellogg Biological Station, Michigan, USA - KB3-175-4 | ecosystem: Environmental > Terrestrial > Soil > Unclassified ... | reverse complement strand
GACCTGGCCGTCATCAAGATCGACACCAGCCAGCCGCTGCCTACCGTGAAGATGGGTAACAGCGAGCAGGTGCAGGTGGGCGACTGGGTTGAAGCCATCGGCAGCCCGTTCGCGCTCGCGCAGACCGTGACCGCGGGCATCATCTCAGCCAAGAACCGCACCATCGAGCCAGGCGCGCAAGGGCAGTTCCAGCACTTCATCCAGACCGACGCGGCCATCAATCCCGGCAACTCCGGCGGCCCGCTCCTCAACATGACCGGCGAAGTCATTGGCGTCAACACGGCAATCTACACCCAGAGCGCCGGATACCAGGGCATCGGCTTTGCCATGCCCGCCAATACGGTGGTTTCCATTTACAACGACTTGATTTCGCCCAGCCACAAGGTCGTGCGCGGGTCCATCGGCATCCAGTTCCGGCAGGGCCTGTCGGGCGCCGTCAACCGCGTTTATGGATTCAAAAACGGAGTCCTGGTCCAGCAGGTGCAGCCCAGCGGTCCAGCCGATAAGGCCGGCCTAAAGCCGGGCGACATCATTACCACCATCGACGGCCGGCAGATCAAGGACGGCGATGACCTGGTGAACGAGATCGCCAGCCGCCATCCGGGGTCGACCATCCGCCTGGGCTTCATGCGTGACGGGAAGCAACAGGATGCGACGGTCACCATCGGCGATCGCGACAAGGTGTTCGCCGAACTCAACAACCCACAGGGCAATCAGCAGCCGGAAGAGGGCGCCAATCCCGGTGAAAGCAAGCTTGGCATCGTGGTCCGCGACGCCTCGCCCGACGTGGTGAACAAGCTCAAGCACCCGGGCGTCATGATCCAGTCGGTCCGCACAGGCTCGTTCGCTGACCTGCAGGGCCTGGAGCCGGGATATGTGATTACCCGCATCAACAAGGAACCCACCGGCAACCGCGACCAGTTCAACGCGGTAGTCGGCAAACTCAAGAGCGGCGATGACGTGGTGTTCGAGGTGATGGACCCGCGGCATCCCGAATTGGGGATTAATTACATCGGCGGGACGCTGCAATAGCTGCAGCCTCTCGAATGCTCGCATCCAACAAAGTATGGGGTCGCCGGGGTGGCCCCATACATATTCCCAACTGGGTACTTTAGTGCGATTTCGGTTTTTCTTGTATTCCGGCGCGGAGGTTCCTATATACTGGCGGAACGAGAAGCGCCCGACAATCTCTATACTCCTCCCGGAGGTGCTCTCAGGATGATCTCCTACCGAGCAATCCTTACTCTCTCTCTTTCTGTCGTTCTCGTGGCCGCACCTGCGTTTGCAGCGGGCAAGCACCACTCGAGCCATACCGCCAAGGTTCACAAAACCTCGGCGCACACCCGCGGGAAGAGCCATAAGGCATCCCGTTCGCACCGCCTACATGGCCAGCAAGCCATTGATCCCGAGCGCGTTACAGAGATCCAGCAGGCGTTGGTGCGGGAACACTACCTGAGCCAGGAGCCGAACGGTGAGTGGGACTCGGCCACGCAGGCCGCCATGCAAAAGTTCCAGGCGGACCAGGGCTGGCAGACAAGGCTATTACCCGACTCGCGCGCCCTGGTGAAGCTCGGACTGGGCCCCGATTACTCGAGCGCAATCAACGCCAAGGACTCGTCCTTTGCGGCGCCCCCCTCGAGTCCGGCGACTTCGAGCAGTCTGCCTTCCGATCAGACCGCCGGATTTACCGCCGCATCCGGCGTAAACCGCTAACGCGACTCAAACTCCTCCTCCGTACCGCCGGTCTCCTGACCGGCAGTAGTGCGGGTGTCCTCACCCGCACATCAAAGCGGGCCCGACTTCACAACTTCCTGAAAACGGGGGCACTTGAGGCTCTGTAACAAGGCACGATTTCACAACTTGCTGAAAACACCCCCGCATGTCGCTTTGTAACAGGGCAACGACTTCAGTCGTGCGTCGAAGCAGTTCCGCAGAATGCCGCCTGTCTCGCCTTCCTCCAGGTCCTCAGGAGAGCTGTATCCGGCACCGACTGCAATCCATGTCCCATCAGGCTCGCCTCTCGCCGCCCGCCATCAGCACCAGCGACCGCTGCACAAACGGCGAGTAAACCAGCAGCGCCGTGCAGGCCAGCGCCACGCCGGAGCTGATGTGGTGCAGCAGCAGGATGGGCGAAAGCGACCAAAGAATGTCGGCGATCACAAGGAACCGCCACAATTTCAGGAACTTGCGTTCAAAGCCCGGCGCACGGAACAGTACCGCGAACAGCACGAACGCCCGCACCGGGATCAGGACGCCCGCGCTCACCACCAGCACCAGGTAAATCTCCGGCGCGTGCCGGATGGGAATGAGCAGACCCTCGATCTCGGGAAGGTTCGCCAGCGCGCCGATGTAAAACGCCAGGTACATGAGCTGAAAGAGGATAAGCAGCGTCCGAACCAGCCGATGTGACGCCTGCGGCAGCTCCTCGGGCGTCGTGAGAAGGTGAGCGACCGCGCTCGCTACAGGTTCCGCCGCCGGAACCAGACCGGCCGCCACATCGGCCGCCGGTCCCGCACCTTCAGCCACAGCCGCCACGGACCGCGGATCGCTCACCACCGGCGAAACCGGCGCGATGAATCGATAACCGCGCCGCGCCAGAGTCTCGACGAACCGCGGATTGGCCGCATTATCTCCCAAGGCCTCGCGGATGCGGTTCACCGCCGAGTTGACCCCGTGCTCATAATCGACAAACGTCCCATCGGGCCAGAGCCGCGCGCAGATCTCTTCCCGCGTCACAACTTCGCCTGGGCGTTCGAGCAGCATCATCAGCAATTGAAACGGCTGGGCATTCAGCCGCAATCGGATCCCCTGGCGGCGGAGTTCGCCGCTGCCGGCATCGGCCTCAAAGACGCCGAAGCGGTAGCCGCGCACCGGATTGCTGCCCATCGGGTTACTGCCCATCGGGTCACCGCGCGCTGGAACTTCATCAGGCATTTTGCACCAGTGTACTTGATGAAGAACCGCGCGCGGGAGTTCCAGAGCCGGTGAGGATTCCAAAGAACCCATGGCTGATCAATCACTTGGCCGGTGAGGAACATGTGCGGCCCGGTGAGGTTTTATGCATTGCTCCGGGCACGGGGTGTCGGGCATGATGCGGGCATGGCACGATCATTCCTCAGAATCTTAGGGGCTTCAATCATCGGCACCGCACTGTCGCTGTCGGGCATGGCGCTGGCCCGGGCCGACGCGCCTTCGAGCAGGGCGACCGTCGCCTTCGACGCCTATGTCCACAAGGTCGAGGCCCGCCTCGATCAACAGCACCAGTCGCCCTCCAACTTTCTGGCGCCCGAGGACCGGCAGCGCCTGCGCTCGGGTGAGGTGCTGATCGAAAAGCTGGTTCCTTCAGATCGGCCGGATTTGCCGGGCGCGATGCTGCATCACTGGCGCGGTACTGCCTTCGCGCCCCGGGCCACCGCGGCGGACTTCGAGCGAGTGATGCGCGACTTCAACTCGTACTCGCAAATCTATGCACCGCAAGTAATTCGGACGACGGTGAGCGCGCGCAACGATGATCGCTACGCAATCAGTATGCGGGTGCGCCAGAAGCACGTCCTCACGGTTGTGATGGACACCGCCTACGACGTCCAATTCGGCCGTCTCGACCCTCTCCACGGCTGGAGCGCCTCGCGCAGCACGGCCATTCACGAGATCGCGGACGCCGGCACGCCGAAGGAGCACGCGCTCAACGACGCCGACGGGCACGGATTTCTCTGGCGCCTGAACACCTACTGGAGCTACGAAGAGCGCGACGGCGGTCTCTACCTGCAGGTTGAGTCGGTATCGCTCACGCGCTCCATCCCAACCGGCCTCGGCTGGGCCGTCGGACCGTTTGTTGAATCAGTGCCGCGCGAATCCCTCGAATTCACACTGCGCAAAACCCGCGAGGCGCTGAAGCCAGGACCAGCCACACCAAGCGGAGGATCGCGATGAGTTCTCGATCTGTTGTCCAAATTGTGAATGCGTCGTCCGCTTCTGCGCCGAGGGTGAACCGATCGCTCACGGCGGCGGCGGAGAAGCGGCTGCTCGAATGGATGGCTCATTGCGCGCCGCAGTGGGTCACCTCCGACGGGCTGACTGCAGTGGGACTGGCAGCGCAGATCGCCGCAGGCGCGTGCTATGCTTTGGCGCGGTGGAACCGCTATGCACTGCTGGGCACATGCCTGTGCATCGCGCTGAACTGGCTCGGCGACAGCCTCGACGGCACGCTGGCGCGAGTTCGCCGGAGGCAGCGCCTCCGCTACGGCTTCTATGTAGATCACGTTGTCGACATCTTCGGGTCGGCGGCCCTCATGGGCGGTATGGCCCTGTCTGGCCTGGTGCACGCACCGGTAGCGCTTGCGATGTTGATCGCGTTCCTGCTGCTCTCCGGTGAGAGCTACCTGGCAACGCACACCCTGGGCTGTTTTGAAATGTCGCAGGCGTTCTTCGGGCCAACGGAGATCCGCATCCTGCTCGTCATTGGCAATCTCGCCCTGTTGCGCAGCCCGTATTCCCAGCTTTTTGGGCACACGTGGTTGCTGTTCGACGTTGGTGGAGCGATCGCCACGGCGGGCATGCTGGCAATGGCGCTCATCACCGCCGCCCGGCACACGGCGGAGCTGTATCGCCGGGAGCCGCTGCCATGAACATGCTGATTCGCTGGGGCAAGTTCAACGCAGTGGGCGCCATGGGCGTGGTGGTGCAGCTTGCAGCGCTGGCGGCCATCAACCGCCTGTGGCCAGGGCATTATCTTTGGGCGACCGCGGCGGCGATCGAGATCACGCTCGTACACAATTTCGTCTGGCACCTGCGCTGGACTTGGTGCGAACCGAGGGGGCGCGACCAGAGCGGGCGCGAACGGAGTTTGCGGGAACAGAGCGGCCGCGATAGCACCGCAGCCCAGTGCTGGCGCTTTCATTTGTCGAACGGGTTGGTGTCGATGCTGGGAAACCTGGCGTTGATGCGGCCGTTAGTGAAGGTCGTGCATTTGCCGGTACTCGGGGCCAACGCGATGGCAATCGTCGCCTGTTCCCTGCTCAATTTCTGCCTCGCGGATCTATGGGCGTTCGCCGTCAAAAGTAGCCCGCTGGACGCTTGAACAGCGAAGGGCCGCGCGCGGCAGCCCCTCGTCGTCCCTGCGTTAAGCCGCAGTCCAGTTAAGGCCGCAGCGGTGGAATCCCCTTCATCAGGAACAGGTCACGATCGCGCAGCGTATCGGGCCCCGAGGTGACGGTGGTGTTGAGGTGAATGAGCGGGAAGCCCTGCTCGTTGTATTTGGGCCACTTGGGTACGCCCGGACCGTTGGGATCGCCGTTCTTCGCGAAGTTGGTCCAATACGTCATCATCTGGTCGCTCAGCTTGCGGTCTTCGGGACGCACGTTCCAGCCCGGGCGCGTATCGAGCGTGCCGAACACGTACTCGATGTCGTCGGAGTGGAACGCGAAGGTTCCGGGGTGGAACTTGCTTGGCGTGGCCGCCAGCTCGAAGTGATAGCGATAGACGGGCGCGCCGCCGGTGTTGCGATGGGCCTCGAGCCACTTCCAGGTGCCGAAGGCGATGAACTGCTCGCTGCCGTAATCGATGGCGGAGCGCAGCGCCTGCGCGTCGGTGTCGCCGGGATAGAGCTTGAGGAACTCCGCGGCGCGATCTCCGAAGTTCTTTTCGGCCATTGCCTTCCACTGCGCCACTGTCATGCCGCGCATGGCAAAGAAGCTGCCCTCGTCGGCGTTCCATCCGGCGAGCAGCGGCACGTGGGCCTGCATGGCAAGGGCATAGGTTTCAGGCACCGGCTCAGTGAGGACCTTTCCATCCACATCGGGCGGGAATCCGACACCTGGCTTTTTGGCCGCGTCCAGGATGGTCTGGGTGGGAAGCGCGCGCAGATCGGCAAGCGAAGTAACACCGAGCTTGCTCACGAACACATCGTCGGTCTTGACCCGGTCGGCCACTGCCTGCCCGCCCAGGCTCAGCGCGCTGGAAAATGCCGCGCCGCTCTCGCCAATCGCCTTCTGAAAGAGCCCCTGCGCCATCGGGGACGCCATAAGCGTACTGACTGCGAACGATCCTGCGCTTTCGCCAAAGATCGTTACGTTGTTCGGATCGCCGCCGAATCCGGCGATGTTGTCCTTGACCCAATGGAGCGCGGCGATCATGTCCATCATGCCGTAGTTTCCGGCGGCGCCGTCGCCCTCCTTCATCAGGTCGGTGGTGGCGAGGAACCCGAACACGCCCAGGCGATAGTTGATGGTGACCAGCACCACGCCCTTCAGCGGAAGAAAATCGCCATTGTGGCGCGGCTCGTTGCTGCCGCCGCCCGAGTATCCGCCTCCGTGGATCCAGAACATGACCGGCAGCTTCTTGTTGCCGGCGGCGTTGGCAGGCGCATAGACGTTCAGGAAAAGACAATCCTCGCTGCTGCCGTTGTCCTGGAACACCATGTCCTGAAAGACCGGGTTCTGTGCGCAGTGGGCGCCATATTTGGTCGCGTCCCGTTCGCCGTCCCATTTCGCAGCCGGTTGCGGAGCTTTCCAGCGCAGGTCGCCTACGGGCGGAGCGGCATACGGAATGCCAAGCCACGCGCGGACTTTGGCGTCGTTGATTGTCTTCCCATGTACGGGGCCTTCCTGGGTCGTGACGGTGAGCGGATCGGCCGCCGAGGCTTGCGTAGCTACGCCGATAAGCGCCACAGCAGACAGCACACACGCCGCCTTCCAAGCAAAATGGATCATGAAATTCCTCCGAGTGATAACGATAAAGGGACGATCTGGACGGCGTACAGGTTTCAGCACCATCGCAGACGACAAGGCAGTTATAACCCTGGGGATTCATTCGGCGGAATTTCCGCGTGCCCGTCGCGGTGATTCCGTGGCATAATGGCGCGGGCCAAAACCACCATGGTTCCTGCGTGGGCAGCCCAGTCTGGATTTGTTGCCGGCTCGTGCAAGGCACCTCCCGGCGTCCAGCACTCCTTCCCACGCGATCGCGCAACGCAGCGGCCGGTCAAGGTTTCTTCCTATCCGGCCGATGAAGAAGGCAGAGATTGATCTCCCGGAAAATTCCGGCATCCCGGAGAAAGAATCGACGTCTAACGGAAATAGAAGCGGAACCGCCTGTTGCGGGCTCCGTACCGATATTGAGCCGCAATCCATGCCCCTCGTTCGGTGAGGCGGAGAAAGGCAGGCGCACGATGCAATCCCTCCCTCGAGCCGCATCCAGTCCGCAAAATGAGTCGCAACCCCAGACCGTTCGCCTCCGCCCCGCGATGGAAGAGACGGTGTACCGGATGGTGACGGTCGGCGCAATCCTGCTGGTGCTCGGCAGCCTTTGGGTGTTCTGACCCGCCACTGGCAATCCCCTATCTAATATCGCTTCCCGAGACGCAGACTCGCGTCATCGTGCGCCTGCGCGTTGCAGCCTTCGGGTGGCGTCCCTTTGATACCAAATTCCGACGAAACGATACACTGTCGAGGCCCGGCTCTGCGATAATGGGCTGCTTCGCCGGGACGCCTTCCACGTTCGGACTCGCTTCCCCGTCTTATCTCCAGAGATCGTTCCATCCAGCATCATCCAGGAAGGTGTGAATTGAAGGCTTCCGCGCCCCCTGTCGTCACTGCGCTCACTGCGTTGTTCTCCATCGGGTTCGGCCTGAACATCGCCCGCGCCCAAGGCCCCTCCACCGAGCAGCCCGACAAATACACGTGGCTCGAAGACATTCACGGCGCGCGCTCGATGGCCTGGGTGAAGGAGCACGACGAGCGTACGGCGGCCGTGCTCGAAAAGGATGCCAATTTTGCGCCGCTTGATGCAGAGGCGCTCAAGGTGCTGGAGTCGCCCGAACGGCTCCCGGTGCCGCAGCTTCGCGACGGCGTGATCTACAACATGTGGCGCGACGCGAACCATGTGCGCGGCATTCTGCGGCGGACCACGCTCGAAGATTATCTGGCGGCCGATCCCAAATGGGAGACGGTGCTTGACTACGATGCGCTGGCGAAGGCAGATAAGCAGAGTTGGGTGGCGCACGGGTTGGACTGCCTGCACCCCGACGACACGCTGTGCCTGGCAGCGCTATCGGCCGGCGGCGAGGATGCGGCGACGTTTCGCGAGTTCGATCTGATGTCCGGCAAGTTCGTCGAAGGCGGGTTCGTGCTTCCGCGCGGCAAGCAGGATGTGGCCTGGATGGATAAGGACACCCTGCTTATTTCGCGCGACTGGGGTGCGGGCACCATGAGCCAGGCCGGTTATCCCATTACCGTGCGCGCATGGAAACGCGGCGAGCCACTGGAGAGCGCCAGGGAAATCTTCCGCGGCGGTGTAACGGATAACGGCTACGGCGATCACGCCGAGGCCCTGGCGGACGGTCAGGGGAACCATGCGGTGGTGATCGTGCGCAATCTCACCACGTTTACACGCGAACACTATTTGCTGGTTGAAGGCGCGCCGAAGAAACTGGCTCTGCCTGTCAAGGTTGAGCTTGAGGGCATGCTCGACGGGCAGTTGATCTTCTCGCTCGACGAGAACTGGGCGCCTTCAGGCGGTAAGGAAATGGTGCAGGGAACGGTCGTTGCCGTTCCTCTGCAGGCGGCGATGCAGGATCAGATGCATCTGAAGCCCGCTGTGATTTTTGCTCCATCTAGCGATGAGTTTGAGCAGCAGATCGCCATTACGAAGAATCGGCTGCTCATGACCACGCTCAAGCACGTGCAGGGGCGTGCGTACATTTACACGCGCGGCAACGACGGAAACTGGACTGCCACGAGGCTGGAGCTGCCCGCAAACCAGACGGTGAACATTGCCGCGGTGAGCCGCACAGACGATCACTTCTTCATCGGCCTGACGGGGTTTCTGAATCCGCCGGCGCTGATGCTTGGCGACGCCTCCGATGGCTCGCTGAAAGAAGCCAAGGCGCAGAAACCTTTGTTCGACGCGAACGGGCTGACGGTGGATCAGCTCGAAGCGACCTCAAAGGATGGAACGAAGGTTCCCTATTTCGTGGTGCATCGCAAGGACATGAAGTACGACGGCAACAATCCGACGCTGCTGACGGCATACGGCGGATTTCAAGTTTCGGAGACGCCGAACTACTCGGCCCCGACAGGCAAGCTGTGGCTGGAGCGCGGCGGCGTGTACGTACTGGCGAACATCCGTGGCGGCGGCGAGTTCGGCCCCGCATGGCACGAGGCCGGCCTCAAAACCCACCGCCAGCGCATCTACGACGATTTCTACGCGGTGGCGAAGGATCTTGAGACGCGCAAGATCACGTCGAAACGGCGGCTAGGGATCGTGGGCGGTTCCAATGGCGGCCTGCTCATGGGCGTGGAATTCACCGAGCATCCGGAGGCATGGCAGGCTGTCGTCATCCAGGTGCCGCTGCTGGACATGCTGGCGTTCGAGCACTTGTCCGCCGGCGCGTCGTGGGTGGGCGAATACGGATCGGTGTCGGTGCCGGCGGAACGCAAGTTCCTGGCATCCATTTCGCCGTATAACCAGTTGCGGCCGGGGGTGAAATATCCCGAGCCGCTGATCTTCACCACCACCAAGGACGATCGCGTCGGCCCCGTCCACGCGCGTAAGTTTGCCGCGCGCATGGAAGAATTTCACGAGCCGTTTTTCTATGACGAGATCACCGAAGGCGGCCACGGCGCCGGCGCCGACAACAAGCAGGAGGCGCGCACGCGGGCGGAGATGTACACGTATTTGATGATGAAGCTGATGGATTGAGAGCGACTGTAAGCGCGGTAGAGAAACAGGTCCTTCGTCTCCGCGCTCCTCACGATGACAAGTTTTTCCGAGGATAAGCGGCCACGGGTGCAATGAGGCCGAGACATTAGACTTGTTGGCGATGAGAAAACTTCTCCTTGAAATGCTCAAAGGATTCCTGATGATTTCTGTGCCCAAGGCGCTTGTGTTGACGCTGTGTCTCTCGCTCCTTCCCTTCCCTGTTGCCGCACAAACAGGCGCGCAGGCCGCTGCGTCGGCGCAACCTTCGCAGTTAGAGAAGGTTCTCGGCTATTCGGACTTCGGCCGGCAGGCGCAGGTGGAGGCGAAGTTTCTCGCCGTCCCGGACGCGAAGCTGGCGGGCGAGGAGCTGAAGACGCTGACGGCCGAGCCCCATATTGCCGGGTCGCCGGAAGACCACAAGACCGCGGAGTTTGTGGCGGAGAAGTTTCGCGCGGCGGGGCTGGAGACGGAGATTGTGCCTTATCGCGTGCTGATGAATTATCCCAAGCAGGTGAAGGTGGAGGCGTTCGACCCCGACGGCAAGCCGCTGATGGTGGGCCCGCAGAAGGAAGAGGTGCCGGGCGATCCGTATGAGGACAGCACGCGCATCGTGATGCCCTTCAACGGCTCTTCTGGGTCGGGCGATGTGACCGGCGAAGTGGTCTACGCGAATTACGGCAGGCTCGAAGACTTCGACGAGTTGGCGAAGCAGCACGTCGACCTGCGCGGCAAAATCGTCATCTGCCGGTATGGGGCGAACTTCCGCGGAGTGAAGGTGTACATCGCAGAGAAGCGCGGAGCCGCCGGAGTGCTGATCTACAGCGATCCGCAGGATGACGGGTATTACAAGGGCGATACGTATCCCGACGGGCCGTGGCGGCCGGCGAGCGGCGTGCAGCGCGGCAGCGTGCAGTACCTGTTCAAGTATCCGGGCGATCCTGAGACGCCGGGAGTGGCTTCGACTCCGGACCTGCCCGATGCGCAGCGTGTGAGCCCCGATGGGAACCAGCCGCACATTGTTTCGATCCCGATCAGCTATCACGATGCGGAGCCGATTCTGAAAGCGCTGAAAGGGCCGAGCGTTCCCCAGACATGGCAGGGTGCGCTGCCGTTTCGTTATCACGTGGGTCCGGGCGGAGTGAAGGTGCACCTGGTTTCAAAGCAGGACTATCAGCGGCGCACGATCTGGGACGTGGTTGGCAAGGTTCGCGGCACGGAGTTTCCCGACGACTGGGTGGTCGTGGGCAATCATCGCGACGCGTGGGTGTTCGGGGCAGTGGATCCGAACAGCGGAACGGCTTCAATGCTGGAAGCGGTGCACGGAGTGGGCGCGCTGCTCAAGAGCGGGTGGCGGCCGAAGCGGACGCTGGTCTTCGGCAGCTGGGACGCGGAAGAAGAAGGGCTGATTGGATCCACCGAGTGGGTGGAGCAGCACGAACAGGCGCTGGAAAAGGCCGTGGCTTACTTCAACGTGGACGTGGCGGTGAGCGGGCCGAATTTCTCCGCGTCAGCGGTGCCGAGCCTGAAGCAGTTTATCCGGCAGGTGGCGCAGGCGGTGCCCAGCCCGAAGCCGAACCAGAGTGTCTACGACATCTGGAAGGCTGGGCGGAGCGAGGCGAACGAGCATCCGCCGACGAATGCGCCGCCGCAGGCCGATGTGCAGGTGGGCGATCTGGGATCGGGGTCGGACTTCACGCCGTTTTTGCAGCATGTGGGCGTGCCATCGACAGATATCGGGTCAGGAGGGCCGTACGGGGTTTATCACTCGGTTTTCGATAACTATGCGTGGTTCACAATGAATGCCGATCCGGATTTTGTGTACCTGCAGGAGATGGCGCGGGTGCTTGGCGTGGAGGCGATCCGGATGGCGGACACGGACGTGTTGCCGTATGACTACGCGACGTATGCGAAGGATATTACGGCGTACCTGGAATCGGCGAAACGGAAGGCGGCAGAAGACAAGCTCGAGGGCCTGGACTTTGCGCCGGCACTGGCGGCGGCCGGTCGGTTTGCAGCCGCGGCAGAGAAGGCGCGCGGGGTGGAAGAGCATCCGGGTGGCGATGTGGCGAAGCTGAACGCGGGGCTGCGGCAGACTGAGGAAGACCTCACGACGCGCGCGGGATTGCCGAATCGGCCGTGGTACAAGCACATGATCTACGCGCCAGGCGAGTACACCGGTTATGACGCAGTCGTGATTCCGGGCGTCAACGAGGCGATTTCCGCAAAGGATGCCAAGAGGGCAGAGCAGCAATTGGGAGTGCTGACAGAGTGCCTGCAGAAGGCGGCGAAAACGCTCGGGGCGTTATAGACCGGGGTCAAGACACACGTATCGTATGGTGCGAACGCTGCAACATTGACTCGCCACGGCGTTTGCGGTATGTTGCTGGGTCAACATTTATTTTCATTCTGTAAACGGCCAAAAATTGTTTATGTAGTTGATTATTATGGGCCTTAATTGGTATTTGCGCCTACCCTGATGCGTGGAGCAGAAAAAAAAGAGGGGGAGGGGGGTGGGGGTCGACATTTTTCCTCTTGGAGGTGGAAACTTTCCCGATTTCCGTCCTGATTCCCCGGTCCGTGACCGATTGCCTGCTTTACGAAAATGCTCGGCGGAGACGACTCCGTCGGGCATGCTTTTGTACCTGTAGATAAGCATGGCACATTTGGAGTGAAAACCGGAACGGTCTGCCAAGTATATCTTCTGTTTTGTTTCAGTGGCTTACGGTGGTTTTCCACATGGGAGGGGGTTGACAAGCGTTTTGGGAAGCACCGGGAGCAGTGCAAATGGAGGGGAGAACAGCGCGGCCTTCTCCCTCGACACGCTCAGGGTCAGAATGACAAGGTGTGGGGTTGGGGTGCGAACAACGGGTCCTTCGATGGGCTCAGGATGACAAGATCTTTGGTATCCGCGCTCAGAAGGACGGGGATACCACGTTGGCGGCATGGAAGGTGACCCGATCAGGGCATGGCTTTGGTCGTTTGATGCATTGTTTTCTGCTGGTTGCGGGTTAGAGTGGGAACATAATTCACGCAGCAGTTGAGAGGTATCCGGGGGGATTGGAGAACACAATCCGAGGGGAGCGCTGCGGTTGTTTGTGCCTGAAGGAGCCAGAGGGACCATGCACGACTTTTTTATCGGATTGGCATTTATCGGTATGGTGATTAGTCCCGCCGTGGTGGCCACATTTTCCCGAGTCGGGATGGAAGATGACGAAGCTTAAGAATACCGGAGATCGTTTCCCATTCGAGAGGGCCCATTGAAATGAGCGATCTGCTGATTGGACTGGTATTTGTGGCGATGCTGCTGTCGCCGGCAATTGTGGCGCGCTTCAATCGACACGAAGACGAAGAATAGAGCCCGGCGCAATGCCGGGCTTTTTTGCGTTTCCGATTCCTTCCTTTCCGGCCTCCGATTCCTTCTGAAAAGAGGCGAATCGATTCCCTGCCCGGAGAAACTTCCTCTTTTTGCGGTCCGGCGTCGGCTCAACTGCAGTGATTTGAATCACTGCCGGAGTGTTGACCCGAGTACCGGGCGCTCGTATCGTAAGAGGTAGAAGGCATTCATGACATCCTCTTCAAAGAATCTGCGGATCGGTATTGCAGTAGCGATCATCCTGGGGACAATCGCGTGGCTGGCGAGTACCGGCTACAACCAGAGCAAGAGCTATTACGTCACCATCGCTGAACTGCACAAGATGGGCGATAAGGCGTACACGAGCAATCTGCGCGTGCAAGGGTTTGTGAAGCCAGGGTCGATTGAGCAGAATGGGACCCACGTGACGTTTGTGCTGGACGAGTTCGAGAGCCACTCGCCGAAGGCGGGGACGGGCAAGTTGCTGCAGGTGAACTACAAGGGATCAGAGCCGCCGCCAGATACATTCAAGGACGATGCACAGGCGCTGGCTGTGGGGACCTTCGGGCGGGACGGGGTGTTCCACGCCAACGAACTGCAGGCCAAGTGCGCCAGCAAATATGGTCCGCAGCAGCCGGGTCAGCCGGCGATGACGCCGAACAAGACGGCCTCGACGCAGGCCGCGCCCCGGACGACTGCGGCGGCAGCGACGCCTGCGCCGGTTTCGGCGAACTGACGGCATGAACGGCCCAGCAAGCGCGGGACCGTGCGCCCGAGTCGACAATGTATCCAAATTATTCGGCACCTTTGCGGCGCTGCGCGGCGTGAGCGTGGAGCTGGAACCGGGCAAGTGCTACGTGCTGGTGGGCGAGAACGGCGCGGGCAAGTCGACGCTGCTGCGCATTCTGGCGGGACTGCTGCGACCGAGCTTCGGAACCGTGAAGCTGTTCGGCGGGGAGGAACCGCAGGAGGCCCGGGACCGGATCGGCTACATGAGCCATGCGCCCATGCTCTATGACGAGCTGACCGGGCAGGAGAACCTGCGCTACTTTGCGAGGCTTTACCCGGGGCGGCAGTGCCTTGAGCCGGCGGAGGTGCTGCGGCAGGTGGGGCTCGATCCGGATCTGACGCGCACGCTGGGACAGTATTCGCAGGGCATGCGACAGAGGACTTCCCTTGCCCGCGTGCTGCTGTCGATGCCGGAGCTGCTGCTGCTGGACGAACCGTTTTCGAATATGGATGTGGAGTCGGCGACGCAGATGGTGCGGCTGCTGGCGCAGTTTCGCCATGGCAGCCGGACGATTGTGATTACGACGCACCAGCGGGAGCTTGCGGCGCCGATTGCGGATTATGTGCTGGCGCTGAGGGCGGGGCGCGTGGCTGCGTTCGAAGCGGGGAGTCCGCGGCTATGAAGACCAACGGCGCGCGCTTTCTTGAGAGCCTGGGGATCGAGTTCGAGTTGCGCGAGTACGAGGTGGACCCGGAGGACCTGTCGGCAATCACCGTGGCGAAGAAGATCGGGATGCCGCCGGAACAGGTGTTCAAGACGCTGCTGACCACAGATGGGCAGAAGTCGCATGTGTTTGCGGTGATTCCCGGAGACGCCGAGCTTGATTTCAAAAAGCTGGCGCGGGCCGCGGGGATGCGGCGTGCGGAGATGGCTCCGCTGAAGGACGTGCAGCCGTTGACGGGATATATTCGCGGCGGCGTGACGGTGTTCGGCGCAAAGAAGGCGTACCCGGTGTATGTGGACGAGACGCTGATTCTGTTCGACAAGATAAGTGTGTCAGCGGGAACGCGCGGGACGCAGTTGATACTGGCGCCGGAGGATTATCTGCGCGGGGTGGAAGCGCTGGGCGAGCCGGTAACGACGACGGACTTGACCAAGGGGCAGGGGGAGACGGCGCATGCTTGAGTTCAAACCGGTCGTGCCTCAGCGGCTCAAGCTCGTATCTTCTCAGGGCGCCGCAGGGGCTAAAGCCCGAGTCCTTCTCCTAAGCACCTTCGCGGCACGACTGAAGTCGTGCCCTGTTACAGAGCTCGCCGATCAAAACCGCGTGGCGAAGGGACATCCATAATGCCGGCGCTCTGGACGCATATTGCGAAAGACCTGCGGATCGAGTGGCGATCGCTCGATGCGATTATCTCGATGCTGTTCTTTTCCGGGCTGGTGGTGGTGCTGTTTTCGATCGCATTCGATCCGCGGGGAGAATTTGCGCAGCACATTGCCGGGGGCGTGCTGTGCGTGGCGACGATGTTTGCGAGCGTGAGCGCGCTGAACCAGGCATGGTCGCGGGAGATCCGGCACAACGTGATGGACGCGCAGCGGATGGTGCCGTCGCCGGGATCGGAGCTTTACCTGGCGAAGGTGCTGGTGAATTTTCTGTTCGTGAGTATCGTGCAGATCATCCTGGCGCCGTTCTTTTTTATTTTTTATAACCTGCACGTGGCGGGGCAGGGATGGCTGCTGGCGCTGGTGTTGCCGCTGGGCACGTGGGCGCTGGTGAGCAACGGAATCTTCTTTGCCGCGCTGGCGATGACGAGCCGCAACCGCGAGCTGTTGTTGTCGCTGATTCTCTTTCCTATCTTCATTCCGGCGCTGCTGGCAATGGTGTTGGCGACCGGGGCTATCCTGACGGGCGAGAGCGACCCGGGGTTATGGATCAAGCTGCTGATAGGTTACGACGTGATCTTCACGACGGTAAGCTGGCTCCTTTTCGACACCATCTTTCACTCCGAATAGCCGTATGTTGGTATCGTCCGCGATACCAAGAAACGCGCGCAATCGCGCGACGCGCATAACGGCTAGGAAACCCTGTCAGAGTTTCTGCTATCTAAAGCCCTTGAGGCGTTACACAATGCGCCTGCCGGCACGTTGCATGGAAGCAATGGCAAGCGGCAGGCGGATGAGACGCCGGGGCCCGTTCGAGATGGTTAGCGGCGACCCCGTTTCCAGCACCGCGCAACGGCCATTACCGGCCTGAAGCGCAGGGAATATGGAGAGGGGGCGAGGAACTTTGTATATATATCCCTCGCATTATCGCCTGCTGGCGGCCTGGTTATTCATGATTGGCCGCTCGCTCGGTTGACTTATTGCTTATTCATTGACCAGCCCTCTGACTTAGATCCGAGAGTTACTCGGTATGGGAATGCTCGCACCGTAAACGCCTGTTGGAAAGCATACCGCAGGCGAGTACGACATTGCCATTGAGTACGAGCTCGGAGCTAGACGCGCCCAAAGATAAGTAAAGTGTAGCGAGGCGGCGTCTATGCAGGATGAAAGTCTCGATGTTTGCAGTTAAACCGATAGCTATATTGTCATTCGCATTTCTGATTTCCCCGGTGATCGCGCAACAAGCGCCAAAGCCGAGAGTCGTTCACTTCACAATCGTGGATGAGACAGGCGCCCCGGTTCCCGATGCGAATCTCACGATCCGAGTGCAGGGGATGAACGAAGTGCGGCTTGCGGCAGACGACAACGGTCGAGCGATCTGTTTCCTGCGCGCCGGCTCGCCGTATCACATTCACTCGGAAAAGGCAGGATTCTTTCAAAGCGATCAAGATGAAAGCGATTCCACGACGACGGACGTGCGGATCGTTTTGTCACACGCGCAGATGGTGGTTCAGAGCGTGGATGTGAAGGCCTCGACGGAAGGAATCGATCCCCAGGAACTAGCCGACACAACGTCGATGGAAGTGAAGGACCTGACCAATATTCCCTACCCTGCGGACCGGGATATCCGGCAGTTGCTGCAGTATTTTCCGGGGACCGTGGCGGACCGCGGCGGGAAGATACATGTGGCGGGATCGGATTCAGGATCTGTGCTGGATATGCTGGATGGGTTCGACATTCGCTCGCCTTACGACGGCCAGTTATCGATGCGATTCAGCGCGGATGCGGTGCACTCGATCGCCAAGCAGTCCACGCGCTACCCGGTGGAGTATGGGCGCAACACCGGCGGGGTGATTGCGTTTCGAACCGGGATGGGCGACGACAAGATCCGCTTCAATGTCACGGACTTTATTCCGCAGTTCGAGGAGCAAGATGGGCTGCGATTCGAGAATTTCGTGCCGCGCGTGACGCTAAGCGGGCCTATCCGGCGCAACCAGGCATGGTTTTTCGATGGGCTTGAGACGGAGTTGAACATCGACTTTGTGCCGCAATTGCCGAAAGGGGCGCAGAACAACTTTACGACGCGGGGTAGCAACCTGCTGCGGACACAGTGGAATCCGAGCCCGGACACGATTGTGACGACGGGGCTGCTGTTCAACGATTTTCACTCGCCATACAGCGGCCTGACACCGAACACGCCGCAGGAGAGCACGCAGACGGTAAACACGATCGCGTGGTTTCCATACACGCGGCTGCAACACAGGTTTGGAGGAGCCCTTCTCGATACCGGCTTCGGAGCGGTTCGGTTCAACTCCGGATCGCGACCGCACGCAGGGGATCCGTTTGCACTCGAATTCGGGCGAAGTTCAGGAGCTTACTTTGAGGCGGATCACAACCAAAGCCAGAGCGTGCAGAGCAACGCCGTTTACTACTTTCAGCCGCGCCTCTGGCTGGGCGTCCACGATCTGAAGGCGGGACTGGATCTGGACCAAACGCGCTATACGCAAGCCACGCAACGCGACCCGGTACAGTACCTGGCGGCGAACGGCACACTGATACGGCGCAGCACGTTTCCCACGATGCCGGCGTTTACGCGGCACAACCTGGCGGCAGGCGTTTTCTTCGAGGATCACTGGACGACGGGGAACCGATGGCTGTTTGAGCCGGGAGTGCGCTTCGATTGGAATGAGGTGACGCGGCAGCCCACGCTTTCGCCGCGCGTATCGCTGGCGTGGATCCCAGGCCGTGCGAAGGACAGCACGAAGATTGCCGCGGGGATTGGGATTTATTACGAACACACGCAACTCGATTACTTAGCGCGGTCGCTGTATGGAACGCGGTATGACACGTATTATGCGGACGACGGAACGACTCCGCTGGGTCCGCCAATGGTCACGTCATTCGCCTATGACCAAAAAAAACTGAAGCAGCCCTACGCAATCAACTGGAGCCTGGGCCTCGAACAGCAGCTACCGGGTCACGTGTATCTGAAAGTGAATTTCATTCACAAGAGTATCCTGCACGAGTTTACGTACCTGGATATGAGCGGATCGACGACGGCGAGCGGAAGCTATGTGCTGACGAACAATCGCACGGATCGCGTTGTGGAGGTCGACATCCAGGCGCGACATACGTTCGCCGGCGGGTACACCTTGTTTGGCGCATACACGCATTCGTCAGCGCGAACCAACGCGGCGATCGACTACACGCCTGGCCTTTCAAACTGGGGCCCGCAGCAGAGCGGGCCGTTACCGTGGGACACACCGAACCGGGTGATTTCATGGGGCTGGCTGCCGCTGCCACTCATGCGCAACGGCTTGCAGTTTGTTTATTCGCTGAACTGGCGAACGGGATTTCCGTTCACGGCGCTGAACAACAACCAGCAAGTGATCGGGGCGGCCGATGGGTTCCGCTACCCGAATTACATGGCGTTCGATCCTGGGGTGGAATGGAAGCTCCACGTTCATGGATATCATTTGGCGATGCGGACGGTGGTTGAAAATGCGACCAATGCAGCGGACCCGTTCTTTGTGAACCCATATGTGGATTCGCCGAATTTCGATCATTTTTACAATTCTCCAGGACGGGCGTTCACCGTGAGGCTGCGCCTCCTGGATACCAAGCACCATAGCGGCCTGTTCCACTGATATCGCGGCAGAGAAGGACAAAGGCCGGATCCGATGGATCCGGCCTT
>Ga0134128_10003625_pt1 | contig 18856 bp, 20 predicted proteins | sample KB31754_FD_96462 | JGI IMG/M metagenome (GOLD analysis project Ga0134128, IMG submission 96462) | Terrestrial soil microbial communities with excess Nitrogen fertilizer from Kellogg Biological Station, Michigan, USA - KB3-175-4 | ecosystem: Environmental > Terrestrial > Soil > Unclassified ... | reverse complement strand
GGAATGACAGTTATAGCACGCCCTTTGCAGGACCGATTTCACGTCCGGCGGCGCCACCAGATCGCCCGTCACAGGCGGATTATCGATCGCCGGCCGCACAAATTGAATCCCGACAAAAACGATCAAAGCAATTAGCAGCATAACACGGGTCGCCTTCCAGAAGGTTGGTCGCATGAGACTTTGTTTTGAAGTAGACAAATCATTCGTCGGCGGCCAGGCTCACCGTTTCATCACCTCCGGGTTGAACACACTCGGCGGCCGTCCCGCCTGCGGTCCAAGCCCCAGCGCGGCGATAAGGTTATCCGCCGCCAAAGCGGCCAGCCCATGCTGTGCCTCGGCCGTCCCCCCGGCAATATGCGGGGTCAGCACCACATTCGCCAGCCCCATCAAACCCGGATGGATCACCGGCTCGCCCTCGAAGACATCGAGCCCCGCGCCCGCCAGCCGCTTCTCCTGTAGGGCCAGCGCCAGCGCTTCCTCGTCGATGAGCCCACCCCGCGCGATATTGAACAACATCGCGGAAGGCCGCATCAACGCCAGTTCCGCCGCGCCGATCAAATGATAGTTCTCCGGCGTCATCGGCATACCCAGCAGCACAAAATCGGCCTCGCGCAACAGCGCCTCCCTGGTCCGAAAGACGGCCCGGCACTCCGCTTCAACCGAAGGCTCCAACCGTCGCCGGTTATGATACAACACCGTCATCCGGAAACCTATAACCCGCCGCGCGACCGCCCGGCCGATCCCGCCCATGCCGATAATACCGAGCGTCTTATCACACAGGTTGGCGCCGAAATACCGGCTCCCCGCCTGTCCTTTCCATTGCCCCTGCTCGACCCAATGCGCCGCCTCCACGATCCGCCGGGCCGTAGCTATCATCAACCCCAAGGTGAAATCGGCAACCGTCTCGTCGGCCGGGCCGGGTGAGTTGGTACCGATGATCCTGGCGGTGGTTAAAGCCGCCACATCGACATTGTTATAGCCCGCAGCGGAGACACAGATCGCCTTCAGTTCCGGCAGGCCCTGTACCACCTGCGCATCGATCTTCTCGCCACCCGCTACGATCGCACCGCTCATCCCGCGCAACGCCTCATGCAATTCGACCGAATTGTAGCGCGGACCTTCGTTGATGGTAACATCGAAATATTCCCTGAGCCTATCGACGACGTCGGGGAAAAGCGGTCGCGTGATGAGTATCTTTTGCTTCATACCGTTAAAGGTATGCTAAAGCCGGAAAAATGTATTAGCATTTCATTAGTAAACGCGGAAACCCTATGCCCGTCTATACTATAGCATAGAATATTTATTAAAAAAAACTTTGGTTATGAAATACTTAATAGCCGCTATTTTATTGATCGCTGTCGTAGCGAACGGTCTCACCGGTTACCACCTGTTCCGCGCCAGCGAATTCGATCTTTCGCATGTGCTCATCCTGGCAAGCTATGCCTGTATCGTAGGAACCATCTATTTCCTAACGGTCTACAAACAACGGCGCATCGGTTAGGATAGAACTCGACGATTCCAACGAAAAGCAAAAAGCGCGGGCCCAGGGTCCGCGCTTTGTTTTTTGCCCTAATTGGCTTACTTTGTACCACCCAACCTGTCGCTTAATATCCCGTTTAGTTTATGAAAAGTTCCATTTTTCGGTGGTTCAGGGACACGTCTATTGCCAAAAAGCTCTATTTCACAGTTGGGATCATGGCGCTACTCATCGCTATAGAGCTCTTCGTCTTGTTTTTTTCTATCCATACCCTATCTTCTGTCCGCGCCTATGTAGGCGGCGAAGGTCTATGGTCCAAGGCGGAAAAGGACGGCATGTACCAGCTGCTGAAATATGCCCGTACACACGATGAGGCGGACTACACCAAATTCGAAGGCTTCATGAAGGTCAACATGGGCGACCACAAAGCGCGGATCGAATTGAGTAAACCCGATCCCGATTTCAACATCGCCCGTGAGGGATTCATCGAAGGCCGCAACAGCCCAAAGGATGTAGACGGCATGATTTCGCTGTTCCGTCGTTTTCACGGCAACGCCTATATCTATCGGGCCATCGTGGCCTGGACCAAAGCCGATGAGGTCCTCACGAATTTAAGAGACATCGGTGAACTGCTGCACAAAGAGATCACGGCCATTCCTTTTTCGCAGGATCGTGTAACCGTCCTGCTCGACGAGATCGATCCGTTGAACGACCGGCTTACTCCCCTCGAAGACGAATTTTCTTTTTCCCTCGGCGACGGCTCGCGCTGGCTGGAAGGTGTCGTACTCCGGCTGCTTTTCATCGTCGCGTTTACCGTCGAATGTACGGGACTCATCCTCGCCATCACCGTTAGCCGCGGTATCCAAAAGGGCCTCAAAGAAATCCTTCTCTCCGCCCAGGCCGTGGGAGGCGGCAACTTTAGCCGCAAGGCCCGTGCTTATTCCGCCGACGAGATCGGCATCCTGGCCAACAATTTCAACTCCATGTCGGCAAAACTGGAACGGCTCGAAAAAGAGAATCGGGAAGTCAATAACTCGCTCGAAAAAAAGGTCCGGCAACGCACCAGCGAGATGGAGAGCAAGAATAAAGAGCTGGAGCAATTCGCGTACGTCGCCTCCCACGATCTGCAGGAACCGTTGCGCACCATCTCGGGTTTTGTAGAGTTGCTCCAAAAGGAGTATCGTGAAAAGCTCAAAGGTAACGGGGAGATCTACCTGAACTATCTCTCTCAGGCTTCGGACAGGATGAAGACCCTCATCAAAGACCTCCTCGACTATTCCCGCATCGGCCGCGAGAAAGCTGCGATGCCCGTCGACTGCGACGAACTCCTGGAAGAGGTCGTCATGGACCTCGGCAAGATCATCCGCGAAAGCCAGGCAGCCATCCGTTTCGCCGACCTGCCCGTCCTCTACGCTTATCCCACCGAGTTAAAGCTGTTGTTCCAGAACCTGATCGCAAACGCCATCAAATTCCGCCACCCACAGCGGACGCCGGTGATAAACATCATTGCACAACCCCAAAACAACTATTGGCAATTCACGGTAAGCGACAATGGCATCGGCATCGAAAAACAAAATCTCGACCGCATCTTCATCATCTTTCAGCGACTGCATACCCGTAGCCAATATGAAGGTTCGGGCATCGGACTGGCGCATTGCAAAAAGATCGCAGAGCTGCACGGCGGCAACATCTGGGCCGAATCCGAGCCCGGGGCCGGCAGCCGCTTCTATTTCACGATCAGCAAAGATATCTAGCGCCGCCGCATGCGTCGCGAGCGTCATCGCCTCAGCGCCGGTTTGGCGTATCTTTTTTCATCGTATCCGTGATTGGCCGCGTCCTGTTCTTTTCATAATTCGTGTCGGCCAGGGAAGGATTGTTGGCGCTGTTGTTATCCGGCGCCGGCCCCATGGTAGAAGTATCCGTGTTGGGGTTGGCCAAAGAAGAGCTATGGTGGTCCGAACCGCATTTGGCGAACCCGATACCCACGAGCACCAATAGCGCCAGGACAACGATAAATAGGCTGGTCCGGTTCATAAGACTTCGTTTATGGAACGCATAAAAATATTATGCCAAACGGGCAACGCCCGTGGCCGAAGGCCCTTAACTTTGTAAAAAGGAATAGCTAAATGGATTTCATAGACTACTATAAAACATTGGGTGTAAACAAGAACGCCACTGCCGATGAGATCAAGGCCGCTTATCGGAAACTGGCCCGTAAACATCACCCCGACCTTAATCCGAATGACAAGGAGGCCAACAAGAGATTTCAGCAGATCAACGAAGCCAACGAGGTGCTGAGCGATCCGGATAAACGCAAGAAATATGACCAGTACGGAAAGGACTGGCAGCATGCCGAAGCCTTCGAAAAAGCACAACAAGAAGCCGGTGCACGAGGCGGACGCCGCGGAGCCGGCCAGGGTCAGGGTTTCGGTGGATTCGGTGGCGCACAAGGTTTCGACGGCGGTGCTGGCTTCGGATCGGAAGGCGGCGAATGGCACTCCAGCGATGACAGCGGCTTCTCCGATTTCTTCGAATCCCTCTTCGGCCGTGCGGGCCGGAGCCAGGGCGGGCAAAGCAGCCAGGCTAAATTCCGGGGCCAGGACTACCATGCGGAGTTGGAGATCAGCCTCGCCGATGCAGCCTCTACGCACCAGCAGGTGCTCACCGTTAACGGCAAGAATATCCGTATCACCATCCCCGCAGGCGTAGAGAACGGCCAGGTCATCAAGCTCAAAGGTCACGGCGCGCCGGGTGTCAACGACGGGCCGGACGGAGACCTTTATATCACCTTCTCTATTGCCGACGATGCCCGCTGGACCCGCGAAGGCAATGACCTGCATTCGAAGGCACACCTCGATCTCTACACCGCCATTCTCGGCGGCGACCTCACCGTCGACACTCTCTCGGGCAAGGTCAAGCTAAAGATCAAGCCGGATACGCCCAATGGCAACGTCGTCCGGCTCAAGGGAAAGGGATTCCCGATCTACAAGCAGGAAGGACAGGCCGGCGATCTTTACGTGACACTGGAGGTAAAGTTCCCGACCAATCTCACCGAAAAAGAAAAAGAACTATTCAAACAATTGCAGGCCCTAAAAAAATAAACGCATGTCATCCCAAGAGCTCATCCCCGCACGCGAATTCTGTACCTATCATCACGTCGAGCTGTCGTTTATCCATAACCTCCATGATTCGGGGCTCATCGGTATGACGATACAGAATGGTGTAGCCTTTCTGACCGGCGACGAATTGCCGGCGCTGGAAAAATTCGTCCGCTGGCACTATGAACTCGCCATCAATCCCGAAGGGATCGAAGCGCTTTCGCATATGCTCGGGCGTGTCGAACGGCTGCTCGATGAGAACCGCGCCCTGCGCAACCGCCTGCGTCGTTTTGAATCAGGCGTCGCTGTCGGGGGCAGCGCCGGCCCCACGGATTTCACCGAGCTCTGAGGAATTATTTTCCCATTTACGCCTCCACCGAATTTCTCGAAAATGGCACGGTTTTGCCATGTAGGAAAGAAACAGGTGTATGCAAAACACAAGGGAAACCATCGAAGTGCTCAACGATCTCATCCAGATCAACAACGATCGCATCATGGGCTATGAGCAGGCCATCCGGGATACCCAACCCGAAGACACCGATCTCAAGATTCTGTATGCATCGATGGTCGCCGAAAGCCACCGGATGAAAATCGTACTCGCGACCGAAGTCCAGGCACTCGGTGCCGAAACCGAACAAGGTACTACCACCTCCGGAAAGATCTATCGCGCCTGGAACGATATAAAAGCGGTGTTTTCGGGACACGACCGGCATTCTACCCTCCTGAATTGTGAGAATGGAGAAGAAGCCACGCAGCGCGCCTACCGCCAGGCGCTCAATCTTGAGCTGCCTTCGTATATCCGTGAATTGCTGGACCGTCAGCAGGAGGCGCTCAAGTCCTCGATGGATGAGATCCGCGCGATGCGGGAACAATATGCATAGAAGAAATTATTTTGTCTGCTATCGTCAGCCCGTTGCAGAACGCTGCCTCCACCGTTCCGGGCACATCTCCTTCATACAAACCCTCGCCTCCAAAGAATAGCGTCCCCTCAACAGACTGCGACAAGACGGCACGCGCCTCGGCAGACCCTACCGTTTCAAAACTATAGCCTCCGCGAATGGCCGGCGCCGCCTCCCAATCCAAAAACAACGAAGCTTTAAGCCTGCTGCGTAACACGGCTTCGTCCAGCCTGAAGATCGTAGCCAGGGACTGCAAAGCCGACGTGATCCGCGCAGCCGCATCCATTCCCTGTAAGGCGCGCATTTTGTCGCCCGCCACCCAACCGGTGATCAAGGCACAGTCATCTGCGGATTGCGTCCACCAGGTGGGCAAAGCGGCATCACTAAGGACAAAGAGCGTCTGCCCGGCCTCCCTTCCGTGAGTCCAAAAAGGTTGGTCAAATTCCAATAAGACCTTGATTACCGATCCAAAACCAAGTTTTTTGATCGCCAACCGATGCGTCTCGGGCAGGTCCGGCGAAAATCGTATCCCCTCCGTCTTCAACACCCCCAGTGAGGCCGTGCATAATAACAGGGGTGCGGTATAGACCTCTCCCGTTACCGTCTCCACGGTAACCCTGCCCTGCTCCCACCGGACCGAGCCAACTACACTCCGATACCGGATGGCACACCCCTGCTCCTCGCAGACCCGCGCCAGAAAGTCGATCATCCGTTGATAACCACCCTGCGGCCGGTACTCCTCCTCGCCCTCTTCCTCCGCCGCCCATTCCCTGTAAAGGCTTTTTGTGCTGGCCGTACGCAGATCGGCAAGGTCATAGCCTTCCGCCATTCGTCTCACGGAATCCCGCAAGCCGGCATGACGATCCCCGGAAAAATAGGCAGCTAAAAAATCGGCGAAGGGCATATCCGCGGAGAGCATTTCCATTTGCCTGAATAGCTCATCCCAGCCTGCGTGGAAGTCCTGCTCCTTTTCCCCTCTTACCTGGACCATATGGGCATGTAGGGGCTGTAAAACGACGCCTGCCTCCCGGGCCAGCTCCAGGCTAAGCGGGAGTTCACCATGAATGAATTCGGCGCCACCCTCTACGGGCATGCTGAAGCCTGCCGGGGCGCCTATAGGCAGGGTATGTATCCTTCCTCCGGGAAGAGCGCCCGCCTCCAATACGGTCACCGTATATCCCGCCTTGGAGAGCCGCCGGCCGGCCTGCAGCCCCGCGGCTCCTGCTCCGATAATTATTATTGATTTTTCCATGCTATTGATCCATGACCACAGCAAAAATGGGGACAAATAGTTGTAATTTGATCCTGAAGGGCCAGCATTTTTTATTATTTTTGTAGACATCTGCTGAATCCCTGCGTAAAAAATTCACAATCCTTTAAGAAGCCTTTGACGACCCCAGCACAAGAATTGTTAACTATTATTCAAAGGGAGCCTTATGCAAATACAATTTATCCGAAACATCCAATTCACCAAGCTGGTGAAAGCGGATGGACGACTGAGAGAATTTAACTTCCGCAAGTCCAATGGGCTGCAGGAAGGACTTTTTACTGTTGATGTGAGTGATGACCGCGGCAATCGGATCGTATTGAGGATGCAGCGGGAAGACGGCGTTTGGAAGATCATCAAACAACAACTCCCCACCTGGATCTGGGAGAACGAGCAGGTTTTTCACACGCTCATCGAAGAAGAACTGGGAGCAGCCGGGATCGTGAAATAACAACGACTTCCTTTACCCCATTCACTTTCCACATAAAATCGCCCCCTGTTCGCCTCGGCGAACTCGTGACAAAGCAGGATACCGAGGCCAGTACCTTTCTCTTTGGAGGTACCGAAATTGGTAAAGCTTTCTTTTCTCCGTATCCGGTCCAACGCTTCATGCGTCATCCCAACACCAGTATCGGCGACACAGATCTCTATTTCCCCCGCTTTTCGCGTCGCGCTGACTAACACCCGGTCTCCAGGACGGCAGAATTTAATGGCATTGCTCACCAGGTTGCGGATCACCACCTGCATCATGTCCTTGTCGGCATAACCGACCAGCGAGTCAGGCAGTTGGGTGGTGAGCGTCACCTCCTTTTCCCGCGCTGGCGAAAGGTAGAGGGCCAGCGTCTTTTCCACCAGCTCGTCTACCGACAGCAGTACGGGATGCGCAACGGCGCCCCGCATCTGGCTGCCGGCCCAGGTCAGCAGGTTACCCACGAGCTCGCTCGAGGCATTGACGTATTGGCGAAACTCGTTGATCATACTCCGCATCTCCTGTTCCGGGATCTTCTTTTCTTTAAATAATTCCAGCAACCCGTTTAGCGAGTTCAACGGGCCCGCGAGGTCATGCGCCACCACGGAGAACAGCTTGTCTTTTTGCTGATTGCTCAACAAAAGCTGTACTGCCTGCTGTTCCAGGATCTCTTTTTGTTCGCCGATCTTCTCGTTCTTCTCCTGCAGCAGCCTGTTCGTCCGCCGTGCGACTATTCGGCCGCTGAGAAAAAAAATAGCCAGCAGACACAAGACCGACGTTGCAAAGATGGTGATAGCCAGTCGAAGCTGCGCCAGCCGAAGCTCCCGCTCATAACCGGCATTCTTCACCGCCTGTGCCTCCCGGAGCGCACTGGCCTGCTTGGCATAATCGTATTCCGCAGCCCGTGTGAGGATCTGCCGCCGGCTCTCATCATCGAGCAGACTGTCCGAATATTCCTTGTAAAGCTTGAAATACTGCAATGCCCGGCGATAATCTCCTTTGGCCGTAAAGATATCCGCCAGCACCTTTACCGAACCCTCCAGTTCCGGCTTCCGATGCTGTGCGCCCGCCTCTCTAAGCGACTCCTGCGCATACCGCAGCGCCTTTGCATAATCCCTGGACAGCAGATAGGCCTGGGCCAGCAGATTCTTGGTTGCCGTTACTTCCAGCCAGTCACCGGCCGCCTGGAAATACGTCAGGCTTTGGAGGTGATGGGTCAGCGCCCCGGTATAATCTCCTTTGGCGGCCAGCACTTTGCCAACATCATTATTATAATCGGCTGCCGCCTGTCCGTCTTTCACATCCCGTGCCAGCCGGGAAGCCTGCTCCGCATACTGCAGCGCCACGTCATACCGGTGCTGGCGCAACGCGAGATCGGCGAGATGGGAGGCTACATAAGCGGAATGTACACTGTCTCCGTTCTTTCTGTCCAGCGCGGCGACCTTTTCCATCAGCCGCTGCGCCTGCTCGTATTCCCCCTCCTGCCTGGCAAAAAGGGCCATATTGACATTGACCTTGGCGATCAGCTGGGTATTACCGATCCGTTCGGCAATATCGAGCGAGTGCTGATAAGCCGAGAGCATATCGACATAATCCCCTACCATCTCATAGGTGTTGCCCAGCATCCGCCAGGCCTCCGATTCTCCCCGTTTATCATCCGTTTTATGGGCATATTCCTGCGCTTTGCGGCCATAGAAAAAGGCGCTGTCGGCGCTATTGCCATAGAAGGAATGCGCCAACCGGTTCAACGTATCCACGTAGGCGGTGTCGGGATGCACGTCCGCTCCGGGGTCCCGGAGTCTGACGTGAAGATGGACGATGTCGTTGGTTTGTGCAGGGGTCTGTCCATAAAACCCTAGCAATAAGGCTACTAACCAGGCTGCAATGCGAATAGATCTCATTTCCAGGTACATTTTAAAACGTGGTAGCGTTTTTGTCCACGGGCGCAAGCCCGCGAATGAGGGCCGCGCCGGCGGCGCGGGCCGAAATTCACAGACGTTAGCGCTTGGCCGGAAATGCGCTATTTTTTGGCAAGCGCATTTTCCGGCCCATTTAAAAACGCGGTAGCACTTCCGTCCGAGGAAGCTGGGTAAGCACATACGAACAAACTCGTAAGAACGTTGTTATTCTTTTGTAGACAGGAGGTAGATCTAGTAGGAAGGGAACAAGCAGACAGCAAACATAAGAAAAAAATCGGGCCGGCGAAATTCACACACTGTTAATAACAATTACAAGAAAATCAGGGTCGTCCGGGTTATATTTGGTAGAGAGAGCCTCTTGCGGAAAGTACCCATTTCAGAACGCCTAAAAAGACTTGAATTTGACTGAAACTATTATCAACCTGGAAACCGTTAACCCGATAGAGTTCTTTGGAGTTAACAATGGCAAGCTCGATATTCTAAAGAAAAAATTCCCCCTCTTAAAGATTTTGTCACGCGGTACCCAAATTAAACTGAGCGGTTCCCCCGAGCAGGTGGAAACGGCAAAAGAAAAAATCGATTTGTTGGTGCAATACCTGGAACGAAATGGCCATGTCAGCGAGAATTACTTCGAGCAGATACTCGGCGGCGATGACGCGGAGACGGTAGACCATTTTGTCGACCGCCATCCCAACGATATCCTGGTATTCGGCCCCAATGGCAAAACGGTGCGGGCCCGGACGATCAACCAGAAAAAGATGGTCGCCGCCGGCGAAAAGAACGACATCGTATTCGCTATCGGCCCTGCCGGTACGGGTAAGACCTATACCGCCGTCGCCCTGGCCGTACGCGCCCTCAAAAACAAAATGGTCAAAAAGATCATCCTGACCCGTCCTGCGGTCGAAGCCGGCGAAAGCCTCGGTTTCCTCCCCGGTGACCTCAAGGAGAAGATCGACCCCTATCTCCGCCCCCTCTACGATGCCCTCGACGACATGATCCCCGCCGACAAGCTCGGGTATTACATGAGCACGAGGACCATCGAGATCGCTCCCCTGGCCTATATGCGCGGCCGGACCCTCGACAACGCCTTTATCATCCTCGATGAAGCGCAGAACGCCACCGATCTGCAGCTGAAGATGTTCCTTACGCGTATCGGCGCCAACGCCAAGGCGATCATCACGGGTGACCTCACCCAGATCGACCTGCCCAAGAATCAAAAAAGTGGTCTCGCCAAGGCCCTCTATATCCTCAAGAACATCGACGGCATCGCCCATATCGAGCTGGATGAAGAGGACGTTGTCCGTCACCGCCTCGTCAAAGCCATCATCAAGGCCTACGAGCGGGATAAAAAAGAAGAAGATTTGCAACATCCCGGTCGTTAGACCGGGATGCTTCCGTACTTTTGCCCCTATGGTCAAAAGAATCCTCTTCCCCGCACTCTTCCTGGTAGCGGCCTGCAACGACTCCCATACCTTCAAAAAAGCCGAAGACGCGACGGACGCCGGTCGTCAATTCATCCGCGCCTCTCTCGACGGCAACGCGGAAAAAGCCTCGGCCTACCTCTATACCGATTCGACGAACAAGATGATGTTTGACAAATGGGAAAGGGACTATGACCACATGAGCCCGGAAGAAAAACAGAACTACAAGGACGCCGAGATCCGCATCATCGACATCCACCCCATTAACGACTCCGCTACCACGTTTACCTACGCCAACTCGTACAAGAACGACACTACGACCATCGGCGTCGTCAGGATCAAGGGCGAATGGCTGGTCGATCTCAAAGAAATCCTCAGGCATCAGCGGTAAGGTCTCTAATGACGCCGGTTTTCTATCCGCTGGCGCCTGATTGCGTCCAGGGTCTCATTAGGTTTTGCGAGCCCTGCCACCTTCGACACCCCCACCCGCTGCGCATGGTAGATGCCGGTGTGCCCGCTGAAGTAGTAAGCGGTAAAACAAGCCACGGCATAATACACCACATTCCCCGCCCCGAATAGCTCGACGCCCATGATCGTACACGCAATAGGCGTATTCGTGGCGCCGGCAAAAACGGCGATGAAACCGAGTCCTGCCATAAGGTCCACCGGTGCTCCGCCAATCACGGCCAGGGTATTGCCGAGCGCCGCGCCGATAAAGAACAACGGCGTGACCTCGCCACCCTTGAATCCCATGCTCAATGTGATGGCTGTGAACAACAGTTTCCAGAACCAGCTGAACGGAGTCGCGCCACCCGCATGAAAACACGAAAGGATCGACACGCTCTGAGGCGTCTTGCCGACGACACCGAGCGAAAGATAGTCCTCCGTTCCCAGCGCCCATGTCAATCCAATGATCGACAACCCGCCGATCACGGGGATCAGTCCTTTTATCTTTATCCAGCGATTGCTATAATTCCTGATCGTATGCGACACCTCGGCAAAAGCATATCCGGCCAATCCGAACAACGCCCCCGCGACCGCCACCTTGGCCAGCAGCCCAAGATCGAGATCGATGTGTCCGAAGAACTTCATCCCCGTCGACACAAAGTCGATATGATACGCCGTATGATGAATGCCCCAGGCGGAACATACGAGGTTTGCCAACACGCTGGCGATAAAACACGGTAGCAGGGCATCGTGTTTTATCCGCCCCAACGCCAGCACCTCCAATGCAAAGATCGCCCCGGTGATAGGCGTCCCGAACACCGCGCCGAAGCCTGCCGCCACACCTGCCTTGAGGAGCATGCTTACGTCCCCGGGTGAAAGCCGGAACTTTGTCGCAAAGAAATTGGCCACACTCCCGCCGATCTGCACCGCCGTCCCTTCACGGCCGGCACTCCCGCCAAACAGATGCGTGATCACCGTTGTGATCAATACCAAAGGCGCCATCCGGAAGGGCACACCCCCACCCGGCTGGTGGATCTCGTCCATGATCAGGTTATTCCCCCCTTCCGTCCCCTTGCCCCAAAGCTTGTACAAAAAATAGATCACAATACCAGCGACCGGTAATAAATACAAAAGCCAGGCGTGGGCAAACCGGAAATGGATGGCCCACTCGAGCAACCAAAGAAACAGTGCGACCAGCGAACCCGCCAACAAGGCCACAGGGATCACCAGCAATGTCCAACGCAACAAATGAGAGAGGATAAAAAGGTGTTCAAAGCGGTTCTTCAGTTGCTTCATGTCTACAAATTATAATTTAATTACCGTCCGCTCCAGGCTTTTTTAAGCGCGGTTAAAATTTGTAGGCGTCATCAGCCGCAGTTGAAAGCCCGCGGCGGTTACAAGGTGGAACACCATCACCGGCTACAAAGTTACGTGGCCATAGGGCAAAAGCAAATTTTTTTCCTCTCCCCGGATGCACTAGGTTTGCTTTATGATGACAGTCTCCCATCCCTGGCACGGTGTGCCCGCAGGTAAGAATGTTCCCCGTTTCGTCAATGCGATCATAGAGATCCCGCAAGGTTCCCGCTGCAAATACGAGATCGACAAGGACAGCGGGCTGCTGAAGCTCGACCGGGTCATCTATTCCTCCTTCTATTATCCCGTCAACTACGGCTTTATTCCACAGACCTATGGCGATGATAAGGACCCACTGGACATCCTCGTCATTACCTCGCTGCCCGTTCAGGCCCTGACCCTCATGGAGGCCAAGGTCATGGGCGTCATGCAAATGATAGATAACGGTGACTCTGATGACAAGATCATCGCCGTCGCGGCCAATGATCCCGGCGTCAATCACTACAACAACCTCGAAGAGCTGCCCAAACACTTCTTCGACGAGCTGCGCCATTTCTTCGAGGAATACAAAAAACTCGAGAATAAAACGGTGATCGTAGAAGAATTCGGCGACAAGACCACGGCGCTCAAGGTTATTGAAGACGCTGTGAAGCTGTACGACCAGACCTTTCGGAAACAAGGCAATTAGCCCTTCCGCCGGGCCACCGCCCGCCGGGCCGCTGCTTATTTATCATTTTCCGGTAGCAACCGCCGGATCACGCGCAAATGATGTGTGCGCTTTTGGGTTTCCGTTTGCACAATCCCCATATTATCGATCTTGTCGACCCGCACTTTTCCGCTCGCATGAATGATCTCGTGCGCGTTCAGCAGGAGGCCTACGTGTGTGATCTTCCCCTCTTCGTTATCGAAGAATGCGAGATCGCCGGTACGGGTCTCCTCGAGGAATCCAATGGGCTCCCCTTGGGTGGCCTGCTGATAGGCGTCCCGCATCACCGGAATACCCAGGAACTTATATACCGTTTGCACATAACCGCTGCAGTCCAGTCCAAAAACCGATTTCCCACCCCAGAGATACGGAATGTTCAGGAACTTATAGGTGAGCTGCCGGATCGATTTCGCATCCCTCGTCTGCATCTGGGGGTCCCAGGTCTTTCCTTTGTAATGCACCATATTCTTCCGCCACTGCGCCTTACCGTTCTTCATGGCGGTAAGATGGCTCCCCATCGGCACCATCATCGGGTGACCGTTGTACTCGAGCGAGGTGACCCATTCCGGCGTCAATGGCGTCTGCGCCGCCGTGAATTCTGAATCGTCTATTTCCGTAAGATGGGAAGTCGTACACCAGCCTTCGTACCCGTCGTATTTTACCCGCACCCTGGTCCATTCTTTGGCTTGTTCCAGCAGCTCACAGCACTCGCCGAAGATCAACTGGCTGATCATTTCTGTACGATGAGAGGGTTCTGCCCGGAGGGGGCTAACAGGGACGCAACAAATTGCTTTGATCATACGGGAAATTAAATAAGATCAAGCATCTATCCAAAACACAAAAATTTAATACAAAATTTACAAGGTTTTTTATGCAATTTAACGCCCTGTGCGTCTGTTAATAAAGCAACGCATCGTTTGTTAACAAAGCATTGACTACACCGTGAGGGCCGACCCATTCCAACATATTACCGACCAGGAGTTGTTATCGCGCTATTACGAAGGGCAAAAGAACGAGTGGCTGGGCATCCTGCTGCAACGCTATACCCTGCTGCTCTTCGGCGTATGCATGAAGTACATGAAGGATGAAGAGGAAGCGCGTGACTGCGTCCAGCAGATCTTCGTCAAAGTGATCATCGAGCTGCCCCGCTACCAGGTCGAGTACTTCAAGGCCTGGATCTATACCATCGCCCGTAACTACTGTCTCATGCGGCTGCGCGATAGCCATGGCCGCGGGGCCAGTCTCACCGACTCGATGCTCGCCGCCTGGGATGACGAGGAAGGGAAAAACCGGCACTGGGAGAAAGAACAACTGCTGGAATGGATGGGGCAGGCCCTGGAAGAACTCGGAAAAGAGCAAAAACTCTGCGTAACTTTGTTCTATCTTGAAAAAAGATCCTACCAGGAAATAGCAACAGCCACGGGTTTTACGTTAATGCAGGTAAAAAGCTATATCCAGAACGGCAAACGTAATCTCAGGCTGAGCATCGAAAAACGTTCCGGAAGCGGTGCGCAAAGCAAATTGAAATGAACAAGGACCTGCTGAACATATTAGCCAATAGCAGCAAGGACATCGACAACCAGCAGTTGATGGACTACCTCAGCGGTAAATTGTCCGGTGAAGCCCTTCATGAACTCGAACGGTCCATGGCCGGCGACGAATTCCTCAATGACGCCGTGGAAGGCCTTCAGCAGGTGAAGAATCCCAGGAATATGCAATCGTATGTCGAGGAGCTCAATGCTGCCATGCAGAAAAGCCTGGAGAAAAAGAAGAACCGTCGTCAGCGTCTCCGCAACCGCCTTAAAGACGAACCCTGGACCTATCTCGCCATTGTTGTTGTCGTCGCCCTCTGCATCGTCGCCTATGTCGTGATCCGCCAGATCCTGCACGGATAGCACCCACTCACGGGTTTACTCAGTTAATTTTTATATCGCCCATTTCCCCCAAATTGTCTATATTCGGCTAATTATTAACTGTTTATAATGGCGCCCCAAAAGCTCTCCATGTTCCGCAAAAAGTTCCTGTCTCTGCTGCTCCTCACCGCCGTCCTGCAAGCAGCAACCGCCCAGCGTATCAGCTATATCGTCTCCTTCCCCAATCTCGCGCATCATGAAGCCCAGATCGAGCTCGTGGTAAGCGATATCCCGGGCCGGACCGCCGTTTTTCATATGAGCCGCTCTTCTCCGGGCCGCTATGCCACCCACGAATTCGGCAAGAATGTTTATGACGTCCATGCCTTCGACCAGAACGGCAAGGCCTTACCCGTGACCCGAACGGATGGCGATATCTACGAGGTCACCCGGTATAACGGATATATCAGGCTGCAATACACGCTGTTTGGCAATTACGCGGACGGCACCTACGTAGGGCTCGATCCGGATGATGTGCATCTCAACATGCCCGGCGCCTTTATGTGGATCAAGGGATATGACAATGTTCCCATCACCATTCATTTCAACGTTCCGGCGCAGTGGCATTGGACGATTGCCACGCAGCTGCAGCCCACCGGCGACTCGCTGACCTTCCAGGCCCGCAACTTTCAATATTTTATGGACTGCCCCGTGAAGATCGGTCCGCTGCATTACCGCAAATGGGATGTCAAAAACCCCGACGGGAAGGTGTACCACTTCCGCATCGCCCTCGACGGCGGCAGCGACGACTCCGTCTTCACTGTCTTCAGCGAAAAAGTACAGAAGATCGTTCGGCAGGAGCAGGCCGTTTATGGCGAGACGCCGGCTTACGATTACGGGACATACACCTTTTTGGCCAGCATCAACCCTTATGTGCATGGTGATGGCATGGAACATCGCAACTCGACGATGATCAGCATTCCCCTGGTGTTCCATGGCGACGACCGGCTGTTCGACGTATTCGCGCACGAGTTCTTTCATTGCTGGAATGTGAAACGTATCCGGCCTAAGACCCTCGAACCTTTTAACTTCGAGAAAAGCGACATGAGCTATGAACTTTGGTTTGCCGAAGGGTTCACGCAATACTACGGCAGCCTCCTCGTCGAACGTGCCGGTCTCACGAAGGACACCGATTATGTGAAACACATCGTTGCCGGCCTCATCAATACCAAGATGAATACCCCCGGTGCAAAACTGTATTCTCCTATCGAAGCCAGCGAAGAAGCCGTCTTCACCGATGCCGGCGTCTCGATCGACAAGACCAATTTCGCCAACATCTTCAGCTCCTATTATCCGTATGGCGGATCGCTGGCCCTGGCGCTCGATCTTACGCTGCGAGAGAGGTACAACAAGACCCTGGATGATTATATGACCGCCGCATGGAAGAAATTCGGTAAGCCGGAGATCCCTTATAATGTCGCCGGGCTGCAAGAGGTCCTCGCTGGGGTAACGGACAGGAAGTTTGCCGATACCTGGTTTGCCAATTATATCTATGGCCACGAGTCCATCGATTACAATACTCTTCTCGCTCCCGCCGGGTTCCTGTTGAAGCCTACAGAGGAAGGAAAGGCCTGGATCGGCAGCACCCGCGCCATGTCGGAAAAGGAAGGGCTGCTTCTCGAGATCGGAACGCTTCGTGGGACACCCCTTTACGCTGCTGGCCTGGACATCGAAGACAAGATCACCGGCTTGGACAACCAGGATGTCCGAACCTTTGGCGATCTGAATACCGTCCTGGCCAAATTGCACCCGGGTGCTTCGGTGGCGATCCGCTATATGCATCGGAATGCGGAAAAGAACGGCACGATCACCCTGGGAGAGAATCCCATTGTTTCGGTAGAGACCTTCGAACAAGCCGGCCGACCCGTGACACCCGCCATCGTGGAGTTCCGTAAACACTGGCTCGGCGCAAAATAACAGTATGCCCATTCGACCCGCCGCTCTCAGCGACGCCCAGGCGATCAGCCGGCTGCTGACCCAGCTCGAATACCCCGGAACACAGGATTTCCTGGAGGTCCGTCTCGCAGCCCTGCTCCGGGATTCCGCCGAAACCCTGCTCGTCTGGGAGGAATCGAACGACCCGGCCGATCTGGCGCCTGCCGGACCGCCGCGTATCCTTGGCGTACTATCTCTCCACTTTATCCCACAGCTTGCGCTTCGAGGCGACTTTGCCCGTATCAGCTATTTCGCGGTCGACGACACCATCCGAAGCAAGGGGATCGGACGTGCGATGGAGGAAGAAGCTACCCGCCTGGCCCGTGAACACGGCTGCGCGCTCATCGAAGTACATTGCCATACCCGCCGGACACGCGCACACGAATTTTATGCACGCCAGGGCTACATAGAATCACCTAAGTACTTGATTAAAAGACTCTAAGATCGGCATAGCAATTGCGGCGTTAGCATAAACCACTATTATGACAACGTTGCAACAAATCCGAAGCTGGAGCGCGGTACACCATCCCAGGTGGTTGGTAATCCTCCGCATTGGTCTGGGGTTGATCCTGATGGCGAAAGGGGTCAATTTCATGCACGATTCCAGCATGCTAGACCGGATCTTTTATGGCAGTGCGGAACAAGCTCAAAATAATACCCATTGGCTACCGATCATCATCACCTGGGCTAACCTGCTGGGCGGACTCCTGATCCTCCTCGGGATGTGGACCAGGTTGATGTGTTTACTGCAAATACCCATCCTCGTGGGCGCCGTCATCTTTATCGTTCAAAAAGGAATGATTGCGCCGGATAGGGAAATGCCCCTGGCTATTCTCGCCCTGGTGCTGGCGATCTTCTTCCTCGTAGAAGGTAGTGGTCCCCTTTCGCTCGACACCTATTTCTACCGGAATCGTGAACGCGGCTCCCACGGCGACAATCTGCCAGGATAAATAAAGGGCCGGTAGGCCCGAAGCCGCACAACAAAGCCCCATCCGGCGCTAAACCGGATGGGGCCCCTGACTGCAAATCGCAGTCTATTATTGGTATTGTATATAGATCGGAGACGGCTTCAGGGCAATGACCTGCTTGGGGGTCAACATCGAAGTGGCCGCGAATTTGACCTTCGCAAGCGTCTTCACGTCGTTCTTATAGAACAGCTTGAATCCGGTGAATTGTACCGGCTGGGCCCATTCATAATTCCGGTATGTATCCATTTTCAACTGCTGCGGACCCCAGCCATCCATATCCATAACGATCTGGACATCAGGCCGCGTGCGGATCTGCTTATAGTTAGTGATCATTTTCTGCGTCCAGCGGTGTACGATAAAGACCTTGGGTGGCAGGTTGTGGGCTTTTACCAGCTTTGTCAGATACTCGGTACACCAGTTGACATCCGAGGCGTCGAAAGTACCCACGTTCTTACCCACCCGCATACCCGGTTTCATGGCGAATTCCGCATCGATCCCCAAATGGACATTGGGCATGCTGAGATATTTTTCCAGGAGCGGCACTTCCGTTTGTACATCCGAAAAGCCTACCTGCACATCCAGAAAAACGATGGCGTTGATCCGTGCCGCCATATGCAGGATGGAATCGATCTGTTTGAAAGGCATACGCGCCCGGTATTTCCCGTCCTTACCGGCGCTGCCCTGTGCGGTCACGGCTATATAATGAAGCGCGGGAAGCACGGGGATCATGGGATCTGCCGCCGCCCACTTCTTGCATTCTCCCTGGAGCATCCGGAGCATCTCATTGGGCGGATATTCACCCAATACCCCCATGCGTTTGCTGTAAAGATTGCCATAATAGGCGACGATCCGGTGGAAAGGAAGAATAGCCCCCGGATTGGGATATACGGTTTTTACCGGCCACTTACCCGAAGAATCGCCGTTGGCAAGATGGACCAGAAGCTTGTTGTAAAGGGCCGTATCCACCGGTCCGGCGGCCGCTGCCGG
>Ga0134128_10003624_pt1 | contig 18858 bp, 15 predicted proteins | sample KB31754_FD_96462 | JGI IMG/M metagenome (GOLD analysis project Ga0134128, IMG submission 96462) | Terrestrial soil microbial communities with excess Nitrogen fertilizer from Kellogg Biological Station, Michigan, USA - KB3-175-4 | ecosystem: Environmental > Terrestrial > Soil > Unclassified ... | reverse complement strand
TCCGACTTCGTCGTCGTCGCCAACCGGCTGCCGGTGGATCAGGAGTTGCTTCCGGACGGCACCACGGCATGGAAGCGCAGCCCCGGAGGACTGGTCACGGCCCTGGAACCACTGCTGCGCCGCCGGCGCGGGGCGTGGGTCGGCTGGCCGGGCGTCGTGGATGAGGACCTCGAAGATACTAAGGACCCCGAAGGTGAACCCATCGTCCAGGAAGACCTGGAACTTCGGCCGGTCAAACTGAGCGCGGACGACGTCGCCGAATACTACGAGGGGTTCTCGAACGCCACATTGTGGCCGCTGTATCACGACGTCATCGTCAAGCCGATCTACCACCGCGAATGGTGGGAGCGCTACGTCGTCGTCAACCGCCGCTTCGCCGAAGCCACCTCACGTGCCGCCGCGCGCGGCGCGACCGTGTGGGTGCAGGACTATCAGCTACAGCTGGTCCCCAAGATGCTGCGCGAACTGCGGCCCGACCTGACCATCGGCTTCTTCCTGCACATCCCCTTCCCGCCGGTCGAGCTGTTCATGCAGATGCCATGGCGGACCGAGATTGTCGAGGGCCTGCTCGGTGCCGACCTGGTCGGATTTCATCTGGCCGGCGGCGCGCAGAATTTCCTGTTCCTTTCCCGGCGGTTGATCGGCGCGAACACATCGCGCGGCGCGGTCGGGGTGCGGGCGCGGTACGGCGAGGTGGACCTCGGGTCCCGTGTCGTTCGGGTGGGCGCCTTCCCCATCTCCATCGACTCCAGTGCACTCGACCAGACGGCCCGACACCGCGGTATCAGGCGGCGCGCCAAGGAGATTCGGGCCGAACTCGGCAACCCCCGCAAGGTGCTGCTCGGGGTCGACCGGCTCGACTACACCAAGGGCATCGATGTTCGCCTCAAGGCCTTTTCGGAGCTGCTCGCGGAGGGCCGCGCCAAGCGCGACGACACCGTGCTGATCCAACTGGCGACACCGAGCCGCGAACGGGTGGACAGTTACCAGCAGCTGCGCAATGACATCGAACGCCAGGTCGGCCACATCAACGGCGAATACGGCGAAGTCGGGCATCCGATGGTGCACTACCTGCATCGACCGGTCCCCCGCGACGAACTCATCGCGTTCTTCGTGGCCGCCGACGTCATGCTGGTCACCCCGCTGCGCGACGGGATGAACCTGGTCGCCAAGGAATACGTCGCCTGCCGCAGCGATCTCGGCGGTGCACTCGTCCTGTCCGAATTCACCGGTGCAGCCGCGGAATTGCGGCAGGCGTATCTGGTCAACCCGCATGACCTCGAAGGGGTCAAGGACGTGATCGAGGCCGCGCTGAACCAGTCCGTCGAGGAAGGACGGCGTCGCATGCGGTCACTGCGCCGCCAGGTGCTCGCTCACGACGTCGACCGCTGGGCGCGTTCATTCCTCGATGCGCTCGCCGAGGCGCGACCCCATGACGCCGATTAGCCCGGATACGCAAGGACCCATGGTGTTTGCGCGCCAACGCTGTGATACTCAAATCAGCGTGCTGGGAGGAATCAGATGAAGCTCCGTCACGGGCTTGCCGCGGGTGCCGCCATTTTCACGGCTGTCGCAACGGGAATCGCGTTGCAATCCGGCGAACCGGCCAAAGCGCTCGGGCCGCCGGCGGACGGTGCCTACTCCTTCAACGAGGCTGGGGTGTCGGGCGTTACCTGGACCATCACGGCGCTATGCGATCAACCCTCCGGGACTCGGAACATGAACGACTATTCTGATCCGATCGTGTTCGCGATGAACTGCGCGCTCAATATCGTGAGTTCGACGGCCGAGCAGATCAGCACCGCAGACAAGCTGCAGAACTTCAGCGGCCGCGCGCGGATGTCCAGCATGCTGTGGACCTTCAAGGTTCAAAAGGACAACGGCGTGGCATGTCCGGGCGGAGGCACCGCCCCCTCCACCGAAACCTTCGCGTTCAGCGACGAAACGATGAGCGGCACCCACACCACGATGCACGGCGCCGTGTGCGGGATGCAGCCCGAGATGAAGAAGCAGCCGTTCTCGCTGGCGATGACCGGGCCGCCGCCCAGCCCCATAGAACGTTACCCGTTGTACTGCAACGGTATTGCGATGTGCTACTGAGGTAGATCGATTACCGGGCGGGCTAGATCGGCGTGATGTAGGCGATCAGCCACTGCTTGCCGATCTTTTTGAAGTCCACCCGCAACCGGCTGCCGTCGTAGAGCGGCTGCCGTGACTTGTCGGTGACCGTCCGGTTCATGTAGACCATCACCGATGCCGAATTCCGTTGGGCGGACATGACTCCCACACCGACGACGTTGGCCTGCACCACCACTTCGCGCTTCTTGGCCTCGGGGATGATCTGCGTGTTGGCGCTCTTCTGGAACTCCGCGCGATAGTCCGGCGTCAACAGCGGGTACGCGGCGGACAGGCTCCGTTCGACGGTTTGGTAGTCGTAGGCGAAGACCTCGGGTATTTCCTTCGCCGCCAGGCCGGGCAGCACCGCGCGCGCGGCCTGCTCACCGCGGACTTCGACCCGCTCCCAGTACATCCAGCCGGCCACCGCGGACAGCCCGACGAACGCCACGGCCAGAAGGTAACCCGCGACGATAAGCAGCCGGCGCCGCCATCGCATCAATTACCCCCGTCTGGGTACTTAAGGTCGTAGCCGCTCATCCGCCCGGACTCGTCTTCGTGCACGATGACGCGCAACCGGTAGGGCATCGACGGCTTGTTGACCCCGTCAATGTCGGCGACCGTGACGCGCACCGACACCAACACCGACGCGTTATCGGTCACGGTATCAACGCCTTCCAATGCGGCGCCGTTGACGACGGCTTCGGAGGTCGCGTTGGTGGAGCGGAACAGTGCCTTGAGATTCTCGGCGTTGTTGTTGGCGCCGAGCATGCCGCGCAGCGGACCACTGGTGCCGTTGATGAAGCGGTTGACGCTCTCGTCGATGTTGTCCTGCTTGTAGCTGAACATGTTGACGACCGTCTGCGTGGCGGTGTCGACGAAACGCTGATCGCGCGCCTGCGCCGCGGTGGCGTGGCGCTGCTGGACGATCAGCACGGCCACGCATCCGGCCAGCGCCCCCACCGCCAACAGCGCCGCCGCAAACGAGATCCACGCGACCAGGGCGCGATGCGGCTGCCGCCGTGGCGGCGGCTTGATGGACTTGAGGGCCTTGACAGGTTTCGCCGGCCTCTTCGGCGCGGCCGGCACCTCGGTCTGGACCGTGACTTCCTGGGTCGACTCATCCTTGGCCGGGCCCGCCGCGCGCGACGCTCGACGACGAACACGCGGCTTGGTTGTTTGTTCGTCCGCCACGACAGGGTCCATTACATAGGCCTTGGATCAAGCATAAGGTCCACCCAATTCTCGGCACCGGATGTGCCGGTGGCGCCGGCCGCGAAGATACCAGTGCCGCCGGCCGGATCGACAAACGCGCCGGTCTTTTCGTCATAGGTGGCGTAGGCCGGGCCGCTCGCCTGCGGCTGCGGCCCGGGCGGCGGCCCCCACGGCTTCTCGGGCCCCGGGCCCGCCGGCGGCGGATTGATCCCCAGCGGCGGCGCCGGCGGCGGCAGCCACTTCGGATACGGCAGCTGAGGCGGCACGGGGGGAATCCCGGGCGGCTGCCACGACGTGAACGGCGGCGGCCCATTGTCGTTGGGGGGCGGCGGGTTGTAGGCCGGCTGGTGCGGCGCCGGCCCGGGTCCAGGGACCACACCGGGCGGGGGCGGCCCGACCATCGGGGTACCCGGATCGGGGTCGGCATCCGGCGGAATGTACGGAAACTTGTTGGGCGGCAATGTGTTCAACCCATTGGTCACCGGTGTGTCGTAGGGCACCGGCGGACCGCGCCACGGGTTGCGACCGATCGGCACGTAGCCCTTCGGGTCGCGGCAGAGCTGAATCGTGGGCGCGCGCTTTCCGGGGAACTCCTGGCACGGGTAGTTACGGGCGCCGCGCACGGTGCTGGGATCGTTCTGGGCGGTCTTGCAGTACATGTCCTTCGGAAGCTCGCGCACCGTCTCGTCGGCCGGGGTGCGCATCAACGGCGCCGGCAGGAAACCGACCGCGCATGGCGGCGGGTCGTTGAGGTCGAGCTTGAAGTCCAGCTTGGCGCCTTCGTCCTGCGGTGCGCCACCCGCGGCGGTGGTGATGGCCGCGAACAACGCCGGCAAGACCACCAGCAGCTGCTCGATCGACTTGTTGTAGATCACGCCCACCCGACCCAGGTTGGCCAGGCTGGCGGCCAGGGCCGGGAAGGAGGGTCGGATGCCGGAGAACGCGGTGCTGGCCTCGTCGGTGGCGCCGGGGGCGGTCGCCAACGTGTCGCGAAGCTGCGGGTCGGCCTGACGCACCTCGGAGGTGAACCGCGCCAGCCCGTCGGACAGCGACTTGATGTCGCCCCCGGCGCGAATCTGGGCCTGCAGGAACGGGCCGGCCTGATCGATCAACTGCGAAACTTGCGGATAGTTGGCGTTGGCCTCGTCCACCAGCAGCCGGGCCGACTCGAACAGCCGGGCCAACTCGGGGCCGGAACCGTTTGCCGCGATGAACGTCTCGTGCAGCAGCTCACGCAACCGCGTGTCACCCAGGCTGTTGACCAGCGTCTCGGAGCGCTTCAACAGGTCGGCGACGTCCTGGCCGATCCGGGTGTTCTGCCGCTCGATGCGAGATCCGTTGCTCAACTTGCTCGATGCCGGTGACTTCGGGGGCACCAGGTCGATGTACTGCTCGCCGACCGCCGACACGCTTTTGACGGTGGCGGTGACGTTCGACGGAATGGCGGTCTCGCTGTTCAGCCGCATCTGGGCGACCACGCCGTTGGGGCTCAGGCCCACCGACTCAACGCGGCCGACGGCAACACCGCGGTAGGTGACGTTGGCGTTCTTGTAGAGGCCGCCGCCGGCGACGAAATCGGCGCTCACGCCGTAGGTTCCGATGCCGAACGTCGCGGGAAGCCGCAAGTAGAAGATCGCCATCACGGTCAGGGTGATGACCGTGATCACGGCGAAGATCGCCAGCTGGATCCTGGTCAGTCTGTCATGCATGTGCGGCCGCCCTACCGTCCCTCGGAACCCGAAGCCGTACCGGGCGGGATCTTGAACGGATCCGCGGCCTGTCCGGACAGGTTGGCCAATTCCCCGATCAAGAAGTCCGGCGGATTGAGAATCTCGTCCATGTGGGCCATGTTCGGATCGAAATACGCGGTGGTGAAGAACGTTTCACCGAGTCGGCGCAGGGTGAGGTCGAACGTGGTGAACACGTTGAGGTAATCGCCCCGCACGGCCTGTTTGATCCCGAAGTTCGGGAACGGAAACGTCAGCAACAGCTGTAGTGAGGTGACGAAATTCCTTCGGTTGTCATTGAGCGTCTTCACGACCGAGTACAGGTCCTTCAGGTCGGCGGCGAAGTCCACCTTGGTCTTTGCCAGCACGTGCGAGGTGACATTGGCCAGCTTGTGGAGCGCGCCGAAGGCCTCGACGATGTGGTCGCGATTCTTGTTGAGCACGCGAATGGCGTCGGGCAGCGTGTCCAGAGCCCGTCCCAGGTTGTCCTTGTCTCGTGCCAGGGCGGCCGAGAATCGGTTCAATCCGTCAACCGCATCGATGATGTCGTTGACCTGACGGTTCAGCCCCGAGGTCAGTTCCGCCAGCCTGGGGATCAGGCCGACGAACTGGTCCTGCCGGCCAGCGAAGGCCCGGTAGGTCTCGTCGGTGATCTCTTCCAGGGCACCGACATTGCCCTTGTTCACCACGACTCCGAGCGCCGAGAGCACCTCTTCGGTGGTGGGGTAGCGACCGGTGTTGGCCTCCGCGATTTTGGACCCGTCGGTCAGCCTGCCGACGGCCGGCTTGTCCTTGGGGCGTGCCAAATCGATGTGCATCGAGCCGAGCAGAGACGTCTGGGCGACGGTGGCGGTCGAGTTGGCGGGCAGCACAACGTTTTTGTTCAGCGCCAATTTCACTGCCGCATAAAATGATCCGTCGGCCCGCTGTTCGGCCGCAATACCAGCGACACTTCCGACGGTGACGTCGTCGACCATGACCGGCGAGTTCTGCGGCAGCGTCGCCACGTCGGGCAACTCGACGGTCACCGAGTAGGCGCCACTGCCATGGCCGGCGGTGCCGGGCATCGCCAACGAGTTCAGGCCGTTGAATTGGCAGCCGGCCAGCAGCACGGTCCCCGCCGCCAATCCGCTGGCGCGCAACCACATTCGGTTCATCCGCCACCACCCAAGCCAGCGGCCGGGCCGCTGGGCGCCTGGCCCGGAGGCGGACCCGGCAGCGGGCCGAACGCGCTTCCGGGAGCGCGGCCAGGGGCGGGTGCGCCGCCGGCAGGTGCGGGCCCGGCCTGCGGGGCCGTCGGGACGAGCAGCGCCTGCAGATCCGCCGGATTCTGGGCGGCCGGCGGGGTCTGGACGCCCTTGGCCGGGACCCAGGTGAGCTCCGGGACGGGAGTCGCCGCCTTGGCCTGGGTTTCCGGGGTGTCGTAGATGATCTGGCCCTTGTACGCCGTGATCGTGTTGAGCGGATGGAACATCAGCGGCGGATAGTTCGCGGTGAGGCGGCGCAGCACCGGGCCCAGCCGCTCACGACAGAGCTCCGCGCGCTTGAAGTAGTCCGGCGCCCTCGGCCCGGCCGCGGTCTCGAAGGAGCCACCGCAGATGAACTGCACGGGATTGGCGAATTCCGGTATCGACAACAGGCCGTTGAGGGTTCCCTGCGCGGGGTCGTAGATGTTGTAGAAGTTGGCGATGCCCGGACCCGCCACGTGCAACACCTGCTCGATGTTGTCGCTCTGGTCACTCAACGTCTTTGCGAAATCGTTGAGATTGTTGACCGTATCGATGATGGTCGAATTGTTTTCGTGCAGGAACCCACGGATGTCTGACAGCGCTGTGTTGAGGGTCCCCAACGTGCTGTCGAGATGGCGCGAGCTGTCGGCGAGCACCTGCGACACCGAGGCGACGTTCCCGGCGAACTGGACGATCTGTTCGTTGCTGGACGAGAGCGCGTCGACCAGCACCTGCAGGTTCTTGACCGTCCCGAAGATGTCGCCGCGCGAATCCCCCAGTCGCCCGGCGGCTTGCGACAGCTCGCGCAGGGCGCTGTGGAACGACTGACCCTTGCCGTCGAAGGCGTCGGCGGCCTGATTGATCGCCGCACCCAACGGTCCCTGCATCGATCCGGCCGTCGGGCCGAGTTGGACGGCCAGCTGGGTCAGCGACTCCTTGACCTCATCCCATTCCACCGGGACCGCGGTGCGGTCCGGGCCGATAATGGCACCGTCGGCCATCTCCGGGCCGCCGGTGTACGCCGGTGCCAGCTGGATGAACCTGGCCGCCACCAGGTTTGGCGACATGATGACGGCCTTGGCGTCCTTCGGGACCTTCACGTCCCTGGACACCGACATGGTGATCTTGACGTCGGACGGCCGCGGCTCGATCGTGTCGATGGTGCCGACCGGAACACCCAGGATGCGCACCTGGTCACCGGGATACAGACCGACGGCCGAGGCGAAGTGGCCGACGATCTTGCGGTTATTCGCTTGCGATGACAGCACATACACGCCGCCCACCAGCACCGCGACGAGCGCGATGATGGTGGCGTAGCGCAGTCCCCGGCTACCGATGATCCGCTGCATCATGGTGACTTCGGCCTGATGATCCAGCGTTCCTGAATCAGCCCGCGCAGGTAGTCGGCGAGGCTGGCCGGCATCTTGCCGGGCTGATAGAAGAAGTCGAACATCGTGGCAAGCAGCGGCGCCGGGATCACACCGTAGACGTTGACGTTGAATCCGGGACCAGACCCGACCACCTCACCCAACTCGGTGGCATAGGTGGGCAGCCGCTTGAGGGCCTCGGTGATGTAGTCGCGACGCTCATTGAGGTTGGACAGCACGTCGTTGAGCTTGTTCAGCGCAGGCCCGAATTCCTTGCGGTTGTCGGCGACGAAGCCGGAGATCTGTGCGGACAGATCCTGGATGCCCGAGATCAGCTGCCCGAGGGCACGGCGCCGTTCGTCGAGCGCGGCGAACAACTCGTTACCGTCGTCGACCAGCTTGTTGACCTGGTCGGCGCGCTGGGACAACACGCCGGTGACCGATTTCGCATGCGCCAGTAGGCTTTGCAGCGCCTCGTCGCGGCGGTCCAGGGTACGGGACAGGGACGTCACGCCGTCCAGCGCGCCGCGCAGCTCCGGGGTGGCGTCGTGCAGCGTGTCGGTCAGCACGTTCAACGCCTTCTCGAACTGCGGCTTGTCCAGGTTGCTCGCGTTGGAACCCAGGTCCTCGAGCGCACCGGCGAGCGTGTACGGCGTCGTGGTGCGGCTGAGCGGGATCGTGGTTGCCTTGCCGCCGCCGGCCGGACTCACGGAGATGGAGCGCTCACCGAGGATGGTGTCGGTGCGGATCGCGGCCAGCGACTGGTCACCGACCGCGACGTGGCGGTCGACGCTGAAGCTGATCTTGGCGCTGTCGCCGGCCAGACCCACGGAGGTCACCTTGCCGACTTTGAAACCCGAGACGTAGACGGCATTGCCGGGGTTGATTCCGCCGGCGTCGGTGAAGTAGGCGTCGTAGATCTTGCCCTGCGGCCAGAACGGTAATCCGGCGTAGCCGAACGCGATAAGGACGACGCAGACCACCAGCACAACGCCGAAGATGCCGGTGCGAAGTGGATCGCGCTCACGCTTTTGCGTGCTTGGTACCTCTCCTTTATTTGGCAAAGGCGCACCTCCCCTTGCTGGGATCCACCTGGCCACCCAGCGGCAGCAAGATGTCGCCCCCGGCGGGGCCGTTGATCTTGATCGTCACGGAGCAGAAATAGATGTTGAAGAACGATCCGTAGGCGCCGAGGGCGGCCAGGCGCAGATAGTCCTCGCCCAGCTGTTCGATGTCGTTGTTCACCTCGGCCTTGCGGTTGTCCACCTCGGTGGCCAACGGGCGGGTGTTCTCCAGGATGCCTTGCAGCGGTCGGCGCGAATTCTTCAGCAGCTGCGTCAAATCCGTCGTGGTCGAGGCCAGCGGCGGGATGGCGCCGGCGATGTCGTCTTTGTGCTCGGCCAGCCCGGTGATCAGTTGTTGCAACTGGTCGACGCTGGTCGAAAATTGCGCACTGCGTTGGTCCACGGTGGTCAGCACCGTGTTGAGGTTGTTGATCACGTCACCGATGAGTTGGTCGCGCTGCCCCAACGCCGAGGAGAACGCGCTCGTGTCGGCCAGCACGTTCGACAACGCCCCACCCTGGCCCTGCAGCAGCTGGATGACCGCGCTGCTGATGGTGTTGACCTTGTCGGCGTCAAGGCCTTTGAGCACGGGCCGCAGCCCGCCCAGCAGCGCATCGAGATCCAGTGCGGGCTGGGTGTGCTGGCTGTTGATCGTGCCGCCCGCCGGCAGCCTTCGCAGCTCCCCGGGACCAGACGTGATCTCCAAATATCGGTCGCCGACCAGGTTTTCGTAGCGGATCACCGCGCGCGTCGACGAGTAGAGCGTGTAGCGTTTGTCGACCCCGAACGTCACGTCGACCGTGTTGTCGTGATTGAGCTTGATGCCCGACACCGCACCCACCGGCACCCCCGCGATGCGCACCTTTTGACCGGACTTCAGCCGCGATACGTCGGTAAACGTTGCGTGGTACGTGCTTTCGGGACCGAACCGGAAGTCGCCGAAGACCACCACCAGCCCCGCCGACACCAACAGCATGGCCACCGCAAAGATGCTGACCTTGATCATCATCGAGCGGTGCGAGGGCATTGCGGAGCCGGGCATCAGAAGTCGTCCCGTTCCGCGAAGGCGCCGTGGAACAAGAACTGCAGCGTCGAGGGCGCGTCGAACTGCAATTCGGTGAACGGCTCGTATGGGATGTTCGCGTTATCGGTGACCAGGAACGGTGCCCGGTAGAACGACCCGCCGGTCTGCTTGGTCGGGATGTCGGGCAGCCCACGACAGTTCGGGCCGCCGGAGGCGTTGACGATCGGCAGCGATTCCGGGTAGGTGTACGACGGCGCGCCCAGCACGAAGCTCGACGACGTGAACAGGCCCGCCTTGCGGACGCCGAGCAATGGCGCGAACTCCTTGATACCGCGCTCGATACCGGCGAATAGGCAGCCGAATTCCGGTGAGTAGTCGGCCGCCACCTTCAGCGGCGCCCGCAGCCGGTTGATGGCGTCGATGAAGTCCCGTTCGGCCGGCGCCAGCGTGTCATAGGCGTTGTTGGACAACCCGATGGTGGCCAGAAGCGTGTTGTCGAGATTCTTCTGCTGGTCCACGACGGTCTTGTTGATCGTCGGCAGGTTGTCGACCACGGTGGTCAGGTCGGGGGCGGCGTCGGCGTAGACGTTCGCCACAACCGCGGCCTTGCGAAAGTCCTCCTGCAAGGCGGGTAGCTTCGGATTTGCTTGGCGCGTCAGCGTATTCAAACCCGACAAGATACCGCCCAGGTCGTCGCCATGGCCACGCAGGCCTTCGGCGAACGCGCTCAGCGTCCCGTTGAGTTCGACGGGGTCGACCTTGTGCAGCAGGTCCATCAACGACTGGAACAAGGTGTTGACTTCCAGCTGCACCGCCGACGCCGCGACATGCGCGTCGGGACGAAGGGAAGTTGGCGAAGGCGATTGAGGCGGAAGGAATTCCACCGCCTTGGCACCGAAAATGGTGTTGCCCGCGATGTGCACCGTCGCGTTGGACGGGATGAAATGCATGTCATCGCTGTCGATGCCGAGTGTCAGCCGCGCTTGGTCACCGGAATAATCGATGGTCTCGACCTTGCCGATCTGGATGCCGCGGTACTTGACCTTGGCGCCCTTCTCCATCACCAGCCCGGCCCGCGGCGCCGACACGGTGACCGTGTCGATCGACGCGAAGGCCGCCGTGTACGAAAGGTAAGTCAGCACAGCGAAAGCCACCATCAGGCTGGCCAGCACTGCTGCTGCCAGCCGGACGGTTGTGCGTTTCGCCCCTATGTCTGCCATGTCCTTTTAAGCGGTCCTCTTATCCGGAGAGGTTGAAGTTGCCGGACGCCCCATACACAGCGAGCGAGATGAACAAAGTGATGACGACCACGACGATCAACGACGTCCGCACGGCCTGGCCGACCGCGATCCCGACGCCGACCGGACCGCCGCTGGCGTTGTAGCCGTAATAGGTGTGCACGAGCATGACCGCGATCGACATGACGATGGCCTGCAGGAACGACCACAGGAGGTCGGACGGGATCAGAAACGTATTGAAGTAGTGGTCATAGAGGCCTTTTGACTGCCCATTGATGTACACCGTGGTGAAGCGGGCGGCGAAGAAGGCGGCCAGCACCGACAGCGAGTACAGCGGAATGATCGCGATCAGGCCGGCGATCAGGCGGGTCGATACCAGGTAGGACACCGAGTGCACCGCCATGCACTCGACGGCGTCGATCTCCTCCGACACCCGCATGGCACCCAATTGGGCGGTGGCGCCGGCACCGATGGTGGCCGCCAGCGCGATACCCGCGATCACCGGCGCGACCACCCGGACGTTCAGGAAGGCGGACAGGAACCCCGTCAGTGCCTCGATGCCGATGTTGCCCAGCGACGAATACCCCTGTACGGCAATGACACCGCCGGAGGCCAGGGTCAGGAACGCCGCAACACCGACCGTGCCGCCGATCATGACGAGAGCTCCCGCGCCCATGGTCATCTCGGCGATCAGCCGGATCGTCTCCTTGCGGTACCGGGTGAGTGCGTTGGGGACATACCGCATGGTCTGCCCGTAGAACAACGCCTGCTCACCGAAGTCGTCAACCGGCTCTTGCAGCCGCGAAAAGACGCGACGAAATCGCAGCGTGACGTCGTAACTCATTGCGTGCTCACCCGTCTCATCACTTCGCCGAAATTCGCACGCCGACGGCGGTCATCACCACATTGATCACGAACAGACAGATGAAGGCGTAGACCACGGTTTCGTTGACCGCGTTACCGACGCCTTTGGGGCCGCCCTTGACGGTCAGGCCGCGGTAACAGCCCACCATCCCGGCCATCACACCGAACAGCAGCGCCTTGACCTCGGCGAGAACCAGCTCGCGCAGACCTGTCAGCACGGTCAAGCCGTTGATGAACGCGCCCGGGTTGACGCCCTGCAGGAAGACGGAGAACACGTAACCACCGGAAAGACCGATGGCGCAGACCAAGCCGTTGAGCAGCAGCGCCACCACCGTCGACGCCAACACACGGGGTACGACGAGCCGCTGGATCGGGTCGATGCCCAGCACCCGCATCGCGTCGATCTCCTCGCGGATCGTGCGGGCGCCGAGGTCGGCACAGATCGCGGTGGCACCGGCGCCGGCCACCACGAGCACGGTCACCACCGGACCCAGCTGGGTGATCGTGCCGAATGCCGTCCCGGCGCCGGACAAGTCGGCGGCGCCGATCTCGCGCAGCAGGATGTTGAGGGTGAAGGCCACCAACACCGTGAACGGGATGGACACCAGCAGCGTCGGAACCAGCGACACGCGAGCGATCATCCACGTCTGATCGAGAAACTCACCAAATTGGAACGGCCGGCGAAAAGCTGCCCGGCCGGTGTCCATCATCATTTCGAAGAATCCGCCGATAGCGCGGGCGGGGACCGAAAGTTGCTCAATCAACTCGGTTCCCCCCTCGGCTGGTCTCGGCGAAGTCTATGGCTGGCTTTCGCGTTGTCTACGGTCGCACGGGGCTCGGTGTGAGCCGGATCATATTAACTCAGAACAAGTTCACCGTGTCAATGAACAGCACTTCTTATCCAAAACGTTAATTCGCCAGGTCAGACGCACTTGTCACGTGTCAAACTGACACACGTTCTACCTGCCGATTCCCCCCAATCGGCTGGCCGCGAATGGCTATTGTGCCATCAGTCCGGTCGCCGAAAAATTGTGCTCAGGATCACGGCCAGCAAAGTAATCCTGCAGTGTCGCGCTTAGCTGCGCGGGGTCCCAAGCGGCGCCGTTGGCGCTGAATTTGCGCTCCACGGTCGGCGCAGCGACCAATGTCACCTGTGGACCGTAGACGATGAACACCTGGCCGTTGACTTCGGCGGCCGCCGGGGACGACAGGAAGTTGACCAGATTGACAATGTGCTCCGGCGACAGCGGGTCGATGCCGCCCGCTTCCACATCCGGTGCGTCGCCGAAGACGTCGGCCGTCATCGCGGTGCGCGCGCGGGGGCAGATGGCGTTGGCGCACACGCCGTAGCGGCCCAGCGCCCGCGCGGCCGTCAGCGTGAGGGAAATGATGCCGGCCTTGGCGGCGCCGTAGTTGGCCTGCCCGACCGGGCCGACCAGGCCGGCCTCCGACGCGGTGTTGACGATCCGGCCGAAGATCTGGCCGCCCGCGTCCTTGGCCTTGGAGCGCCAATAGGTGGCGGCGTTGCGGGTCAGCAGGAAATGACCGCGCAGGTGCACGGCGATGACCAGATCCCACTCCTCGTCGGACATGTTGAACAGCATCCGGTCGCGGGTGATCCCGGCGTTGTTGACCACGATGTCGAGCCCACCCAGCCCGTCGGCCAGCGCAACCAGCTCGTCGGCCGTGGCGCGTTCGCTGATGTCGCCGGCCACGGCAACGGCCTTCGAGCCCGCGGAGTTGATTTCGTCGATGACGTCGGAGGCATCCAACGCGACGGCGATGTCGTTGACGACGACGGTCGCTCCCAGGCGTGCCAGGCCCAGCGCCTCGGCCCGCCCCAGGCCCGCGGCCGCACCGGTCACCACCGCGACCTTGCCGGAGAGATCGGTCGCGTTCGTGCTGCTAGTCAATTTATGAATACCTCTAGTTTCGGGTTGCGCGCTCTAGGCTCGGATTAGTCGCCGCGGGAAAGCGCGGCGCGCGGGCATTCGGCGATCGCCTGCTCGACCAACTGCTCCTGATCGGCGGGAATGGGGTCGAGCTTCACCACGGCGTAGTCCTCGTCGTCCAGGTCGAAGATATCGGGGGCAATTCCCAAGCACACTGCGTTACCTTCGCACCGGTCACGGTCCACGATCACCCGCACAGCACACCCTCCTTGAACCTGGCCTCCACCGAGGACACGCCTCATCAGTATGTAGGTCCACCATAGGGCCCCGACACCTCTGGCGAAACGGTCGCTGGATTCCCAGACTAGAACGTGTTACAACCGGGAAGACGAACGGGTAGCCGTTGGTCGAGCTGCAGCCTGTGACGAGGCTTGTTACTCCGACGTCGTTAACGTGAAGGACGGCTGAAATGCGTATCAGTTACACCCCGGAACAGGAGGAGCTGCGTCGCGAGCTTCGGTCGTACTTCACCACGCTGATGACCCCGGAACGTCGCGAGGCGCTGACCTCGACACAGGGCGAGGTCGGCACCGGCACCGCCTACCGTGACACCGTCGCGCAGATGGGTAAGGACGGGTGGCTCACCCTGAACTGGCCCACGGAGTACGGCGGCCAGGACCGCTCCCCGATGGACTCGCTGATCTTCAACGACGAGGCCGCGATCGCCGGCGTGCCGGTGCCGTTCCTGACGATCAACAGCGTGGCGCCGACGATCATGGCGTTCGGCACCGAGGAACAGAAGAAATTCTTCCTGCCCAAGATCGCCGCGGGCGAGCTGCACTTCTCGATCGGCTACTCCGAGCCCGGTGCCGGCACCGACCTGGCCAACCTGCGCACCACCGCCGTGCGCGATGGCGACGACTACGTGATCAATGGCCAGAAGATGTGGACCAGCCTGATCGCCTATGCGGACTGGGTGTGGCTGGCGGTGCGCACCAACCCCGAGGCCAAGAAACATCGCGGCATTTCGATGATCGCGGTGCCCACGACCGCCGAGGGCTTCTCGTGGACGCCGGTACACACCATGGCCGGTGTGGACACCAGCGCCACCTATTACTCCGACGTGCGCGTCCCGGTGACCAACCTGATCGGCGAGGAGAACGGCGGCTGGAAGCTGGTGACCAACCAGCTCAACCACGAGCGGGTCGCCCTCGTCTCTCCGCAACCGATCTTCCTGGCCCTGCGCGAGGTTCGCGAATGGGCACAGAACACCAAGGATGCCGGCGGCGCCCGGCTCATCGACTCGGAGTGGGTGCAGCTCAACCTGGCCCGGGTGCACGCCAAGGCCGAGGTCCTCAAGCTGATCAACTGGGAGCTGGCATCGGCAGCGAGTGAAGCCCTGTCGCCCGCCGATGCGTCGGCGGCCAAGGTGTATGGCACCGAGCTGGCCACCGAGGCCTACCGGCTGCTGATGGAGGTGCTGGGTACCGCGGCGACGGTGCGCCAGAATTCGCCGGGCTCGTTGCTGCGCGGCCGGGTCGAGCGGATGCATCGGGCCTGCCTGATCCTGACGTTCGGCGGTGGCACCAACGAAGTGCAGCGCGACATCATCGGCATGGTCGCCCTCGGCCTGCCCCGAAACCGCTGAGCCACTAGGTAATAGAAGGACGGACGTTCATGGATTTCACCACAACCGAAGCGGCGAACGACCTCGGCAACCTGGTCGACACCATCGTGGACTCGGTATGCACACCCGAACACCAGCGTGAGCTCGACGGTCTCGATCAGCGGTTCGACCGCGACCTGTGGCAAAAGCTGATCGACGCCGGCATCCTGTCCAGCGCGTCGGCATCATCGCTGGGCGGCGACGGCTTCGGCGCGCTCGAGCAAATCGCGATCCTGGTCGCGCTGGGACACCAGCTGGCCGCGGTGCCCTACCTGGAGTCGGTGGTGCTGGGCGCCGGGGCGCTGGCCCGATTCGGCTCCGAGGAGCTGCAACAAAGCTGGGGCGTGCCGGCGGTCAACGGCGAGAAGACGCTCGGCGTCGCCCTCGACGGCGAGATGGGCGAGGGCCCGGTGCGGGCGGTCGGCGCCGGCGCCGGCTACCGACTGACCGGAACGCGCACCCAGGTCGGATTCGGCCCGGTCGCCGATGCTTTCCTGGTTCCCGCCGAAACAGACTCCGGCACAGTGGTTTTCCTGGTTGCCGCCGACGACCCCGGCGTCACCGTGACCGCGTTGGAGACCACCGGCCTGGGCAGCGTCGGGCACCTCGCGCTGGAGGGGACCGAGGTGGACGAAAGCCGCAAGGTCGGCGGCCCCGAGGTCGTGACGTGGCTCGGCACGCTCGGCGCCTTGGGCCGCAGCGCTTTCCAGCTCGGGGTGCTCGAGCGTGGCCTGCAGATGACCGCCGAATACGCGCGCGAGCGTGAGCAGTTCGACCGCCCGATCGGCAGCTTCCAGGCGGTGTCGCAGCGATTGGCCGACGGCTACATCGACGTCAAGGGGTTGCGGCTCACGCTCACCCAGGCTGCCTGGCGAGTCTCGGAAGACGTTCCGGCCGAGATCGACGTCGCCAGCGCGGCGTTCTGGGCCGCCGACGCCGGTCACCGGGTGGCGCACACCATCGTGCACGTGCACGGCGGCGTCGGCGTCGACACCGATCACCCGGCGCACCGCTACTTCCTGGCCGCCAAGGAGATCGAGTTCGCCCTGGGCGGCGCCACCGGGCAACTGCGGCGCATCGGCCGTGAGCTGGCGGAGACGCCCGCCTAGGCGAGATGGAACTCACCGATGACCTGACGGTCACCAAGCTGCTGGCGCCGCTGACCGAGATTGACGATCGGGGTGTCTACTTCGAGGACTCGTTCATCAGCTGGCGCGATCACCTGCAGCATGGTGCCGCGATTGCCGCGGCGCTGCGTGAGCGTCTCGACCCCGCCCGGCCGCCGCACGTCGGCGTGCTGCTGGAGAACACCCCCTTCTTCTCGGCGATGTTGGTGGCGGCGGGAATGTCGGGGATCGTGCCGGTGGGGCTCAATCCGGTGCGCCGCGGCGAGGCGCTGCAGCGCGACATCGACCGGGCCGACTGCCAATTGGTGCTCGCCGACTCGAAATCGTCGGAGACGCTGGCCGGTATCGAGCACCTGAACGCCGACTCCCCCGAGTGGGCCGACGAGGTCGCCGCGCACACCCTCTCCCGAAGCGGCGCGGACATGTCTTTTCAGTCCGCCTCGCCGGCCGACCTGTTCATGTTGATCTTCACGTCGGGTACCAGCGGCGAGCCGAAGGCGGTCAAGTGCAGCCACGGCAAGGTCGCGATCGCGGGCGTGACGATGTCGCAGCGCTTCGGGCTCGGCCGCGACGACGTCTGCTACGTGTCGATGCCGCTATTTCATTCCAACGCGGTCCTGGTCGGTTGGGCCGTGGCCGCGGCGTGCGAGGGATCAATGGCCTTGCGACGCAAGTTTTCCGCGTCGAACTTCATCGTCGATGTGCGCCGTTACGGTGCCACCTACGCGAACTACGTAGGCAAGCCGTTGTCGTACGTGCTGGCCACGCCCGAGCGGCCCGACGACGCGGACAACCCGCTGCGCGCGGTGTACGGCAACGAGGGTGTACCCGGTGACATCGAGCTCTTCGGCCGCAGGTTCGGCTGCGTCGTCCAGGACGGGTTCGGTTCCACCGAAGGGGGCGTGGCCATCGCACGCACACCGGACACACCGCCGGGTTCCCTGGGCCCACTTCCGGAGGGAATCGACATCGTAGATCCCGAAACCGGCGCGGCGTGCCCGCCGGGCGTGGTCGGCGAGCTGGTGAACGCCGCCGGGCCCGGGCGTTTCGAGGGTTACTACAACGACGAGGCGGCCGAGGCCGAGCGGATGGCCGGCGGGATGTACCACAGTGGCGATCTCGCCTACCGCGATGACGCCGGATACGCGTATTTCGCTGGGCGGCTGGGTGATTGGATGCGCGTCGACGGGGAGAACCTCGGTGCGGCCCCGATCGAGCGGGTGTTGCTGCGCCACCCCGACCTCACCGAGGTGGCGGTGTACCGAGTGCCGGACGCGATAGTCGGAGATCAAGTCATGGCCGCGGTGGTGATGGCGCCGGGCACCGAGTTCGATGAGGAAAAGTTCCGCGCCTTTTTGGCCGAGCAGCCGGACTTGGGACCCAAGCAGTGGCCGTCGTACGTGCGGGTCAGCGCCGAACTCCCGCGGACGGTGACCTTCAAAGTGCTGAAGCGACAGTTGGCCGCCCAGGGCGTCGACTGCGCCGACCCCGTGTGGAAGATCCGCCGCTAGCGCACGGGCGACGCGTTTTGGCAACGTGCCCGACGGGCGTCGCGATCCATATCGATCGTGGCCTGCGCGCGTTGTGCGACACTTCATGAACATGCCGCAAAGAAGAGGAGATGCGATGGTTGATGCGCCGGATCCCCGCCTCGGCACATTGGCCACGCACGCCGATACCGAAACCGGCGCATGACTGCACGCCCTCTGGAGCTCGCCCTCGAGGCGAGCTTTGAGCAGCTTTCCGCAGCGCTACCGGCGAGCGTCGGCGTCGCCATCGCCCGGCCGGACAGAACGTTTTCGCTGGGGAGCTGGTGGTCCGGTGTGGCCTGGTCGACGATCAAAGTGCCCCTGGCGATAGCGGCGCTGCGCAACGACTGGCTCGGGGCCCGCGATTTTGCGGTGAAGGCCATCACCGAGTCCGACAATCGCGCGTCCGAGCGGTTGTGGTCGCAATTGGGCGAGCCGAGCGACGCGGCGCGGCAGGTTCAGGTCGTGGTGGCCGAGGGCGGTGACACCGCGACGGTGGTCGAGTCACGCCGACTCCGCCGTGGTTTCACCGCGTTCGGCCAAACCCAGTGGAACCTGCAGCGCCAAGCGCGGTTCGCGGCAGAGCTGCCGACCATTCCCGACGCCGCCGAGGTGATCGACTTGATGCAACAGCTCACCGCCGGTGACCGATGGGGGTTGGCCGCCAAAGGGGTTGCCGCAAAGGGGGGTTGGGGGCCAGGGGCGCACGGTGAGTACCTGGTCCGGCAATTCGGGATCGTCCCCACCCAATCCGGGCAGTGGGGCGTGGCGCTGGCGGCGGACGCCCACGACGGCGCGTTC
>Ga0134128_10003623_pt1 | contig 18859 bp, 19 predicted proteins | sample KB31754_FD_96462 | JGI IMG/M metagenome (GOLD analysis project Ga0134128, IMG submission 96462) | Terrestrial soil microbial communities with excess Nitrogen fertilizer from Kellogg Biological Station, Michigan, USA - KB3-175-4 | ecosystem: Environmental > Terrestrial > Soil > Unclassified ... | reverse complement strand
GCTGTTGGCGACGCGCGCGCTGGTGTTCGCGATCCTGGCCATGAGCCTCGACATCCTGCTCGGCTTTACCGGCCTCGCGTCGCTCGGCCAGGCGGCTTATTTCGGCGTCGGTGCTTATTTCACCGCCATCCTCGCCGCCCGTTTTCACTTCGGACTGGGGTGGGATTTCTGGTTGGTGGTTCTGATGGGCATGGCGCTCGGCGCCGCCTTGGCAGCGTTTTTCGGACTGTTCGCGATCCGCGCCACCGGCGTTTATTTCCTGATGATCACGCTCGCGCTCGGCCAATGCGTCTGGGGCCTCGCCTATCGATGGAGTTCGCTGACCGGCGGCGACAACGGCATCAACGTCACCGCCCGGCCGGATTTCGGGCTCGATCTCACCAATGAGCGAATGTTCTTCTTCCTGGTCTACGGCTTCTTCATCGTGTCGCTGATCGCGCTCTATGTGCTGGTGCAGTCGCCATTCGGGCGCAGCCTTGCCGGCATTCGCGAGCGCGAGTTGCGGATGCAAATCCTCGGCTACAACACGTGGCTGCACAAATATATCGCCTTCATCATTGCCGGCGCCTTCGGCGGGCTATCGGGCGTGTTGTGGGCCCACACCAATGGACTGGTCAGTCCCGAGACCGTGGTGCTGACGACCTCGGTCGACGCGCTGTTGATGGTCGTGCTCGGCGGCGCCGGCACGCTGGTCGGCGGCGTCATAGGTTCGGTCATCGTTTTCGGATTAAGGGAATTCCTCAGCACGCTTGTGCCGTGGTGGCAGTACGTGCTGGGCGGCGTCTACGTACTGACGATCCTTTACCTACCCACCGGCCTGATGGGCATTCCGGCGAGACTTCGCCAAGCCCGCGCCCTGTCCAACAACAAGGCAACGCCGGCGGCGAGGGAGAAACTGGCACCGACGCCTTCCTGAAACCACGCGGGAAGGCATAACACGCGGGAGAAAGACACATGAAAAGCTTGCGACGAATCCTACTCGGCAGCCTTGTGCTCGGATTGAGCGCTAGCCTGCCGGCCAAGGCCGAGGAGCTGCGCATCGGCTTCCTTGCGCCGATGACCGGTATTTTCGCCCAGATCGGCAAGGACATGGTGAACGGCTTTGAGCTGTATCTCACCGAGCACGGCAACAAGCTCGGCGGCGCCGACGTCAAATTCATCGTCGAGGATGAGCAAGGCAAATCCGATACGGCCGTGACCAAGGCCAAGAAACTGGTGTTGCAGGACAAGGCGCAGATGTTCATCGGTGGCCTTCTGGCCTCGACCGGTTACGCGCTGGCCCCAGTCAGCAATAGCGAGAAGACGCTTTACATCTCGTCCGTTCCGGCGGCCGACGATCTGACCCAGCGTCAGCTCTCCAAATATCCGTATTTCTTCCGCACCACCTGGACGAGCTCCCAGCCGACGCATGCGATCGGTCAATGGGCCTGCGATCAGGGCTACAAACGGGTCGTCTCGATCGCCGCCGACTATGCCTTCGGCTACGAACAGCAAGGTGGCTTCCAGAAAGCGTTTGAGGATTGCGGCGGCAAGGTGATCCAGAAGATCTGGCCGCCCCTCGGCACCAAGGACTTCGGGCCCTACATCCCGACGATCAAGGCGGATGCCGATGCAATCTTCAGCCTGATGGTTGGGCCGATGTCGCTGCAATTCCCCAAGCAATTGCGCGCCTCCGGCAACAAGAAGCCGATCATCGGCGGCGGCACCAGCTATGACGAGTTCGTGCTGCCCTTCATGGGCGACGAGGTCGTCGGCGACGTGTCTTCGCTGATGTACAGCGCCGCGATCACGACGCCAAAGAATGAAGCCTTCGTGAAGGCCTACCGCGCCAAATACGGCAAGGTGCCGTCCTATTACTCGGAGGCGAACTACACCACGGCCGAGATCATCGACGAAGCGATGAAAAAGTCCGGCGGCAAGTATCCCGGCGCCGAGAAATTCATCGAGATCATGTCAGGCCTCAAGGTCGACGCCGTGCGTGGACCGGTGACCTTCCAAGACCGTAACCCGGTACAGAACATCTACATCAAGAAAGTCGAGAAGAAGAAGATGTTCGGTTACGACAAGGATGAGCTCTGGAATACGGTCATCAAGACCTATCCAAACGTGAGCCAGTACTGGACCTACGGGAAAGACAAGTTCTTGCAGCAGCCCGTCTACAGCAAGGACTTCCCCCCCTGTAAGTACTGCGAATAAGATGGATTGCCGGGGCTCGCGCAGCGGGCCCCGGCGGTTTTTGCACGGCGAGGATCACGCGTGAGTCAGTCGCAAACCAATGGCGTTGCAGCGCTCGAGCTCCGACAATTGAGCAAGAGCTTCGGTGGTCTGCGCGCCACGCAAGACGTCAGCTTGCGCGTGATGCCGGGCGACCGCAAAGCCGTCATCGGCCCGAACGGCGCCGGCAAGACCACCCTGTTCAACCTGATCACCGGCATCTTTCCGGTTAGCGGCGGCCAAGTGCTGCTGTTCGGCCAGGATGTCACTGCCTGGCCGAGCCACCGCCGTACCGCGCTCGGCATGGCGCGCACCTTCCAGGTGACCAGCCTGTTTCCGAAGCTGACCGTACTCGACAATGTGCTGCTGGCCATCAAGGGACTGCGGCCGTCGAAATTCGTGATGTGGCGGTTCATGTCGTCCTATAAAGACACTTACGAGAAGGCTTACCGCCTACTCGAGAGCGTCGGCTTCCTAGATCGCAAGGACGTCGAGGTGCGCAATCTTTCGCACGGCGAACAGCGCCAGCTCGAGATCGTGCTGGGGCTGGCGAGCGATCCGAAGATTCTGTTGCTCGACGAGCCGGCGGCTGGACTTTCGTCAGGCGAGTCGACCGAGATGGCCAAGTTTCTGATGAAGCTCGATCCAAATCTTGCAATCCTGCTGATCGAGCACGACATGGACGTGGTTTTCGACGTAGCCGAGCAAATTTCCGTGTTGCATTTCGGCGAGATCGTCGAGACCGGCACGCCCAAGCAGATCCATGACAGCGCACGCGTGCAGGAAATCTATTTGGGGACCGGCTGAGCCATGGCGATCCTCGAAGTTCAGGACATCCATACCTATTACGGGGACGCCTACGTTCTGCAGGGGCTGTCGCTTAAGCTCGAGCAGGGCCAGATCCTCGGCCTGCTCGGCCGCAACGGCGTCGGCAAGACCACGCTGGTGAATTCGATCGTGGGATTCATTCCGCCGCGCCGCGGCGAGATCGTTTTCAAGGGCGAACAGATCACAGCCAAGGCTTCGTTCGAGACGGTACGGACCGGAATGGGCCTGGTGCCGCAGGGACGCCGCGTGTTCCCGACATTAAGCGTGGAAGAAAACCTGCTGGTCGCTCTGCGCAACCCCGAACGTCACGGTTGGGGCCTCGAGCGCGTCTACACGCTGTTCCCGCGACTGCGCGAGCGCCGCAACCAGCGCGCCAAAACTTTGTCGGGCGGTGAGCAGCAGATGCTGGCGATCGGCCGCGCGCTGATGACCAATCCGGACTGCCTCATCATGGACGAACCTTCGGAAGGTCTTGCGCCGATCATCATCCAAGGCCTGTGGGAGGCGATCAGCACGCTAAAGAAAGAAGGGATGTCGATCCTGCTGGTCGAGCAGAACGCCAATCTTGCCCTCAAACTGGTCGACTATGTGCACGTCATGAGCAAGGGCCAGGTGGTCTATTCGGCCAAACCAGACGAACTGCGCGCCAATGATGAAATCAAGTCCAGCTATCTCGGCATCTAGGGCATTTCTTCGCAGCCCGAAAATTTGGCGTGCTTGCCCATCGCCTCCAATGGGCACGCTTGTCGGACGCACGATGACCGGGCTTTACATCGTGGAATGGCTTGGCCGATGATGGGCATGGTTAGAGCCGCATGGTGGGGTATGGCGGCTCAGAGTCGCATCGAACAAGGCCAGACTGCCCGCTGAAAGCAGGCACGGCCAATCAAAACTGAGCCCCCGCAGGGGCGACAAAGGGAGGAATACAATGTCTCGCAAGCTCACCCGCCGCCAGGTCATGGCCGGCACCGCGGCCGGCGTGGCCGCCGCCGCTTTCAAATTCCCGACGCCGGCAATCGCCCAGGCCAAGCCGTTCAAACTCGGCCTGCTCACCATTAAGACCGGCCCGCTGGCGCAAGGCGGCATCCAGATGGAACAGGGCATCGTCACGTTCTTGAAGGAAAAAAACTATACATTTGCCGGCCGCAAGGTCGAATTTATCTCGGCAGACTGCGGCGGCACTCCAGCCGGCACCAAGACCAAGGCCCAGGAGCTGATCGAGCGCGACAATGTGGATACAATAGTTGGGCCGCTCGCCGCTTTCGAATTGCTGGCAATCACCGATTACATTCGCGATCACAAGACACCGTGCCTCAGCCTCGCCGCCGCCGAGGATATGACGCAACGCCGCCCAAACCCCTACTTCCTGCGCGCATCGGCGACATCATCGCAGGCGATGCACCCAATGGCGGACTTTGCCGCCAAGGAATTGAAACTCAAGCGTATGATTACAATTTCGGAAGACTTCGCTTTCGGCTATGAACAGATGGGCGGCTTCCAGCAGACATTCGAGGATAACGGCGGTAAGATCCTCAAGAAATTGTGGCCGCCGATCGTCACCCCAGACTACACGCCTTACCTCGCACAGATCTCGGATTGCGATGGCGTGTGCCAGGGGTTTGCCGGCTCGAACCCGCTGCGCTTCCTCAAGCAGTACGCCGCGGCTGGTCTGAAATTTCCGGTTGTCACCGGGGAAACAGGTGGCGACGACGCGCTTCTGCGTTCGTTCGGCGACGACGCGCTTGGGCTCTATAGCTGCTGTCCCTATACACTTGATCTCAACTCGGCGAGCAATAAGCGCTTTGTCGCCGCCATGAACAAGGACTATGGCGTCGACCCAGGATTCTATTGCGCGGGACTCTACGTCAACGGAATGGTGATTGAAGCCGGATTGCAGAAGACCGGCGGAAAGTCCGATGACAAGGCCGCGCTCATGGCGGCGATGAAGTCAGTATCGCTCGCCGACACGCCGCGTGGCCCGATCAAGTTCGACCATCTCGGCAACGTGATCGGCGATTTCTACGTTCGCCATCTCGAAAAGGCGAACGGCAAGCTGATCAATAAGACGGTCAAGACGTACCATAACGTGAGCCAGTTCTGGACCTACGACGAGAAGAAGTTCCTCCAGCAGCCCGTCTATTCGCGCGACTACCCGCCGCTCAAATCTTGATGACGAAGAACCCCGCAGGCGCCGCATCAGGCGCCTGCGGATTATTTGACGATTCGAGCGCGGGATATCTGCGGCTATGACGTTTTGGCTAGTGCTGACAGTGAACAGCATCACCTTCGGTGGGCTGCTCTTCCTCCTGTCAGCGGGCTTCTCCCTGATCTTCGGGCTGATGCGTATTCCGAATTTGACGCATGGATCGCTGTTCATGCTTGGCGCGTACATCGGCGCAAGCTTCGTGATCGGCGTTTTCGGTGTGAGGCTCAATTTCTGGCTGGCCGCCGTGCTTGCGACACTCGCGGTCGCCCTGCTTGGAGCGCTCGCTGAACGGCTTCTGCTGCGCCGCCTTCCGGGCGAGCAGCTGGCGCAAGTGCTTGTGACGCTCGGCCTGTCATTCATGGCCGCCGATTTCTGCCTGATGGTTTGGGGTGGCGACCCGCTTTCGGTGGAAACACCCGCAGCGCTCACCGGATTTGCGCGGCTGGGCATTCTTGTCTTCCCAAACTACAGGTTAGCGATCATCGTCATTGCCATCATTGTCGCAATGGGCCTCTGGCTTCTGCTCGAGCGCACGCGTCTCGGTGCCATGATCCGCGCCGGCGTAGATGATCCCGACATGGCGCGCGTCGTCGGAATTCGCGTCTCACAGCTGTTCACCATCGTGTTCGCGCTCGGCGCGGGCCTGGCCGCGTTCGCCGGCATCATCGGAGGACCGATCCTGTCGGTTTATCCAGGCCTCGATCAGGACATGCTGCCCCTGGCATTGGTCGTCGTCATTCTCGGCGGCTCAGGTAGCCTGCTCGGATCCTTTGTCGGCAGCATCATTGTTGGGTTTATCTATAATTTCGGTCAGGCGCTTCTGCCGGAACTTGCATATTTTGTTCTATTCCTTCCGATGCTCCTAGTGTTGATCCTGCGGCCGCAGGGCTTGTTCGGCAGGTATGTGCCATGAGCGGGCGCATTCTCGCGTTGTTCTTGGCATTTGTGGTGCTTGTCACCCTGCCGCATTGGATGAACGGAATCTATTACGTCAACGTTGCCAGCCAGATTCTCTTCTACGCGGTCTTTGCGCTCGGGCTGAATGTACTGGCGGGCTATGGCGGGCTCGTTTCACTCGGCCATGCCGGCCTTTTCGGTGTCACGGCCTATGCGACGGGTTACATGTTGCAGCTCGGCTTTGGCCATCCCGCCGCGATACTCATTGCGCTGCTGGTCGGCCTGGCATCGATGGCGATTTATGCGGCGCTCTCGCTGCGCTCGACCGGCATCGGCTTCATAATGATTACGCTCGCCTTGGGCGAAATCCTGTGGGGACTCGCCTACCGCTGGATCAGCTTGACCGGAGGCGACAACGGCCTGAGCGTGAAAACACGTCCCGAGCCCTTCGGGTTTTCGCTGTCGGACGCGAACACTTTTTATTACGCGACGCTTGTTGTTTTCTTGTTATCGCTCGCAGCAATGACGATATTCGTCCGCTCGCCGCTCGGCGCCGCTCTGATGGGCACGCGCGATCAACCGCGCCGCATGAACGCCCTCGGGTATCACGTCTGGGCCATTCGATTCTACGCCTGCCTGTTCTCCGGCCTGCTCACCTCGGTCTCGGCAATCCTATTCGTGTACTACACGCAGTTTATCAGCCCGCAAACGCTGGCACTGACGTCCTCGGCGGAAGTGCTGCTGATGGTGATATCCGGCGGGGCCGGCACGCTTCTTGGGCCGATCGTTGGCGCCGCTTTGGTCGTCGTGGTCAAGACTGTCGTAAGCGGATTTATCGAACGGTGGAATTTTCTGCTCGGTGCCATCTTTGTCGCCATCGTGATACTGATGCCGGAAGGCTTGGTGCCAGGAAGCGTGCGTCTTTGGCGGCTGGCGTGGCGTAAGCGCACACGCGGCACAACCGTCGTCACCGGTGGCGCGGGGGCGAAACCATGAGCGCCCTCACCGTTTCAAAACTCTGCAAGTCGTTCGGCGGCCTTCACGTCACGACCGACGTCGACCTCAATGTCGAGCCGGGCGAGCGCCGGCTGATTATCGGGCCGAACGGAGCTGGCAAGACGACGCTGTTCAACTTGATCACCGGCGAGATCTCGCCCGATTCGGGCTCAATTCAGCTGTTTGGCCAGGACATCACGCGCGTACCAAGCCGCCGCCGCGCGCATCTCGGCATGGCGCGTACGTACCAGATCATCACTTTATTCGGCCGCGATACGATCCTGCATAATGTAACCCTTGCGCTGCTCGGTCTGTCGCCGGCGCGGTGGAATCCGCTCATCGATCTTAAGCGGCAAGGCCACTTCGTTGAACATGCGCGGGCTGCGCTCGAGCGGGTCGGGCTCGCGCATATCGCGGACCGGCCGCTCGCGCAGACATCCTATGGCGAGCGGCGACGCGTCGAAATTGCAATGGCGCTCATTCAAAACCCCAAAGTTCTGCTGCTCGACGAGCCGTTCGCCGGCCTGTCGATAGATGAGAGGCGCGACGTCCAACAGCTTCTGCTCGCTATTCCGCGCGACGTAACGATCGTCATGATCGAGCACAATATGGACGTGGCACTGGAATTTGCCCAACGAATTACGCTTCTGCATTTCGGTGAGGTTATCGTCGAAGGTAACCGCACTGAAGTGGTAGCCGATCCGCGCACGCGGGAGGTCTATCTTGGCCACTAGCGCGCTCAGTCTCCGTCACATCGATGCATTCTATGGCGACAGTCACGTCCTCGGCGACGTATCATTCGAGCTTGGCGAAGCGGGCATGCTGGGGCTGCTTGGCCGCAATGGCGCCGGTAAATCGACATGCATGAACGTCACGATGGGTCTGCTACCCCCGCGCGGCGGTGAAGTCGTGGTATTCGGCGAGTTGGTGAGCGGCATGCCGCCGGAGATGATCGCCGCGCGCGGCGTCGCGCTCGTGCCGCAGGGCCGCCGCATCTTCAAGAGCCTGACAGTGCGGGAAAACCTCATTGTCGCGGCACGCAAGCCTGATCCCGGCAGTAAACATGCGCCATGGACGATCGACACCGTTTTCGGAATGTTTCCGCGCCTTGACGAGCGACGCAACCAGATTGCGGCGCACCTCTCCGGCGGCGAACAGCAGATGTTGGCGATTGGTCGGGCCCTTATGGGCAATCCGCGCGTTCTATTGATGGACGAGCCGTCGGAAGGTCTTGCGCCGCAGATTGTCGCGGAAGTGATGGCCACGATCCGCAAGCTGAAAGAAAGTGGATTATCGATTGTGTTGGTCGAGCAGAATCCAAAGCTGGTCTTTGATGTCGCGGACGACATTGTGATTCTCAACACAGGCCGCGTGGCGGTGGTTTCGACTCCTACACAGATCGAGAAGGACGGCGTCGATTTGCGCCAACACCTCGGGGTGTTTTGATTATTCCGCGTTGGAAACCGCAACCGCAGGATTCACGGGATCAACCGCAATTACGCATGACAGAACGAAAGGCTGGAAATGGCTGAAATTTGGAACAAATATGCGGACACCGCCGCACGTAAGCACGGCAAACCAGGACGCGAGGTGCGGCCGAAAAGCCTCACCGTCGATATGCACGCCCATGTCGCGGTGCCGCGTGTCGGTGAGATCGTAACACCGCATCTCAAGCAATCTACCGATCCGCTGGTTCAGGACTCAACCCCCGAGACTCAGGCTCTGATGGCAAAGCAGGCAGCCGATATCCGCACACGCATAAGCACGACGGACGAGCGCTTTAGCGTGATGGACGAGATGGGCGTCGACATGCAGCTCATCTGCCCGGCACCGCCGCAGATCTATTACTACCTGTCTGTAGATGTCGGCGTGCAGGCCGCCCGTGCCCTCAACGAGGGCATTGCAGAATATGTCAGCAAGCATAGCGATCGGCTGGTCGCGCTAGGCGGCGTGCCGATGCAGGACGGCAACGAGGCGGCAAAAGAGCTCGAGCGTTGCATGAAGCAGCTCAAGTTCAGAGGCGTCGAGATTCTCACTAACGTCAACGGCAAGGAGCTATCCGACCCTGTTTTCGCGCCGTTCTGGAAGAAAGCCGAGGAACTTGACGCACTGGTGCTGATTCACCCGACCGGTTTTACCCAGCCGCAGCGTTTTGCGCGTTTTTACTTCAACAACGTGATCGGTAATCCGCTCGACACCACGGTCGCGTTGCACTACCTGCTCTTTGATGGTGTCTTCGAGCGGCATCCGAAGCTTCGCGTTCTGGCCGTGCACGGCGGCGGCTTCCTTGGTGCCTATTCGGGCCGCATCGATCATGCCTGGGGCGCGCGGTCGGATGCGCACGGCAGCTTGCCGAAGCCACCAACGACCTATCTGCGGCGGAATGTTTACTTCGACACGGTCGTTTTTACACCGCATCAGCTCGAGGCGTTGGTGAACACGTTCGGCGCTGACCGCATCGTTATGGGTACCGACTATCCGTTCGATATGCTGGAATATGATCCGGTCGGCCACATCAATTCGGTCGCAAGCTTCGACGACAGCACCCGCGCCGCGCTGGCGGGCGGCAACGCCAAGAGGCTGCTGGGGATCTAACGGTTTAGGCGTAGAGGAAATCCAGAACCGCTGTCTCCGCGATTACGGCGGCATCAGTACTGTGACGGCCGGCGCGCGCCTGTTCCTCCTGCGTGCGGGTGGCCTGTAAATAGGCGCCCAGATGACGTGCGCGTTCGATGATGCGATGATTTTCGGACAGGCGCACCGCCTGATAGCGCTTGAGCGCGCTTTCCACATCCGATTCTTTTTCGAGCGATACTGCGAGGGCGGCCGCGTCATCCGCCGCCTTGGAAACGCCAGCCGCCACATGCGGACGCGCGACAAACGCCGCGTCGCCGGTTATCGCCACTCGGCCGAACGCCATGCACGGCGATTCCAGATCATAGATCGGCTGCAGAATTGGCTCCTCAATCACACGCACGATTTGGCGAAATTGCGGGGCAATCAGTCGCTCCGCATCCGCCCGCATCTCGGCGATCGCTTCGCGACGGATAAGCGGCGGCGGAATTGAAATTGCGTGTGTAACGCCACGTTCATCGGTGAGCAGCCATTGCAGCTTGGTCGCTTCGTCAGCCGGCCGGTACCACACCACGTTGTAGCGACGATGGCCCGGTCGCAGGTCATTGTCGGGGCCGGCAACGGGATAACCGAGGAATTGCTCACCTGGGGGCAGACCGAACGTCATGAAACCGAAGAGCTCGCTGTGTACGGCAGGCGGGAATACACGTTCGGCTATCAGGGCGCGCCACGCGGAATATCCTGCGTAGCGCGGCATCACATCCGGCAGGCATTGCTGGCGCACCGTGGAGCGAATGCCGTCAGCCCCTACAAGCAGGTCCGCTTCGATGATTTCGCCATCGGAAAAATGCACCCGGACGCTATCGGCGTTTTGAGTGAATTTGGTCATCGCGCGCCCGCGATGATACCGATCGGGCGGAAAGGCGTCCCGCAGCAAACGATAGACCCTTTCCCACGCGGTCAGGACCTGCGGGCAGGTGATTTCATGGGTGAGCTGGCCGCTCGCATCGAGGATTTTGCGTGTTGTAATGTGAACACCGAGATCGTCAGTCGCGAGATCGAGGCCGCGCAACCTTTCGATCAATTCCTGCTGGGCCACGATACCGGCGCCCCGGCCCGAAAGTTCACTGTCCACGCGCTCGTAAATATCCACTGCCCAACCGGCTCGCCGGAGCAAAAGTCCGCTCAAAAGGCCGCTCATTGAGCCGCCGATGATGATTGCGCGTCGCAAACGAGCCCCGGCCAAGTTATCAGCCTCGATCTTTCCGTTTACCCAATTATCCTATATATGACGGCCAGTAGCTTTGGAGGAATTCCCATGGCCCTGACGATGCTCGACAAGCCAGCCGAGAAAAAGGAAAAGTCGAAGTGGCCGGCGGATATTGCCGCCGAGTTCGAGCGCGAAACCAAAAATCCAAACCCTTGTGTCGGCTCTACCCTATTGTCGGAAAACGAACGTACGCGTGTTTGGATTATCCGCCTTTCACCTGGCGAGCGTATTGGTTTTCACCGTCACGTACTCGACTATTTCTGGACCGCCGTGTCGGGCGGCCGAGGTCGTCAGCACGTGCACGACGGCACCACCGTCGAGTACACATATCAACCGGGCGAAACTCGCCACGAAACATATGGCAAGGGTGAGTTCAAGGTGCACGACCTTGAGAATCTCGGCGATCGCGAGATGGTTTTCATGACTGTCGAATTCAAAGACAGCGCCAACCAGCCGATGCCGCTGCCGGCAGGTGTCAGACCGCAATCTGCCGCCGCGTAAGAGTGCCGAAATTCGATTCGCCCGCCGGTAGGGTCCAGCCCACGGCGGGCGTTTCATTTTGCCGAAAGCGACCGCCAATCGGTCGATCGCGGCGGGCTAGCCAAGCAGGGTTGCTTCCTGCACACTGCCGCGCAATAACCCGCACACTAGGCTAAGCAAGAATACGGGGATTCAAGGGGACAATGCCGGCTACGCATTTCGCGCTTACGCGCCCATCGAGGATCGTATGGAAGTATCCTTCGACCTGCTGATCGGGGCGATTGTCGCCGGGCTGTTGCTCGGCGGTTTTTATGCTGCAGTCACCGCCGGAATCTCGATTTCGTTCGGCATGCTTGACATCGTCAATATCGCACATCCGGGTTTCATCATCCTTGGCTCCTACATTGCCTATATTGTCAATTTGGAATTCGGCGTCGACCCGGTAATCGTCAGCGTCGTGATGCTGCCGGTGTTTTATCTGCTCGGGACGGCGATTTACCAGGTCTATTATCTGTCATTCGAAAAGCGCGGCCAGGAATCTCTGCGCGGCCTCGCCTTCTTCTTCGGTGTACTGTTCGTGACCGAAGTCGTGCTGCTCCTGGCCTTCGGCGTCGACTATCGCTACGTCGAGGCCCCCTATATCGGGCCAAGTTTGCATTTCGGCCCTATTGATCTGCCGCTGCGCATGCTCGTTCCCTGCCTTGTCGCCCTTACAATGTTTGCCGCATTGCAGATCTTCATTACTCGAACATTCATCGGCCGCGCGATCCTTGCGGTTTCACAGGATCAATTCGCGCTCCAGCTAATGGCCGTCGATCCGGTTCGCATCAAGCGCATTGCATTCGGCCTCTCCATTGCAACCGCTTCGGTTGCCGGCGCATTGCTCATTATCATCCAGCCGGTCGAGCCTTCAGTCGGTCGTGAATATATCGGGCGCGTTTTTGCGATTTGCGTGCTTGGCGGTCTTGGCAGCATGCCGGGCACGTTGATCGCCGCCATGTTGCTCGGTGTGGTGGAAAGCATCACCGCCACGTTTTACGGCCCATCATGGGCGCCCGCGATTGCATTCGGATTCCTGCTGCTCACTCTTGCCTTCCGTCCCTCCGGCCTGCTGGGGCGCTGAACCGTGCGGATGGCACCTTTCACATTGATTATGATTGCTATTGCGACCGGACTGTTTCTGCTGATCCGAGCGCCGGACGTCGAATATTTTTTCGTCGCCGGCTACACGATCGTCCAATACGTGGTGTTGGCAACCGCATGGAATATTCTCGGTGGCTATACCGGTTATGTGAATTTTGGCTCGGCGGCGTTTTTTGCCATGGGAGCCTACAGTACGGTAGCGCTTGCGACCTTCGCCAATCAGCTTGATGACCTGGTCCCCGAAAGCATCGCGCCACTGCTTCACCTGGTGTTTCCGCTGTCGATACCGGTGTTGATTGTGATCGGCGGGCTGGTGTCCGGTGTGGTCGGCTTTGGCATGGGCTATCTGACACTGCGGCTACGGGGGGCATTTTTCGCGATTGCCACGTTAGCGCTGGCTGTTGTGCTGCAGACGTTGGTGGTCAATTGGGAATTCGTCGGCGGCTCAGGCGGCGCCTATGTCGTGCGCCCAGGCGAATTTCCTGGCCTCGGAAGCTATATGCAATATTTATTCGCCCTGATGATGGGCCTTGCGGTGCTCGCTCTTGTGACCGCCCGCACCATCGAGCGTTCCCGACTGGGCTACGGCTTCGCCGCCATCCGCGACGACGAATTAGCCGCCGAAGCCTCGGGCGTGCCGACTCTGCGTCTCAAGCTCATTGCAACCACCCTCTCCGGCGCGCTGATGGGAATGGCCGGCGCGCCATTTCCCTACTACATCGGCTATCTTCAGCCGCAGTCGGCGTTCGGACTCGAGTATGCGGTCAACTCAATCGCAATGCCCATGATCGGTGGCACCATGAGCTGGGTCGGCCCGCTGGTCGGAACGCTGCTGCTCGGTACCCTGCAGCAGGTCGCCAATGTCACGATTTCTTCTGCCGTTAACCTGCTGCTTGTCGGATTGCTATTGATCGGCTTCGTTATCGTGGCGCCGAATGGGATCGTCGGTCTGGTCCAGGATCGCCTGTGGACGCGGAGCAGGAAATGAGTCCGATTCTGCACGTCCAAGGAGTGAGCAAGCGGTTCGGTGGCTTCGTTGCGCTCGATGAAATTGATCTTGAGGTCCAACCGGGCGAGCGCCTGGGCCTGATCGGGCCCAATGGATCAGGCAAGAGTACGCTGGTCAATTGCATTTGCGGCACGCTGCAAAATGAAACCGGAACCGTGCAATTCGACGGCCATGCAATGGATGGCCTCGCCGCGCACGAGCGCACGCATCGAGGATTGGCCCGCAGTTTCCAGCTTCCGCGGCCGTTCCCCAGCCTGACGCTTGCCGACAATCTTTGTATTCCGATGCTTTACACGGTCCATACACGTTCAGGACCGCTGCATGCCGACAATATCGAAGCGCGCTGCGCTGAGTTGTTGGAGATGGTCGGGCTTGCGAGCAAAGCGCACCAGAAACCGCGCGATCTGACGCAAGTCGAGATGCGTAAGCTCGAGCTGGCGCGCGCAATGGCAGCGGAGCCTAAGCTGCTGATTGCCGACGAATCCATGGCCGGTTTGTCGCATTCAGAAATCGAGGACATCCTCGCGTTGCTCATGCGGCTGAACGAAAGCGGCATTACCGTGATTTTGATCGAGCACATTATGACCGCAGTGATGAGCTTTTCGCAGCGGCTCGCGGTGCTGGTCTCCGGTAAGAAGATCGCCGACGGAAAACCGGAACAGGTTGTACGTGATCCTGAGGTCGTGAGGGCATATCTTGGCGAATAGCATCACCATCGAAAACGTCAACGCCGCCTACGGCGCGGTGCGCGTGATCGAGGACGTCTCGATGATGGTCAACTCTGGGGAAACCGTTGCCCTGCTTGGAACCAATGGCAATGGCAAGAGCACGCTGATGAAGTGTGTAATGGGCATTTTGCGTCCAAGCGCCGGCCGCATTGTCGCCGAAATCGATGGTGAGAAGTTCGACTTGGTCGGCCGCAGCACCGAGCAGATCGTTGATCTTGGTATCGCACTCGTGCCGGAAGGTAGACGACTATTTCCGAAACTCACAGTGGAAGAGAATCTCCTGCTCGGTGCTTCACGCAAGAAGGCACGTGCGCAGATCAACAGCAACCGCGAGTTCTGTTTTGAAGCCTTTCCCCGGCTTGCCGAGCGCCGCAGTCAGCTCGCCGGCTCGATGAGTGGTGGAGAGCAGCAGATGCTCGCACTGGCGCGCGCGCTGATGTTGGCACCCCGCATCTTGCTGATCGATGAACCTTCGGTGGGTCTTGCACCGCTGCTGGTCGCTCGCACCATCGACGCCATCAAGCAACTCAAGGATCACTACCAGCTCACCGTGCTGATGGCCGAGCAAAATTTCAAGCAGGCCGTGCGAATCGCCGATCGAGGCTATGTGATCGTGCATGGCAAGATCGCATTCGAGGGCCGGTCGGCGGACGAGCTCAACAATAATGACCTGGTCCGCAAGCTTTACATGGGCATGTAGCGGGCCCTTGCCGAATTCTCTGTCGTGGCCAGGCTTGCCCTGGCGGCAACAAATTGAGATTTGGCGATCCGTTAAAAAGCAAAACGGCGCGGGACTTTCTCCCGCGCCGCTCGTCATTCAGGCTTCCACGAGTTTTATTTAATGGCTTTCTCGTAGGGAAAGATCACACTCCCGGTTTTCAGGTCGGCCGGGGTGAGCACTGTCTGGTAGCTCATACCCTTCCACGTCTCGAGTCCGGCGCCCTGCTTGATGTCGTGATACTGGACCTGGAGCATGCGCGACTTTGCCCATTCGCCCTTGGCGCCCTTGCCGAAAGTAATGTCGCCCATAATGGTTTTCACCGTATGGGTACGCAGGTAATCGGCGATCTTGTCATCATTGATGCTCTTGGTGGCAGTAATCGCATCAGCCAGCATTTCGAGATAGGCATAGCCCCAAGTGCCGAGATAATAGCCGAGTGGATCGACGCCTTCCGACGCTGCGCGCGCCTGATAGACCTTCAGGAATTCGTTGGTCGCCGGGGTCGCCTGCGAGGGGACCCAGGTTTCATAGTTGATGATGCCATTAAGGGCCGGGCCGAGCTTGTTCTTGAACACTGTCGCCTGCAATCCGACCATCGCGCCGCCCAGCATCTTCGGCTTGTAGCCAAGTTCCTTGATCGCCAGGACCATGCCAACCGAGTCGAGCGGATACGAGCAGACCACAACGGCATCAGCGTTTGCCGCCTGCAACGCGCGCACGATCGGCGTGAAGTCAGTTGTATTGCCCGGGTAACTTTTGTCGTAGACGATCTTCTGGCCAAACTTCTTGGCGTTCTCGCGCGCGCCTTCGCAAGCATTCTTGGAGAATTCGAGGTCCGACCAGGCAAGCGCAACTGTCTTGAGTTTTTCCTGGGCGGCGACCTGGAAGAAGCCGTCCGTAAAGGCCGGCTTCGTGTCCGGGCCTGAGGGCAGCATCGAGAAATATTTCGGATAATTGAACTTGCTGTTCACGGCGAGGCCGAACAAACCGATGAACACTTTCTTCTTTGAAATGACGACCGGCATGGCAGGTGCGATCATCGCTGTGGCGTAGGGACCGACCACGAGATCGACTTTGTCGACGTCGAGCAACTTGGTGTAGATGCCGGGAACGGTCGATGGGTTGCTCTGGTCATCGTAGTAGATAATTTTCACCGGGCGACCGATCAGACCGCCTTTCTTGTTGACCTCTTCTTCCCAGATCTTGGCGCCGACCAACGCCTGCTTGCCGTTTGGCGCAAGTGGCCCGGTCAAGGCCATGCTGAAGCCGATCTTGATCGGCTCCTGCGCCTGCGCGCCGGAAACAATGAACATTCCGCCGGCGGCGAGGGTGACACACACTCCCGCAATCCAGGCAAATGTTTTCGTCTTGAGATATCGAAGCATAAAGATCCTCCCGATTAGCCGTTATTTTTTGTCATCTTATGCGCATTTGATCGAACTAAGCTAGAGGGTCGACCGCCCACAAAGTGGGCTAAATCCCCTCGACCATAATCGTTTCGACCTCGCCCGCGCCGCTGCGCCGGAAAGCCGCGGCCTTGTCGTATTCTGGCGATGTGAAACAGGCGACGCCCTGCTCCAAGGACGGAAATTCGATGACGATAAAGCGATGGAATTTGTCCGGTCCTTCCATGATCTGAAAACGGCCTCCGCGAGCCAGGACCTTGCCGCCAAACTTGGCGATAATTCCCGGGACGAGGTCGGTGTATTTCTTGTACTCAACCGGATCGTTGACCTTGGAACGAGCTACCCAATAAGCAGGCATTTATCGGCTCCCTGATACGGCATCATCCCCAGCACCCCGGGTCCGGCCTTCGGCCAGCCCAAGCATTAAAACTTGTGCCGGGCATATGCGTCTCTAGTGGTGGAGACTATCAAAGACGTCGATGGCCGGTACAAGTCCGGCCATGTCAATGGAGAAGCGTTCATGGCGCGCAAAGTCGTCGACATTTCGGTCCCTCTCGAAAACGATGTGGCCGCCGATCCGCCAGGCTACGGTCCAAAAATCGAGTATTTCGATCATCAGGCGACTGCTCCTGATGTTCTCAAGTTTTTTCCCGGCCTGAAAAAAGAAGACCTGCCTGGCGGCGAAGGTTGGGGCTTCGAATGGATACGCCTGTCCACTCATTGCACCACCCATCTCGACGCGCCCTGGCATTTTGCCTCAACGATGGATCACGGCAAACGCGCGCTCACGATCGACGAGGTCCCGCTCGATTGGTGCTTTCAGCCGGGCGTCAAGCTCGACTTCCGTCAATTCCCGGACGGCTATGTCGCAACTGCAAAGGATGTCGAAGTCGAGCTTAAACGGATAGGGCACGATCTCTCGCCTTTTGAGATCGTCGTAGTAAATACGAGCGCGGGCACCGCCTACGGCCGGCCCGACTATGTCGCCAAGGGTTGCGGCATGGGACGCGAAGCGACACTTTATTTGCTTGAACGGGGAGTACGCGTCACCGGCACCGACGGCTGGAGCTGGGATGCGCCCTTCATATATACGATGAAAAAATATGCCGAGACTCGGGATGCCTCGCTCATTTGGGAGGGACATCGAGCCGGCCGCGATATCGGATATTGCCATATCGAAAAACTGCACAATCTTGAGGCGTTGCCATCCACTGGCTTCACGATCAGCTGTTTTCCAGTCAAAGTGCGGGGCGGGTCGGCCGGATGGACAAGGGCGGTCGCAATCATTGATGCTTGATTGCGCACCGCGCTGGGCGATAGCATCCATCCCAACAACAATGCCGGCCCAAATCCCGGTAAAACAAGCATTTCCAGGGAGGACTCACGTGGACAGACGCCGTTTTGTTGCTGGTAGCGCCGCTACAGCCGCGGCACTTTCGATGCGGCCAGCTTTTGGCGAGGACGCCTACCCTTCACACGCCATCACTTTCATCAATCCCTTCCCGCCCGGCGGCGCGGCCGATGTGGTCGGCCGTCCGCTCGCCGCCATGCTTGAGCCGATTCTCAAGCAACCTTGTATCATCGAAACCAAGGCCGGTGCCGCCGGACAGGTCGGCGGGCAGGTCGCCGCGACGGCTAAACCCGACGGCTACACGTTGCTTATCCATATCGTGTCGATTTCAGGTTTTGCCGAAGTCGACAAACTGTTCGGCCGCCAGCCAAAATTCACGCGGGCCGACTTCATCCCGATTGCACGACTCACATCGGGCCCGATGGTTTTACTGGTCAACGATCAGCAGCCCTACAAAAGTGTCAAAGAACTTGTTGAGGATGCAAAAAAGAATCCTGACAAACTCACGTTCAGTTCTTCCGGCCTTTACGGTGCACTGCACCTGCCGACTGCGCTGTTCATGAAGGCGACCGGCATCCAAATGAAGCATCTGCCGACCAATGGTGGCGGTCCGGCGCTGACCGCGATTCTCGGCAATAATTCTCAGGTGCTTGTGTCGTCGATAGCCGCAGCGAGCGGCCAGATCAAAGGGGGCAAGTTGCGTGCGCTCGCCTGCTTTAGTCCGCAGCGGGCAGCCTCGCTGCCGAATGTGCCAACCCTGAAAGAACTCGGCTACGACATCGAGTTCTCGCTCTGGGTCGGCGTGTTCGCGCCGAAGGGCACGCCGGCTCCCATTGTCAAGACGATGGGCGAGGCCATCAAGAAGGCGGCAGCGAGCGATCAGTTCAAGACTGCGATCAACAATATCGGCGATGAGGTCGCCTTTCTCGATCAGGCCGCATTCGCAAAATTCTGGGATGAGGATGCCAAGCGGGTCGAGGCAGCGGTGCATGCCATCGGCCGGGTGCAGGGCTGACGCTATCGGCAGTGACTGCTT
>Ga0134128_10003621_pt1 | contig 18862 bp, 21 predicted proteins | sample KB31754_FD_96462 | JGI IMG/M metagenome (GOLD analysis project Ga0134128, IMG submission 96462) | Terrestrial soil microbial communities with excess Nitrogen fertilizer from Kellogg Biological Station, Michigan, USA - KB3-175-4 | ecosystem: Environmental > Terrestrial > Soil > Unclassified ... | reverse complement strand
TACGTCGGACAGGAGGATCCAGCTCAGCATCTGCGTGGCCGGCTCGGAGCGCTTGGGCACGACGAGGCTGTGGTTGACGAAGTCGCGGTGGTGGCGCTGGTCGTAGTCGACGGCTCCGGCGTACTTGGCCCACAGCGACGCCTCGTAGAGCCGCAGGTCGGCTGAGCCCAGGAAGCGCTCCGCCAGGTCGAGCAGGTCCGGGTGGAAGGCCAGCCGGTTCAGGTTCCACGATCGCCACGGTCCGCTGACTTCGCCGGCCCACTGGTCCGTCGCCAGCCACGCATGAGCAGCCGGGTCGGCGAAATACTCCTCGGGCCGCGGGTAGTGCAGCCACAGAGCTTCCTGGGCCGCGGCCAGCTCGCCAGCCCCGAGGAAACCTTCGAAAAGCAGGTAACCCCGCTCCCGCAGGTCCGCCAGGCAACGGTCAGGCACCTTCATGCCCGCATGCTAGCCACCCTCGCAGTTCGACCGCACCGGCATTTTCGGCAGTGCAGCGGTTCAGGGTCACCGCCGAACCGCTGCGAACGAGGACAAGATCCTGACCGCCAACCCATGCCCCCGCACTGTCAGCTTGGGAAGACAACCAATCATCCCACGTCAGCGCGTCTCACCAGGCAATTCGAGCGACCGGGAGTACCCGAAGTTGACCGCCAGTCACCGTGCTTAATTGCACGCTAATTGCACGACTCGCAACAGTCGTCTAGGCCGGGCCCTCCAAGAAGCGCCCGGGCTCCTGAAGCATTCGCCGTTAGCCGAGCCGGGAAGCGAACCACCAGATCTGACCCTCGGGGTCGCTCGCGCCGTATTCGCGGATGCCGTATGACCGGTCGACAGGCTCGCAGACGATGGTAGCGCCGACGGCTACCGTGCTGGCGTAGTGGGCGTCGACGTCGTCAACAGTGATCACGGTCGTGCCTGTAACCGCGTCGACTGATCGGGGCGACCGGTAGCTCTTGCCGCCTGCCGGATGCAGGCCGATGACCTGCACTCCAGCTCGCACTTCTGCGAACTCTGTGAAACCGTCCTCTGATTTCCAGATCTGCCCGGCCGTCAGACCGAAGACTTGCACGATGTACCGGTACGCGGCGTCGATGTCGTCATACATCAAGAACCCGGTGGTGCCACAGACGGTCCCGCCCATGCTGATCATCTCCTCGACGGTTGCGAACATCTCCTGTGGAGACGGATGCTTCTGCTGCGCGAGTACGGTGGCTATTGTGGCCAGCCGCGCGCAGAGCCGGCTGGCCATGGCCGCCCGGTGCCTGGCTTCGGCGAGGTGGCGGTCTATGGCAGGCGCGAGCTGCCACTCAGGCTCCGCGAGCACGTCGGCCACCTGACTGAGTGGGAGGCCGAGTTGACGCAGCCGGACGATCCGGTACAGCCTGGCGACGTCGTCGGCGTCGTAGAGCCGGTGCCCTCCGGTCAGCCGAGCGGAAGGCTTCAGCAACCCGATCTCGTCGTAATGGTGTAGTGCCCTGACCGTCAGCCCCGTGACCTTGGCCAGTGCCCCGACCTTCCAGGTCCGCATGGTTTCTTGCGGATGGTCGTGCCCGATCATGTTCCCACGCTAGGACCTCACGCCACGTAAGGTGCAAGTAGCGCTGCTAGGCAAGCTCTCAAGCAGGCGCCGGAATTGGCTTGGGCGCCATTTAATGGCCCGGCGCTGCTTGCATGACTCACGGCCATTCGATACGCAGCAGATAGACCTCGCGCTGGTCTTCCATGACGAGGTAGGTTGCCAGACCGAGTTCGCCGAACGCATGCGTGAGCATGTTGCCTCGCGGGTTGGCGGTATTGAACGGCTCTCCGCTCCAAGGAGCCGCCTCCAGAAGAGTGAACAACTCGGCCAGCGGGCGCAGAGCTTCCTGAGGGATCGCCTTGATCTGATCTTCGACGATCGGGTCAAGGCTGAGCCGGTACACCTACCTGCCGCTCTCTCGTTCAGCGAGGAGCTGGCGCCACGGTGTGCCCTGCGGCATCGACTCGCCGGCCAGGACCTGGTCGGCTCGGGCGTGCATACGCCGACGCCCATCCGGATCCCGCACTGAGTCGCATGCGGAAATCCACCAGCGATGCACGAAGTCGTTCAGCACGCCGAGATCAAGGCTTACCCTGACTTCGTCCAATACCGCCTTGAGGCCGGCGTCGAACGCCTCGCGATCCTGCCGTACCACCAAGACTGCCCGGATGGCACGAAGACTCTTCGCCGGATCCGGCGCCACCCCAGGAACAAGGTCATGCGTCTGCGCACTCATCTCAGCCTCGCCTCCCTTGCGGAAGAGCCTACAGCGACAAGATAAGACGACCGGTCATCCGACCTGCTAGCTACGTAGCGCCCCCGGCTGGACCTGACTCCTCCGCGCTCGGTAGTAGGCAAGGGCACGTCGCGGACACGGCATCAGCTACGGCGACAGCAAGGTCATGGACACTATGCCTCCTGGCCTGGCTCTGGTCACGCTAGAGCGGGTGACGGGAATCGAACCCGCACTGTCAGCTTGGGAAGCTGATGTTCTGCCATTGAACTACACCCGCACGCGCCTGCCGTACCGCCTGCCGTACCGACTGCCGCGACGACATCGTACCGGAACCGGTAGGTTGCCGTCGTGCTGCTCTCCGACAGGGACATCAGAGCCGAGATCGAATCTGGCCGGGTCGGGCTTGATCCGTTCGCGCCTGAGCTGGTCCAGCCCTCCAGCGTCGACGTACGTCTTGACCGGTTCTTCCGGGTGTTCGAGAACCACAAGTATCCCCACATCGACCCGGCGATCGAACAGCCCGATCTGACGCGGCTGGTCGAGACCGAGGGCGACGAGGCGCTCGTGCTGCATCCGGGCGAGTTCGTGCTCGGGTCGACGTTCGAGGTGGTCTCGCTCCCGGACGACATCGCCGGGCGGCTCGAAGGCAAGTCCAGCCTTGGCCGGCTCGGCCTGCTTACGCACTCGACGGCCGGCTGGATCGACCCTGGGTTTACCGGGCACGTCACGCTCGAGTTGTCGAACGTGGCTACCCTGCCCATCAAGCTCTGGCCCGGGATGAAGATCGGGCAGCTCTGCCTGTTCCGGTGCAGTTCGCCGGCCGAGCATCCGTACGGCTCAGCCGTCTACGGCTCCCGCTACCAGGACCAGCGCGGCCCGACTCCTTCTCGCTCTTACCTGAACTTCTACCGGGCCAAGGTCTAGGAAAACCGCCAGGCCAGGCGGGCCGTTCCCGCCCGACAGCCGATCCCGCGCCAACGGCGACCCCCTGGATCCGGTACCAGCGTAAAACTCACCATTCGCCGGAACCAGATCCAGGGGTCACCGCCAGAATTCTTAAAGCTTCGGGCACCGTCCTTGGCCCAGCACGCAATTGGTGTTATCGGCCCAGCCCCAGGCTGTCAACGGCCCGATGTACCGATCGATCTTCGGCAGGCCGGTCCCGCCGTAGAGCTTGTGTCCAGCCTTGTCGTACGCGGCCCAGCTCGCCACATGCTGCCCGGACCGCAAGGCCAGCCCGAAGAACCGCTGCCCACTCACCGGAACGGCCGCCACCCGCGATGCCCTGCCCCCGCCCAGGTCGAACTTCAGGTACGCCACCGACCGCTTGGCCGTACCCAGCAGCCAGCTACCGAGCCGTCGGTGCTCGATTGCCTTCACTCCGGCCGACTGGGCCGTGTCTGGTGACATGCAGTCCTCGATACCGAAGCCGCCCGAACCGGTAATGTAACCGGTCATCAGGACGCAGTAGCCGTCCGACCCGTACTGCACGGAGACGACCCAGTCGAGATGATGACCTGACCCGGCCGGCACTCTCCCCCGGTTGACCACGACGTTCTGCTCGGCCGGGATCTTCTGGCCCGGCGGCCACCAGGTCACCGGCAGATGGTCGGTGACCACCCGGCCGAGCTCGGTTTTGCCTGAGTACGCGGTAAAGGTCCGCACGCTGTCGCTGAGTGGCGTCAGCACCCCGACCCAACGGCGGCCGGCCGCAGCGACCGGATACAGGTCCAGCTTCTGGTGATCTTTCGTTGTGACCGCGACTCTGGTCACGTCCTTGCTGACCACCGCATAGAAGCCAGGCCAGCCTTCGATGCCCCCGTAGTAGAACGTCCCGATCGAACCAGGGTTCACCGATCGCCTCAGGTTGCCGATGTACCACTCCCGGCCACCAGTGACCTTGGCCCTGACTTGGTTGTGGCTGGCATCTACCCGGATCTTCCAGGTGGCCTGCCGCCCGCTGCCGGTCTCGATCCCTTCGGCGACCAGCCCGTGCTTGGCGACCGGACCTAGCCTGACGACTCGTTCTTTCTTCCAGTGCGGGTGCCGCCCCGGTTCGCCCGATGACGCCTGATGCCGGTGCAGGTGTCCAAGCTGGGTGACCGCGGCGAAGCCAGCCAGACTGACCGCAGCGACCGCAGTGCTGATCGCCAGGTTGTATCCGGTCCTCATGATTCGTCCCTTCCTTAGCACGGCGGCGACCGGTGGCGGCGCCGCGTTGATTTGCCCGAGAACTCGGTCGAGCCGGGCCTTGAGCTGGAGTTCCTCTTCGCTCAGCACGGGAGCCTCCCGTTCATCAGCTCGCCGCTGACCCGCAGCTTGGCCAGCGCTCGCGCCGCTTGACTCTTGACGTTGCCGGTCGAGCAGCCCAGTGCCGCGGCCGTATCCGCCTCGCTTAGGTCCATCCAGTACCTGAGCACCACCACGGCCCGCTGACCGGCGGGCAGGCTCATCAGCGCCGCCATCAACTCGGTCCGCTCATCCGGCGCCTCCACCAGCTCGCGGCCCGGATAGTCAGGCGGCGACTCGGTCAGCTGCTCGGAGACCCGGCGGCCGCGGAACCGGCTGCGGTTCGAATTGATCATGATCCGGCGCACGTAAGCGTCAGGGTCGGACGCTCGCCGCACTCTGGTCCACGACGCGCAGGCCCTGGTCAGCGCGGTTTGCGCGAGATCCTCAGCCAGCCCCTGGTCGCCGGTTAATCCATATCCGAACCGGACCAGCCCGGCCCACCGGCTGAGCATGAACTCGGTGAACTCGTCAGCCGCCATGCCGTCCACGGCCACCTCCTCGCCCTAGCAGACCTCCAGCGCGGCCAACGAGGTTGCATGGCGAGGGGCATAATTTACCGAAGGCCGGTGATGCGCAGGTTCGGCACCAAATTCAAACCCACGATTATGCGGAAAGCATGGCCGGGGTTTGGACCCTCGTGACCAGAGGTCAGCGAGGGGGCAGGTTCGTCAGAGCGGCCAGCAGCCGGTCCTGCTCTGCCAGGGCAGCAAGCAGCGCACTTCTTTCTTCTTCCAAGGACTTGACCTTCTCCTCGAGTTCGAGGACGCGACGGATCGCTGCCAGCGTCATCCCCTCGTCGGCGAGCTGGGCGACGTACTGAACGACCGTCACCTCTACGCGGGAGTAGCGCCGCTGCCCGCCTGTCGACCGGGACGGCCGGACGACGCCGAACTCATCGAGGCGGCGCAGGAAGGCTTGCTGTACCTCGAGCATCTGGGCGACCTGTCCCACGGTGAATAGCGGGAGGGTCTCGTCGTCAAACGGCAGCACGGTCACACACTCCAGCATCGCGGCGAGCCAGGCAAGCTGGCTCGGGCAAAGGCGGCGGGCAGCGCTGGCATCGGCCAACGTAGACAAGGCGCCAACGCAAGCAACGAGCCGGGCAAAGGCAGGACAGTCCCGCTTAACCCGGCCCGAACGTGTCGGCGAACACCAGCAGCGCGGTCTCCGGACGATCGCCCGGAGACCGCAGCGCGCCTTGCCATTGCTCTTGTATCAGGCGGTGAGCTCCGGTGCGCCCGGCCGCTTGATCTCGATCTTGTGCGCCTTGGCCTGCTCGGCGACCGGCAGCACGACGGTGAGCACGCCGTTCTCGTACTGGGCCTGAACCTTCTCGGCGTCGATCGGCTCAGCCAGCCTGACCTTGCGTGCGAACGAGCCGGTGACGCGCTCGCGTACCACGGGCCGGTCCTGCTCGCCGTACTCCTCGGTGCGCTTGGCCGCAACGGTCAGCATGCGCCGGTCGGTGGTGACCTCGATGCTGTCCGCGTCGGCGCCCGGCAGGTCGAACTTCAGCACGACCTCGCCGTCGCGCTTGACGATGTCCAGCGGCAGGCCGGCCCGGCCGGCGGCGCTGCCGTCCGTCCATCCAAAGGTCCGCTGAACGAGCCGGTCGAAGTCCGTGACGAACGGGTCGAATGATGTCAGCAGCACGGTGTTCTCCTCCAAGATCCTCTTCCAAGTCAACCCCGGGGTCCAACTCCGAACCGCGGTTAACTACAGTTCTACCCTTCAAAAACCTCTAAGTCAAATGAGAAGTTTCTTGAGTAGTGAAGGAGAGAGAACTTGCCTCTGCTACAGCCGCTCGATGATCGTCGCGTTCGCCTGCCCACCGCCTTCGCACATCGTCTGCAGGCCGTAACGCCCGCCGCTGCGCTCGAGTTCGTGCAGCAGCTTGGTCATCAGGATCGCGCCCGTAGCGCCGAGCGGGTGACCGAGTGCGATCGCGCCGCCGTTCGGGTTGGTCTTCTCCAGTGACGCCCCGGTCTCGGCCGACCAGGCGATCAGCACCGGAGCGAACGCCTCGTTGACCTCGAACACGTCGATGTCATCGACGCCGAGCTTGCCCCTGGCCAGCGCCATCTCGGTGGCCGGGATCGGGCCGGTCAGCATGAACACCGGGTCGGCGCCGGTCACGGTCAGCGTGTGGATCCTGGCCCGCGGCGTGAGCCCGTGCCGCTTCACGGCCTCTTCTGAGGCGATCAGCAGCGCGGCCGCGCCGTCGGAGATCTGCGAGGCGGTGGCGGCGGTGAGTTCCCACCCTTCGCGGAGCGGCTTGAGCTCAGCCATCTTCTCCATGGTGGTGTCCCGCCGAGGACCCTCGTCGACGCTGATCCCGGCGACCGGCGTGATCTCGCGTTCGAACCGGCCCTCGTCGATCGCCCGCAGCGCGCGGGTGTGACTCTCCAGCGCGAACTCCTCGAGTTGCACCCGCTTGATGTCCCACTTCTCGCACATCAGCTGCGCACCGCGGAACTGGGAGATCTCCTGCTTGCCGTACCGCTCCTGCCAGCCGTCGCCGAACGGGAACGCCATGCCCTCCTTCAGCGCCAGCCCGACCGAGGTGCCCATCGGGACCTGGCTCATGGACTCGACGCCGGCCGCGACCACCAGGTCCTGGGTGCCAGACAGCACACCCTGCGCGGCGAAGTGGACCGCCTGCTGGGACGAGCCGCACTGGCGGTCGATCGTGACACCCGGCACCGACTCCGGCAACCCGGCCGAGAGCCAGGCATTGCGCGCGATGTCAATCGCCTGCGGGCCGATCTGGGAGACGCAGCCCATGATCACGTCCTCGACCGCCGCCGGGTCTACCCCGGTGCGAGAAACAACTTCCTTCAGCACATGCGCGCCGAGATCCACGGGGTGGACGCCGGACAGGCCACCCTTCTTGCGACCGACGGGAGTCCTGACTGCTCCGACGATGTATGCCTCTGCCACGACGACCTCCACTGGCGCCCCAACTTCCGATTGCGTTCGAGGTTACCCCGGAGTAGCCCGCCAGCGGCAGGCAGGAGGGCAAGGGAGGGAGGGCGGGCAGCCAAATGCGGTTATGCTCAGTTCGAAGGGTTTTGCGGCGGGCGAGGCTGGTACGTGCAGGGAGGATGGCCATGGCTGACGGCTTCATCCTGCTCGGGTTCATCGCGGTCGCGATTGCGATCGTGACGGCCAGAGTCAGGCGCCGCATGGGATTCCCGGTCCGTCAGGGCTTCTACGCCTCAGCGATCGCCATAACCGCGATCGCAGTCCTCCTGCTCTGGGTCACCCAAAACCACTAGATCCGCCGGCAGCGACCTACCGGTCTGCCGATAACAGGCTTACTGAGGCCGGGCGGATCGGCATCTGGAACCAGACGGCCTTGCCCTCTTCGGTTGGGCGCGAGCCCCATCGGTCGGCGAGCTGGTCGACCAGGTACAGGCCTCGACCGCCTTCGTCGTTCTCGCCTGCCATCCTGATGCGCGGAAGCCGCAGGTCGTAGTCGAACACCTCGACCCAGACGGCCTCGGCGCCCTTGCGGATGCGCAGCACGAACTCCTGGCCCTCCGCGCTGACGAAGTCCTCACTCAGCGGTGAGTCGGTCCAGTCGTCCAGGTCGGGCTCGCCGGGCCTCCGGACGCTGGTCGGGCTCGTCAGGGCGGTGCCGTCCAGCGCGAACTCGTGGCGGGGGCTGGGCGCGATCGCGGTGTGCAGCACCACGTTGGTAACGACCTCGGAGACCAGCAGGCAGGCCAGGTCGGCCTGGTCACCGTCCATTCCGCACTGGATGAACATGTCGAACGCGATCTTCCTGGCTTCCGACACCTTGATCGGCTCGGCGCGGAATCGCCGGTCCCAGGTCTCCAGGTCCTGCGCGGCCGTCCTGACCACCAGGATGGCCATGTCGTCGTCGATCTTGCCCGGCACCGCGTGCTCGGCGGCGGCGGCGATCCGGTCGACGCTCTCGCCCGCGACGGCCTTGACCGCGTCGTGCAGCATGCCGAAGACCTCGGCGTCGTCGTAGTGACCGGTCCCCTCGGCCCGGGCCCGGCGGTCGACCAGGCCGTCGGTGTAGAAGATCAGCGTCGCGCCGGGCGCTAGCTGGACGGTCTCCTCGCGATAGGTCGGCAGGCCAGGCACTCCGATGCCGCGCACGCCGAGCAGCAGGCCCTGGTACTTGATGTCCAGCGGCCTGACATCGCCCCTGGAGACCAGCAGCGGGGGCATGTGACCGGCGTTGGCGATCGTGAGCTGGCGGGACCAAGGGTCATAGATCAGGTACGTGCAGCTGACGATCGGCGCGTGGGCGAGGTTGTCGCCTTCGTCGGTCATCGACCGGCACCACTCGTCCAGCCGGCGCATGATGTCCGCTGGTGCCTTGTCGTCCTGGGCGAATGCCCGCAGGGCCGACCGAAGCTGGCCCATCACGGCGGCGGCCCGGGCACCGCGGCCCTCGACGTCGCCGATCACGATGCCGACCCGCCCGGCCGAGAGCTGGATGATGTCGTACCAGTCGCCGCCGACCTGGGTCTGGATGCCCTGGCCGTGGGTTTCCAGCGGCTTGGCGGGCACGTACCGGTAGGCGACCTCAAGGCCGTCCAGCATCGGGGGGTTGCTCGGCAGCAGGCTGTCCTGGAAGGCCAGCGCGGTCGCGCGCTCTTCCTCGAACAGCATCGAGTTGTCGATCGCGATCGCCACCCGGCTCGCGATCGCGGCGACCAGGTCACGGTCGTCGGCCACGTAGTGCTTGGAGTCCTCGCGTACGGTCAGGCCGGACAGGGCCAGGCTCAGCACGCCCAGCTTCATGCCGCGCACCTTAAGCGGGGCGGCGATCACCGAGGAGATGCCGATGTCCCTGCTGGCACCCATGCTCTGCTCGTTCGGGGCCGGATAGGCCTGATCGTCGATGTCCTCGATCAGCACGACCTCGTCCTGATCGATCGCCTTACGGCAGAAGTGGCCCTTTGGGTAGTTGACCGGATCGCCGACCGGAGTCCAGGTGCCCTTCGGCGGCTCCCAGTCCCAGGCGTTCATCTGGACTCGGCGGACGAGCACTTCGCCCTTATGCTTGTCACTCTTGCGCAGGTCGATGAAGCAGTGATCGGCGAACTGCGGCACTAGTGTCTCCGCGACCTGCCGCAGCGTGTCGTTCAGCTCGAGCGACTTGTTGAGCCGCTGGCCGATGCGGTCGAGCAGGCCGACGCGGTCGGTCGAGGATTCCGTGCCGACCTGGAGCGCCTCCTTGGCCATGATCACCGTGCCGGCGACCTCGCCCGCGCTGCCGCGCATGGGCGTCGCGTTCATCCGGACGAAGAAGTTCGAGCCGTCGGGGCGCCTGATCGACAGCGTGCCTTCCCAGTCCCGGCCCCGGCAGGCCTGCCGCTCCAGGTTCGCGACCTTGGACAGGTCGTCCTCGTCAAAGCCGAGCGCGCGGAACGGTACGTCCGTCAGGTGCCCGGGGTCGGGGAAGCCGAACAGCCCGGCGGCGAAGTCGTTCGCGTAACGCAGGCAGCCATCGTGGTCGACGACGATGACGGCGGTCTCGACCTGGCTGAGGATCTGCTCGGTAGGAAGCATCGGCTGCGCCCTGACCGGAGCGGTCGTGCCACGAGCCTGCGTGGCCGCATTGCCATCTGCGTTCATTTGACTATCTACCAGGCATTCATGTAGATACTACAGATTCCACGACAAACAGGTGAGACGCCACATCCCGCGACAATGCCGCGTCGTTGCCAGCCACTCTGCCTGCACCCGTCACCCGCACATCGTCGCTGCCGACCACAAGCGTAACCTCACGGCCCGGCTGTATCCCGATGTTCTTGAGTTTAAGCATTAGCGCGGCATCGCTCTGAAGTTGTTCGCTGATCCGCTGAACAACGACCTGAGCAGGCACCGCTTCGGTTATGGCGGTCATTGCCACATCTGGCTCGTGAGCTGCGGCTTCAGTAGCATCTACAGCCGCGGTTGGCACACCAAGCTCGGCCAGGCCCGGAATGACATTTCCATGCGGGCAACGAACCGGATAATTCAGAAGTTCCACCAGTCGCCGTTCCACGCTGTCCGAAATAACGTGCTCCCAGCGACAGGCCTCGATATGCACTTCCTCCCAGGGCAGGCCAATCACGTCCACCAGCAGGCACTCCGCCAGCCGGTGCTTGCGCATCACCCTGGTCGCGAGCATCTCGCCCTCGTCGGTGAGCGCGAGCCGGCGGTCGGCCTCGACGAGCAGCAGGCCGTCCCGCTCCATCCTGGCCACCGTCTCGCTGACCGTGGGGCCGCTCTGGGACAGTCGCTCGGCGATCCGCGCGCGCAGCGGAATTACGCCCTCCTCGGTCAGCTCAAAGACCGTCCGGAGGTACATCTCCGTGGTGTCGATCAGACCGTGCGCTGCCACCCGTTTCCTCCTGCGGGGGTTCCAGGGAGTCCCACCCGCTTCTCCCCCCGCCCACCACCCGAGCAGGGGATCCGCCTCCGATGCTACGGCGTCGAGGCACCAAACGCGTACCCTCCGCAATTGCATCGGTACCGGAATTAGGGTGCAAGCCGCTCGATCACCCAATTCGGACCGGTCTCTTCTGCTGACCTGCGGTATCTCAGCCGGTCATGCATACGGTAGGCCCGGCCGTGCCAGAACTCGAAGCTCACCGGCTCGAGCCGGTATCCGCCCCAGAACGACGGAGCCGGGATCTGCGTGCCCTCGGGCCAGCGCCGCTCCAGCTCGGCGTAGCGCTCCTCGAGTTCGTCCCGCGATCCGATCACCGTCGACTGGTGGCTGGCCCAGGCGGCCAGCTGGGAGCCGCGCGGCCTTGAGTGGAAGTACTCCTCGCTAGCGGCCTCGCTCAGCTGGACTACAGCACCTTCGATGACCACCTGGCGGTGAATGGCGTGCCATCCAAACAGCAGGCACGCTCGCGGCACCTCGGCGAGCTCGGATCCCTTCCGCGACGTGCGATTGGTAAAGAACGTGAAGCCGGCCGAGTCGTGGCCGCGCAGCAAGACGGTACGCGCCCGGGGCTGACCCGCGGCCGAGACCGTCGCCAGCACCATCGCGGCAGGCTCAGGCAACCCGGCGGCCAGCACGTCGGCCATCCATCGCTCGAACATCTCGTCCGGGTCGGCCGCCGCCATGGCCTCGTCGAGTCCGCTGGTGGGCCAGTCCGCCGCGTTGCTCGCCATCGCCATGGGTACAGATCTTCACACACCCGGTCTTCGCGCGTCGCACTGACGGGCCTAAGCTAAACGGCGTTTGGCCGGCTTGCCGTGGTGTTACCTCGGGGGTTCAAGGGGCGCCCCCCTTGGCCGACCCGGCCTGCACAGCGTGGGCGAAAGGAGACGAAGATGTCCGACTTCACGCCTGGTCTTGAGGGCGTTGTCGCGTTCGAGACGGAGATCGCCGAACCCGACAAAGAAGGCGGCGCGCTCCGATATCGCGGCGTGGACATCGAAGACCTGGTCGGCCACGTGAGCTACGGGTACGTGTGGGGCCTGCTGGTGGACAACGCGTTCGAGCCAGGGCTGCCGCCAGCCGAGCCTTACCCGATCCCGGTGCACTCCGGCGACATCAGGGTCGACGTGCAGAGTGCGCTGGCGATGCTCGCCCCGGCCTGGGGCATGCATCAGCTGCTCGACATCAGCGACGAGCAGGCTCGCGATGACCTGGCCAGGGCGTCGGTGATGGCGCTGTCATTCGTGGCCCAGGCCGCCCGGGGCACCGGCCAGCCGATGGTGCCCCAGCGCCGGGTCGACGAAGCCAAGACGATCACCGAGCGGTTCATGATCCGCTGGCGCGGTGAGCCCGACCCGAGGCACGTCAAGGCGATCGACGCGTACTGGGTGTCGGCCGCCGAGCACGGGCTGAACGCGTCCACGTTCACCGCCCGGGTGATTGCCTCGACGGGCGCGGACGTAGCCGCCGCCCTGTCCGGAGCGGTCGGAGCGATGTCCGGGCCGCTGCACGGCGGCGCCCCCGCCCGCGTGCTGCACATGATCGAAGAGGTAGAACGCACCGGAGATGCCGAGGCCTACGTCAAGAACGCCCTCGACCACGGCGAACGGCTGATGGGCTTCGGGCACCGGGTGTACCGGGCCGAGGACCCGCGCGCCCGGGTACTGCGGCATACCGCCAGGGAACTGGGCGCGCCCCGGTACGAGGTGGCGGCCGCGCTGGAGAAGGCCGCGCTTGACGAACTGCACGCCCGCCGGCCCGACCGGGTGCTCGCGACCAACGTGGAGTTCTGGGCGGCGATCATGCTCGACTTCGCCGAGGTACCGCCGCACATGTTCACCTCGATGTTCACCTGCGCTCGCACGGCGGGCTGGGCCGCCCACATCCTCGAGCAGAAGCAGACCGGCCGGCTGGTGCGGCCAAGCGCCAGGTACATCGGGCCGCCCGCGCGGGCGGTCAGGGACGTGCCTGGTGCCGACAAGGTCCTGGATAGCAATGTCTGAGCCGACTTGGGTCGCCCCTGAGCCTGCGCACACCGACCCGCCGATCGTCGCCGATGAGCGCGAGATGCTGGTCGCCTGGCTCGAATTTCACCGCGCCCTGCTGCTGAAGAAATGCGCGGGGCTGACCGCCGAACAACTCAAAGAGCGGTCATCGCCGCCGTCCAGCCTGTCTCTGCTCGGCCTGGTCCGGCACATGTCCGACGTGGAGCGGGGCTGGTTCCGGCAGTTGTTCGCCGACCAGGACGTGCCCGACCTGTACTTCACCGAGGCCGACCACGACGCGGACTTCAACGACATAGCCGACGCCGACCCCGCGCAGGAGTTCGAGATCTTCGCCGCCGAATGCGAGGCGGCCAGGCAGATCATCGCCGCCGCACCATCGTTCGACGCCCTCGCGCCGAAGAAGACGCGGCGCGGCAACATCATGTCGCTGCGCTGGATCATGGTGCACATGATCGAGGAGTACGCCCGCCACAACGGGCACGCCGACCTGATCCGCGAGCGCATCGACGGCGCCGTCGGCGACTGGGACTAGAAGTGACTGATTAGCTAGCACCGAGAGGCCAGCTCCCGGCCGTCTCGTAACGCGGCCTGCTGCCCAGCACGCTCCGAATCAGGTGCACCTCGGTCGGCGTCCAGGCCTGCCCCTTGAAGCCCTCCAGCGCCGCTACCGGGCCCGACAGGTCCGTTGGCTGCCTGGTCCGGGCCAGCGTCAGGTGCGGACGGTACTTCCTGCCCTCATCGGGCGGCGGCGCCCCGGCCCGCCGCGCTCCGGCGGCGACCGAGGCCGCCAGGGCGGAAAGATCGGCGAGGGCTTGGGCCCCGCCCTCAATGTGACTCGCGGGGGGACGACCCCCCGCACCCCCCGCGCCTTCGGCCGCTTCAATGCGAGCGACGAGCACGCGGGCTCTTTTTACCGAGGAGAAAGCATGGCCCGGGCCTATAGCCAGCGGGTGGCCAGCGTGACGGGCGGCGGCTCGCTCCAGCCTTCGGTCGAGCTCGTCCAGTTTGCCGTCATCGACCTCGCCGAGGAACGCCAGCGTCACGTGCCACCGGTCGGCACCAGCCCAGCGCAACTCGGGCCAGCTCTCCCGTACCTGAGCTACGGCCCGTTCGAGTTCGTCCAGCGCTTCCTGGGGCGGGCTGAGAGCAACGAACAGTCGCATGAGCCAGTGCTATCAGGTGAAGGCACGCACCAGATTGGTTTCCCTGATGTACCGGCGCACTGGGACACCCCTGGATCTGGCGACCAGCAAGCCCACGACGACGGTCGCGGCCACCGAGATTATCCCGCCGGCAACGATCGACAGCCTCGTCCCGAAGGTCTCGGCCACCCAGCCGGTCAGTGTCGAGCCGACCGGCGCGCCGCCGAGGAACATCAGCATGTAAATGCCCATCACCCGGCCCCGCATCTCGGCGGGCGTGTTGAGCTGGATTGAGGCGTTCGCGGCGGTGCTCAGGCTGATCACGGTCAAGCCGGTCGGCACCAGCACGACCAGGAACAGCCAGTACGTGGGCATGAGCCCGCTTGCGATCTCCAGCAGGCTGAACGCCAGCCCGGTAACCACCAGCAGCCGCAGGCCAGTCTTAGCCCGCCTGGCCGCCACCAGCGCCCCGATCAGCGCACCAAACGCGAAGACCGCAGAAGCGATGCCGAACTTGCCCGCGCCGGTGTGATACACCACGCGCGACATCAGCGCGGTCGTGACCCCGAAGTTCATCCCGAACGTGGCAATGAAGAAGACCAGCACCATCGTCGTCAGCAAGTCAGGCCGTGACCGCACGTAAGCGAGGCCAGCGCGCAACTGCCCCTTGGCCCGCTCTACCCGCTCGGCCGGACGAAGTTCGGAGGGGCGCATTATTTTCAGCCCGATAAGTACTGCCCCGTACGAAGCCGCGTTGACGAAGAAAGCTGTAGGCGTGCCGACCAAGGCGATCACCAGCCCAGCCACAGCCGGTCCGGTAATCCTGGCCAGGTTGAACACGGCGCTGTTCAGCGCGATCGCATTCTGCAGGTCGGGTTTGCCGACCATCTCGATCGCGAACGACTGCCTGGTCGGGTTGTCGACCACGGTGGCCAGGCCAAGCCCGAACGCCAGCACGTACACGTGCCAGGGCTGGACCACGCCGGTGATCGCGAGCACGCCGAGTATTACCGCCAGGGCGCCCATGCTGGCTTGGGTCACCATCAGCACGTAGCGCTTGGGGTAGCGGTCGGCGATCGCGCCGCCCCACAGGCTGAACAACAGGAGCGGGAGGAACTGCAGGCCGGTCGCGAGCCCGACGGCGGTTCCGCTGCCGTGGGTGAGTTCGAGTATCAGCCAGTCCTGAGCGACGCGCTGCATCCAGGTGCCCGTGTTCGAGATGAGCTGGCCGGTCGCGAACAGGCGGAAGTTACGAACCTTCAGCGAGCTGAAGGTCCTGCGGCGGCCTTCGGGGGGTTGTCTCCACGAGCCAGCACCGCGGGGGGCTTCGGGGGGTCGTCCCCCCGAGCCAGCACCGCGCCGTCCTTGCGTTGCCCCGGTGGTAGCCGGGGCGGTTAGGACTGGCTTAGCTTCTCCAGGATCGGCAGGGCTTCCCTCAGCACCGCCCGCTCGACCGGACTCAGTTCCCGCAGTCGCTGCGCCAGCCACGCCTCGCGCAGCTTGCGTAGCTTCTTGACCACGTCGCGACCCTGGTCGGTCACGGTGAGTACGACCTGTCGGCGGTCGGTTGAGTGCGGCATTCGCTGAATCAGACCGCGTTCTTCCAGGGAGGCGATGACCCTGGTGATCGAGGGCGGCTGAACCTTCTCGTGCTCGGCCAACTCGCTCGGTGTCATAGCGGGGTGCTTTTCGAGCGCCGCCAGGGCGGCTAGCTGCGTGTCTGATAGCTCGGGCTGCAGACCTTGCGCGACCCGTTCGGCCCGCATCCGGCGGGCTAGGCGACTGACGGAGATCCGCAGCGAGGTCGCTAGCCCCGCGTCCGTCCTGGACTCGGGTGGTGTCATTTTCGTTAGCTTCACTCATTACTCTTGCTAACCGTATCGGGTCGGCAAAGATTCCGCCAGATACGGCGCGATGACACGGGCAGCAACAAGGTACGTCACGGACGGGGATGCTGGAAGCAGCCTTGAGCGATCCAGTGATAGAGCCTTGAGCGATCCAATCATGCAGCCTTGAGCGATCCAGTGATAGAGCTTGGGCGATCCGATTCCTGACGGGGTCGGCGGGGTGGGCTAGCCTGGGCGGTATGGCCAGGCCACAGCGCGAGGTTCCGCCCCCGCTGGAGGGCAATGACCGGTTCATCACCGCGGTCATCACGGCAGGCTGGGCGATCGCTCTGGTGGTGGTTGTGCTGGTGCGGCACCAGCTGCCCGACTCTGGTCACCTGTGGATCTGGACTTGCGTGACCGGGTTCGGGCTGGGGCTGTTCGGCCTGGTGTACGTGCCGTATCTGAAGCGGTCGCGAGCTAAGGCGACGGCGCGACGTGCCTCGGCCTCGGCGGAGGCGGGCGACTAATTCAGCTCGTGGTCGATGTTCTCGAGGACGCTGTCCGGGAGCGAGGCGCCCGAGGTAAGGATGTCGTAGCCGGTCTCGTCGACCGGCGGCGTCGCGTCCGTCCCGTCGCCAGGGGCCACGTCGCCGTCGGAGTGCGCGCCGCAACCGTGATCGACCGATACGACCCGGCCGTCGTCAGGGGCGTACTCGTTGGCACAGACGCCGAATACCCGGCCGAGCGGGCCGTTCAGCCTGATCATGAAACCGCAGGTGATGCAGCAGGCCGGGGCCGCGTGCGCGAGCGGCGTGTTCGGCCCGTTGTCGCCCACGTACCAGCGGACGGCCGCCTCGTCGCGTCCGATCGCCGACAGCACACGCCTCGGCCGGACCGCGCTCTCCATGCGCCGGCGAATCGGCACCGGCGGCGCCTGCGGATGCTGGTCGTGCGGCTCGGGCTCGCCAGGCGGAGGCTCTTCCAACTCCGTGTCGAGCTTGAGCTGCCCGACCTCGGCGGGAATCGCGCCGGCCGCCAGCTCGCCACCGTCTAGCTCGCCGCCTGGACTCCACGCGTCGCGCTCGTCCCAGTCGAGCAAGCCAGGCTCGCCCAGCAGCGCGACCAGGGGAACCAGCCGTTCGTCGTCCGAACTGGCGGGCATGAGGTCGCCGGCCTTCAGGTCGCCTGGGCGCACCCGGTCAGTCCACGGAACCCAGGCCGGAGCGAGCAGCGCATCCGGGCCGGGCAGCAGGTAGCACTCGCTGACCGTCACGATCTTGGACCGCGAGGCCCGGCTCACCGTGACCGCCCACCGCCAGCCGACATAGGCCGGGCTCAGGCAGCTGAACAGGTGAGTGACCACCCGGTCGCTCTCCACCTCCAGACCGACGTGGTCGCCGACCTGGTCGGCGCCCGCATCGGACTCGACGACCTGACGGGCGAGATCGACGGCATCGGCACAGGCCTGATCAGGCTCTGCGTGTCGCGTGGTCGTGGGGCTCACAGTTACCCATTCTTCCGCATGCCGACTACTGCCCGCACACGGACGGCCTGTAACCGCCAGAAAACACACGCCCACGGCGCGCAATTTCGTCCGCGCAGGGCCAATACTTGATGGCATGGGAGATTCGGGGGCTGGGCCAGGGACCCGGCCGGGGGCTGGTCCTGGAGCCGGGGCTGGCGCTCGGCCCGGAGCCGGCGCTGGGGCTGGTGCTGGGGCTGGGGCTGGGGCTGGAGGCGGCGCTAAGGCGAGGCGGGCGACCAGATCGTTCGTGACCGCTTCCCAGTCGGCCGCACGGGCCGGCGCCACCGCCGCCAAGGCCAGCGCGAACGCGGCCAGCGGCGCGAGCCGGATCCTGCATAAGGTCACCGGCGCGTCCGGGGCCGGCCGGACGGGGCTCGCCAAGCTGATCGAGCTTTCGGCAGCCGGGTCCATCGGCGACGGCTTCGTGGCGGTCGCGCTGGCCGGAACGCTGTTCTTCAGCGCCTCGCCGACCGAGGCCCGAGGCCGGGTCGCGCTCGCCCTGATCATCACGATGGCGCCGTTCGCCCTGCTCGCGCCTTTTATCGGGCCGATGCTCGACCGGGTCACGCACGGGCGCAAGTTCATCTTGATCGGCACCGTGCTGGCGCGCGGCCTGCTCTGCTGGGGCATGGCCGGGGCGGTGCAGCACAACGACTCGCTGACCTTGCTGCCGGCGGCGTTCGGGGTGCTGCTGTTGCAGAAGGCGTACGGAGTCACCAGGGCGTCGGTCACGCCCCGGCTGCTGCCGTCTGAGATCACGCTGGTCACGGCTAATTCGCGGTGCGCGTTGGCCTCGCTGATCGCGACGTCGGCGGGAGTGCCGGTGGCGGCGGGAATCGCCGCGATTGCCGGAGGTGGATCGGGCGGGGCCGCGTGGGTGCTGCGGGTCGGGACCTTGGTCTATCTGCTCGCGATGGTGCCCGCGATCCGGCTGCCGGATGGCGTCGACGAACCGCTGGAGGAAGCCGAGATCAGTGCGGCGGCCGGTTCGGACGCAGGAGCGGCCGGGGCCAATGGGCGCGGTGAGGCTGATCCCCGTCGGGCCGACCCGAGTGACTGGGAACCGGCCGGTCACGCGCCCAATGGGACTGGCGATCGGGCGCCGAGAGCGGGCGGCGCCCAGGGCCCGGGCGGCGGCCAGGGCCCGGGCGGCGCCCCTCACGCGGCCGGGCAGAACGGCCAGCACCACACCCGTCCGGGCGGTGCTGGTCAGGGCGGTGCTGGTCAGGGCGGCGGTCCGGGCGGCGGTCGACGCTCGTCGGGCGGCGGCAAGAGCTCCCGGTGGAAGCTGTTCCCTGAGCCAGTCGGGCCCGTGGTCATCGAGGCCCTGCGCGCGAACATCACCTTGCGCGCCTATTCGGGCTTCATGATCTTCTTCCTGGCTTTCCTGCT
>Ga0134128_10003620_pt1 | contig 18865 bp, 18 predicted proteins | sample KB31754_FD_96462 | JGI IMG/M metagenome (GOLD analysis project Ga0134128, IMG submission 96462) | Terrestrial soil microbial communities with excess Nitrogen fertilizer from Kellogg Biological Station, Michigan, USA - KB3-175-4 | ecosystem: Environmental > Terrestrial > Soil > Unclassified ... | reverse complement strand
TAATTGCCCGATGCGACGACGACCACCGCCAGGCCGCGCTTTTTGACAAACCAATGCGAAATATCCGCCATCATCGGCGCAAAGCCCGCGGCCGCCCCAACTCCGATCAGCAACAGATGCACGGCGGAGAAAACCAGCAGGCTCGGCGCAATCGCGGCGATCAGAAAACCGACCCCAAGGCAAAGGCCGGAAATGACCAGCGGCACGGCGATGCCGACCCGATCGGCAAGCCGCCCGAACACTATTGTCCCGAACGCAAAGCCAAGCATCGTCGCCGTATACGGAGCGGAGGCGGCGGCGCGGTCGACGCCAAACTCCAGTTGCACCTTCGGCAGCACGACGATAACCGCCCACATGCCGGCGCCCGCAAGGGTTCCGATGAGCACAGACAACGCCAAGCGCGAGAAGGCGTAGGCGCCATCAGGAGCGTAACGATCGGAATTAACTGAACTCGCCGCGAAAATGCCCATTTCCTGAGCATGCGGGATAGGCGCCCAGATGGCAAGAGCGCGCGACTTCGCTCACCATCGGGTCCTGAAGCCGATGCTCAACAACGATAGGCGGCGCTCCTCAGTTCACATGCCCACTTCGTCGCCGACGCATTTCTTGACGCTTGAGGTCTTCGCCGCGCCGGAGAGCGGCTTGCCGTTCTTGTCGATCGCCTTGGCCTCGCAATCGGCCTTCGCGTCCTTCGTGCATTTGGCCATGAACGAGGTCTTGGCGGCGCCGGCAAGCGCCTTGCCGTTCTTGTCGACGGCCTTGGTCATGCACGTGTCGGCCGAGGCCACCGACAGCGCCGCCATCGAAGCGACCAGCGCGATGACAATAACCTTCATGAAAGCCTCCCTCAACTTCGCCCTATGCGGCGTCATAACGCCGTAGAGCGTAGCCGGTTCCCGCGCCGCGGCCAAGGCGGAAGGCCGCCGGCTGCGGCGCTCACCGCTCCGTCAGCTTGAGCTCGATGCGGCGGTTGCGCGCATAGGCCTCTTCGCTCTTGCCGGGGTCGAGCGGCTGGTATTGGCCGAAGCCGGCGGCGGCGAGATAGTGCGGATCGACACCCTTCGAGATCAGATATTGCACGACGGAAACCGCACGCGCGGTCGATAGATCCCAGTTCGACTTGAACGGGCCGCCGGGGGCGACCGGCTCGGCGTCGGTGTGGCCGTCGATGCGCAGCACCCAGGGAATGTCGGGCGGAATTTCGCGCTCCAGGTCGAGCGCGGCGCCGGCGAGCTGGTCGAGCGACGCCTTGCCGGCCTGGCTGAGATCGGCTTTGCCGGGGTCGAACAGCACCGAGGACTGGAACACGAAACGGTCGCCGACGATGGTGATGTCGGGCCGGTTGCCGAGAATCTGGCGCAGGCGGCCGAAGAAATCCGAGCGATAGCGCGCCAGTTCCTGCACCTTCTGCGCCAGCGCCAGATTGAGCCGCTGGCCGAGGTCGGAGATCTTCTCCTGCGCCTGTTTCTGCGAGGTCTTGGAGATGTTGAGCGCGTCCTGGATCGCGGCGAGTTGCTGGCGCAACGCGGAAATTTGCTGGTTCAGCACCTCGACCTGCGCCAGCGCCTTGGCGGTGATCGCCTTCTGCGCGTCGAACGCGGAGAGGGCGGCGTCGGCGCGGTGGCCTTGCGCGAGCGCGCCCTCGCCGCCGGTCGCCGCCGCCGTTTCAAGCTCGTTCTTGTCCTTGCGCGCCTGGTCCAGCGTCGCCGTCAGCGCCATGATCTTGTTCTGGTCGACGCCGCTCTGGCTGCGCTCCATCGCCAGCAGCGAGGTCAATTCCTCGATCTGCCGGTTGAGCTTCTCCAACGCGCTGTCCTTGCCCGTCACTTCGCGCGACAGGAAGAATTGCGACAGCATGAACACGGAAAGCAGAAAGATGATGATGAGCAGCATCGTCGACAGCGCATCGACAAAGCCCGGCCAGTAATTGACGGGCGCCCGCCGCCGTCCGCGCGAAAGCGCCATGCGTCGGCCTCCTTAGAGCTGCTTCTCGCGCTGGTCGGAGAGGCGGCGCAATAGCCGGCGCATGTCTTCCTGTAGCGCCGCCTGCCGCTCGACCCATTCGCGGATCTGCTGCTGCTCCTCGCGCATGTGGCCAACGAGGCCCTGGATGCCTTCGGCGAGATGGGAAATCGCGGCGGCGGTGCGCTTGGCGTCGGGCGCCTCAACCGTGCGCTGCGCCTCGCCGCCGGCCTCTGCCGGGGCGGTCTCGATGTGGCCGGCGAGAAAGTCTTCAAGCTCCGTGTAAAAGCGGTTTTGCGCCTGCCCCGCTTGAAGATCGAGGAAGCCGAGGATCAGCGAGCCGGCGAGACCGAACAACGAGGAGGTGAACGACACGCTCATGCCGGAAAGGGGCGCGGCGAGGCCGCTCTTCAAACTGTCGAACATATTGGCGTTGCTGCCGCCGCCTTTCATGGTCTCGATCACCGCGCCGATCGAGTGGACGGTCTCCAACAGGCCCCAGAAGGTGCCGAGCAGGCCCAGGAACACCAGCAGGCCGACGAGATAGCCGTTGAGTTCGCGGCCCTCGTCGAGCCGGTTGCCGACGGAATCGAGGATCGCCCGCGTGGTGACGGTGGACAGGCCGCGCGCGCCGGCGCCGGCGTTGAGCAGCGTCGCCATCGGCGCCAGCAGGCTCGGCGCGCGGGCCCGCCCGGGATCGGCCGAGACCAGCGAATTGACCCAGGCGATCTCGCGAAACAGCCGGAACACCTGGCGGTAAGCGAAGATCGAGCCGAGGCCGAGGACGCCGAAAATGAGGCTGTTGAGCCCGGGATTGGCGGAAAAGGCGAACGCGATCGGCTTGTTGAGGATCAGCGTGACGAAACCGACGATGACCAGGAACGAAGTCATGCCGATGAGGAAAATCCTCGGCGAGGTCAGGAGGCGAACGTCGTAGTCGGAGGCCATGAGCGGGCGCGCGTGCTCTCGTTTCGCAAATCAGGTAGCCGCCACGTTAGCAGAGTCCGGCCCCGAACCGAAATCAGGCTCAGGGATTGGCGGCATAGGCGCAATCGGCCCCGCCGCCGCCGTTGGCGAGAATGACGCTCGGCGTCAGCTTGCAGGAGAGATGGTCCACGGCCTCGAAGATCGAACCGGCGGCGGCCAGCGTGGCGAACAGCGCATTGGCCGCCGCCCCGGTGAGGTCCACGACTTTGGCGGCGAAGCTCAACCGGCAAGACCGCGCGGTGATTTGGACGTCGCTGATTCGGCAGACGATCTTGTCGGCGGCGACGACGAGGCTGCGCCCGGCCGGGTAGGACACGCTGGCGTCGCCGGCGAACAACCGCGCCGCCGCCGTGCGATCGGCGGCGCTCAGCGCCGGATCGTGAGCGGCGACGACGCCAGCGAGCGCCAGCGCGTAGGGGCCGGAAACTTGACCCGCGGCGGCGGGCGAGGCCGCCAGCGTCAAGGCGAGGGCGGCGAGCGGGGCGCGAAACATTGGCTCCTCCTGGCGGGCGACAGTCTGCCGCCGGGCGCGGCCGCCGTCGAGCGCATTTTCGCGCCGCTTGCCAGCGGGGCCGCGGCGTCTAGACTCGCGCCAACGCTCCGGAGCCCGACGATGACCGATCCCGCCTTTCTCGCCCGCGCCGTCGCCCAGGGGCGCGGCGCCGAACCCGCCGACCTCGTGCTCAAGGGCGGGCGCATATTCGATCTCGTCTCCGGCGCACTCGTCAGCAGCGACGTGGCGATCTCAGGCGACCGCATCGTCGGCACGCATGGCGATTACAGCGGCAAACGCGAGATCGACGTTTCCGGCCGCGTCGTCGTTCCCGGCTTCATCGACGCGCATTGCCATGTCGAATCGTCGCTGATCGCACCCTTGGAGTTCGACCGCTGCGTGCTGGGCCACGGCGTGACGACGGCGATCTGCGATCCGCACGAGATCGCCAATGTGCTGGGGACGACCGGGCTCCAGTATTTCCTCGACGCTTCGCTGGCGACGGCGATGGACCTGCGGGTGCAGCTTTCGAGCTGCGTGCCGGCGACGCCGCTGGAGACCTCCGGCGCGCGGCTTGAAGTCGGCGACCTGCTGCCGTTCGCCGATCACCCGAAGGTGCTGGGGCTGGCCGAAGTGATGAATTTTCCCGGCGTACTGGCGGGCGACGCCGGCGTCATCGCCAAGCTCGCCGCATTCCAGGGCCGGCGCATCGACGGCCACGCGCCGCTTTTGCGCGGCCTCGATCTCAACGGCTATCTGGCGACGGGAATTCGCACCGACCACGAGACCACCAGCGTCCCCGAGGCGCTTGAGAAGCTGTCCAAGGGCATGCAGATCCTGGTGCGCGAGGGCTCGGTGTCGAAGGACCTGCACGCGCTTGCGCCCATCGTCACCGAGCGCAACTCAGCCTTTCTCGCCTTCTGCACCGACGATCGCAACCCGCTCGACATCGCCGAGGAGGGCCATCTCGATTTCATCATCCGCACCGCCATCTCGCTCGGCGCGCCGCCGCTCGCCGCCTATCGCACCGCCAGCATCTCGGCGGCGCGCATTTTCGGACTGCACGACCGCGGCCTCGTCGCGCCGGGCTGGCGCGCCGATCTCTGCGTCATCGACGATCTCGCCGCTTGCGCGGTCTCAACGGTGCTGACCGGCGGCCGCATCGTCGACGAGATGCTGTTCGCCGGCCGGCCGCGCCTCGCCCCGGTCGGCCGCCATAGCGTGAAGGCGCGGCGGGTGAGCGCCGCCGATTTCGCCGCCCGTGGCCAGGGGCCGTCGACGCAAGCGATCGGCGTCACCCCCGGCAAGATCATCACCGAGCGCGTGCCGGCGACGCTGCCTTTCGCCAACGGTCTGCGCGGAATCGACTTGGCCAAGGATCTGGTGAAGGTGGCGGTGGTGGCGCGCCACGGCGTCAACGACAATATTGGCGTCGCCTTCGTGCGCGGCTTCGGCATGCAGCGCGGCGCCATCGCCTCCTCCGTCGGCCACGATTGCCACAACATCACCGTCGTCGGCGCCGACGAGGCGGATATGGCGGTCGCGGTCAACCGGCTGGCCGAGATCGAGGGCGGCTTCGCGGTGGTGGAGGGCGGCAAGGTGCTGGCGGAACTGGCGCTGCCGCTGGCCGGGCTGATGAGCCTGATGAGCTTCGAGGAGGTGCGGGCGGCGCTGGTTCCGCTACGCGCCGCAGCGAAGGGTCTCGGCGTCGTGCTGCCCGAGCCGTTCTTACAGGTGGCGTTCCTGCCGCTGCCGGTTATCCCGCATCTGAAGATCACCGATCGCGGGCTGGTGGATGTCGACCGCTTCGAATTCGTGCGCGACTAACTGTCGTTTTGCATGAATGCTCGATTTCGTTTTGCGCCAACGTCCGTTTTGCGCAGAGCAGCGCCGGAGCCCCGACGATTTCCTTCCATCGCCGGAGGCTCCCGTCATCTTATCTCAAAGCGCGAGCCTTTGCGGTCCTGCGCCGGCCGCGCAGCCGGCGCTGAAGCCTGGAACGCGGACCGCGAAGGGATCAGCGCCGACGGCCGCCGCCATGGAAATGGCCGCCGCCGTGGAAATGGCCGCCACCGTGGAAGCCGCCGCCATGGAAGCCGCCGCCATGGAAATGGCCGCCACCGTGATATCCACCGCCGTGCCAGCCGCCGCCGTGCCAGCCGCCGCCGTGGTATCCGCCCCAGCCGCCGTGATAATAGCGGCCGCCGTGCCAATACCTGCTATTGCCGTTCCAGGCCCAGTTGCGCCAACCATAGCCGCCGCCCCAGCCCAGACCTGAACGCCACGCGTAGCCGCAATAGTACCAACCGGGCCCTTTCCAGCCTCCGTCGTACCAGCAATAGGTCCGGCCGCCGTAGACAAATTGGACATGCTCGACCAGAGCATTGCTGTCCGGAACGACGCCTACGCCCGCGGACCCGACGCCGATGCCCGCGCTCGCGGGCAGCGCCGCCATAAGAGGCAGCGACAATGCAGCAACAAAACTCGCTAGTTTTTTCATTGTAACGTCCCTTCTGTTCTTGCCCCTAAGACTCGCCATCACAGCACAACTAACGCATCAAGCCGACTGTTTGATTATATTATCCTTAAGCGGACGACGTTGAAGTGACCGTCGCCCAGAACAGGCGCCGAGCCAATGCCCGGCGCGCAGGACCGGGACCCAATCAGCGACGCCGCGCGCCGCCGCCGTGATGGCCGCCGCCACCCGCGCGGGCGCCGCCGCGATGGCCGCCGCCGCCCGGACGCGCCCCGCCATGATGGCCGCCGCCGCCTGGACGCGCCCCGCCGTGGTGGCCGCCGCCGCCTGGACGCGCCCCGCCGTGATGGCCGCCGCCGCCCGGACGATGGCCGGGACGGCCTATGCCGGGGCGATTTCCAGGATGACCGACGCCAGGACGATGGCCGGGATGACCGACGCCCGGACGATGGCCGGGACGTCCGACGCCTGGACGATTGACGCCGCCGCCGTGCCAGCCGTGGCGATAATAGCGACCGCCGCGCCAATATCTGCTGTTGCCATGCCAAGCCCAGTTGCGCCAACCATAGGCGCCGCCCCAGCCCAAGCCCGAGCGCCAGGCGTAACCGCACCAGTACCAGCCGGGACCACGCCAACCCGAGTCGTACCAGCAGTAATTGCGGCCGCTGTAGAAGTATTGGACGTTCTGAACAGGCGCGACGTCGCTGGTCAGGTCGAGAATGCCGGCCGCCCCGTTGGTGATGCTCGCTTGAGCCGAAGGCGCCGCCGCGAGCGGCGCCAGCAGTGCGGCAATAAACAAAACCTTCCTAAACATGGTGTCCTCCCTTCCGATACCCCTTCCCCGGGCACGACCCGCCTTCGGGCCAGCCGCGTTCAGTGAAACCCACGCCGGCCGCCTTCGCAAGCGGCTCGCGGTCACGAAAACGTTTGTTCCGCTCGCGTCTCTAGAGCCCAAGCTTGCCGCGCACCGCCTGCGGCCAGCCCTCGGCCTCGACGCCGTGGCGCGCAAACAGCGCCACCGCCAGCCGGTCGATGCCGAAGGCGACGCAGGCCGTGTGTGCGAGTTCCCTGTCGGCCGTCTTCAGCCCCCAGACCTCGCCAAAATGCTCGCGATGGCAGTTGAAGCTCATGCAGGCGGTCGGCTTTTCGGTCGAACGCACGGGGATCAGCATCTCGAACTTCAGCGCGTTCGCCGTCTGGAAGCGCCCGACCATCTGGCCCTCACGGCCGAAGAACGGGTCGCTCGCCGCGTCGATGCGGTGGGTCAGGCCGAGGTCGGCGGCGATCTCCGGCGCGCGCGCCATCCATTGGTCGCGAAACGCCGAAATCTGCTGCGGCGCGCCAACGGCGACGAACTCGCGCATGCGGAACGATTGCAGGCGGTCGATATCCTTCGACGGCTCGCGGCGGAAACAGTCGCTGGCGACGTCGAACAGCAGCGGCTCGGCGCCGACGGCCCCGCGCTCGGCCGCGATCGGATAGACGGGATAGCAGGCGGCAGGCGCAAGCACGAGTTCGCTCGCCTCAGCACTATCGGTCCAACGGCCGCCGGCCTCGAAAGCCGCCACCGCCTCGGTGACGCGCTTGACGTCCGTGCCCAGCGCGCAAACGCAGCCGAGCAGATGCGGGAAGCTCTTCAGGTAGCCGGATTTTTCGATCAACGTCCGGCTCACCACGGGCGGAAAGCGGAACACCTCCGCCCGTTTCGGCCGCAGCGTCGAGATATAGCGCCCGAGTCCCTCGACCACGTCTTCATAGCGGCCGCTGCGGCCATAGACGCCGTCGACGTTCATCGGCGTGAACAGCCGCGCCAATATATCTTCCGGTGCGGCGGCGAGTTTGTCGAGATCAGGGGTAGCGATGGTCATGGACGCGGTCTCCTTCAGTGGCTTAGCGCGCCGGAGGGCGCGCTCATCAGCACGGAGGCCTCCGCGCTCGCCAGAATGCGGTCGTTGTGGATCATGACCGGCGCCGACAGGATGTCGCGCAGCGGCCGGCCGAGCGAGAACTCGGTGTCGTTGCGATACCCCGAGAGGCCGCAGGCGCGCATGGCTGACATCACCGTCTGCACCGCGATTTCGGAGGCCTCGACCTTGAGGAAGTTGAGCGCCAGTTGCGCCTCCATCGCCGTCAGGCCGCCGGGCTCGCGGGCGTGACGCTCGAAATTCGCCAGCCCCGCCTGCACCGCGGCGCGCAATGTCTCCAGCGAGACGCGCGCTTTTGTGAGGTGTCGCGACCCCGGCGGCATGCGGCCGCCCGAGGCGCGCGCCGCCTGGCGCACGAAGGCGCGAGCGGTCGAAAAGGCGCCGGTGGCGACGCCGCACCAAACGGAAGCCCAGAACAGATGCGCATAAGGCGCCATCGTTTGATTGTGGATGCGGTCATAGGGCTCGGCGAGCACCTGATCGGCCTCGCCCTCGGCGCACAGCATGTAGCCGACGCTACAGGTGCCGCGCATGCCGAGCGTGTCCCAACTCTTGGTCGGCTCCAGCGTGTAATTGTCGCGCTCGAACACCGCCAGCACCTGGTCGGAGTTCGCCGCGCTCTCGCCGCGCCGCGCCGTGGTGACGATGGCGTCGGCCGCCGCGCCATAGGAGATGCAGGAGGCGTCGCGGGCGAGGCGCACCTTCGACCCGTCGAGTTGGATCGCCGCCTCGCTGGAGCGGATATTGCCGCCGTTCATGCCCTCGGTGGTCGAGGAAGCGAGCAGTAGCTGCTTTGCCGCGCATTTGCGCAGGAAATCGAGCTGCCAGGCGTTATCGCGGTGGTGGCGCACCAGGCAGGCGAGCTTGACCTGATGCATGGCGAAGATCATCGCCGTGGAGGCGCAGGCCGCGCCGAGGATGGCGCAGACGTCGGCGACGTCGGCGGCCCGCGCGCCCTCGCCGCCAAGGTCCATCGGGATCAACATGCCGATGAGTTTGTACTTGCTAAGCGCCGCGAAAGCCTCGGCAGGAAAGCGCGACTTGGCGTCAACCTCGGCGGCGTGGGCGGCGGCGATCTTGGCAACCGCCTCGGCGCGCGCAATAAATGCGCCGTCCTGCCCCGGCTCGGACGAGCGCGCCCGGCGCTCAGAGGAAAATAAGCTGACGGTTGCCGACATTTTCACGAACTCCCAAATATGACCCCAGTGCGCCGAACCCGGCGAGGTCTCCTCGCCGACGAAGCCTCCAGCGTCCATTTCAAAGGCATTAGCACGGGAAAACCCGCGTGATTAAGAATCTTCGTATTCACCATTAACTGGTATATCATTATTATCTGATTTTCTGCATTCGTTTTAACGAAACGTTTACCAAATATCTGCCTATCGCTGACGATTTGAATCAAAAGCGCTAACTAGCTTCGCCCCACTATAGGGAACGCCATGCTGGACAAAACCTCCCTCACCTCTCGCCTTCTCGATCTCGCCCGCGCCGCGGCGCCCAACCTCTCGACGACGCCGGGAGACCCGACGACCGTCGATCTCAGCGCCGCGGGCCTCACCTCGATCGCCGCGGTGCGGCTGATGCTGGAGATCGAGGCGGCTTTCGATCTCGCCATTCCCGACGCCGAACTGACGCCGGAGAATTTCGCCGACATCGCCAGCATCGAGCGCCTCGTCACCCGGCTGAAGGCCCCGGCGGCAGCTTGACGGCGCCGGTCCTCGACCGCGCGGCGCGCCGCTTCCTCGACGCGCTCAACCGCGTCGCCAGCCCCAAGGCCCCGACGGTCGAAAGCCTGCGCGCCGCAGCGCTCGCCCTTGTTCCGCTGGCCAGCCCCGCGCCGCCTGTCGAGCGCCGCGACGACGCGCTCGGGGCGCTGCGCTTGCGGCTCTATTGCCCGCCCGGCCGCGCCGACGACGCGCTGCCGGGCTTGGTCTATTTCCACGGCGGCGGCCTCGTCGCCGGCGACCTCGACAGCCACGACTCGCTCGCCGCTAACCTCGCCGCCGGCGCCGGCTGCCGCATCGTCGCGGTCGATTACGCGCGCGCCCCGGAAGCGAAATTTCCCGCCGCCCGCAACGACGCCATCGCCGCGACGCTCGCCGCCGCCCGCGATCCCGGCCGCTTCCGCCTGGCGCGCGTCGGCGTCGGCGGCGATTCCGCCGGCGGCCAGCTCGCAGCCCTTGCGGCGCTCGCCGCCCGGGACGCCGGCGCGCCGCTGGCGCTGCAACTGCTGCTATGCCCGGTGATGGACGCGCTGGCGCGCACAGCCTCGCGCACGGCGCTCGCTGAAGGCCATCTCCTGACCGAGGCGACGATGCGCGCCTATTGGGACGCCTACCGCATCGAGGGGCTTCAGCCCGACGATGCCCGCGCGGCGCCGCTGGCGGCGGCGGATTTCTCCGGCCTCGCCCCGGCCATCGTCCATGTCGCCGACGGCGACCCGCTCTGCGACGAGGGCGCCGACTATGCGCTGCGGCTGAGCGCCGCCGGCGTGCCCTGCCGGCTGACCCGCCACGCCGGGCTCATCCATCATTTCTACGGCCTCGGCGCCGTCATCCCCGCCGCCCGCGACGCCCTCGCGGATGTCATCGCCGAGCTGAAGGCGGCCCTGACGGCGTGAGCCTTCACAGCCGCCGGGCGCCGGTGACGATCTCGTCGAATACGGCGCCGGTCAGCGGCGCATAGGCGTCGTGCGCCAGCACGAACAGGCGATCGCCGCTTTGGGCGGGATCGAAGCCCTGCGCCGCATAGAGCGCGCGCTTTGGCTTGAATGTCTCTGTGCGCGCGATCTCGTCGGTGAGCCGCAGAAACACTGGCCGCGCCCAGCGCGGCAGCGCTTGTAGACGACGCGCGAGTTCGACGAGGTCGATGTCGCCGGCGAGCGTCGCCATGCCGGCGCGGCCTTCGGCTCCTTCCACCTTCACGCCATAGACCAGCGCATCGGCGACGCCGGGGCAGGCGCGCAATTCCGCCGCCACTTCGGCGGTGGCGACATTCTCGCCCTTCCAGCGGAAGGTGTCGCCGACGCGGTCGAGGAAATAATAGAACCCCTGCGCGTCGCGGCGCATCAGATCGCCGGTGCGCATCCAGGCGTCGCCGGGTTCGAACACGTTGCGCAGCACCTTTTTCTCGCTCTCGGCGCCGTCGCTGTAGCCCTCGAAGCGCGAGGCCGCGTCGCCGCCGATGCGGCCCAGCGCCTCGCCCTCGTCCGCCGCGTCGCAGAAGCCGTCGGGCCGCCGCGCCGGCGCTTGCGCGTCCGCGTCAAACCGCGCCAGCGCGATCGGCGCCTTGGCGGCCAGATACGGCGGCAGCTTGCCGAGCGCGCCGGGCCGGCCCTCGACATTGTAGAGCCAGACGTTGCCCTCGGTCGAAGCGTAGAACTCCAGCACCCGCACCTGCGCGAAGCGCTCGGCGAAGGCCGCCCAGACGGGGCCGGAAAGCCCGTTGCCGAGCGCCAGCCGCAGCTTGAGCCGGCGCTCGCGGATATGCGTCGGCGCGGCGGCGAGGTAGCGGCACAATTCGCCGATGTACTGGAACGACGTGCAGTCCCAGCGCGTCACGTCGTCGAAGAAGCCGGCGGTCGAGAAGCGCGGCGCAATCGCCGCCGCGCCGCCGCCAACCAGCGGCGCGCCAATGGCGACGACGCCGCCGACGCTGTGGTGCATCGGCAGGCAATTGTAATGGCGATCCTCGCCCGTCAGCCCCGCCAGTCCCGCAAACCAATGCGTCCAGGTGACGATGCGGCGATGGCTGACCTCCGCCGCCTTCGGCAACCCGGTGGTGCCCGACGTGAAGATGCGCAGCGCGCGGTCGTCGAGGCTGGTCGGGGGCGCGTCGCCTGGCGCCAGCGGCGCGCCGGAATAGAGCGCGATGGTCTCGTCGAGGCGGCGCTCGCCGGGGCCGAAGCTCCAGATCGGGCCGCCAAAGCCGGCCGCCTGCATCGCCGCCGCGCCCTCCGGCGAGGCGATCGCCCAATGCGCCCCGGCGACCCGCAGCGCATGGGCGAGCCCGGCCCCGCGCGCCTCGGGACTGACCAGCGCAACCACCGCGCCAATGCGGATCAGGCCAAGCCAGATGGCGGCGTATTCCGGGCGATTGCGAATCATCAGCGCCACCGTCGCGCCTTTGTGCGCGCCTTGCGCCAGCCCCCAACGCGCATATTGGTTGATGCGCGCGGCCAGCCCCCCGAAGCTGTATGTCTCCGCGTCGCCGATCAGCGCCGGTCGCTCGCCGTAGCGTTCGGCCCATTCGGCGATTGCGCAAGGAAGCGTGCGCGCGGGATCGCGGGTGGCGCGCGCGGTCAATTCAAGCGCACGCAGCCAGGCCCGCTGCGCGGGATCTTTGGTCGGGCGGGTGAGAGGCGCGCTCACGCCAGCGTCTCGAAACGGCTGCGCCAATGCACGAGCGCCCGCCCCGAGCCGATCTTGGTCGCCTCGGCGGCGACGCCAATCACAATCGCGTGCGTGGCGTGTTCGACGATGCGTTCGAGCCGGCAATCGACGACCGCCAGCGCATCGCGCAGGGCCGGCGCGCCGGTTTGCAGCGCGCTCCAATCGCCCTCGGCAAAGCGCTCGGCGCCGCGCACTTTCGCGCTCGCGAAGCGTTGCGCCAGCCCACGGTGGCGATCGGCGAGGATATTGACGGCGAAGACGCGGCTGGCGCGAATGCAGCGCAGCGTCGCCGACTCGCCGTTCAAACAAACAAGCAGCGACGCCGGCTCCAGCGACAGCGATGCAAAGGAGGAGACCGCGCAGCCGCAGCGCGCCTCATCGAAGGCGCTCGTCACCAGCGCGACGCCGGAAGCGAGCTCGCGCATCACTTCGCGGAAATCCACCGCCGCGACGGCCTGGGTGTGCGTCTCGAAATCCGCGATCGCCACAACATTGCCCAAAGCCATACTCAGCCTCCAAACCGCGCGCGTGAGAATGCCGGCTCGCGCGCCGCCGCCTTGCGCGCGGCGACCGCCGTCAACCAATTGCCGATCATTCGCGCGCCGTGCGCGCGCCAGCCCGGCGACGGGCTGAGCATCGCGTAGGGCGGCATGGTTGGCGCCTCGCGCCCGGCGATCATGCCGGCCACATGGGCGCGCAGCCGCCGCTCCGTCTCGGCGTCGTAATAATGAGCCGGCGGCGTCGGCTCCGGCGCGCCGGCGAGCGCGCGCGAGACGTCGCGGCGATACTCGCGCGCCAGCGTGTCGGCGTCGTATTCGGGATGACCCTGGAAGAACAGCGCCAGGTGATCGTCGTCCTTGACGAACATATCGACGCCGGCCTCTCCGGCGCGCGTCAGCACCAGATAACCGTTGGCGACCAGTTCGGCCTCGTCGAGCCCGTTCCAGCGCGAATGCGGCATGAAACCGGGGCTGACGCCTTCAACCAGCGCATGCGAAGCGGCGATCTCGATTGGATAGAGGCCCGACCATTTGGTCGGCGAACGCCGGCGCCGCACGCCGTCGCGATGCAGCGCCAGCGCGTGCGCGGCCAGACACGAGGCGAGCGTCGCATAAGTATGCGCTCGCGCCATATCAAATAGGCTCGTCAGCTCGCGCCAGTAAGGCTCCTGGTCGAGCTCGGCGGCGCGCGGCTCGGCGCCCGTGACGATGATCGCGTCCGGCGGCGCGGCGCTGAGGCCGGCCGGAGAACGGTAAAGCTGCGCCATGTCGCGCCGCGCCTCGGCCGAGCGATCGAGCGAAGACAATGTCATCAGGCCGAGCGAGACGTCGAAGGCGCCGGCGCCTTCCTCCAACAGGCGGATGAACTGGCGCTGCGTCGCGTGCACCGCCGCATCCGGCATGTTGTTGACGAGTTCGACGCGCAGGCGCCGGCTGCGGTCGCCGACGACGCCGCGCCGCAGCCGCCGCTCGCGCAAGTTGCCGACCCCGGCCAGTGGCGACGGTCTGATAAGCGTGACCGGCATGGCGCTACTCCGCCGCGAGCTTGGCGGCCGGCGCGACCGCAACCGCCAGCGCCTGATCGATATCTTCCAGAATGTCCTCGACATGCTCGATGCCAACCGAGAGCCTGACCGTTTCCGGCGACACTCCGGCGGCGTGCTGCTGCTGCGGCGTCATCTGGCGATGCGTGGTCGAGGCGGGATGACAGCACAATGTGCGGGTGTCGCCGATATTGACGACGCGCTTGATGAGCTTCAGCGCATCGTAGAAGCGCTTGGCCGCCGCATGGCCGCCGCGGACGCCGAAAGTGAACAGCGACGGCGGCCGCCCGCCGAGATATTTGTTGGCGAGCGCGTGATAGCGATGATCCTCGAAGCCCGCATATTCGACCCAGGCGACGCGCGGGTCCTCGCGCAGCGCGAAGGCGACGCGCCGCGCGTTGGCGACATGGCGCTCGACGCGCAGCGAAACCGTCTCTATGCCCTGTAGGATGAGGAAGGCGCTCATCGGCGCCAGCACCGCCCCGGCAGTGCGCAGATAGACGCTGCGGGCGCGCCCGATATAGGCCTCGTCGCCGAAGTGGTCGACGTAGACGAGGCCGTGGTAGGAGTCGTCGGGCTCGCTGAACATCGGGAACCGCTTGGCCGCGGCGCGCCAATCGAAGCGGCCGGCGTCGACGATCGCGCCGCCCATCGCGGCGCCGTGCCCCCCCATGAACTTGGTCAGCGATTGCACGACGATGTCGGCGCCGAAATCGATCGGCCGCAACAGAATCGGCGTCGCCACCGTATTGTCGACGATCAGCGGCACGCCGGCGTCATGCGCGACCTTGGCGATCGCCTCGATGTCGCAGATATTGCCGGCGGGATTGCCGACGGTCTCGCAGAACACGGCGCGCGTCGTGTCGTCGATCAGCGCCGCGATATCGCGCGGCTGGTCGCTGGCGGCGAAGCGCGCCTCGACGCCGTGGCGGCGCAGCGTATGGCCGAGCAGCGTGTGCGTGGTGCCGTAAAGCGTCGGCGGCGCAACGATGGAGCCGCCGCGATCGCTGACATTGAGCAGCGCCGCATGCATCGCCGCCTGGCCGGAGGCGAGGGCCAGACACGCCTTGCCGCCGTCGAGCATGGCGACGCGCCGCTCCAGTATATCGACCGTCGGGTTGGAGATGCGACTATAGCGATAGCCGGGGATCTCCAGATCGAACATGCCTGCCGCCTGATCGGCGCTCTCGAACTCATAAGCGACGTTCTGATAGATGGGCGCGGCCACCGAGCGGGTCGCGGGATCGCAGAGGTAGCCGCCGTGTATCGAGACCGTCTCGCTTCGCATCGGATACCCCTTTAAAATGATCGGCCGCGCCGTCTTCGCCGCCTTGATTTTATTAAAATGCTCGCCTTTGCCGACAGTTTCAATAAAATGCCGTCGGTCACGCATTGAAAAGGTTAAGCGACCTTATTCGCAATCGCAGAAATTCCGTTAAATCCCATATACGCTTTCGGATTAAATTTTGTATACGTTTTCGGGTTAATTGTCATTATGAAAGATTTGACGTAAGATTCTGCAATGGTTTGGCAATGCCGTTTACCGTGGTTGCAAGAATCTCAGCAGATTAGCTCGCATTTGAGGTAATGAGCCGAAGGCCTCACAAGGGATGCGCAAAACATGTCGATCCGCGATCTGGTTCTGGAGGAAATTCGCAACGTCGCCGCTGAGCAGGATAAGACGCTGCCGCCGCTTACCGAGGGGCTGGCGTTGCTGGAGTCGGGCCTCGATTCCTTGTGCTTTGCGATTCTGGTCAGCCGGCTCGAAGATGCGACGGGCCGCGATCCGTTCTCGTCGGCCAAGGCGTCGGAGTTTCCCCACACCGTGGGCGAACTCATCGCCTTCTATGAGCCTCTCCATGCCTGACGCTGCGACCCTGCGCGGGCTCATCGCGCTTGGCGGCGCCGGCGCGCGCGAGATCTCAACCCGCGATCATCGCCTGGATCTGGCCGATTTCGCTGCCCGCTCCGCCTTCGGCGCGGCGCGACGGCGCTTTGCCGGACGCAGCGTCGTTCTGGCCGTCGGCGATATGGCCAAGGCCGCCGCGGCGTTGATCGATCTCGACGGTCTGGCGCGCCGCATCCTGCTCTGCCCGCCGGGCTTCGAGGCCGAAAAAATCGCTGGCGCCGCCGCCCTCGTCGAGGCCGACGGGCTCGCCTATGACGACGAGATCGCGCCGCCGCTGACGCTGGACGTGGCGCTGCCGGTGCGGCTGCCGCTCGCGCCGCGCGAGGCGGACGACGCGCCGAGGCTGGCCACCGAGTGGGTGCTGCCGACCTCGGGCACCAGCGGGCCGCCGAAGCTCGCCGTGCATACGCTGCAAACGCTGGTCGGCGCGATCGCGCCGGCGCCGTTGCAGCAATGGGCGACCTTCTACGACATTCGCCGATACGGCGGCTTGCAGATATTCCTGCGCGCGCTGAGCGGCCAGGGCTCGCTGCGCCTCGCCAGTCCGGCGGAGCCGATCGAGGGTTTCCTCGACCGCCTCGGCGAGTTGGCGATCACCCATATCTCGGGCACGCCGACGCATTGGCGCAAGGCGATGCTGAGCGGCGCGACGGGGCGCATTTCGCCGCAATATGCGCGCCTCTCCGGCGAGATCGCCGACGACGGCGTGCTGGCGGGGCTCGCCGCGGCTTATCCGCACGCGCGCATCGAGCACGCCTACGCCTCGACCGAGGCCGGCGTCGTGTTTAGCGTCGCCGACGGCCGCGCCGGTTTCCCGGCGGATTGGCTGACGCGATCGGGCGCCGTCGAGCTGAAGCTCGTCGATGGCGCCTTGCGCGTGCGCAGCTCGCGCCGCGCCCTGAGATTGCTCGGCCCCGGCGCGCCGGCGCTGACCGACGCCGACGGCTTCGTCGACACCGGCGATATGATCGCGCTGCGCGACGGCCGTGGTTATTTTGTCGGCCGGCGCAACGGCGTCATCAATGTCGGCGGCGCCAAGGTGCATCCCGAAGAGGTCGAGGCCGCGCTCAACAGCCTGGCGAGCGTGCGCGCCGCGCGCGTCTTCGCCAGGCCAAGCCCGATCACCGGCGCGATTGTCGCCGCAGAGGTCGTGTTGAGCGATCCAACGGCGGCCGGGCGCGAATTGGAGCGCGAGATCATCGCCGCCGCGCGCCGGCGTTTGCCGGCGCATATGGCCCCGGCCTACATCCGCTTCGTCGCCGATCTGCCGATGACCGATGCGGGAAAGCTGAGGCGCCATGGATAACGTGCTCGTCACCGGCGCCAGCCGCGGCCTCGGCGCGGCGATCTCCGAACGGCTGGCGGCGGACGGGTTTCACGTCATCGCCGTGGCGCGCAAGCTCAAGGAGACGACGTCCGAGCGCATAACGCCGGTCGCCTTCGATCTCGCCGACACCGCCGCCATTGCCGATTTCGTCCGCTCGGCGCGCCAGCGCTTCGGGCCGATTTACGGGCTCGTCAACAATGCCGGGCTCGGCACGGAGGGATTGCTCGCCAACATGCCCGACGCTGACATCGAGGCGCTGATCCGCCTCAATACGCTGTCGCCGATCCTGCTGAGCAAATATGTGGTGCGCGGCATGATGGCGCAGGGGCGCGGCCGCATCGTCAGTATTTCCTCGATCGTCGCCTCCAGCGGCTTCAATGCGCTTTCCGTCTATTCCGCGACCAAGGCTTCGCTGGTCGGCTTCACCCGCTCGCTCGCCCGCGAGGTCGGCCGCGTCGGCGTCACCGTCAACGCCATTGCGCCGGGCTTCATCGACACGCAGATGACGCGCCGATTGAGCGAGGAGGACCGCGCGCGCATCGTCGCCCGCAGCGCGCTCAGACGTCTGGCCGAGCCGGCCGATGTGGCGGCGATGGCGGCTTATCTCCTCGGCGAGGCCGGCCGCAACATTACCGGCGCCGTGCTGACGGTCGACGCCGGCGGCACGGCCTAGACCATTTGGTTGCTTGCGGCGGCGGGCCAAGTGAGCCCGTTTTCGCGTCGCGGAAGGCGGCAGCGTTGATTGGGCCGCCGCGCTATCGCGCGAAATCCGTCATAGCGAGCAAAGCCAAGCCATCCAGCTTTGAGTGATCGTCTGCTGATCGGGTAGGGCGTCATCGCCGAGCCGTGGACAGCTTGGCTTGCCTCGCCGTGACGATTGCGCGCATTTTTCAAGGCGCCTTCGTTTGATTGGCGCCCCCTCCTCCAATCAATAACGATCCTCCCCGGCACACGTTTTGCGGAGTCTCGCTGAGGCCGCCGAGCCGCTGTCTCCATTCGGGAGGATGTGCCGAAATGGCGCGAACCCAGCTCAATTTCGCCGCCGCGCCGCAAGCCGTCCCCGCCTTGCGACCGCCGCGCGTGGCGCGCAGCGCGCCGAAATGGCGCCTCGGCGCGCTCGGCTTCGGCTATATCGCCGCGCTTGCCGATGCGTTGGCGATCATCGCCGCGGCGTTGGCGACGACGCTGTTGCGCATCGCTTTGTTCGGCGGAGGGCTCGACGGCCTGCGCACCGGCTTCGACATCGGGCTCGTCGTCGCCGTGCTCGTCGTGCTGGCGGAGTTGCACAACGGCGGCTACGCGCCTGCCCGCTACGCTTACAAATCGGGACAATTCGCGCGCACCTTTCCGCTCTGGAACCTGACGGCGCTCGGCGCGCTGGCGCTCGGCGTGGCGATGCGCGCCGACGGCGGCTATCCGCGCGGCGGCCTGGCGCTGTTCTATCTTCTGGGCTTGGCGAGCCTCGCGCTGACGCGCCGCGCGATCGCCGAAGGGCTGTCGGCGCTGCTTTCGCGCGGCCTGGCGCCGCGCCGCAGGGTGGCGATGGTTGGCTTCGAGGATGCGATCGCCGAGCTGCCGGCGGGGGTCGACAACGACGGCGCCGAGGTCGTCTGCCATTTCGCGCTGCGCGAGAGCGAATCGTTCTTCCTGGAGGATCTCAAGCTTGCGGTCGCCGCCATCCGCCTGCATCGCCCCGACGACGTCATTGTCGCGCTGCCTTGGTCGCGCGCCGATCTCGTCGATACCTGCGTGGCGGCGCTGACGAAGCTGCCGATCGCCGTACATCTCGGCCTCGGCGGGCCGCTCAACGGGCTGAGCCGGGTCGAGATCGCCGAGGTCGGCGCGGTGCGCG
>Ga0134128_10003619_pt1 | contig 18873 bp, 20 predicted proteins | sample KB31754_FD_96462 | JGI IMG/M metagenome (GOLD analysis project Ga0134128, IMG submission 96462) | Terrestrial soil microbial communities with excess Nitrogen fertilizer from Kellogg Biological Station, Michigan, USA - KB3-175-4 | ecosystem: Environmental > Terrestrial > Soil > Unclassified ... | reverse complement strand
CGAAATGCATCCGCCCGGCTGACGACAAGTGCGCCGGCCGCCCAGCGAAAGAGGACGGATGTTGCGGTCCAAAGTCGCAATACAGCACTGGCCCACCACGGCAGGCCCTGCATTTTGATGGCGCTCCCGCAACCTACAATTCTGCCTTCTTCAATCAACCGCAGAATATCGCCACATAATCCGGGGTTCAAAATACTGTCGGCGTCCACAAACAATAGCCAGTCTCCTGTTGCCACGGCGGCTCCGGTATTTCGCGCCCGGCCAATCTGATTGACTGGCTCGAAAACGACCTGCGCACCAGCCTGCCTCGCAAGCTCAGCCGTGTTATCCGTGGAGTTGTTGTCGACTACAATTATTTCCGAAGTAAGACCAGGCTTGGCATTTGCCGCGAGCGACGCATGAACAGATTTTAGGCACGCTTCAATCAGAAGCGCTTCGTTAAAAGCGGGAATGATTATCGAAAGATGCATGAATAGACCCGATCTCATTTGTTGTGACTAAAATCACGATTATCCCGGAAAATATGCAGGGAAAACCAGATATCGACGATAGGTAAAACATAAGACCTTATGCTACGTTTAGGAGTGGCAGGCAGTAAAGACAAGGCGATAAGCAGTTTAAAAGCTTTTTTGAAAAACCGCCATCAGATATAGGGATAGGTAGAATTGAAAAATAATGAAAGGGTTTTTGTGGTTGAAGCCGCAAGAGTCATATTGAGTATTGGGAGGTAAGATGAGTGAATTTGCGATCCTGCAATGGCTGATAGTATCCGCACTCTTTTTCGTCGTTCCATTTTGGAGAATCTTCGGAAGAGCAGGGTTCAAACCGGCATTATCCTGGGTTGCCTTGATCCCTGGGGGCATCCTGATTCTTCTATGGATTCTTGCGTTTGCCAAATGGCCGATACTGACGGGAACAGAAATAAAGAAGGAATAACCTTCCATCTAAAAAACCGATCTTTGTGCCAGAGGGCAATGCAGACTATTCAATGTCCATTCCACTACCGTGTCGTGTCTCCTGCAGAGTGTCAAGGTGCCCGATGTGCCTGGGCCAGGTTTTACGTTCCATTGCGCCCTAAACCAAGCCTCCGGCAAGTTGACAATATTCGAGCATGACGAGATTGTTATCGTGCGCGAAGCCTGTGACGAAATCCCAGACTCGCTTCTCCAGGTCGCGCAGACGCAAGTCGATGATCACGCAAATGACCCCGCTAATGATGGCAGGCCGAACGTGGGAGGAGCAGTGGAAACCAGGGCGAGCTGCTTGATGTGCACGGATTGGCGCTATCGCTTCTGAGTCCAGTAGCGCCGCGACGCCGCATAATCGTTCGGCCCAGTCGCTTGGGCGAAAGGTCGAGCCATCGTACCGGATGCCTTTGATCAACAGTTCTTTGATGGGTTCGATCGGCCTGGCAAGCATTGCGGAGCGGTTCGTGCGCTCCACGGGAGGATCGTAACCCACCGGGTATTTCATGTCGGCAAACTGCTCTGAGTTTTCATCAGGGTCATTGTGCAGAATGGGATGACTCAGATATCCTACATACCACCTACATACAACCTTAAGACAGGCAATACGACTGCTTGTTCAACTTTTATATGGCAAAACAGGGTAATTTTCCATCCCAAGGTTTAAACCACCGGCTTTAGCCGGTCAGCTTTAGCTGGTGTTGTTGAGTAATCATCGAACTCGAAAGCAAGACCCGGAGTGCGGCGGGCTTGCGGCATTGGTAAATTGACGGTCGTTATCACCACATAAGCGAATGCGATCATGAGTCCGAATACATCAGTAAAAAAAGACGAGGAAGTGGAGGCATGAACACTCTGGCACGGAAAGCAGGGCAAACGCGGGATTTATCGGGTTAATCTACACCATGGCGCCGCTTGCGCTTGGGTCATCGCCACACTGTGGGGATCATTTTTCATGTTCGGGGTATGTATGGAGAATTGGGTCGATGATTTGAACGGACGCGGCGCCAGGTATAAGCCACTGCTTGAAGCAGCGGAAAAGCGTTACGGAATACCGTCCGGCATGCTGGCGCGTCTGGCTTGGCAGGAGTCCCGTTTTCGGGAGGACATTGTTTCCGGGCGCACAGTATCGAGTGCCGGGGCAATGGGAATAATGCAAATCATGACGCGTTGGCATCCTGGCGTAGATCCGCTTAACCCGGCGCAAGCCATCGATTACGCGGGACAGTTTCTGGCCAGGCTGTATAAGAAATTTGGCACGTGGGAACTCGCGCTTAAAGCCTATAACTGGGGTGAAGGAAATCTGGCTAAGTGGTTGCGCGGGGAAAAAATAGAACCGTTGGAAACCCGGCTGTATTCCGCGCAGATTTTGAGTGATTTGGGGATGGCATGATGAGTAAGACGGGGAAAATATCAGGATGGCAGGGCTGTGGCTGTTGGCCCAATACGGCGCATGCTCTGTCGGGTAAGCCTGCGGGCCAGTTGTGTCCGTCACGCATGATTCAGTTTCCAAACTACCATGGTGGCCATGAGCGAGACTATGGATACTTTTGACGCTTCTTTTCTTATGTACTGAATTTAACATAATATACATTATACGCAAATCAAGAAAATAGAAATGATCACGATTGCCATCGTTTTCCGTCGAGACACCGTCAGCAGTACTCAATCAATAGTACGAGCCGGTCAGCCTTAAAACCGTACATGGCCCCATACTTCGGACGTAGCGCTTCCGTTGCGCGCCTGGTAACGCATCACGTTGTGATCGAGCGAAAGCTGCGTGATTGTTCTCCAACTGAGGCAATACTGACTGCCAGAACATTTTTCATGCTTTCTCCTTGTGAGCAAATGCCAGAGCAAGAAAATTCATTTTATGTGCGCCTGCGCACAGAAACCATAGTCAGACTAAGGGAAAATGATACTCAGGCATCCGCTTTTTTCTCCCTCTTGTAGTGGATGCCACTGACCCGGTAAAGGCCGACTACTCCTTTGCCGGGTCTCTTTTTTTGTATCCTTCACTTTCCAGTCTTTCCTGATATCCCTCATCTCATGGTCCGCCCCGATGCTTGGGGCTCCCTGTAGAAGAAGCCTATAAAGAACGAAGCGCCACGGCGTGATGAATGGGAAAGTAAACACCTAAATTGCGGCGGGTTTTTTTTCTGAAATCATCATTCTATAATCCCTCAGAAATTCCATTCACTGAAAGGAGCTGATATGCGACTCATCGTTGTGACTATCTCCATGGTGTGGATTACAGGTGCTCTCGCGGAGGATGCGCCTCTGACATTTCAACAATCCGATCCTCAAAGTAAATTCCGCGATGCACAACTTCATGTAAGAGAATTGATGAAAGCAGGCCGCTACAAGGAAGCCTCGGAATACATGCCGGAATATCAAAAGCTTTCCTGCGAGGCTTCGGAGCAGAAAGCGGGGCAAAGCATAGTAGAAGGCGCTGCTATCTGTGCCCGTAAATACGATCATGGGGGAATGAGCGCCGGCAATGTGCTGCACCAGCAGGAGCGATCCGTGGCAGGATCATTATCCTCAAATACTGTGGCGCCCGGAATTACGGTGATGCAGCGGCCTGTTCCCGGTACTCCCACAGTGCTGGATGGCTCGACACCCTCCCTTTTTCTTTTCGATCCCCGGAATGCTCCCGCAACGGGTAGTCTCCATCGCGACGATGCGCCGACAGATCCCTGGACGGGGACGCGCTGAAGCACGTTCCTGAAAACCTGAAAAGCCTGTGCCCGCTTTTTCCCCGGAAAATTTTCCGTTGGAACCGGGGAGATTGAGGTGTATTATTGCGCGGCTGTTATTTACCTGAGGAGAGCCGTTTTGAAGACAACTTATCTTGCGACAGCTTTTTTTATTGGCATCATATTTTTCAGCCCCCTGGCCGCCATTGCGGAAAATGCCGGTGCCGGCACGGGTGCCTCGGAAGCCGGCGCAGCGACAGGAATGCCGGCCAATGAAGGCAAGGTTCTCTCCACGCTGGATGCTCCGGGCTATACCTATATGGAGTTGGCGAATACCGAGAAACGTTTCTGGATTGCAGCGCCAACGATGCGGGTTAAAGTGGGTGACCGGGTACGTTTTGATCAAAGTCTTGTCATGAAAAATTTCAACAGCAAGACCCACAATCGTATCTTCAAGGAAATTATTTTTGCGAACTCGGCCACAGTGATCAATTAGCGCAGAAAAAGCGTGTTGACGCCTTCCGACATTTAATCTGCCGCTATCTCACCGCTCTTCGCAGCTTCCCCCGGGATTTCGCCGCGTCCGTCCCTTTCTCATCCTCGGGTTCTACGAATCCTACAAAGAGCTTGCTTTTTAGTCTTTTTAATTCATCCCGATATTCTGCCGCCTTCTCGAATTCGAGATTTTTTGCTGCCTCGTGCATCTGTTTTTCCAGTGACTTGATTTCTTTTGCTAGCTGCGCCTCGCTCATGGCTTCATACCGCGCCTGCGTTTGTACTGCCTTAAGCTGCTGCTGGGCTGTTTCCATGTTGTAAACACCATCAATCAAGTCCTTGACGCGCTTATGCACGCTGCGCGGCGTGATACCATGCGCCTGATTAAACAGAACCTGCTTGTTGCGCCGACGCTCGGTCTCATCCATTGCAAGGCGCATGGAGTTGGTGATCCTGTCTGCGTAAAGAAGGGCGGTGCCATTGATGTGCCTTGCAGCGCGTCCGATCGTTTGTATCAATGAGCGCTCTGAACGAAGAAAGCCCTCTTTGTCCGCATCCAGGATGGCTACCAGAGAGACCTCCGGCATGTCTAGGCCCTCGCGCAACAGGTTGATACCGACCAGCACATCGAACTTTCCCAATCTCAGGTCACGTACGATTTCCACTCTTTCCACGGTATCGATATCGGAATGCAGGTAGCGTACTCTGATACCATGATCGGCAAAATAATCGGTCAGATCCTCGGCCATGCGCTTGGTGAGCGTTGTTACCAGTACTCGCTCGTCCTTAGCCGTGCGCAGCCTTACTTCCGACATCAGATCGTCCACCTGGGTACTGGCTGGTCGAACCTCGATCTGCGGATCTACGAGACCGGTAGGCCGCACCACCTGCTCGACAACCTGACCGCTGTGTACCTTCTCGTACTCCGCCGGCGTCGCGGATACAAACACCGTTTGCGGCATGATTTTCCTGAATTCATCGAACCGGAGGGGACGGTTATCCAGCGCTGAAGGCAGGCGAAACCCGTAATCGACAAGATTTTCCTTGCGAGCCCGATCACCCTTATACATTCCTCCGACTTGCGGAACCGTCACGTGACTCTCATCAATTACCATCAGCGTTCGGGGCGGCAGATAATCCATCAAGGTCGGAGGCGGCTCACCCGGTTTTTTTCCTGACAGGTGGCGAGAATAATTCTCGATACCCTTGCAGAAACCCAGTTCGTTGAGCATTTCCAGATCAAAACGGGTGCGCTGCTCGATGCGCTGCAGCTCCACCAGCTTGTTGTGCTGGTGAAAAAAATCCAGGCGTTCCCTCAACTCCGCCTTGATTGTCTCGATGGCGCGCAAGGTGGTGCTCCTTGGCGTCACGTAATGGCTGGAAGGATAAACGGTGTAGCGCGATACCTTTCTCGAGGCGCGACCGGTAAGAGGGTCGAACAATGTCATGCTCTCCACCTCGTCATCGAACAGCGACACGCGCACCGCAGTCTCCGAGCTTTCTGCAGGAAAGATGTCGAGCACATCACCCCTCACCCGGAAGGTTCCCCGGCTGAACTCTAATTCGTTGCGCTCGTACTGCATTTCTGTCAGACGCTGTATTGCCTGTCTCTGCGTGATCTTTTCATGCTCCCGCAGATGCAGGATCATGCCGTGATAATCCACGGGATCGCCAATCCCATAAATGCACGACACCGTTGCGACGATGATGGCATCGTCCCGCTCAAGCAACGCCTTCGTAGCGGACAGGCGCATCTGCTCGATATGCTCATTGATTGCGGAATCTTTCTCGATAAAAAGGTCCCGCGAAGGAACATACGCTTCCGGCTGATAATAGTCGTAATACGATACAAAGTACTCGACGGCATTTTCCGGGAAGAATTCCCGCATTTCCGCATACAACTGGGCTGCGAGGGTCTTATTCGGCGCCATGATAATGGCGGGACGTCCGAGCCGCGCAATCACGTTCGCCATGGTAAAGGTCTTGCCGGAGCCCGTCACGCCGAGCAGAGTTTGAAACGCGAGGCCATCCTCTATCCCCGCCATCAGCTTTTCAATCGCTTCAGGCTGATCGCCGGCGGGCTGGAATAACTGGTTCAGTTTGTAAGGGCTATTGGGAAAGGTAACAATCACGGGTATAATCCAAATCTGTCGATATCTATTGTTTCTCAGTTAATTCCATGACTTGCGGCATTGTTTCTGCTTCGTTTAATCCGTCGTTATCGCGTATTTTTCGCAAGTATGGCGCCATTGCAGTCGGTCGGAACGGAGCTTTCCGAGGATTGCAAGAGAGAACCGGTTACCCTGCTCCACTTCATCATGTTTCAAATCTCAAGTCTCATCTAAAAGTCGCGCGTTTTTCCATCTCCTCCAACCGCTGTATGTAGTATCACTTCGCGACTTGATTATTTCTTTCGGCTGATTTTATCACGCAGGCACAAGTACCATTAGCATAGGGACATTAGTAAGGACATTATTGTGGAACTCTCAAAGCGCGTTCAGGCCATCAAGCCTTCCCCTACCCTGGCTGTCACTGCCCGAGCCGCAAGGCTGAAAGCGGAAGGCAAGGACATTATTGGACTGGGCGCCGGTGAGCCCGATTTCGATACCCCGCAGCACATCAAGGATGCCGCGGTTGCCGCCATTCACCGCGGTTTTACGAAATATACGGCTGTCGGTGGAACACCCGGCCTCAAGAATGCAATCATTGCCAAGTTCAAGCGCGAAAATGGCTTTGACTATACTGCGGGACAAATTCTGGTTTCGTGCGGAGGCAAGCAAAGCTTTTTCAATCTCACACTGTCTGTCATCAATCCAGGGGATGAGGTCATCATACCGGCGCCCTACTGGGTCTCTTATCCTGACATCGTCCTGATCGCCGAAGGCAAGCCGGTCATTGTCGAGGCGGGTATCGAGCAGGGTTTCAAAATTACAGCGGCACAACTCGAGCAGGCCATTACACCTAAAACCAGAATGTTCGTTATCAATAGCCCGAGCAATCCCTCCGGGGGGGTTTATACTTTGGACGAACTCAAGGCATTAGGAGAGGTTCTACTCAGGCATCCCCATATCCTGATTGCCACGGATGACATGTACGAGCACATCCTGCTATCGGACGGCAAGTTCGTCAATATTCTAAATGCATGTCCGGCCCTGTATCCCCGCACAGTGGTGCTTAACGGGGTTTCGAAGGCGTATGCCATGACAGGCTGGCGGATCGGTTATTGCGCGGGTCCCGCTCACATCATCACCGCAATGGAGAATGTCCAGTCGCAGAGCACTTCAAACCCTGCCTCTATTTCCCAGGTCGCGGCTGAAACAGCGCTGAATGGCGATCAATCCTGTATCACACCGATGGTGGAAGCGTTCCGCCAGCGGAACTGTTTCGTGACTGATGCCCTCAATGGTATCGCCGGCATCCATTGCCTGCTGTCCGAGGGAGCGTTCTACGCGTTTGCCGATGCACGGGAAGCAATCGCACGTTTGCACGGTAACGGGATGATCAAGGATCTCAGCGATATCGCATTTAGCGAATATCTGCTGGAACAGGGGGGTGTCGCGGTGGTGCCAGGCTCCGCTTTTGGGAGTGAAGGTTATATCAGACTCTCCTTTGCCACCGCAATGTCCAACCTGGAGAGTGCGCTAGGACGCATGGCAAGGCTGTTGGGCTGAAAAAACGCCTTGTAGCTGACAAACGCGGCAAAAACTTTCCATTTAAACGATTTCTCGTTGAATCGGGAAAGTGAATCGGTAGATTGGGTTGAGCGAAGCGGAACCCAATCTACTATCTCACCTGTTTCACCTGAGTCTTCTTACCAATAACCGGGCGGAATCATGTAAAGCCCTGTGTCCCACGCCCACTGGCGAACAGGGTTCTCGGTCATCGCATCCCTCTCATCCGGTTGCGCTTTCCAGTGGAAATCGCACACGCTCCCGTTATGCCCCACGAAGGTATGCAGACCGCCATTCGCCACTCCTACGAAGAATGGCGCATTTTCCAGTTTTTCCAGTAACATCTCGGTTTTGCTATCCGGCGTTATCCCACGGTAACCGGAAACGACCGCATCGCAGCGGACACCGGTAGCTCCCGAAACCGGGGATTTCCAGATGCGCGCACCCGCCTTTGCCATATTCAGCGCGCCGAGTTTCTCATGCTCATCCTTAGCAGAAAGGTCTTCGGCTGTCCGCGGGCTATAAAATACGGCGGTCCACCCATCCTTTTGCAATTCTTCACAAAGGACAGTACCGCGTAAGTCCGCCCCCTTTACCCAAGCGTTTATTTCTGCAAAACGCGCTCCCTGGCCAGCCCCCTCATAGGCTGCCTTCACATTCTCCATCACCCATCCGATACACGAACTTTCACGCAGGCGAGTTTCCTCCCCTGAAGTTTTTTCTATCGTGATGTATCGGGTTCAATCGATCCCATTCGCCAGTTGCCCATGCTCATGGCATCGATCTGTGCCCTTAGCACGGCCTGGTTTCCCTTTAGAATATCGTCATGGAACTGGGAATGGTCGCCATAATATAAACCGATGCCCGTGCGCTCGATCGCCGTTTTATGCGCGTTGCTATTGTTCGTGATACTCCTGTCACCCAGTTCCGCAAGCACCTTCCAGTTTATCGGTCCACCCGTCGCAGGTTCAGCGCCTCCCGTTCCGACGAACAACCACTCGGCAACCGTCACGGCGGGAGGATCGGAAATGGTATTGACGTTCCCGTCGTGATCGTAGCTATCGATAATTTCCCAGAGCCTCTCGAGGTTTGGAAGGGTGCCTTCCATCATCCCGTCAGTTGGCAATCCTCTCAGGTTCAAATCCGGGTAGGACTGCCTTAACGCGCTGGTGTTGATCGATTTTCCCTTCAGGCGATTAATAAAAGTGGCATGATCGAGCGTGGGCATTTTCCCCTCCCCTGATTGACACGAACTCCTACCAATTCTGGTGACATCGTCATTGATTCATTTCTATTTTCCGTTTTTTACTTTAGCAGCAGATAAGGAAAATTCAATCCGCAGGGTTGACGTGAAAAGTGACACATTATAGATTGGCGGCACGTCGGATTCTTTTACACTCTCTTTGACCTGAGATTTGAATAATTGAGGGGCCAAAATTATTAAAAGGAACTTGAATTGAAAGCAACCCATACAACGCTGATAAAGCGCTCGATCGCTTCAATTACCGCCGGCATGGCGGCGTTTGCGCCCGTTTCTGGCGCCGAAGCAGCACTTTTCACGGTAAGCGCAGTCATACAGGAGCATATTCAGCTGGAATCCGGATGTGCACCCTTCCCGGGGGGGCCGAGTTTACCGGGCGGCACGATTACCGGCAGTGGAATTTCGTCTTTCGGCGCGGTTTCCCTCGCAGGCAAGGACTGCATGACGCCCGCAGCAGATCTCAGTTTTTCCTTTCAGGGAAAGATGATATTTACCTTTTTCAGTGGAGACGAGATCTTTGCTGATTACGGGGGACGCTTCGTTCCTACCCTCTTTCCGTCCATATTTACGCTGAAGAATTCTTTCTTCGATATAACAGGCGGAACAGGACGCTTCCTGTCGGCAGATGGCGGTGGAAGTTTGCTCGGGACTGAACAGATATCCTCAGACTTCTCAAGCGGCTGGGGCCTCATCCAAGCTGCAGGAGACATAAATTTACAGAAAAGCAAGAAGGCGGCAAAGTCAAGTCTCGAACTTCTCGACTTTGCAAACTCTGCTGGTGGAAACGCTATCGTTGCAATCAATGAGCTTCCGGAATCAGGTTCTCTGGCCCTGCTCGGGATAGGCCTGGCCAGCCTTGCCTTCGTTCGCCGCAGGGTAAACCGCTGAACTCAACGAGCGCTATGCGCCACCTCGAGCATGGTTTGCAATCCTTCGGTGATCAATCGCTCGATCACAGGGGTAAAGTGCGGCAGCGACAACATGAGCGCTACCATTCCAACCATCAGGGTAATCGGAAAACCTACCGCAAAGATGTTCAGTTGAGGCGACGCGCGAGTCAGAATGCCCAGCGCCAGATTGACAATCAATAATGCCGCGACCACCGGCAGCGCAAGCTGCAGGCCGACGCTGAAAATAATACTCCCCCACTCCGCCAGCCTTTTCCATCCCATATTTGAAAAGGGTTCGGTGGAGATCGGGAAGGCGTTGAAGCTGTCGATCAGCGCAGACAGCATCAACAGATGGCCGTTGAATGATAAAAATGCGAGCGTTCCCAGCAGACCCAGGAAACGCCCCAGGACGAGGCTGCTGCCATCGCTGTGAGGCGTAAAGAACGTAGCGAACCCCAGCCCCATCTGCAAGCCTGCAATTTCTCCCGCCAATTCAATCGCACTGAAGATGATGCGCATGGCAAAGCCCATTGCCAGTCCGATCATGATCTGCTGACCGAGGACCAACAGGCCGGGAGCGGACGCCGGTTCGATCGTTGGCAGGGGTTCGAGGGTGGGTGCTACGACCAGCGCGATGAGGATACCCAATCCCACTTTCACCCGGACAGGAACTGCAAGATTTCCCAATACCGGCGCTACCGAGAGGAGCCCCAGAATACGGGCGGCAGGCCAGAAAAAGGAAATGAGCCACGCATTGAGGTCGGCCGAGTTGAGCGTGATCATCTAACGATAATGAATTCTGCTTTATCTACCGGTCCAGCGAGCACCGGGGGGCGGATGTGACAGGCTGGACACCGCTCTCGCCTGTCTTTTTCCGGCCAGTTCCTGACAACTACTATCCGATCACTCCGGGAATTCCTTCCAGTACCTGCCTCATATAATCGAGCAGCACCGAAAGCATCCACGGTCCTGCCAACACCAGCATGGCAAACAGGACCACGAGTTTGGGAATGAAAGACAGAGTCATCTCATTGATCTGGGTGGCAGCCTGAAAGATGCTGACCAGCAATCCGGTGACGAGTGCTGCCAGTAACAAGGGAGCGGAAACCATCAAGGTAACTTCCATTGCTTTCTGGCCGAGTGTCATTACGCTTTCAGGTGTCATGGTTCTTTTCCGTCTCATTTCGCTGATGGATAAACATGTTGCCCCTCAATAAAAGCTCTCTGCCAGCGAGCCGATCAGCATATGCCATCCATCGACCAGCACGAAGAGCATGATCTTGAAAGGCAGTGCGACGAGAGCCGGCGATACCATCATCATCCCCATCGACATCAGCACCGATGCCACGACCATGTCAATGATCAGAAAAGGAATGAACACTGCGAAACCGATTTGAAATGCGGTCTTCAATTCACTGGTAACGAAGGCCGGAACGAGCACCCGAAGGGATACTTCTTCTGGTCCGTTCAGCTGGGGACTGCCCGAGAGTTTGACGAACAATGCAAGATCGGCCTCCCGAGTCTGTTTCATCATGAAAGCTTTGAGCGGCACGGCGCCCTTCTCCAACGCCTGCTCCATCGTCATCCTGTTTTCCACATAAGGCTGGTATGCGTCCTGATAAATCTTGTCGAATACCGGGCTCATGACGAAAAAAGTCAGAAACAGCGCTAATCCGACGAGCACCTGGTTGGGTGGCGAAGATTGGGTGCCAAGGGCCTGCCGCAGCAGCGAAAGTACAATGATGACGCGGGTAAAACCCGTCATCATCAGGAGCACTGCTGGCAGAAATGTCAGCGATGTCAGCAGCAGCAGTGTTTGCAGGCTCAATGAATAAGTTTGCCCACCCCGAGGTGCAGGCATGCTGCTAAAGGCAGGAAACCCTCCCTTTGCCTGTGCCAGCGCAACTACGGGCGTAGCCAGCAACAGGGCAGCAACTACGATTCCGCAGGCAATACGTATGCTGGAGCGGGATTTTTTATCTGGCATGCTATCCACCGTGTTTTTCCGCCAGCTGCTTCAGCCAGCTCGAAAAATTCGAATCTTTTTCAGCATGTCCTGGCGCCCCCGAGACATGGAGCATGCTTGCACCTGTGTCGCCTTTGGGCATGTTGTGCAATACCGTTACATGTCCGGGTGCGACACCAATGACAAGCCAGGTTTCAGCTACTTCGACCACAACGACGCGCTCGCGCTGGCCTACCGCCGATCCCCCGATTATCCTGACCACTCCTGCCTGCCCACTGTATGCCCCACCCATGCGCTTGAGCAGCCATGCGCAACCTGCAATCACAGCGAGCACCACTCCCAGGCCGAGCATGACCTGCAAGGGATTGCCGCTGGAAGCAACTGTGCTGTCGCTCGCTCCAGCCGCCATAGCTGATGAGGTGAAATGCCAGAGCGCTGCCGCTGAAAGGAAACCGCGGAACACCACCCGAGGCAAAAACGGTTTCTGATGTTTTCTTTTCATGATTAGCGGTTTAATTTGCGTATCCGTTCACTCGGCGTGATGATATCGGTCAGGCGTATGCCGAACTTCTCATTGACTACGACAACTTCGCCCTGAGCAATCAGATAACCATTTACCAGAACATCCATCGGCTCCCCTGCCAGCCCATCCAGTTCCACCACGGAACCCTGCGCCAATTGCAACAGGTTCTTGATGGCGATTTTGGTGCGCCCCAACTGCACAGTGAGTTGAACGGGTATATCCATGACCAGATCAATGTCATTCTGGACCTGTACCTTTTGTGTATTCTGGAATTGCTCGAATATCTGTCCCGAGCCAGTATCTCCGGGCGCAATTGTCTCATCGTGGTCCGCCGGCATTCGAGCTGCGGAATTGGCTGGTGTTACAGACACTTTCATCTCCTCGGTTTTATTCACAAAAGGCCGCCTGGACAGATCGCGGCGTTCAACTTCACTCATTCACTGCTCCCGGACGCAAGCATTTTCTCCATACGCAAAGCGTAGCGGCCATTCGAAATTCCATATCTGCATTCCATGATCGGTACTCCATCCACGCTTGCAGTAACGAATTCCGGAATATCCAGTGGAATAACGTCCCCAACCTTCATATTCAGGATCTGATCGAGTCTGACCTGGGCATGCGTCAGATTTGCCAGTAGTGTTACTTCAGCCGACTGCACCTGTTTTGAGAGGCGGCCGACCCAGCGTTTATCCACCTCCAATGCCTCGCCTTGCAAGGTGCTCGCCAGCAGATCGCGGATCGGTTCGAGAATGGAATAGGGCATACAAATGTGCATCTCCCCAACTACGGAACCAAAATTGACCTCGAAGGTGGTTGCAACTACGACTTCATTCGGTGTCGCCACATTGGCAAACTGTGTATTCGTTTCTGCCCGCAGGTATTCGAATTCGATCGGATAAACCGGATGCCAGGATTTGCCGTAGCTATCGAAGACCAGGTTGAGCAAGCGCTGGATAATGCGCTGCTCTGTCTGAGTGAAATCACGGCCTTCAGTCTTGGGAAGAAAGCGCCCATCGCCGCCGAACAGGTTGTCAACCACAAGAAATACCAGTGTCGGGTCGAATACAAACAGCGAGGTGCCGCGTAAAGGTTTTATATGCACGAGATTCAGGTTGCTGGGTGCAGCAAGGTTGTGCACGAATTCACTGAACTTGGTAACCCTTACCGGTCCTGCGGTGACATTTGCGCTGCGACGCATGAAATTGAACAATCCGAGACGCAGGAGGCGCGCAAAGCGCTCATTGATGATTTCGAGGGTCGGCATGCGCCCTCGTACGATGCGCTCCTGTGTAGCAAGGTTATAGGGGCGGAAACCAGGGGTGGTCGTACTCTGTTCGATTGTCGTGGATCCACTGCTCACTCCCCTGAGGAGAGCATCCACCTCCTCACGCGAAAGGAAATCATCTCTCATGGAGTTACTGAATCACAAACGAAGTAAAAAGCACGTTCTCAACCGATCCTGTCACACGCCTCTCGCTGAATTGGTGATTTATCTCGGCAGTGAGTTCAGAGGCGAGCTTCTTTTTTCCCTCGATACTCGAAATCTGCGTGGCTGTCTTGCCCGAAAGCAACAGCAGCACGCGGTTGCGTACTTCCGGCATATGCAATTTGATTAAATCCACCACACTTTCATCTTCGACCTTCAAGGTGAGATTGGTTTGAAGATGCTGCTCGCTGTGTTCCGGCTGGAGGTTGACAGTAAAGGTTTCCAGATTGAGAAACACAGGAGGTTTAGGCTTCGGCAGCGCGCCTGTCCCATTGTAGACCTGGCTGAAATACCATCCTGCACCGCCGCCTCCTGCTCCCAGCAATAGGGCGCACGCCGTGATAATCAGGATGAGCCTGCCTTTTCCGGATTTCTGCTCCAATTTGACTTCCTTCGGATCCTTATTTTGCTTATTTGATATGCCTGCCATCTTTGTGCCCTGTTAGCCGTTTTACGTTTGCGCAGGAGGCATTATTGAACTGATGCCCTGCCTTCAATGTGAGAAACAAACGGGAAAAAACAGGTTATCTCGAAATTTGGAGATTGCAGCTCTCCGACATCACAAACAGAAATTCTCTATACCTGCTCTATACCTGGACCGCCCACAAACCGGGCTCAAACTATGCAAAGGTATCCACGAGCTGGTGTCCGCGAATATCAGCAGTACTGCGGCTCATTCCGAGACTTGTCCCTGCTGAGGCGATCCGGCTTTCTTCCTGCCGATAATGAGACCTTGCACTATTTTGCCTTTCGAAATCTCCTTGCTGCCGGGATCCCTGGTCGCTGACTGTTGCATTGCCCAGATTGATTCCGCTTTCCGCCATCATTTCCTTCAGCCGGGGCAGCGCCGCTTCGAGTGCTTGCCGAACCTCAGGGTTCTGGGATACAAAGGCTGCGCTGGCCTGATCGCTGTTTACGGACAGGACGACTTGCAGCGGCCCCAAATCAGAGGGGTTCAGATTGAGTTCAGCGATCTGATGTTGGTGAGATACCATCCAGAGTACTCTCTGACCCAAGGCATTATCCCAGCTGCCTGTGCCCACGCGCGGTTCCAGCCTGAGCAAAGAAGGATCACGCAGATCTGCGGTGCCAGGCACTGTACCTGGCTCGACTATCAGATGCCCTGGAGATGGGAGCGGAGTCAGGAGTTCATGGGGCACGACGGGTGCAGTTAATGTGGGGAGCGAAGAGGTATCGCTTCCTGCGGTCGAGCCTGGATGCAGATGTGCAGCATCCGGCAGGAAATCACCAATGCTGCTGGGGATCCTCGCCAACCTGATCTCTGAGGAGGCCGAATCAGAATGAGACATCTCATGCGCTGCGGCTCCTGCGAACCTCATATCTTGCGGCAGTTTCCCGCCGGCCGCGGGGGCAGATACGATTCTGGAGGAAGCGATTCGAACAGCCGTCTGTCCCTCCTGAGAGCCTCCCGTAATAGCAGAACTCAGGCGCATTCCGGCCTCCATGACCTGCGCTATGCTGACGATGATCTCTCCCGATGCCAGTCCTGAGGGATCGGATGACTTTGCGTCTCCCCCAGCCCCCGCCTCGCATCCTACCTCGTATGCTATCGAGGACGCAGCTGAAGTGATTCGTCCGGCAGCAGACCGATGGGGATCGTTTGCACCCCTTTGACCGACCGCAGCGTCGGGCTGCTGCTGGACAGGCATACCGGCAGGGATGGCAGGGCGAGAGAGCTGAAACCCGGCGGCAAGCATTTCAGCTGTCATATTCCCTTCTTTGCCGCTGCGATTTTCCTCAGCCTCTGTCTCACCGTCCGTGTCTTCAGAATCTTTCAGGGACGGATTTCCGGGTATGCTAAGACCATTGCCGGTCGCATTCGCTGCCGGGCCCACTTGCGGACCACTAGCGCCTGTATCCGATGCTTCACCATCACCGCCCGCTTCGGCAGCAAGCAGTTTGGGGAAATCGGACGCGTCCGATTCCTGGATAGAGCTTCTCGATTTGGTCAAGGTATCCTTGACAGGATGCAAGGCGGGATTCGATGATACAGGTAGCATAGACTGTTCTCGGAATTCGATTTTTCAGGCGTTTATTATCTTGTATGACTCAACTATATCGAGCCGGGCCGGATAGCCGCACTGCTCGCCCACTCGTCTGTTTCCCGCTGCTCGCGCTTTGCCTGGTGGGCCAACTGGATCTGCCTGTGACGCTGCGCCAAAGTGTCATAAGAGTTAAGAACACGCCGCTCCGATTGCCATGCGGCTTTACTGGCAGCCATACGCTGCCGCATGAGCGCCAGCGCTTCCTGTTGCTGGGAAATCGCAGCGTCGAGCTTGTCGATGAATTCATGATAATTTCGCCACCCCGCCGCCGTGAGGCCCTGTTGCATGGAAGCCCGAAGGCGGACCCGGTATTCGTCCGAATACTCGGTCAGCAAAACCAGCTTGGCTTCCATGTCCAGGCCTTGAGCGTTCAAAAATCCCAATCTTCGCGCCGCATCATCCGTGCGGGTCTGTGCCAGTTCGATGAGGGTTTCCAACGCAGAAGTTTTCGGCATGATCAGGCAACAGCTAATTAAGATTAATTGAGGTTTGAAGCCAGCAGAGCCCCCAGGCTTCGGGTACTCTCTTCATACCCTGCGCGCTCCACCATGGTTTGTTGAAGAAAACGTTCGAGTTTTGGATACAAGGCAATCGCCCGATCCAGCAACGGGTCATTTCCCGAAGAATACGCTCCTACGCTGATCAGGTCGCGCGAACGCTGGTAGCGTGAAAAAAGCTGCTTGAAATTACGCACCTGCTCAAAATATTCGGGTGAGATCAGGCTGGTCATGGCGCGACTGATGGAGGCTTCGACATCGATGGCAGGATAATGCCCGCTTTCCCCCAGTTGCCGCGAAAGCACGATGTGGCCATCCAGAATCGCCCTTGCCGCATCTGCGATAGGGTCCTGCTGGTCGTCCCCCTCGGCTAGCACTGTATAGAAAGCAGTGATCGAACCACTGCCCTTGACTCCATTCCCTGCTCTTTCCACCAATTGCGGCAGTTTGGCGAATACGGAAGGCGGATACCCTTTGGTCGCGGGAGGCTCTCCGATCGCAAGCGCGATCTCACGCTGCGCCATTGCATAACGGGTGAGTGAGTCCATGATCAATAGAACATTTTTTCCCTGGTCCCGAAAGTATTCAGCGACAGAAGTCGCATAGGACGCACCCTGCAATCTCATCAGGGGCCAGGTATCCGCGGGTGCTGCCACTACCACTGAACGCGCCAATCCTTCAGCACCCAGGATTTGCTCGATGAAATCCTTGACTTCTCTTCCGCGCTCACCGATCAATCCCACGACAATGATATCGGCGCTGGTATAGCGCGCCATCATGCCGAGCAGGACGCTCTTTCCCACGCCGGAACCGGCAAAAAGGCCCATGCGCTGGCCGCGCCCCACCGTAAGCAGGGCATTTATCGCACGCACCCCTACATCAAGGACCTCGCTGATCGGTTCCCGGTCGAGCGGGTTGATGGGCGAACTTGCGAGCGGAGCCGAACGTTCCACCTCTAACGCGCCAAGGTCATCCAGGGGACGCCCCGTGCCATCCACCACCCTTCCCAGTAGCGCTTCTCCCACTGGAAACCGGCTGATCTGATCAGACGCCCGGCGCCGCTGGGGGGACCCGCTGACTGGATTAGAAGGCATACCGGTGCGATCCCACGGCACCACCTTGGCCCCAGGAGCCAATCCGAACATGCCATGGGCTGGCATCAGGTAAAGCCTGTCACCATGAAAACCCACCACCTCAGCTTCCATGCTGTTGCCGTTGGGCATCAGTATGGTGCATCCACTGCCCACAGCCAGCTTGAGGCCCGTTGCTTCCATTATCAATCCGGTAACACGCGTGAGACTTCCGGAAACCTGGAAGGGCTGCGACACCACGGCCAGCCCGCCACAGTTTTTGAGAAATCCTTGCCATCGGTCGGTATGGGATAAGGCTTCCATCAGTGACGCTCCAGCCAGTCATTATGTTGTCCCAGCGCCTGGGTTATGCGCCGCCAGCGTGTGGACACGGTGGCATCGATATCGCTGGGCCCCACCCTGATCCGGCACCCTCCCCGCTCCAGGCGAGGATCGAGGCTGATAGCGCAATGGTCGAGCTCCTGATTCAGGTGCGTGCGCACCAGGGCAGCATCGTCCGGGTGCAAAAATAGCTGTGCCGGCTGCCCAAGTGCCGGCTCAGACTGGATACATTCGCGAACGACCGCGAAAACAAGTTCCGGTTTCACCCGCAACGCCTCACGCACCATCTCTTTGGCGACGTCGAGCGCAAGGGAAAGCAGGGCATTGCAAATCTTCTGGTCAGTACTTGCCAGGGCTTCCTGGAGACCGTGAAATGCAGTCGTCAATTGCCCGGCTTCAAGGCTGGCGCGCTCGCGGCCGGCATCGTAACCGGCTTTCATGCCAACTTCCCGGCCGGTTTCATAGCCTGCGTCATAGCCTTCCTGTCGGGCCTCCTGATGTATTTTTTCGATTTCCTCGACTGTAGGCAGCGCAACCTGTATTTGCTCAGGCATTGTCTCGTCTTTGGCATCAGCTGAAGCGTCCCCTGGCCCTTCGAGCATTGCGCCTTGCTCCAGGACATCCATTTCCCAGCGACGATAGGTCGACAGATCTTCCTTGAGAATGATCTGGTTTGCCCGAGACGTCATTCTTGGCCTTTCGCCGCGACTTTTTGCCTGCGCACTAACCTTACTCATACGTAGCTTTCTTCGTTCTTGCTGCCGAACACGATTTGTCCCTCATCTGCGAGTCGCCGGACGACTTGCAATATCTGCTTCTGATGGTTTTCAACTTCACTTACTCTTACGGGTCCGATCGCCTCGAGGTCTTCACGCAGGATTTCAGACGCGCGTTTCGACATATTCTTGAAAATCCTTTCACGCAGATCCCAGGCGGCGCCTT